>Ga0209099_1002313_pt1 | contig 17047 bp, 9 predicted proteins | sample AD_JPNHW2_MetaG_FD_184430 | JGI IMG/M metagenome (GOLD analysis project Ga0209099, IMG submission 184430) | Active sludge microbial communities of municipal wastewater-treating anaerobic digesters from Japan - AD_JPNHW2_MetaG (SPAdes) (version 2) | ecosystem: Engineered > Bioreactor > Anaerobic >... | reverse complement strand
GGGAAAACTGGCTTATGTCGGGCTGCCGGGCCAGGTGCAAAGCATCCGAAAGCTGCAGGCCACGCATGATGTTTCGGTGCAGAATATCCGGTATGTCTTCGGGCCTTTTTACGGAAATATCCTTCATTTTTCTTCAATAAAGAGTTTCCTGCGTTCCTATGGCGAAAAGGACTTTCATGATATCAGCCGGTTATGGTTCCGGTATGGCGAATGGCCCGGAAACATGCGCATTGAAATGAAAAGCGGCAGAGTTATTCAATTGCCGAAATTTCATGCCAATTACCTGATCCCTTTTCACATCCTTAAAAACAGCCTGTTGTGCACCGATCTCAGCAACGAGTTCACCGATATTTCGGGCGGCGATGCCTGGGCCCCTGTTTACGAAGAGAGGGGCAAAGGCTTTTCGATGGTTTTTTCACGAAGCCGGGAAGGGAAGGAAATCCTGGAACAAATGCAGCGTGAAGGGGTCATCAGCCTGCAGGCCCTCGATGAGAACGAAGCCATCACGATGCACTCCCATGGTTACGACCTGAAAAAGAGAGGCTCATTCATCCGGATGCAATTCAGGAAGATGGCAGGGTTGCCGAATCCTGATTACGGTTACCGGTTAAAAGGATTCCCGCTGAGCCGGTACCTGATGGAGATGGTGATAACACCCATGTTCCTGGTTTTGGGGACAAAGCCGGCACGCTGGCTCGTTGAAAAAATACCTCCTGCTTTTATGGGAAAGATATTTGAGAAGTCACGGACCATCTGGAAAAAATCCACATTTAAGATCAAGCGCAGCAACCTGACGTAATGAAACGAAAAACATGGTCATGGATTATTAAAATCGCCGGGACAGTCCTGATCCTGGTTTTTCTGTTTTCGCGCATCCGCTTCGATGTGAGCGAGTTCACGAAAATACTGCTGTCGCTGAATCCGTGGTATTTCCTGCTTTCGCTTTGCGGTGTGGTGATAATCCTTGGAGTTAAAAGCTACCGGTGGAAATACCTGTTGGCCGGCGAAAACGTGAATTATCACCCACTCAGGGCATTCAGCGCTTATCTGGCCTCCTTTACCATCGGTATAGTAACGCCGGGCCGTATCGGCGAAATCGCGCGCCTGTATTATGTGCGGGAAGAGTCGCCTGTTGATTTTTATGAAGCCTTCAAAACGGTGATCGCCGACCGCGTTTTTGACCTTTCCGCCCTGATGTTGCTTGGCTCATCAGGCCTGCTCTATTATGTGAAGGCATTCGGAAATTTACCGGGCTATGTTTACGGCCTGCTGATGCTGGGCGCCTTTCTGGTACTCTATTTTTTAGTTTGGTTCCTGATCAACAGGATGCTTAAAATGAAATTCTTTGGCCGCTTTCATATTCTGAGATTTATCCGCGATTCATGGAAACTGATCATTGACGGCAGATCCCTGGTGTGCTGGCTTATCACGGTAGTGGCTTACCTGGTATACTTTACAACAGCCGGCTGGATTTTCGACGCTTTGCATATTAGCATGTCCTTTATGGATGTCGCCTTTATCCTGAGCATCATGAGCCTTGTCACCATCCTGCCGATATCCATAGCAGGATTCGGAACCCGGGAGGCCAGCCTGGTATTTCTGCTTGCTCAGTACGGATTGCCTGCCGAAACCGCCCTGTCGTTCTCACTGCTCCAGTTTCTGGCTTTTTTCCTTTGGGGAAGCCTTATCGGGACAGTTGCCTGGATAATGAAACCCATTTCGCTGAAGCTGGTCAAGGAAGATTCAATACGCATCTGGCAACTTGTTATTGGAAAAGATAATGAATTGAATAACAGAATTTCAGGAGAATAGTTTTTCTGTTCTTTGCGATTTTCTGATCTTTGTACCCCTGAAACGTCAGAAAAATCAGGTACCATCATAATGAATGGTTCCGACATAATGATATGATACCAAATCCTAAGATAAAAAATTCGCTGGTTGCGCTCGCACTTATCATTCTGCCTGCGATTTTCGTGATTACCGGGCTCAACTTTCACCGGGCATGTTACAGCGGCGATCCTGAATATGCTTACCTCCTCAATGGGATAAATATTGCAAACCTGAAACCGGTCGGCCATACCGATAACCCCGGAACAACGGTTCAGATGTATAGCGCGCTGGCCTTACGCGTTTCTCATTTTTTGGACTTTTCGAAAAAGACGGACCTTCAGACGGATGTTCTGAGCGATCCTGACCGCTTTGTTGAAATGGAACGCAGGGTTTCAGTGATTTTCAACGGATTGATGTTGCTGGTAGTGGGACTGGCTTCACTGTTTTTCCTGAAAAATTGCTGGTTTAGCCTGCTTCTCCAGGTCACGCCTTTCCTTTCGTCAAACCTGCTCGAGCATGCCTGGACAAAAGTATCCCCGGAGCCGGTCCTGATATTCACCGCCGGGATTTTTTCAATTGCTCTGATTGCCTATTACCTCAGTAAAAACCGTCAGAACCGTTGGTATCCGTGGATATTCGCCCTCATCAGCGGTTTCGGGCTGGCGACCAAAGCTACCTTCCTGCCCCTGGCTATCATCCCATTTATAATGATAGATGGATGGAAACGCCGGTGGATTTATGCTGCCGCCATCATCCCGGCTTTTATCCTTTTCACGATACCGGCTATACCGCAATACCCGCACATGGCAAAATGGTTCCTTGGTTTGTCAACACATACCGGAACTTATGGCCAGGGGAGTGTCGGGATTATCAATCCGGTTAAATATGTTCTCGATTTTATAGCTATCTTATCCAACAATAAGGCCCTTTCTGTTGCCCTTTTTATTGGTCTGGCATTTCTTTTTGCCATTTTCCTTCAGGGTGATTTGCGCGGGGCAATCAGGAAAAACATTGAGCTGAAATTCGTTGTGGCGATTCTTTCTGCCCAGGTGCTTGGAATCCTGATGGTTGCAAAGCATTACCATGCCGACCATTATCTAATTCCCGAGGTAAGCCTTATCGGTACCGCATTTGTTTTTATCCTGCTTTATGTGAAGAAGAATTTTTCAGCAGAAAAGTTCCGGATCCTTCCCAACATTCCGGTTGTGTTATTTGCCTTGTTGCTGGGGGGATCACTGCTTCATGTGCCTTACCTCCGGGCTGCCAATCAGGGGTACGTAAGCGCCAATGAGGAATACCGCAATGTGATGCAGCAAATCGACAAAGCATATCCCGGTTATGTAAAAGCTTATTATTATCCCGTTTCCATCAATCCATATTCAGCCTTGCGATGGGGCAGCGTATATTCCAGGCAGTACAACCTTCCCGTGCTGCGCACCCTTTATCCCGGAGCAGTATTTTACGATGCAAGGACGCATGTTTTCCAGCTCTGGGAAACGGAAATACCGGTTGAGGACCTGGTGAGTGAATTTGGGGGAAATATCCTGCTGATAGGAGGCCCGATGACCCCGGAAGAAAAGCAGAACGTAATGGCCGGCGGATTGGCTCTCAAAACAATTTACTCCGGCCGTACACAGGTGTTTTATGAAATAGATACAGCCAACTCCGCCATGTTCAAAGGGCTGACAGTTGCGGCTCCTTTATGGACGGTAAGATGTAATGCCGATACCCTGAGCGCCGACAAACAATTCTTTGTTGAAAACGGGAAACAGTGGAGCAGTGCCGATATCCGGTCGGGAGAAATAACTCGTTCTGGCTCCGGTTCAGTCAAACTGACAAAGGATAACATCTATGCCATGGAATACCTGATCGATAGCGTTCGGCCGGGGCAACGGTATAAATTCTCAGCCTGGCGAAAAGGCACCCATGATCAAACCTTTCTGGTGGCTACTTCTCCGGAAAAGGGAGGCTTTTATAAACAATCGGATAATTATTTTCATGTTGACGATAAAGGATGGGAGCAGGTAATCCTGAATATCACCATCCCGGACGATTTTAAGGGAACGGTCCTCAAGTTATACATCTGGAACAACAGCGGAAAGACGGTGTATCTCGACGACTTTGCCATTACCAGGAAAAACTAACGAGTAAACTTAATGATGTTGATACATCGATAAACAACGAATATCCAATACAGGCATGATTCAAGGGAAAAAGCTCATTATCGTATTACCGGCTTACAATGCAGAACAAACGCTGGAACAAACCTATAACGAAATACCGTTCGACATAGTTGACGAAGTGGTGCTGGTTGACGACCTCAGCCGTGATAATACGGTTGAAAAAGCCCATCAGATAGGAATAAAGCATATTGTGGTCCATCAAAAAAATAAGGGTTACGGAGGAAACCAGAAATCATGTTATGACAAAGCGCTGGAACTGGGCGGCGATATCATCATCATGCTCCATCCTGATTACCAGTACACCCCGAAACTCATCCATTCCATGGCATACCTCATCGCCGAGGGGGTTTACCCGGTTGTTCTCGGATCGCGTATTCTGGGTAACGGGGCTCTGAAAGGCGGAATGCCGCTGATCAAATATATAGCGAATCGTGGGTTGACACTGATCCAGAATATCCTTGTCGGGCAGAAGCTTTCGGAATACCATACGGGATATCGTGCGTTTTCAGGAGAAGTGCTGCGTTCTATCGATTATCATGCAAACAGCGATGATTTCGTATTTGACAACCAGATGCTTTCGCAGATTATCTATGCCGGCTTTGAAATTGCTGAAATTACCTGTCCCACCAAATATTTCGAAGAAGCCTCGTCCATCAACCTGAAGCGCAGTACAATCTATGCCTTCGGCGTGCTGGGCACTTCTTTATCGCACCGGCTGAACAAGATGGGACTGATGAAATCGAAACGCTATCTCCGGAAACAGGCATAAGCATAAATCCTGGCCATAAGAGTGCCCGGCGTTATTTCGGTTCCCAGACTTCCACTTTCAGGTCGTCGATCAGGATCGGTTTGTTGCCGCGTAACCAGAAATAAACTTTCAGTTTATCGTTCTCCGATCGTATCTCCGGGGTAAGGTAATCGAACCGGACAAGGTTCCATTGGCCTGTTTTTACCGCATGCTTCTCAAGTTCAATCCCTTCGGCCTGATATTTATAGGCTTCGCCGTTATGCTCAAATGTGGCTACTAAGGAAGCCGGGTTTTCAGCCGGATCGGTAGGCGGAAATACTTCGGCGCTTATCCTGATCCAGGCATGGTCTGCCGCAGTAAGTTGCCTGAAGGTTGCTTCAACAGCAGGAGAAAACCTTAGGGTGGAATCGAGTTTCATGGCGCAACTTCCTGAAAAGGAATTTTCACCGCAGGAGTTCCCTTTTTCGAAGCCTGAACTTTCAAAATCGTAAAACTTCAGGATACGCGATCTGTATTTTTCCGGATTTTTCAGCTCTTCCTCTTCCGATCTCTCAACAAGCAAGAGTCCGGATGCGTTTTCGGGTATGGTTGTTTTTCCGAAAACGGCCCAGTAATAGGAACGGGTCATCCTGGTCTTGTCGATAATGCCGTGAACCCATTGCCAGGTTTGAAACAGGTTGAGTAATAATGTTAATGACAGCATCAGGATCACAACCGCCATGCTCCATTTCCTGAGGAACATATCCCGGATGAAATAACCCAGCGGAAGGGCCATCAAAACATAGGATGTCAGCAAGGCACGCTGGCTGTAACTGCCACCGGCATACCACCAGTTAGTCCAACTGCTTACCACATACAGGTTTACAAGAAAATAGGCCATTACTGCGATGAGCAGTTTCCTGTTGTGACGGTACAGGGAAACAAAGCCGATAACCGCCATGAACATCACGGGCGTATAAACCAGCCAGCCTTTCCTGAAACTGAACAATACCTGCCAGGTATGGGGATTTGCAAAATCGAAACCTTCACCGGCATTCACGTAACTGTAAAAAATGAAATGCCCGGTAACGGTTTTCCAATAGATCAGTTGGGGCAATCCGGCTATAAAAACGGCTACGATGAGGGCCAGCACCTGCCCCGGGTGGTCACGGACCAAAAGCAGCTTTTCCTTTATTGAGGCTCGGGAATAGATTCCCCAAAGTACAGGAATGAGCAGGCAAACCATTTCTGAAGGCCTGACCAGGATTATCAATCCAAGCGAAATGCCAAGCCAGCATGCTGCCGGGTACGTTGGCCTCTTATGCCACTTGATGGTGAGCCAGGTAATCAGGGCGCAAAGGGTAAAAGTATAATTGTGGGTAAGGTAACCCTCGAAAGCAGTCAGTTGGAAATAATTGGTGGCTAACGCAACGATCACCAGGACGTTAGCTGCAAGTGTATCAGCGACTCGAGATCAGAAAACAATAAGATAATTTAACAACTGACTAATTAAGAATTCAAATTGGCTCTTTGAAGATAGGTAGGCGCTACTTGATGGGAATTTATTTTGTTTTTTCTCTCCTCCCGCTCAAAATAGGTGGGTTGTTTTATCGCACACATTTGTAAATTGCACAAGCAACCGCCCTATCCTAAATTTACAAAAGAGTGCTAAATTTACGTAACAATTGTAAAAACTATTGTATATATTTGTTGGCGATTATATGCTGAAATAATCAATCTGGAATTATCATAAATACTACTAAAAAAATCTTTTATCATGTCAAAAATTTTAAATTTTATTTTCCTTCCAATCCGTCTCATTTTTTCTCATGAAACGGTCAATAGACTTGGATTAAGGTCACTTAGAGATGAACGTTATGATATTGTAAAAAAGAATATTAATGGAAGATTAATCGATATTGGTTGTGGTAATAATGAATTGGTAAAAACTTATGGACGAGATAGCATAGGAGTTGATGTATATGATTTTGGAGGAGGTGCCTTAATCATTGAAGATACTTCAAATTTACCTTTTGATGATCAATCATTTGACTCTGTCAGTTTTGTTGCTTGCTTTAATCATATTATTAATCGTGAAGAAGTATTGAAGGAATCTTTTAGGTTACTTAAACAAGGTGGTCGTATTTATATGACAATGCTTTCACCCTTTTGGGGAGTATTACGTCATAAGCTAGCTTGGTGGGATCCAGATCAACATGAAAGAGGTATGGAAGAAGGTGAAGCAATGGGTCTATCGACAAAATATTTAGTTAGCCTTTTTGATCGCTGTGGTTTTGAATTGGTAAAGAGGGAACGATTTATTCTTGGCATTAACAATCTATATGTTTTTGAGAAAAAAAGTTAATGTGATTGTTTTTAACTTATTTTGAAGTAAGCTCAAGTTAATTCATAATAGAACTAATGTTAAACTTAAAACTATGAAAATGAAATCAACAAAATTTTTTGTTTTGTTTGTGCTATTTTTTTATTGCACAATCTCAAAATCTCAGAATTGTTCTTCAAACTGGTTAATAAACGAAGTTACTAAACCAGCTGTTACTAATCCATCCTATAAACCGGGCTGGACACTTGTATTTGATGACGAGTTTAATGGAACTACTCTTGAACCAAGTAAGTGGAAAAACCATCATGGAAGAATTGGATCACCACCTTATGGTTTTATGGATCCAAATAATGTGGAAGTTGCAAATGGTTATTGTAATATAAAATTAACTAGAATTAATGATTATAGAACTGATCCTAATAATGGATATTATGGTTATTTCCAATTTACATGCGGTTGGATAGAATCATCAAAAAAATTTGGGCCAGGAACTTTTTGGGAAATTAAAGCTAAGAGAAATAAAATTGGATTTAAATCTTCCTTTTGGGCATTCGACATGGGTGGAGTAGAACCAGAAGATCAATTTAGTGTTTTTGATAATGAATTTAGGAATGAAAATAGTCTGAGAATGCTTGGATTTAATGCAAATAATAATGGAATAGAATTTAATCAAACGATTAATCTGTCTAATAGTCTGCCAACCCAGGATAATTCATTTTATACATACTCCTATTTTTATGGTGTTGGTAGTCAGGCGGTATTTATTAATAACCAGAAAGCCTTGCATGATATATCTCACTTTCCAACTGTTCCTATGGCATTAAATCTTTGGGATGCTGATATATATTGGGATCCAGATTATATGAATACAATTAATTATGAAAGTGAATTCAAGATAGATTATGTTAGGGTATATGAAAAAAATTCAGAAGTAGAAACACCTGTAAGTGAATTTGGACCACACAATGGTTGGAATAGTCAGAATGACCGGCCTCGATTCATTGGTGATGTTAATGGTGACGGGAAAATGGATTTGATTGGTTTTGGTTATCAGGATCTGAAAGTTAGCTTGTCTAATTGCGGTTCAAAAAACACATCATTTAGCTCAGTACAATATCCATTACAAGCCTTTACAAAAGAACAAGGTTGGTCTACTCAGGACATTCGGCCTAGATTAATTGGGGATGTAAATGGTGATAATAAAGCAGATATTGTAGGTTTTGGAGTTAATAGTGTACAAGTTGCCCTTTCAACTTCGACATCGACAGTTGCATCTTTTACAAGTCTTCAATGGGTAAAATCGGATTATACAGTTGAGCAAGGTTATCTAAATATGAATGAATACCCAAGAGCACTTGGTGATGTTAACGGTGACGGTAAATTAGACATAGTTGGTTTTTATGATGATGGAACATATATTTCACTATCAAGATCAAGTTCCTCTACTGCAAGTTTTTACGATCCAATAAAAGTTACAAGCTCCTTTGGTAAGATATCCGGTAGTTGGGAAAGTCAAGATAAATATCCAAGATTTTTAGCGGATGTTAATGGTGATGGTAAAGATGACATCGTTGGTTTTGGTAATAGTGGCGTTTATGTTGCTATTTCAAAGTCAACCTCTACAACGCCATCATTTTATGCGACACAAAATGTATTATCATATTTTGGTTATAATAATGGATTTTATAATAATTCAGAGTACCCAAGATATTTAGCAGATGTAAATGGCGACGGCAAAGATGATATTGTTGGTTTTGGTAATAGTGGTGTATATGTTGCAATTTCTAATTCATCGGCAACATCAGCATCATTTTATTCAGCAACTTGGGAACTTGGTTATTTTACGAAGGCTCAAGGTTTTTATGACAACAATGAATATCCAAGGATGGTAATTGATATAAATGGAGATAGTAAGGCAGATATTATAGGTTTCAATAACACTGAAATCGAAGCGGCAATTTCAAATTCAGGTTCAACTAATGCTTCTTTTTATAATCAGAATTTGATTTTTGATGATTTTACAGGTTGTAAAGGTTGGGTGAATCAAGCTACATATCCCCGGTTTGTTGGAGATATAAACAATGATGGTTATAATGATATCGTAGGTTATGGGTATGCAAAAGTTCATACTTTTATTGGTTTTAATCCTAACACGTATACGCCTTTAAATTCTACAAAATCAGCTGATCAACCTTTAAGTTATCTTGATAATAGTAGCAAGATTATTAATAATATAGAGGCTGAGATTTATCCAAATCCTGTATTGTCCGAGTTAAATCTAACTTCGAACTCAGTTATAAAATATATTCAAATATATAATATAAGTGGCTCATTGGTATTTAGTAAGATACTTAATAATGAAATTGGAACTTTCAATATTTCGCATCTTGATAATGGATTATATCTTATTAATTTATATTTTGAAAATGGAATGTTATCTAAAAAGTTTTTAAAAGAATAAATTTAATAAGAGCGAATTCCCTGAGAGTTGTCTCGGGGACATTGGTAAAAAATAGGGAGAACAAGCATTATTCATTGGGCGTAACTGTGAAAGTCAGGTATTGTCCACGCTATTTGCAAGCACATCCCGCAAACCCACATGCTAAACCAGACCATAGTGGTAGTATCCCAAAAAGTGTGTAATATGTTTTTCTTCTAAATTCAAAGGTATCCATTTTTCTTTTTTTCAATCAGGAATGAATGGCAGCGGAACGAAGGCGTAGCCGAAGTGGAGCTGCCATTCATTCTTCCCATCTAAATTTTTCTTTTTCATAATCTATCTTTGGTATTTTGCGCTGATAAGCTGATCGGGTCATTGCAACATACCCAAGCAGCAATATGGTAGCATCAGGGGTAGGTAATGCACCTCGCATCCTTGTGGTTCTCTTATAGTCACGATTTAATCTCTCGATCCAGTTGGTTGAGTATAGCATACTGTGTGTCCGGTAATCATAACTCAGATAGGTGAAGTTGAGTTTATACCGGTCATTTTCACCCATTCGTTTAATCGAGGGATAGTATTTGCCCCATTTTGCACAAAACGTCAACCATCGATTCCAGCCGTTCTCAGGACTGTCATTACGGTCTCCCGTTCGAAGTACATCTTTTAAATCATCTGCCACTACTGCTTTGTCTTTGGGCTTAATGTGCTTCATCACGTTGCGTTGCAAATGAATAGCACATAATTGAACTTCCGCTCCTGGAAACTGACGCCAAATAGCATCCTCAATAGCAGAAAGACTATCGCAGACAATCAATCCAATTTCATTTATCCCGCGTTCTTTTAAACTTTTCAACACAACTTCCCAGGCAACTGCACTTTCTGATGGAAAATTGACTACTGATAATACTTCCCTGGTCCGATCCGGCCTCACTCCAAGAATGGAATAGTATCCTTCCTTACTCACATGATCTATACGCCGGAAACAGGCCTAAGCATCTTCACTGGCTGCGTCAGCGTCCGGCGTTATTTCGGCTCCCAGACTTCCACTTTCAGGTCGTCGATCAGGATCGGTTTATTGCCGCGTAACCAGAAATAGACTTTTAGTTTATCGTTCTCCGATCGTATCTCCGGGGTAAGGTAATCGAACCGGACAAGGTTCCATTGGCCTGTTTTTAGCGCAGGCTTCTCAAGTTCAATCCCTTCGGCCTGATATTTATAGGCTTCGCCGTTATGCTCAAATGTGGCTACCAGTGATGCCGGGTTTTCAGCCGGATCGGTAAGCGGGAATACTTCGGCGCTTATCCTGATCCAGGCATGGTCTGCCGCGGTAAGCTGCCTGAAGGTTGCTTCCACAGCAGGAGAAAACCTAATGGTGGAATCGAGTTTCACGGCGCAACTTCCTGAAAAGGAATTTTCACCGCAGGAGTTCCCTTTTTCCGGGCCTGAACTTTCAAAATCGTAAAACTTCAGGATACGGGATCTGTATTTTTCCGGATTTTTCAGATAATCCTCTTCCGATCTGTCAATAAGCAGCAGTCCGGATGCGTTTTCGGGGACGGTTGTTTTTCCGAAAACGGCCCAGTAATAGGAACGGGTCATCCTGGTCTTGTCGATGATGCCGTGAACCCATTGCCAGGTTTGAAACAGGTTGAGTAATAATGTTAATGACAGCATCAGGATCACAACCGCCATGCTCCATTTCCGGAGGAACATATCCCGGATGAAATAGCCCAACGGAAGGGCCATCAAAACACAGGATGTCAGCAAGGCACGCTGGCTGTAACTGCCACCGGCATACCACCAGGTAGTCCAACTGCTTACCACGTACAGGTTTACAATTAAATAGACCATTACAGCGATGAGCAGTTTCCGGTTATGACGGTACAGGGAAACAAAGCCGATGATGGCCATGAACATCACGGGTGTATAAACCAGCCAGCCTTTTCGGTAACTGAACAATACCTGCCAGGTATGGGGATTTGCAAAATCGAAACCTTCACCGGCATTCACGTAACTGTAAAAAATGAAATGCCCCGTAACGGTTTTCCAATATATCAGTTGGGGCAATCCTGCTATAAATACGGCTAAAATGAGTGCCAGCACCTGCCCCGGGTGTTCACGTACCAGTAGCAGCTTTTCCTTTACTGAAGCCCGGGAATATACTCCCCAAAGTACAGGAATGAGCAGGCAAACCATTTCCGACGGTCTGACCAGGATTATCAACCCAAGCGAAATGCCGAGCCAGCAAGCTGCCGGGTACGTTGGCCTCTTATGCCACTTGATGGTAAGCCAGGTAATCAGGGCGCAAAGGGTAAAAGTATAATTGTGGGTAAGGTAACCATCGAAAGCAGTCAGTTGGAAATAATTGGTAGCTAACGTAACGATAACAAGGACGATGGTGGCGACAGTTTCGTCAAAGAATTCCAGCAAAATTTTCCGGAGGATGAAAATGCCTGCAAGCGTGACGATCAACCCGTTTATGGCCCATGCATACTGGTAGGGCAGGGAGAATCCGTCAGCGGGGAATCCCAGCGGCTGAGCCAGCAGGTGAGCGATAAAAAAAGCGGGTGCATTCAATACAGCCATGCCGGCACTGTATTTTATCACGAATCCTCCGTCGGGGGAGGTAACAAGCTGGTAGAGCGTAGAGGTTGTCTGGTATTGTTCGGCAATTTGCCTGACCCATTCCAGGTTCCTGAACCCGATATCATGGAATATGAATTGGGCGGGAAGGTAAAGATAATAGCCGAAGACATCCCAGGTAAGGATATTAACGGGAGGATACAGCGAACGGAAAATGACAATGGCCAGGATCAGGATAACGCATGTGATGAAAGAGACGGAGGTTTTTTTTCCTTTTCTTCCTGTCGCGAGTGAAAGTTCCATCGTTAAAATCGCATCATTCTTCGAAATATATTCTTTTAACCCGGCGTGAAATGGCTGTCAGAAGTTCGTAAGGAATGGTTCCTATGGCACCGGATAATTCAGTGATCGGCATTCCGGCGCCGAAAACAATTACTTCGTCGCCTTCGGCGGCATCAATTCCGGTAATATCAACCATGCACATATCCATGCATATATTGCCGACAATCGGAACGATATTGCCGTTGACCAGGAGTTTTCCTGCGCCGTTGCCCAGCCGGCGGTTCAATCCGTCGGCATACCCGATCGGAATGATTCCGATGGTGGTATCGATTTTGGCTTTCCATTTACGGTTATATCCAACTGTATCGTCGGCCGGGATGTGCTTTATCTGTGAGATGACGGTTTGTAAAGTGCTGACATTTTGCAGGTTTTCCTGTTCCGGGGCAAGAGGGGCGATCCCGTACAGGCCGATACCCAGCCGGACCATGTCAAACTGCGCTTCCGGGAACCGTGTGATGCCTGCCGTATTGTCGATATGACGCAGAATGGGATAATCAAAGGCCTTCTGAATCTTTTCACTGGTCTTTTTCAGCGTTTCGATCTGGTGATGAGTAAAATCGTCCAGCGCAGGGTCGTCGGCCCCGGCCAAATGGGAAAATACGGAACGTACCTCTATATGTGAATTTCCTTTCAGATTCCTGATCAGATCATCAACTTCTCCGGGATCAAAGCCAAGCCGGTGCATGCCGGTATCTATTTTCACATGAATGCCGACCGGACCGGGGGCCGGATTGTGCTGCTGAATGGCATTGTTGAGCATGTTCAGGATGCGCATGCTGTAAACTTCGGGTTCGAGGCCGTATTTAAACATCGAATCAAATCCCTGCTCGTCGGGGTTCATAACCATAATGGGCAACGTAATCCCGGCTTTCCTTAATTCAACGCCTTCGTCGGCGTATGCCACGGTGAGGTAATCGGCCTGGTGAAACTGCAGGGTATTGGCAATTTCATAGCTTCCGCTTCCGTACGAAAATGCCTTGACCATCGCCATGAGTTTCACTCCCGGCTTAAGCTTCGACCTGTAATAGTTCAGGTTATGAACCACGGCATTCAGGTTGATTTCAAGAATTGTCTCGTGCGTTTTTTGCTGAAGCTGTTCAATGATCCGCTCAAATTCAAAGACCCTGGCCCCTTTCACCAGGATGCACTCGTTTGAGAACGATGAAAAGGAGTATGAATTCAGGAAGTCATCAGTATCCTTGAAAAACGCCTTTTTCATGCTGAAACTTCCCGACTGTTTGCTGATGGCTTCACCGATTCCGATCACCTGTTCCACATCTTTACGGGCCAGCAGTTTACCAATCTCGTTATATAAATACCGGTCGCTGCGGCCGCTTTGAAGGATATCCGAAAGTATTGCGGTCTTTTTTTTGTGCTGTTTTTGTTGGTTTAAGAAGTCAAGAGCTATCGAAAGTGAGTCGATGTCGTTGCTGTAGCTGTCGTTGATCAGCGTACAGTTATTGATCCCCTCCTTCATTTCGAGGCGCATGGCAACAGGCTGCAACGATTTCATCCGCCCGGCGATCACTTCGTTGTCATACCCCAGGTAAAGCAGGGCTGACCAGCAATGAATGGCATTATCGGCCGAAGCTTCGTCGGTAAAAGGTATGGATATCGAAATGGTATTTTCTCTGTAAATTCCGCTGATTTCGGTGGAATGGTGGTTATGCTGGCAACGGATGATTTTTAAATCGGCATCTTCATGGCGGCTCCAGGTAAATACGTTTATCTTTCTCAACAGGCCGGTTTTCAGGATTCCTTCCTGCAGCTCTTTCTGATCGGTGCAATAGATGAGCGTATCCACCTGGGTGAACAGGTTGAGCTTTTCGCCGGATTTCTGTAACCGGTTGATGAAGTTTTCGTCGTGAGCGTGTCCCAGGTTGGTGAAGATCCCTATCGTAGGCTGGATAACGGCTTGCAGATGTTCCATTTCATCCGGTTCCGAGATGCCGGCTTCAAAGATGGCGATCTCGTTCGATGGGTTCATCAGCCATACCGACAGGGGAACGCCGATCTGGGAATTATAACTTCTGGGGCTCCGGACGATATTCTTGTCCGATGACATCAACTGGTACAGCCATTCTTTGACAATCGTTTTCCCGTTGCTTCCCGTGATGCCGATCACCGGGATGTCAAACTGCTTCCTGTGTTCCGATGCCAGTAACTGAAGAGCCCTTAGCGTGTCCTTAACCCGGATGATATTGGCTTCGGGGAATGACGGAAGGTTTTCCGGCGCCCGCTGAACCACGAAGTTCCGTACTCCCTGGTCGTAGAGGTCTTCGAGGTATTTATGTCCGTCATTCCGTTTGCTGATCAGGGCAAAAAACAGGCAGCCTTCGGGAGCGATCAGTTTCCGGCTGTCGATCAGCAGGTCGTGGATTTCTGAATGATCATCGGGTGCATTCAGAATTTCTCCCTTTAGAATCTGGGCTATATCGCTGAATAAATATTGATTTCTGACCATTTTAAAAAGGTTTGCTGGAATTACCCGGCATAGGGTGGTTCAATCCGGCCAACAAAGATGTTGGAAAAACAGTATCAAGGCAGGCTTAGCTTTCCTTCTCAAGTTGGGCAATCGGCAGGGGGTTGCGGTTTAGTTCTTCCCACATCCGTCGGTTGTTGAAGATGTCGCAGGCAAGATACATTGCCGCCCGCATCGAATCGGGTGAAGCAATATCTTTACCGGCAATGTCGTAAGCAGTTCCATGAGCCGGCGAGGTGCGGACATAGGGTAACCCGGCCGTGAAATTTACCCCTTCGCCGGCTGACAGGGTTTTGAAAGGTATCAATCCCTGATCGTGATACATCGCCAGCACGCCGTCAAACGACTTATAGCCATCGGAAGCAAAGAAGCCGTCGGCGGGGAACGGCCCGAAGGCAAACATTCCTTTACTGTAAACTTTTTCGATGGCAGGCTTGATTACGGTTTGTTCTTCATCACCGAGCAAACCGTTGTCGCCTGCATGGGGATTGAGCCCAAGCACGGCAATTCTTGGTTTGGAGATCGCGAAGTCCTTTTTCAGCGACATTTCCATCTTCTGCAGCTTGCTGATGATGAGTTCCTGCGTTATTTTCGGCGAGACTTCCGACAAGGCTATGTGGCTGGTGGCGACGCCAATACGCAATTTATCGCTGACCATGAGCATCAGCGGATCTGCTGCGCCCAGTTTCGCAGCGAGGTATTCGGTATGGCCGCTGAAATGTTCCTTCATGAATTGCGCCACATTGCTCTTATTGACAGGGGCGGTGACAAGTACATCTATAAGGCCCTTTTTCAGGTCCTCAATGGCAGCATCCAGGGCCTGGATCGACATTTCACCGGCTATCACGCTCGATGTCCCCAAATCTATCTTTACTTCCTGATCATGAAGGTTGACGAGGTTCGGGCGCTTTGGATTTGCCTGATCAGCATGGCGGATTATATTAAAGCTGAAATCGGGTATGTTGAGCATCTTCCGGTGATAGGAAGCTGCTTTTGACAAGCCATATACTACGGGTGTGAAAAGCTCGGAAATGCGGGTATCGAGGCATGTTTTGATGATGACCTCGTAGGCTATGCTGTTGATGTCGCCTTGCGTAATGCCGACAACAATGCGGTTTTCGTTTTCGTTGGTCCGTATCATTCCATGATGGTTTACGTATGGCAAATATACGGGTTTAGCGGCAGAGTGACTGAAATTAAAGGCAAAAGGTTGGGGAAGCCCGGAAACAGGTTGTTCGTGGTTCGTTCGTTGAATTCGTGCTTGGCATTTGCAGAATTCGTGGTTCCTGATGCGTTGGCCGCTGAGCTTTTGGCTGTTGGCTTTTGGCCGTTGGCTGTTGCGTTTTGCGTTTTTGATTTTGCGTTCTGTGTTCTGCGTTCCTTCCCTGCCAGCCTTGGTTTCAAGGTTTCAGCGTTTCAATGTTTCAGGGTTATATCACAATCGTGCAGAGACAGTGAAAGTTTTGCGTTTTGCGTTTTGCGTTCTGAGAAGTAAAATGAAAAGGGAACCACGGAGGAGCCAAACAGGGCCACAGAGCATATTTGTGCATGGTTATTACTTGTAAACTTCCTGCGGACCTGAAGCCTTTTAGTGACATGGTCATAAAATGAAAACCTCCCCGCGGGCAGTATTTTTAGATAAACTGGTCTTGAGGCGGTGAGGCCGCGAGGTTTAACAAGCCTGAAGGGCTTGTTAAACCTCGCGGAGCAGAGGCCATTTAGAGAGATCGTCTTAAAATTAAGACCGTCCCGCGGGCAGTATTTTTAAAGAAAACTTGTCTAAAGAACGACGGCTCTGCGAGGCCCGGCTCGCCGGGCCGAAGCAGCCTCGTGCCCTTAGCACCGCCGCCCCCAGAACCCCCTTTTAAGAATTTTTATCGTGTCATCAAATCCTTCCATTCCGGATTCATACTTTCGTTAAGCTTAATAAAAGGGTACCACGGGCATTGAGGGGCATGGAGGTTCACTGAGAATGATGTAATGCTCTGTGTTTCGTGAAATTCGTGCTTGACATTCGCAGAATTCGTGGTTCCTGATGCGTTAGTCGATGAGCTTTTAGCTTTTAGCTGTTGGCTACCGGCAAACCGAGAACCGGATGCTCTCAACGCTGCTT
>Ga0209099_1002311_pt1 | contig 17051 bp, 14 predicted proteins | sample AD_JPNHW2_MetaG_FD_184430 | JGI IMG/M metagenome (GOLD analysis project Ga0209099, IMG submission 184430) | Active sludge microbial communities of municipal wastewater-treating anaerobic digesters from Japan - AD_JPNHW2_MetaG (SPAdes) (version 2) | ecosystem: Engineered > Bioreactor > Anaerobic... | reverse complement strand
CGATAACATAAAACATGTTAATATGCAAATTAAATGTTAACTTGCTGCATTTAAAGACATTATTAATAGATTCAGTTTCTTATAAGAACTGCTGTTTTATCGGGAAACATTTTAGGTCCGGGCTGAATTTCACTGTAATTCCCTGTTATTTTGACAAATACTGCGGTGTGCAATAGATTTATGCAGACTTTTCGGGAGAAGCTGCATGACAATATCATTTGCGATCGTGGGTTGCGGCAGGATAGTTAAGAAGCATCTTGACGCTTTGAAGGAACTGAAAGAAGCAAGACTTGTCGCGGTTTGCGATGTCATTGCGGAAAAGGCAAAGAAAGCAGGGACCGAAGCGGGTGTGCCGTGGTACACGAGCTATGACGATATGCTTACAAAACACCCCGAAACCGATGTCGTTTCAGTGCTTACTCCAAGCGGGATGCACCCCACCCATGTTATTGATATTGTTGAGAAATACCAGAAGCATATTGTTTGTGAAAAGCCGATGGCGCTTAAACTTGAAGATGCCGACAGGATGATACACACCTGCGATCTCAACGGTGTAAGGCTTTTTGTGGTGAAGCAGAACAGATATAATCTTCCTGTCCAGATCCTTAGAAAAAAGATCGAAGAAGGCGGATTTGGAAAAATAGTAATGGGAACTGTGCGGGTCAGATGGTGCAGAACTCAGGAATACTACGATTCAGATCCCTGGCGCGGCAAATGGGCGCTTGACGGCGGAGTCATTGCAAATCAGGCAAGCCACCACATTGATCTGCTCGAATGGATGCTTGGAGAACCGGTCAGTGTCATGGCGATGAACGGAACTTATCTTTCAAAGATCGAGGTCGATGATACCTGCGCCGCCATAATCCGCTTCAGCTCAGGGGCTTTAGGCATCGTTGAAGCAACGACAGCAGCAAGACCCAGAGATCTCGAAGGGTCGTTATCAATACTTGGAGAGCTTGGGAACTGCGTCATCGGCGGTTTTTCAGTCAACAGAATGGAAGAATGGAATTTTATCAATGAAAGCGCGGAAGAAAAAGACCGGATATTGAAAGATTTCAATGAAAATCCTTCAAATGTTTACGGTTTCGGACATCAGAGATATCTGGAAAGTGTAATAGATTCAATAGAGAACGGCACTCGCGGGCTTGTCGAAGGGCTTGAAGGGAGAAAATCTCTTGAACTTATCAATGCAATTTATGAATCGGTTGAAACGGGAAAGGAAGTAAAGCTGAGATTCGAGCCGAGATGGTCAAAACTGGGGAAAAACAAGTGAAAAAAATACTGGAAACGCAGGTCTATGACGGCGGAATATTCAAAGTTGCAAAAGTGAACCTTAAAAAAGGTAACAAAGACATTGTCCATTCGGTCATCAGATTTGTAAAGACAATCTGCGTACTTCCTGTCACAAAAGATGGAACCATAATACTTGAAAGGCAGTACCGCTCGCCGCTTGACGGCTTTCTTCTTGAAATTCCGGCTGGAAAGATAGACGAACTGGAATCACACGAAAGCTGCATGAAAAGGGAACTTGAAGAAGAGACCGGACATCGGGCAGTTGCATATAAAAATGTTTTTGAAGGGTATGTATCCTGCGGCTACAGCGATGAATATATGTACTATTATGTCGCACTGGTCGAAAAAATCCCCAAAGATCTGCGCACTCATTTTGAAGACACTGATGAAGAGATAGAACTTATTGAAGTTACTGTTGAAAAAGCTCTTGAAATGATCCGAAACCGTGAGATCATCGATGCCAAGACCATTGCGATGGTGACCGCTTTTGCTTCCGGCATATTTAGCTGGAAATGACAACATGGAACTTAAAATAGCCAAAATAATCTCGAATGGTTACGGAATAGGATGGGCAGACGGAAAAACATTTTTCGCCCCTTTTGTGATCCCGGGCGAAACGATCTTTATCAAAGACCATATCAAGGAAAAAGGACATTTTCTCGTTACTGATCTTGAAATCATTGAAGCATCAAAAATACGAAGAAAACCTATTTGCGACAATTATACTGTTTGCGGGGGATGCTCTCTTCAACATATTGAATATACTGAACAACTTGAGATTAAAAAAGAAATTTTCGCTGAACTTCTCAAGCAGAACGGAATTGAATTATCTGACATTCCTGTCGTAATGACTCCGGGGGAAACAGGGATAAGGACAAGAACAAAGGTTTTCATTCAGGACGGAATTCCATCATACAGAGCATACCGATCCAATCAGCTTGTTCCATTCATAAACTGTCCTCTGCTTAACTCTGATTTCATACAAAAGATACTCAGCTTTTCAAAAAAACTGTCAGGGGATGTCCAGTTCGAATATTCAAAAATAACTCGGGAAATGATGCCGGAAGTCGACTCGATGTTCAAGGTTGTAAAAGGCGAAAAGCTCAGTCTTTTAAAGAACAGTTTCTTCCAGTCTTCCGAAGACGGTGCCGAAATAATGGTGAATCTTTTATTGAAAGAAGTTAAAAAAACTGATATCAGGACTGCTTACGATCTTTTCTGCGGTGCAGGACTTTTTTCCCGTTTCCTCGCCAATGCAGGAATAAAGACGACCGGCGTTGAAATAGTTCCCGACGCCTGCAGAAGTTTTTCCATAAACCTTGAAAATGAAGCCGAAATTCTGAAAAAAGATGCGTACAAGCTCAAAAACCTTAAAAAAGTCGATCTTATAGTCGCTGATCCGCCAAGAGAAGGACTCGGAAATGATCTGATCAAAGTAATATCTGAAAGCGGCACAGAAAAGATCGTCTACATATCCTGTGAACCTTCAAAATTCGCCCGTGACCTCAAAAAATTCAATGAATACGGATATAAACTCTCAAAAGTCACACTCATCGACCTCTTCCCCGACACACCGCACTTTGAAGTGTTCTCGGTGCTGGAAAAGTGATTTATCTCGGGAGTGCGCTTTCGAGTTCTTTTTTGTATTTGATTATGTTTGAAATGCCTGTGTAGGTTCTGTAGGCACCTGATTCTTCGACGACGACCGAAGGAACTGACCTGATGCCGTATTTTCTTGAGATGTCCATATTTTCCTCGGCATCGATAACTTCAAAATTAAGGACTCCTTTCATTTCATCTTTGGCTTTCGGGCAGTTCGGACAGCTTTTTGTCGTGAAAAGCATAACCCTGTGAGCATATCTTATCTCGGGATCGACTCTGCCTATCCCGAACCCCGGATTTATCATGGATTCAGGAGAAACTCCGTAGCTGGGAACATTCGGAGATTCTTCTTTCATTTCAACCATTGAAAAAAGTGATTCCTGAGCGGTAACTTGCTTTTTCCCCCTCTTTATAACAGGGTTTTTGCAATCAGGCATCCTGTTCATCATCTCCGGCTCGACAGCATATTCAGTTCTCTTTTCAAATTCCTGCTTCTTACCTTCATTCCAGTGATCTACCGGTCTGTAATATCCTGTTATTCTGCTGTAAACTTCTGCTTTTGAGCCGCATGTCGGACAGTTTGTATGCTCGCCTGCAAAATATCCGCACTTATTGCAGATCGTGTAGGTCGGAGAAATGGTAAAATAAGGAAGTTTATAGTTGTAAGAGATCTTTTTAACAAGAAGAGCGGCAGTTTCCCAGTTCGGAAGCTTTTCTCCGAGATAAGTATGGAAAACGGTGCCGCCTGTGAACCTTGTCTGAAGCTGATCCTGAATTTCAAGAGCTTCAAAAGGATCTGTCGTATAATCGACAGGAAGATGACAGCTGTTTGTGTAGAACGGCTTTTCATTTCCATTTGACGCTGTCTCAATATTCGACCATCTTTCTCTGTCCATTTTTGCAAGACGGTATGTAGTTGACTCAGCCGGAGTTGCTTCAAGATTGTACAGATTGCCTGTTTCAGCCTGATATTTCTTCAATTCTTCTCTCATATAATCAAGGACTTCCTGTGCGAATTTCAATCCTTTTTCTCCTGCAATATTTTCTTTGATCCATGGAGCATTGAGACACATTTCGTTCATTCCGATAAGTCCTATTGTCGAGAAATGCGCATTGAAATTGCCGAGGTATTTCTTGGTGTAGGGATAGAAATTCTCATCAAGAAGCTTTGTGCAGACGACTCTCTTTATTTCAAGACTTCTCTTTGCGGCATTCATCAGATAACTCAATCTTGCATAGAATTCTTTTTCGGTCTTTGCATTATATGCAATCCTCGGAAGATTGATCGTGACAACGCCGACACTTCCTGTCTTTTCTCCGCTGCCGAACAAACCGCCTGTCTTTTTAAGAAGTTCTCTCTTGTCGAGCTGAAGCCTGCAGCACATACTTCTTACATCACCGGGCTTCATATCGCTGTTGATAAAATTCTGAAAATAAGGGGTCCCGTACTTTGCTGTCATTTCAAAAAGAAGCTTTGCATTGTCACTTTCCCAGTTGAAATCTCTTGTTATGTTGTATGTCGGGATCGGATACTGGAAACCTCTGCCTTCAGCATCGCCCTCTATCATTATTTCGATAAATGCCTTATTTATCATGTCCATTTCAACCTGACAGTCACCGTAAGTGTAATTCTGCTCTTTTCCGCCGACTATTGCCGGAAGATCTTTCAAATCATCAGGGCATATCCAGTCAAGAGTAATGTTGCTGAAAGGAGACTGAGTGCCCCATCTTGAAGGAATGTTCACACCGAAAACAAAAGCCTGAATTGCCTGCTTTACTTCCCTGTAGGTGAGTTTATCAACCCTTACGAAAGGTGCAAGATATGTGTCAAAACTTGAAAATGCCTGAGCACCGGCCCATTCGTTCTGCATGATGCCCAGAAAATTGACCATCTGATTTGCAATAGTATAAAGATGACTTGCCGGAGCAGATGTTATCTTACCAGTTACACCACCCAGCCCCGTTTCTATAAGCTGTTTAAGCGACCAGCCTGCACAATATGCAGTAAGCATGGACAGATCGTGCAGATGGAAATCACCGTTCTTGTGAAGTTTAGCGATCTCTTCATCATACATTTCGCTAAGCCAGTAATTTGCAGTAACAGCGCCGCTATTATGAAGAATAAGTCCGCCGACACTGTATGTAACCGTCGAATTTTCCTTTACTCTCCAGTCTTCATTTTTCACATAACTGTCAATGATGTTCTTGTAGTCCACCATTGTTGATTTCATGTTACGGAGTTTTTCTCTCTGCTTTCTATAGAGTATGTATGCTTTCGCTACTTCTGTGTATCCTGTCTGTTCAAGCGTTTTTTCGACGCTGTCCTGCACATCTTCCTGCGCAACAGCTTCATCTTTGATTTTTGACTGGAAATTTGAAGTGACTCTCAACACCAGAATGTCAAGAATGTCTTCATTATAGATCATTTCCGTGGCATCAAAAGCCTTTCTTACCGCTTCTTTGATTCTTCCAAGATCGAATGCAACTAACGAACCATCTCTCTTTTTCAGCTTGAACATCTGTTTCTCCGCGACACATTTAGTTTAATAATAGGAACGAGGAGTAAATTACACTATAGATTGTGGTGTGTCAACAAAAAACATACCACATCTTGTGTTTTTTCTATAAGCCCTTTGAAAATATAGGCTTTTTCTACACTCCGCTGTTGAAAATGGACCTGTTGTAATACTGTATCGCTTCTGCGATGTGTGAAGCATCTATTTTTTCGACACATGCAAGGTCAGCGATTGTCCTGCCGACCTTCAGTATCCTTGAATATCCTCTTGTTGATATACCCATCCGTTCCATCGCATTCTTCAGCAGTTTTTCGGCATCATCATTCAGAACACAGTATTTCTCAATATCGGAAGCCTGCATTCTCGCATTTGTGAAATATGCTGTCCCTTTAAACCTTTCCTTCTGGATAGCCCTCGCCTTTATAACGCGGGATCTGATCTCAACACTTGTTTCGCCTGTCTCTCTGCTTCGAAGATCTTCATAAGGAACCGAATTGACAATGATCGAGATATCTATCCTGTCCAGAAGAGGTCCTGATATCTTCTGCTGATACTTATGGACTGATGATGAACTGCATATACATGTCTTTTTCCTGTCGAAAAGAAATCCGCACGGACAGGGATTCATTGATGCCACCAGCATGAAACTTGAAGGAAATTTCACCGTGCTCGTAGCTCTTGATATTGAAACATCACCGTCTTCCATCGGCTGTCTCAGGACTTCAAGAGCATTCCGGTTGAATTCCGGCAGTTCATCAAGAAAAAGCACGCCGTTATGTGCAAGGCTCACTTCACCCGGCTTAGGAGGACTGCCGCCGCCGACAAGAGCGATGTGAGAACATGTGGAATGAGGACTGCGGAACGGTCTTTCGCTGATAAGCCCTTTTCCCTTCAATAAATTCGAAACACTGAAAAGTTTCGTAGTTTCTATGCTTTCCTCTCTTTCAAGCCCGGGAAGTATCGACGGTATCCTTCTGGCAAGCATCGTCTTTCCGCTTCCGGGAGATCCTATCATCAAAATGTTATGACCTCCGGCAGCAGCGATCTCTATCGCTCTTTTAGCCTGCTCATGACCTCTTACTTCACTGAAATCAAAAATGTGTTTCTTTACGACCTTTTCTTCGACTGTCTTGTGATAAAAAACCGGACCGTTTTTTAAAAGTTCAAAAATATCATTAAGCGACTTTACCGTTATTACACCTATCTCCGTAATTGCCGCCGCTTCATCACCGTTCTCGAACGGCACGATTATTCCCTTCAAACCTTTTTCTTTTGCAGTGATAGCAAGAGAAAGCACCCCGCTTACAGGCTTTATCGCACCGTTCAGGGCAAGTTCGCCTATTATCATATATTCACAGATCTTTTCCGGTTCAATGGTATATATTGATGAAATTATTGCCGCCGCAATTGCCAGATCGAAACCGGCACCTTCTTTCCTGATACCGGCTGGAGCAAGATTTATTGTAATCCTGTTCTGAGGGAACTTGTGTCCGCTGTTTATTATTGCAGTCCTGACCCTTTCCTTCGACTCTTTCACCGCACTGTCAGGAAGGCCCACTATCGAAAACCCCGGCAGACCTTTTGAAATATCCACTTCCACATCAATAACACTGCCTTCAATACCTGAAATGGACCCGCTTTTTAATATTGTGAACATGCCGCCTCCGTTTAAACATGCTCCAAATTACACTCTCCGGATAAATTTGTCAAATTATAATTAGATTATTTAAATCTTCAGAATGAATGCCCGAAAACTTGCTACAACACAAGCCGGAAAATATAATCTGTCTGCATCTTCATTTTGAGGAGTTCCAGAAATGACATCTGAAAAATCAGAATCCCGCGAATCAAAAATCCTTGCAGCGCTTGCAGTCATTTTCTTTCTGTCTTTTATAACACTTCTTTTCATGTTCCTTGGTACAAAAGGAGACCGTTACAACTTTTTTCTTTATCTTTACGGAGACGAAGTTTCTCTGAACTCGAAAGCGCTTCCCATAATTATTGCAAGAGACGGAGCCATCGTCCCGTCCCCCGAGATCTATATAAACGGCAGAAAAAATGAATCCAGTCTGATAGATCTGAAACCTGATATGCGTGAAATATCTGTGAAAGTCGGCGATTTTGAATCGGTGTTTCCACTGAGTTACAAAATGCTTGAAAATGCCGGAACACCTGAAAAAAAGTTCATCCAGTTTTCAGATAACGAAATAAAAAAAGCCCCTGTTGCGACTTTGATGGGCGGAAAAACAATATTTCTTCTGCCGGACCAGTTCAGGGCTGTCCCCGAGTTCGAGCTGAACATGCACCTTTTCTGTCTTGAAAACGGCCAACCGTGTGCTGACAATATGATAAGCATCAACGGGTTCGAAATAAAAATGAATGGCGGATATTCAAGATTTAAATCGGTCTACACTGTTCAAAACACAACATTTATTGTCTTTTCTGACGGGTCGAGCGTATCGGCCGAAGTTCCTTATACAGGCAAAATGCTGCAATTCTTTAAAAGAAACGGCCGGATATTCATTGCGGCACTTACCGAAATGAGAAATGTATACATAGACTGCTACAGAAATAATAAATGGCTCGGAACGGACATAATTAAAATATCCACCGAAGGAACGGAACTTCCCGCTTCATACCTCAATTGCGACACAGTACAGGCAAGTTTAAATTCAGCCTCTCCGGGCTCAACATTCACAGTAATCACCGAAGTTTCTGAAATACTTGCACCGGTTACAGATCCGTACTATGCGCCTCTTGCACAGAAAATTAACAGATTTGAGCCTTCAATACAGAAAATTTTCATCAAAAGTTACAACTCATCTTTTTTCAGAGTCCTTCCAGTTATGTTTTCAGGTGAAAAACTTGAAACGGAATTTAATATACGGCATCAGAAAATGCTTGAGCTTCTGTGGTGGATGATCTTTGCTTTATCTGTTGCAGGCTTAATTTTATTTATAGTTGTGACGCTCAGAAAACTTAAGGTTGTGGAAGGTATTGACGGAGAATTGGTAACTTATTCCATGAACAGGCAGCGGGCAGTTCTTTTCATTGCCTGTATTCTTTATATAATGGTTTTTGTGTTTTTGCTTTATTTACTTAAAAATCTGGCATAAAAAATGGGAAAAATAACTCTGCTTTCAGAAAGGACTATCAATCAGATAGCCGCAGGAGAGGTTGTCGAAAGACCTCAATCCATCATTAAAGAACTTATCGAGAACAGCATCGATGCAGGAGCGGACAGCATATCAATTGATATTTTGAATGGCGGAAAATTAAAAATAGCTGTCAAAGACAACGGTTGCGGAATGTCCGAGGAAGATCTTTTCATGTCACTCGAAAGACATGCGACTAGCAAAATCAGTTCGATCGAAGAGCTGACGAGCCTTTCAACAATGGGCTTTCGAGGAGAGGCGATACCATCGATTGCGGCAGTGACCCATTTTTCAATTTCAAGTGCGACAGAACACGGGTCAGGTTTTTCGATCCAGTTAAAAAATGGAAAAATTACAGGAAACCGCCCCGTTTCAATGCCGAAAGGTACTGAAATTGTTGCGGCTGATCTTTTCCATAATGTTCCGGCAAGAAAAAAATTCTTAAAAAGCGATGACCGTGAATCAGCGCTTATCCGCGAACTTGTACAGAAATTTGCAATTACAAATCCTCATATCGGCTTTTCTCTTGACCACAACGGAAAAAATATTTTTACTTACAGAAAAGATGCAACAGTCGTCGAAAGGATATCTTCTGTGTGGAAAATTAATCCGGAAAGATTTTCAAGGTCATTTGTCTCCACTGATGAAGCAACTGTCGAAGCTTTTGTACCGACACCGTTTGAACAGGTTCCGGCTATTTCCGTGGTCTCTGTTAACAACCGCATTGTTACAGACAGACAGATAAATTCAGCAATATTTAAAACTTTCAGAGAGATAATCGGCGGAGATTTCAAATCCCCGGTTGTCCTGTTCCTGAAAACAGTTCCCGGATTTACCGACATCAATGTCCATCCGTCAAAACTTGAAGTACGGTTCGTAAAACCTTCTCTAATTTTTGAATTGATAGGAAACTCCATCGCTGAAGCTTTGAACTCTTTCCGCAGTAACACCGGCACTGAAAATGAATTCAAGTATGACAGTCTGCGCACAGCAGGTAATATTCTATCTTCTCAGCCCTCTTTTGTTGCAGAAAATCAAAATATTTTTGAATACGGAAAAGAAACCGCTGAATCAAATTCAGAAAACGACCCATCATATTCATACAAATTCAGGGACTATAAGAAAATAGGAATAGTTTTCGGTGTTTACCAGATAATTGAAACCAAAGACTCGGTTATTTTTCTTGATCTCCACGCTTCCCATGAAAGGATCACTTTCACAAAACTCACAGGTATTATTTCACTGAAGAATGGGCTTTCTCAAGTTCTGACAGCACCGCAGATTATAAAAGTATCACCTTCCGAACTTGCTGAATTTAATGAACATACCGCACTTTTCAATGAAAACGGGTTTTCAATTGAGAATTTTGACGAAAACTCTCTTATCATGAGATCTGTTCCGGCACTCGGGTTTGATACCGACTGGAATGGAACAGTTAAAGAAATTCTCGGACAGATGATAAATGAAGGTTCTACTGACATACTGAATGAAAAATTTCTTTATTTCATTGCTTCGATAGCATGCAGATCATCTGTAAAGAGAAATGATCATCTTTCCGATATCGAGATCGACTTTCTCATCAATGACATCAATAATTCCACTGTACTGACATGTCCTCATGGAAGACCGTTCTTTTTTGTCATATCAAGAAATGAATTTGAAAAAAGAGTTCAAAGAAGATGACTCTGATAATACTTACAGGTCCGACAGCGAGCGGCAAAACAAAACTTTCAGTCGATATAGCAAAAAAAATCAACGGAGAGATCGTCGGTGCGGATTCCATTCAGATATATCAAGACCTTGTAATAGGTTCAGCGGCACCGACTGTTGAAGAAATGGACGGCATCCCGCATCATCTTATCGGAACTGCCCCTTTATCCAGCGAAATAAATGCCGGCAGATATATAGCTGAAGCCGGTTCTGTGATAAAAGACATTATCTCACGAGGAAAAACTCCAGTAATGACCGGCGGGACAAATTTTTATGTAGATGCTTTTCTTAACGGACTTTCTCCAGTACCCGAAATTGATGCTGATCAAAGAAATGAATTTGAAAAAAGCGTCCAGAATGTGAAAACCGAAGCTCTATTTCAAAAATTAATGCGGATCGATCCTGAATGGTCAGCACAGATATCTTCACCAAACGACAGACAGCGAATAAATAGAGGACTGATAGTATTTGAAACTACCGGGAAAAAACTTTCCGACTGGAACAAAATGCCCCGTGTAAACAAATATAAAGGAAAATATCTTGTATTGGGTATTGATATTGTCAGAGAACAGCTTTATCGTAACATCAATAAAAGAACAGAAAAAATGATTTCATCAGGATTGATCGATGAAGTTGCCGCAATAAACAAAATTGGATACAATGTCAATAATTGCAAGCCATTAGCCTCAATAGGATATAGAGAGACTGCTCTTTTTTTAGATGGAACCATAAAATCAAAAGAGAAATTATCAGAAACTATCGCATTGAACACACGCCATCTTGCAAAAAGACAGATCACATGGCTGAAAAATAAAAATTATATAAAATGGGAAGAGCGGTCTTCAATTATAGAATGCGTTTTGACTTGCTTAATACAGGATTAATTTTAAACCAAAGCAAATTGTCACAGCCGCCAATTGAACTTTAATGTTTCAAATTTGTGAACAACTCGTGTCAATATTACAACCCCATGAAATTAGAGAGCTTTTTTTACATTCCGCCTTGACTATAATTTTGTTATAAGTATAATAGTTAAGTATTTTTTCTTTTTTCCGGAGGTTCCTTTCATGAAAAATTTCAAACTCGGTGATTTAGCTGTCTATCCGAATTACGGTGTAGGGAAGGTTGTTTCCATTGAGAAAAGAGCTCTCGGTGAAAATGAGATCAGCTGTTATGTTGTCAGCATGGTTTCCAGCGGCTCTAAGGTTTTTGTTCCGGTCGAGTCAGCAGATCAAATGGGGCTTAGAACTCTTACCGAAAGAAAATGCGCTGAAGATGTTTACGGCTGTTTCAAACACAGAAACACAGAACTTTTAAAAATGAACTGGAATAAAAGATACCGATTTTTGCAGGATAAAATGAAATCCGGTAAAATAAACGATGTCGCTTCAGTAATTTCAGATCTTCTTTTTCTTAAAAACAAAAAAGGATTGAGCTACGGTGAAGACAGACTTCTTTCTGAAGCTGAAGAAATACTGTCTACTGAACTTGCAATAACAGAAAATCTCCCTAAACAGGATATCATTTTAAAAATTCATAAAAGTTTCAAGAACTGAACATTAATTAAATATTTTATTGCTATTTTATCCATCTTTTTATTATTATCACTTGAACTTTCAGGTGAAAGATATGATTTCATTATTTCCAGACACACTTGTAACCGGTATTGACAAATGGCATATCGAAAATCTGATGAACTGTAATTTTTTCTGGTTCGGGCATCCGTTTGAAAAATCAATTGCGAAAGGATTTATTTTTACAGAAAAGCCTTTTTTAACAAAGATAGACTTTACGGTGATAGTTGATCTGGAAGACGCTTCCCACTTGAATCCGTTGACCTTTTCTACGAGCAACACTATTTTTTATTCTGAAAACTGGAACCATAGTGCGTCACAGGTTGCCTCATTTATAAAAAATATTATCTATTTCAACAACAGCAAAGAATATTTCATAAAAAAAAACCATGTAATGCTATGTGAGGCGTAAAATGAAAAAAATGTTTCTGTTATCAATTATTTTATTTATGACTATTGGTTTATTTTCTGAAGAAAAACCGGCAGCAGAAGCCCCAAAGCCTGTTGCAGAAGAACCGACTGCTGTTGCTGCCGAGCAGCCTGCGACTGCTCCTGTTGAGGAAAAAAAAGACAGCACTGATCTGAATGAGCTTGCAAAACAACTTGAACAGTTGAAAAAAGATTCCGAAAAAAGAGATCAGGAACTCCTTAAGAACCGTAGTGAAATGGATATCTTGAAAGAAGAACTTAAAAGAATTAAAGAAGAAAAAACTAAAGAAAAAGCTGTTGAAAAGATCGAAAAAAAGCTTTCAGAAGATAAAAAACCTGAAAAAACCATTACTTTTAAACCATACGGTTTTTTTGAGCTTTATGGTTATGGTAATGATGCTGTTTTCTCATACAATGATCTGATGGTGTATGTTTCCAATGAGAAAAAATCAACAGCAAATATAAGTGCAAGAAACACAAGACTCGGGCTTGACATTGCAGTGCCTTACATAACTTCTTTCGATCTTTCAGGCAGATTTGAAGTAGACTTTTTCGGTTCTCTGCCTGATTCTGCGAATTCCGAAGCAAGTACCGGAATAAGAATGAGACATGCTTTTTTCAATATTTCAAAAACATTTAAATCAAAAACCACGATAGCTCTTCTTGCCGGACAGACCTGGGCGACTGCAATAATTCCTATATTTCCGAGCGTTATCAACCCTGCAGCAGGCTGGGGTGCCGGAAACCCGTGGAACAGGCTTCCACTTGCCGAGCTTTCACTTGTCCAAAGTGCTGGCAAAATTGACATGGGATTAAAATTTGCAGCAGTAAAACCTATATCGGGAGCAAGTGCGAACAGAAAATCATTTATTGAAATAAATATTGACGCTGGAGACGCATCACATTGGCCCAGCCTTCAAAGTCAGATATTCTTAAAAAGTAATTTTTCGATGGTTAACTTTTACTGGGCTGCTGGCGGAGCTTATGGCAGAGAAAATTATACCGGAGGAATTAAAATAAATGGCGAAAACACACCGACATTCGGAGACGAAGTGGAAGTCTGGCTGTTCGACACCGCACTTCAACTAACACACAAATATGCAGAAATACAAGGCAAATTCTTTATCGGCGAAAATCTGGATATGTTTGGAGTATTCGGCGGAAGTCTTATAAAAGACAAACAGGGTTATGTTAAGGATTCAATGAGAGCAATGGGATACTGGGCCGAACTTTCATTGAAACCTTTCAAAGGAATGAGACTTTCAACAGGACTTGGGGCTGAACTTTCCGACATAAATAACAAAGCTTCTTATAGCGATATAATATATGATAAAAACAGCACTTTCTGGATATCAGCTTTTTACACCCTTTATGACCACTTTACGACTGGTTTCGAATGGCAGAACACCGTTACAACAAAAGACAGGGAAAAGCTTGGAGGCAACAGCTTTATGGGAAGTCTGAGATTTTCTTTTTAACGGATATCAATCACCATAATTATTTCTTACAAAGTAATTATTCTTAATAAGAAGTGCCTCTTTACCAGCCTCAATGATATCTGACATGACCATTTCAACAGCCAGTTCCTCAACTGTTGTTTCTGCCGACCAGCCAAGTTTTTCAAGAGCTTTGTGCGGGTCTCCCTGAAGTATTTCTACTTCTGTCGGTCTGAAATAGTTCCTGTCTATTTTTATTACAGACATTCCTTCAACAAGATTCTCACAATCTATGCCTGTGAGTTCAGCAACCTTTTCTTTATCAACAGACTTTATAAAACCTGTTTCGTCAATCCCTTCACCCTTAAATAAAATTTCAATTCCGGCCGCTTTAAATGCCAGCACAGCAAAATCTCTTATTGTCATCGTCTTTCCGGTTGCAATTACAAAATCATCCGGAGTTTCCTGCTGAAGCATAAGCCACATAGCTTTGACATAGTCCTTGGCATGTCCCCAGTCCCTTTTCGAGTCAAGATTGCCCAGATAAAGCATTTCCTGATGCCCGAGCAGTATCCTCGCGACAGCTCTGGTGATCTTTCTGGTTACGAAAGTTTCTCCTCTTCTTGGAGATTCATGATTAAAAAGTATACCGTTGCTTGCATGAATTCCATAAGCTTCACGGTAGTTTACAGTTATCCAGTACCCGTAAAGTTTTGCCGCACCGTATGGACTTCTGGGATAAAACGGTGTCGTTTCACTTTGCGGAATCTCAGCAACTTTTCCATAAAGCTCAGATGTTGAAGCCTGATAGAACTTTGTTTTGTCCACAAGATTAAGAATTCTTATACCTTCAAGAAGTCTGAGCGTGCCCAAAGCATCTGAATTTGCTGTATATTCCGCTGTTTCGAATGATACTTTTACATGTGACTGGGCAGCAAGATTGTATATTTCATCAGGCTGGACTTCCTGCATGATGCGGATCAGATTTGTCGCATCTGTGAGATCGCCGTAATGTAGTTTAAATTTTACATCTTTTTCATGGAGATCTTTATAAATATGATCTATCCGGTCTGTATTGAAAAGAGAACTTCTTCTTTTAATTCCATGTACTTCGTATCCCTTTTTCAAAAGTAATTCGGCAAGATACGACCCATCCTGACCGGTAATTCCGGTAATTAATGCTTTTTTTGACATTTTTATCCTTATTAAAGAATTTTTTTGAAAATTGCCAGAATTCCCTGCGCCCAGGCAACTCTATGACTGGTTCCTGTCGCTTTTGCAATAAACTCCTTGTTTTCCTGATACCACTTATAACTTCTTATAAGTGCCTGAGATTCATCATATTTCGGATTCCATTTAAGAATTTCACGCGCTTTGTCAACAGAAACGAAGCTGTCTTTATGCGCTGTTCCGTAAACCCATTTGTATAAAGGAGATATATGAAGCCACTCAAAAACCATTAATGCAGGAATAACCAGCCATACCGGAGTGTGCATTATTTTTGAACCGCTTCCGGCATATTCACAAAGTGATCCCAGATAATCATTTGCTGTAAGATTTGAAACTGCTCCGATATTAAAAATGCCATTCGCTTTTTCATTGCTTGAAGAATATGCAAGATAGACAGCTTCGCACAGATCATCAACTTCAAGAAGCTGATATCTGTTCTTTCCGTTACCTATCATTGGAATTTTATGCCCTTCTTCAACCCAGTTAAAGAGGATCTGGAAAACGCCCAGCCTGTGTGTTCCGATAAAAGTTTTAGGCCTGATAGTAGTAATAAACAGACCTTTGTCTCTGAATTCATTACATAATTTCTCACCTGCGATCTTACTTTCGCCATATGGACCGACACCAATCATTTTATCAGTTTCAAATAATGGATGATGATCCGGAACGCCATAGACAGCGGTTGATGATATCATTACGAACCTTTTCACTTTATTTTTAAGAGAAAGTGTCAGAACATTTCTGGTTCCGTCAACATTTGTTGAAAATATCTCTTTCCTTGACTCAAGAGGAAGGGCGGCGGCGGCATGAATTACCACATCTGTTTTTGAAGTAAGTTCATCCATTATCAACTCATCCCGCACATCACCTTTTATCAGCTTAACGCTTTGATCATATTCATTTTTATCATAATCAGCAATGTCAAGAAGAGTGACTTCCATTCCCTTTTCAACACATTTTCTTGCCATATGCAGACCGAAAAACCCTGCACCGCCGGTTATAAGTACTTTCATTTTTTCCTCCTGTTAATAAGCAAAAATTAGAAAAAGCAGAACCCAGAACAAAATTGTCAGTTGAAGGAATCTGTCTTTATAGACAATATCTGTAGGACTGCCGCTTTTTTGAAAAACAAGCGTCAGCTGCATATATCTGAAAATTCCGAGTATTACAAAAAATGTTGTCATATAAAGACTTTCTGTTCCAAAGTGCCCTTTAACTCCCGGATCAAGCGTATAAAGAAGATACGACACAATAAGCACGGCACTCATCACACTCATGGAAGCATTAATAAATTCAATGGAATACCCCTCGATGGATTTCCTTACTTCAATTCCTTTTTCAGCAAGAACGAGATCGTCTCTCCTTTTTGCAAAAGCGAGAAAAAGACTCAAAAGAAATGTCATAATGATTATCCAGTGGGAAGGCAGTATGCCGTTTACCCCACCATATTCAGTTCCTGCAATCAATCTCATCAGAAAACCTGAAGAAACTATAAAAATATCAATCAGCGGAACATTTTTAAGTCCAAAAGAATATAACAGGTTTATAAAAAGATATATGCCTATTATCAAAGCAAGATTTTTTGAACTCAAAACACTAACTGTAAAAGAAATGATCATAAATATAGCAGACAGGATTATCGCTGTTTTAATTTTGATCTTTCCTGAAGCTATCGGTCTACTCTTTTTCACAGGATGTGCCGCGTCGTTTTTAACATCTCTTATATCATTAATAATATAAATCGAACTTGCGGCAAAACAGAAAGCTGTAAATGCAAACATCGCACTTTTCAACAGCTCAAGATCATTGATCTTTAAAGCAAAAAAGAGCGGAAAGAAAACAAGCAGGTTCTTTACATATTGTTTCGGTCGTATAAGTTTCAGAAAACTGCCCATTAAACCTCCTCAAAAAAATCATAAGGATTATATCTTGCTGTATTGGATAGTCAAAGAATCATTGAAAGTGGTGAGAATTTTTTAATTCTGAGGTGAAGAACTTGTCTTAAAAAACTTATGGAATAAAAAAAAATGAGGCGACGACCTACTTTTCCACGGCCACAGACCGCAGTATCATCGGCGCAACCGCGTTTCACTACTGAGGTCGGGG
>Ga0209099_1002307_pt1 | contig 17060 bp, 13 predicted proteins | sample AD_JPNHW2_MetaG_FD_184430 | JGI IMG/M metagenome (GOLD analysis project Ga0209099, IMG submission 184430) | Active sludge microbial communities of municipal wastewater-treating anaerobic digesters from Japan - AD_JPNHW2_MetaG (SPAdes) (version 2) | ecosystem: Engineered > Bioreactor > Anaerobic... | reverse complement strand
ACCTGAGATAACACTAATAACTCTTCTTCCTGAAAATCTAGAAAAATAAAACCTTCTGATATATGATACAAAATCGCTGTTTCAGATATTAAAAAGGAGTTTCCTTTGCGATTTATCATATGTTTGTGTTTCGTTGCACTAATATTTACCTTTTCACAGCCTCTTCGGGCAGAGAGCAGCAAAAGCGATCAACAGCAAATCAAAAATGAGTACGAGAAAACCATACCTTGGAAATCTGCGCAGGAACAGTCCTTAAGTTTCAAAAAAACCTATAAAATAAAAAAAGCTGCAGGGGTTTCGTTTGTAATTCTCGGAGCCTTAACAATTGTAACAGGTTTCGGTTTTATGGGTGCATTTGGAGAAGAAGGAGCTTTCATCGGAGCGCCTTTTATGTTTGGGGGACTGACATTAATATCAACAGGACTGACCATTAACAGTTCTGCATATTACAGTTTAAAAGGTTCAGAGGCATTCGACAAAATATCAGGCAGCAGATATGATCACAATATGTCTGCCATGCAGTATTATGAGACTTCCGGAATAAAACTGTCCGTCAAGAAAGAAGCTTCCGATGATTTTGGTACAAAAGGAATTATTCTGACATCTATTTCAACAACACTTCTTGTTGCTTCGATAGGCTGCTTTATAGGTGCCGCAGTCACTGGCAGTAACAATAAATCTGATAATAGCGATGAATCTGATAATAATGACGGAGATATCGGTGAAGCAATGGGAGAAGGCTTGGAATCGGCACTTTTGCTGATGGTGGGAGTTTCAGGATTAGTTTCAGGAGTTATCATTTTTTCAGAAGGAATATCACTTCTTGCCGTATCTTCGAAATGGAGCAGATTAAATCCACAGTCTGGATCTGTTACCTTAAACAGCATAGCTCCGATAATAGACCCTGTTTCCAAAACCTACGGACTGAGCATGGGATTTTCATTTTAAAAAGGAGGTGCCATTGAAATTAGTCAGACATATCTGCATGCTATCTCTGATTTTCTTTTGTTTGAATTTTCAGATCTTTGCTCAGGATGCTGATATTGCTGACGAGAGTGTCAGTGATGTTGAAGCTTCAATTCCTGATGCCGACATTCAGGTCGAAAATGCAAAAGAAAAAACTGAACCCGAGAAAACTGTTGAGCCGGAAAAAGTGGAACCTGAAAAATCTCCTGAACCTGCTATCATTGAACCTGCAAAACCTGAACAGGAAAAAACAAAATATGTAAAAAAAAGAAATAATCACCATATATTCACTGCTCTTGTAAAAAAAGAGCAGCAGAAAAATTTAAGAGGTTACTCGAATAAAAAAGCCGGAGCTGCGGTGTTAATGACTATGGGGCTTGGTGTTGCAATTTCAGGGCTCGCATTGGCAATAGCCGGGACCGACTTGTCAGTAAGCAACGACGAATTGACAACACAAATGATGATGTATGGCGGAACAATGGCCGTAGGATTAGGCACTTTTCTCAATTTTTCATCTGAACACAGCCTGAACAAATCCGGATCTTTTGCTTCATGGCTCGAAAATAACAACGATAAACAGATTCCGCAATCAGAATATGATGAATTAACAGAGATCAAAAACTCGGCAAAAAGAAAAAGTGCAAAAAAAATGAGAGAGCACGGTGCAGGAATTCTTTTTCTTGCAGCGCCGGCTTTTGCAGTTTCTATTTATTCTTTTGTCAGGCTGTACAAAGATATGGAACAGGATTTCACTGACCACGACGATAAACACGATAGAAGAGTGACTACCGCACTTGTGTTCTTATCAAACTCTATGACTCTTATTCCCGGAATTGCATTGACTGTTCTGGGATCAATCATGATACAGAAATCTTATAAATGGCAAAACTTGTATAGCGAAAACGGCAGGCTAACGCTGAACACAATAGCTCCCGTGATTAATCCGGTCTCGAAAACTTACGGAATAAATCTTGGATTTTCGTTTTAAAAGGAGGACTCTTGAAACTTTTAAGATTTTTAGGGATAACTTGTCTGATTTTTATGATTTTCAGTTCTGGAATTTATGCTGATGAACCTGAGCCCAGAAATGGAAAAGAATGTCAAGATTATGAATATTCTTATGGAAAATATGTTTTCACAGCAAGAAACCTGATTAAAAACGGGAAACTTGGAAAAGGGGCCCGCCTGTTAAAAAAACATCTCGAATGCTGGGATGATAGTGAAATTTCTATTGAACTTGGCACACTGTACACATATCAGAAAAGATATTATCTTGCCGGGCTTGTTTTTAAAGAAGCCGGCATGATGGATCTTTATAATAAAGTTGAACGGTTGAGAATCGAGAATAATACTGACGAAAAAATGTCAGCTATACGGGAATCAGCACGAAATAAAGCATTTAATTTTGAAAAATCCTATAGAAAAAAGAAATACGGAACAATACCTCTGTTTGTCATGGGATCTCTGTTCGCGGGTTCAGGGTTTGGTCTATTTCTTCACGATAGGGCTTTTGGAGGCACAAATTCACCGACCGCCCAGTTTACATTAATGTTTTCCGGATTATCTATGATAGGTTCCGGAATTTTATTAAACCTTTCTGCCGAGCGTGACAACAACTCATATCATGCATATAAAGACCTTTCAACCAGACAATTTGAAATGGATTCAATTCTTGATGACGACTATATTAATCCTCAGATTGAAAACACAATAAAACTCAGTTCGATACAAACAATGAAAAATCACGGAACTGTTTTAATTCTAATGTCGCTGCCCATGCTGGCTCTTTCTGTGTTTGCGATCTACGAAACCTTTCATTATGTTTTGTATAATGGATCCATTTTTCACTTTAATGATGATGGCGACGAATTTATGTATGCTCTGTTCAGGGTTTTCATCATGCCGGAGATTGCGGCAGTATTCACTTTATTCCCAACCATATTTTGTCTAGTTAGCGGTATTAAAACACTCGTAAAAGCTTCAAGACAGGAAGATTTGAGCAAAGAACCAACCGGTTTTACGCTGAACAGCATAGCTCCGATGATAGATCCTGTTTCAAAAACTTATGGCGTTGCCATGGGATTTTCGTTTTAGAGATATTACTTTAAATTCTGTGAGAACGGGATAAGTTTGAATCCCTGAAGAATTTTGCCGGTTTGTTTCTGGGCTTCTTCAAGTAGTTTTGCAGGATCTTCCTTCCACATTCCGAGTATAACCGGATATCTTTTTATTATTGCTCCGTCACTGACCGAGAAATACTTGCCGTCGTTTTCAAATGCGACACTGTATCCATTGTATTGAAGATCAATCACCTGAATTTTCTCATTGTTTTTTGCATCCCACAAAATAACTTCCTTACCTACTGAGGCAAAAAGAGAACCGTCAGGAGAAAAAACAACCATATTCGCAGGTCCTGAATGACCTTGAAGTATTGCAATATTCTTTTTTGACTCTATATCCCATTTGTAAAGTTTTCCGTCTTCTGTTGCAGTTACGGCATATTTCGAATCCGGTGAAATGGCAATAGACATGATATTCTTGGAAACACCTTTTGATGAAAAGATATTTCTCCCGTCAGGTACACTCCAGAAATTCAAATCACCATTCCTTCCTCCTGAAGCGGCAAAATTTCCGTTCTTTGACACAGCCACGGCAAGCACAGGTGTAGCCTGTTTTAGAACAGCTATCGACCTTTCCTTTCCCATATCCCATATTCTTACAGTTCTGTCCTTACTTCCCGACACCAGATAATGCCCGTCAGAAGTGAACGCCAGCGATGATATCTGATCAGTATGCCCTCTCATTTCTGCAAGTATCTTCCCGTTCTGAGGATTCCACATTCTCAGCATACCGTCACTGTCTCCAGATATAAGATACTGTCCGTCAGGTGAGAATGCTATGCTGTATGACACGATTTTTGGCATGCCGAAAGAAGACTGCATAGATTCACCTTCCACATTCCAGAGTTTTATTGTCGAGTCCCAGCTCGATGATGCAAGATATTTCCCGTCAGGTGAATAACTCAGCGAAGGAATGTATGTTGCATGACCTCTGAATGTGAAGACCTGTTTTTTGATATCTGTCTTCCACAGTTTTATAACTCTGTCTTCACCTATTGAAACAATTGAATTTCCCATAGGCATGAACGAAGCGGAAAAAATAGACCCTTCATGTCCCCTGAGTTCTGCCACCTGCCTTGTCTTGAGATTTATCAATTTGATAATACCGTCTCTTGTTGAAGCGGCGGCGAAATTCCCATCACTAGAAATATCAAGGTCAAAAAAAGCATCCCAGTGTTCAAGAATGTTTACAGGAACCGGATTCTCAATATTCCAAATCAAAAGTTTTTTATCATATCCTGTGGAGATGAAATGGAGATTATCTTTCAGAAATCTTACCGCAATGACAGGTTCACGATGATTCTTGAAATTTGCAACAAATACACCATTTTTCAATAGATATATTCCGCCTGAACTGTCTGAAACTATTATCATACTTCCATCAGGCGACCAGTCGGCAGCTCTTATGGAACTATCTCCCTGAAAGACTTTTCTGGCGTTAAGCTGAACTTCATTTATGTTGACTATCCACAGATTCTTTTCAGTACCTCCGAAAGCTATTTTTCCCGAGTCAGGAGAAAAAGATATTGAATATATTTCACCATTTGGAGCATGTATCGATCTGATGAGCATCCCTTCCTTTGCATCCCATAAATTAAGAGTTCTGTCGTAGCTTCCGGAAGCGAGATATTTACCATCAGGTGAAAATTCAATAGCTGAAATTTCGTCCTTATGTCCTTCAAGTATGAACTTTAACTTTCCGTTCGATGCAAAATAGACATATATCTCTTTTTTCTTTCCGGCAACTGCAATCATGCTTCCGTCAGGTGAAACAGCAATATCTCTCGCATCAAAAGGGACAAAAGTTATGTCAGCTTTAAAAGCATCGTTCTGATGAACATTCGAAAGATATAGCGCCGACTGCATGGAAAGAAGCTGTGCGGCACTTTCTTCGATGTTCTCATTGACATATGATAAAGGATATTTCCAGGGACTTTTCGGATTGAAAGGATTGTGATAAAGTGCAGCGGCAGAAAATACCGAAGCTCCGGCAAAATTTTTCTCTTTTATAAGTTTTTCAGCATACTCAAGATAACCGAGAGAAAGGTTGAGATGAGCAGCCCTTTCATTTTTTACAGATTCACGATATGCATAAAGTATTATCAGAGAACCTATGAAAAGAACAAGTGCAAAAATACCGATAAGACCTGATAATGCCCTGTTTTTCCTTACGAATCTCTTGAAGAGTTCCCACGAGCTGTATTCATAGGCTTTTATTCTGCCTCCAGACATGAAATTTTCTATTTCCCTTGCGATCTCAATGGCAGACTGATATCTGTCAGCTTTGTCAGGAGTAAGTGTTTTGGAAACAACCGCACAAAGATCCATCGGAGCTTCAGGCTCATATATCTTTATTTCAACAGGAAATTCATTTTTTACCATTTCCAGAGTTTCTTTTATGTCTCTTCCTTTGAACGGAGGATGTCCGGTAAGGATTTCGTAAAGCACTGCGCCCAGTGAATAAATGTCACTTCTTTCGTCAATTTCAGATATTTCACCTTTCGCCTGTTCCGGCGGCATATACGCCGGAGTTCCTATCGCTTTCCCTCTTGCAGTGTGGCCGATATGCTCAACTTTCAGCAATGTCAGCTCTTCACGAAGTTCAGTTTCATTCTCGTCAGCCTCGCCTTTGACTTTGGCAAGACCCCAGTCAAGAACCACAGTTTCACCAAATTCCCCGATCATGATATTATCTGGTTTCAGGTCACGGTGGATGACACCTCTGCTGTGGGAATAAGCGATCGCATTGCAGATATCACGGAAATGGGGAAGCAGTCTGAGCCTGTTGGAAAGATTTCCGGCATCGTGAATAGCCTGGGCAAGAGTGACACCTCTAACCAGTTTCATCGTATAATAATGATTACCATCCGGCTTCCGGCCTATCTCATAAACAGGAACTATTCCGGGATGTTCAAGCTGTCCTGTGACCTTGGCTTCTCTGAGAAAGCGGATCTCATCAGCTTTAAGCTTGCTGTCGTCCAATGCCGCAATCTTTCCAGGATTATCGACCTTTATCAGCTCTTTCAGCGCGATTTCACGACCGATCCTGTCATCAAAAGCTATGAGAACTCTGCCGATACCGCCTCTTCCCAGCTCGTCTTTTATCTCGTATTTCCAAGGATTTTTCTCAATCTTTTCAAGCTCAGCAGAACTTTCCGCAGAGGATGCGATAAGACTGTCCGCATCTATTGAAACAGTTCTTGTTACCGGTTCGCTCATAATCTATCTCCAAAACTTAAGCGATTATAACAGTTATGATTTCTTTTTCAAATGAGGCATGCTTGAAAAATGAACAGTTGCTGTTATTATGTTTCAGGATTTGCGGAGTTCATACATGGAAAAGAGCCTTATTTCAGTGATAATTCCGGTTTTCAACAGACCGGTTCAAATAAAAAAAGCAGTGGATTCGGTACTGTGTCAGTCTTACAAAAACTTTGAGTGCATTATCATAAATGACGGCTCTACTGATGAAACATTAGATGTTTTGAAGGAGTACGGCAAAAAAATAAAAATCATTACAACTGAAAATCACGGAGTAAGTGCGGCTAGAAATACTGGTGTAAAAAATGCATCAGGAAAATACCTTGCATTCCTTGATAGCGACGATGAATGGAAACCCAAAAAGCTTGAAAAGCAGCTCTTCCATTTAATTCAAGGAAATTATAGAGTTGCACAAACTGAAGAGATCTGGATAAGAAATGGAAAATTCCTGAACAAGACAAAAAAGCACATTAAACCTGTCGACGATATTTTTATCCCGAGCCTTGATATCTGCATGGTGTCGCCTTCAACTGTTATCATGGAAAAAACACTGTTTGAAGATTACAGCGGTTTTGATGAGACACTTGCTGTCTGTGAGGATTACGACCTGTGGCTCCGCATGTCATTTAAAGAGAGATTCGGACTTCTGAATGAAAACCTCGTTATAAAATACGGCGGCCACACAGACCAGCTTTCAAACACTCCGGCACTTGACAAGTACCGCATCATGTCATTGATCAAAATACTCTCAACTCACCGTGATCTCTCTGATTTTCACCATAGCGAAATTATAAAAATGTTGAACAGAAAACTCGAAATATATCTTGCAGGAGCAAAAAAACGGGGCAACACCGAAGGTGTTGATTGGGCGGAAAAGCTGTTACAATTCCATTGAGCATACTGCCTGTCTTATAACAGTTATCGTAAATGACCTATTTATGGACTTTTGTATATTTTGAAATTTCAGGAATATATTTTACTTATGATTAATCGGAAATTGTAACAGAAGACGAAGGTCCATTCCATATAATATTCCATCTTGACATTATATCTCGACCGATAAGAAGTCCGAAATTCTGAGCATTACCAGATCCTTTAAGAGCCAATTGAAGATTAAAAGGTAATTGGCATGAACCAATTTGTAAATTTTGAAATGGTGTCAGATTCGTATTGGGAAAACTTATATCGACTGCAAAAGTAGGTGTGTTTTGCGCACCTGCGGCTGTATGACTTATCGCCTGTCCTGTGGGATTTAATCCCAAGTGTTTAGCAAGAGAAAGATCAATTGAAGTAATACTTGCTCCAGTATCAAAATGAGCCAGTACCACGATAGAGGTTAGTGGTAAAGGATTCGGCGGCTGTCTAAACGCAGATGCTGTTGAAATTTCTACCGGCAGATTAAGACCACGAAACATGAGAGGTTGTGGCGTTATTGACAGACTAACCTGTGTCCCTTGCGGAACTTGTGGTGGCATTTTAATGCCAATGTTAAACTGATTGATTATAGCCATATCTTAATTTCCTCGAATAATAACATCACTGTCAGATAGGGCCTGAAATAAAAAGTTTACAGTCTCTTCATCTGAGACCGCCTGCTGGATTACAAATTCACTCTGCGGGTAGTGAGAAAGAGCTTCTTTTAATGCTGCCTCAAAAGTATCAAAAGCTCCTTTCACTGATTCAGAATGAATAATTAAAAATTTCCCCTTGGTTAAAGTATTTTTAGCCAGTTCCGGCAGTTCTCGCCTAAAATAATTCAAATTTTTTTCCTGCTCTTTCGACCAGTAGCTACTAGACATGGACATCTCCTTTACTAAATTTTAGTAAATTTAACTATAATTGTGATCTTATGCTCGTCAAGAGAAATTTTAACAATACAATAATTAATCCATTCTTGAAAAACGGCCGTTGCTGTCATCATATTCCGTAATTTAGAGGTTAACAGCCTGCTTAATCAGACGAAAAGACACAAAAAACCTGTCGATGATATTTAAACGGCGCAAAGAAAAGAAACAACACCGAAGGTGTTGATTGGGCGGAAAAGCTGTTACAATCTCATAGAGCATCTTAAAAAAACAGACCCTTGCAATGATTACTTTAATGTTTTGCGAATTTATTCAGGAAGTTTGTCGATTTCTCCGTTCATGATATAGGGTAAAAACTGTTGTATTTTGTCAAAAGGCCAGTTCCACCACTCTATCTGTTTTAATTTACTGATGGTTTCTTCATCAAAGCGTTTTCTGATTTCTTTTGCCGGTACGCCTCCGACAATCGCATATGGAGGAATATCTTTTGTTACAACGGCTCTTGTTCCTATAATTGCGCCGTCACCGATATGAACACCGGATAAAACAACTGCTTCATATCCTATCCACACATCATTACCGATTACAATATCGCCTTTGTTGTCCCATGCGGTGGCAACATTTTTCTTATCCAGATTCCATTCTTCAAAAAATATCGGAAACGGGTAAGTTGAAAGTGAGTTCAGCGTATGATTGGCACTGGTGAAAATGAACTTTGCGCCGCAGGCTATGGAGCAGAATTTTCCGATAATCAGCCTGTCTTTATTAATAGGATAGTGGTAAAGCACATTATTTTTTTCAAATTGCACCGGATCGGAAACAAAGTCATTGTATATAGTATAATCGCCGACAATTATATTCTGATTCGTGATGATATTCTTTAAATACACTGTCCCGGAATCATTGGTTCTCGGGTATATTTTTTTATTTTCAGCCATTAAAATACTCCTGAAAGAACTGATTATCCAATTTTATAAGCAAAAGCCTGACTGTTTTCAATTTAAAAAAAGAAAAAACTGCAATTATCAATGTTTTCTTGATTCTTTCCCTCATTCTAAACAATTTATTTTTTAGTATAAAAAGCTCCTGTTTTTTTATCAATCTTATTTATCTTTGTATTGACTAAACAAACTGAATTCATTAGAGTTCTCTGTTTTAGCTTTTTGCGGGGCAAAATGGTTACAAAGATAATTAAAAACAGTTACTGGCTTGTTCCGGATGCTATTCTTGCAGGTCCTTTTCCGGGAAGTGACGAGGAATTTTCTTACAAATTAAGGTTGAGAGCCATATACGATGCAGGAATAAGAGCATTCATCAATCTTCAGCAGGTTGGAGAAATGGCTTCAAGTTCAAGAAACTATGATGAAGATTACTCTGAAATTTTCAGACATTTTCTGGTTCAGAACAATGAAAAAGAGATATCAGGCGGTTTTCTGAAAAGATTCTCTATTCCTGACAGAGGAACTCCCTCAATTGAGCTTATGACAGAAATACTTAATGAAATAGACTTATTGCGATCAAAGAACATTCCTTTATATATTCACTGCTGGGGTGGAATCGGCAGAACCGGAACAGTTGCGGGATGTTATCTGATGCGTCACGGGATCACAGATAGAAGAGCTGTGCTTGATGAAATATTCATGTTGAGAAAAGCTTATATCGATCAGGCATATTTAAGCTTCAGATCTCCTGAAACGGAAGCGCAGGAACAATTCATCCTTGAATGGAAAAAAGGTCAGTAAGCTGTCAGTTTTTCACACAGACAACATCATCCAATTTAATATGATCATTTGTCGTGGTCGTATTTCTGACTGAGAAAATCAATTCGAAAGCTGCTCTATCTGAGGCAAGTGTAAAATTATATGTGATCTCCTGCCAATTCGCTGAAGCAATAGTCGTGTAATTTGTATATGTATAATCACCTGTGCCATTTGAATAGAAAGCGTTTCTTACATCTCCGCTGCCGCTTGCCCAGTATTTACAAGTGTAACTCCCGGCTGTCAGAGCAATTGCGGCAGACGTAAACCGCTTATGGCTGGTTGTGGTATTCTGAAGTTTTAAAGCAAATGATCCTGTACGAACATTTGTGGATTCTTTAACAATGTTTGATGCCGCGAAGTCTGTTTTGGAACCTTTCCAGCTGTCTGGATATGCAGCATCTGTCCACAATTCGAAACTGCCATTTTGCAGAAGTGAACTCATTGCCTGACATAAATGAGTTGTCAGATTGCATTCAGGTGTTGTGCCACTGCAATCAAGGTCGGTATCACATCTGCCGTCTTTTGCGCCGCATGCACTGAGTTCAGGCTTGCATTCCATCCATTCATCACTGCATGTTATGCCGGCGCAGGGATCACCGTCTTCGCAAAGATGATTCGTTATATTGCAGACTTTATCTGTACCAGGACAATCAACTTTTTCAGCACAGAAACCTTCTTTAGCATCGCAATTTCCAGTGTCAGAATTACACTGTGACCAGGATGTGTCACAGGTTACACCAATACACATATCAATATACATATCTGCTGCACTTCTGGGCTGAATTTTTGAATTACTGAAATTAAATGCAAGAACTCCTTTGATATAAGAATACTGCTGACCTACAGACGGATTCACATAACTGAAAAGATAATCGTCAATTCTAAGACCTCCTGTAACAATAAATTCATTATAGGAATCTGCCGCAGTTGTAACTGTTACCGTGTTTACCTGAACCAGAACTGAATTATAGTCATCAGCAAGAGTTCCTCCGGTTTTTATGTCATCAGGGACAACAACCACAGCGGCTGGAACACCTTTACCGGCAGTTATCATATCAATTGCAGTAGTATAATTGATCTGAGTCTGACCGTAATAGTCGTCAACTTTTCCAGTTACGGCAACTTTGTCTCCCAGAGCGGGAATTGTCAACAAGCTTGTCGTTGGAAGAAAAACAAAAATACCGCTGAATTTTTCTTTCAAAACACCATCATGATCATCAGGATCGACCTGAATATAAAAAGATTTCCCTTTGAGTGCGGTTACAATACCTTCAACTCTGACAGGTAATCCTATCGGTCTTCCGTCTTTCATTATGTCATAAATTGTAAGATCTTCAGTCGGACAATCGGCTCCAAGCAGATTTGTCGCATTAGGACAGAGATCACAGGCATCACCGACCCAGTCACCATCGCTGTCAAGCTGATCTGCATTTGCAACATACGGACAATTGTCTTCAACATTTCTGATCCCGTCACCATCCTTATCGTCAAAATCAGGCACAGTACAAAGATCTGAGTTTTTAACTAATGGACATGGATCACAGACATCACCTATTCCGTCTCCATCCTCATCACCCTGAACTCCGCCGTCAACCGGTCTTATCGGGTTGAAAATGTAAGGACAGTTATCTTCGACATCCTCTATTCCGTCACCGTCACTATCAGCAGCAGTAATTTCACCAGTATAAGGATTCGTTTCATCAACAGGTCTTGTTCTTGAAGGAATACATGTCGGTTCATTATCAGGAGTTCCACAGAAGAACAACCCGTAAGATGCTGAATTTGCTGTGGTAAGTTCTGCAAGAGTCTTGCCTGTTTCACTTTTCACACAAACAGATTTCTGAACTGTGCAGACATCAAGAGTATCGCAATCCTCTGTTCCTGTCATAGAATCTAAAATGGTTTTGTCACCGTAAAGCGGTTCGCCCCCTCTTAAAACAAGAGAAACATCCTTTTCAGAACTTTCAATTACAGCTCTGTAAAAATTCGACGCACCGGCTCCGTCAAAAACAGTAATATCTGCGACCAGACCGGCCTTTAACGAACCGGTTACATCTGCAATTCTAAGTGCGACTGCATTATTTTCAGTCGCCATAGCCCAGATCTCTCTGTCGGAAAAGTAAGAATTCAGGTAATTTTTGTTATATGAATCAACACATTTGAACTCTCTGAGAATATTTATAGAACCTGACGGAACCCAGTCTGTACCGAGTCCTATCAAAACTCCCTGATTGTTATACATCGTTACCTGAGCTGTGTGACCGTAAAGAGAAATATTCGTTCTTGCTGACCAGATAACAGAAGTTGAGCTGACCGCAAGTTTTTCACCGTCAACCGCATTAAGACCTATTGAGTGAACAAATGCCGAATTCGCTTTAGTAAGATCAACTCCGCCTGCCGCACCGGAAAGACAAAGAAATTCGTTCCTTGCCGCAGTTGTTATACCTTCTGAAACATGGGGAAGATAGCAGTCATTCTTTAAAACACTGACACTATCGCTATTTGCAGAATAACTGCATCCTGAATCAAGAAGCTTTCCACTCCCGTCATCAAGCGGAAAAGTCTGATAAAAAACATTTATTCCGCCGAGTCCTTCTGTATTTACAAAATTCTGATCGATATTTCTTAAAAAACCGTTGGCACCGCCGCTTCCGGCAATCGAAGTTGTTCCGGCCATCACATTTCTAAGTTCGCCCCATGCTTTCTGATCTGCATTAGCTCCGCCTGAACCGTTCAAATCGGTGTGTCCGTTAAGCGGAATTCTCCAGTCATGGCGGTGATCAAATCTTTCGTCATTCCAGACTTCAGGCGGTCTATGCGTCCAGCCAAGGTGGTCATGAGCATTGATAAGAGCAGGGGAAACAACACCCTGAGGACAGGTAATAACTGTCGCACCGGCGGCTTCTGTTTCATTTTCACAGTTACAACCGGTACATAGTATCATTCCTGTGTCAGAAACAAGAACCTGTCCACCGATATAAGTCCCGTCGCTGCCCAGAACATTTCCTTTTATAAGCTTAAAAGCGTTTCCTGCATCAACTGCGCAGACACCACTTCCAAGAGGAGTCAGTGTTTCACAGGTAATTTCAGGTACTGCTTCATCAGAATCATTGTCAGTGGTTTCATCCGGAATAATGATATCGTCGCTGTCATCAGCATTGTCAATATCGACTAAGTCGTCGACATCTGTACTATCTTCGTCAGCATCAACCGTAATTGAATCATCATCCGTCAGATCATCAAAATCTTCAAGATCAGAAATTTCATTGATGTCAGAATCACCGGAAACGACATCAGAATCACTTTCAGGATCGTGATTTTTTGAAGTTGTGTTACAAGACAAAATAAAAAAGAACGCAAAGAAAAAAACGATAAAATTTTTCATGACTGCTCCATTTATAAAAAACCTTGAATATTATATTGAAATGATTATTAAAAACAACCGGAATTATCAAACCATCGGTTCTGAACCGCTTTTGTCCTTCTTTGCAGATTCAAAACTGAACAGTCTGCCACCGTATCCCATTTTTATTAAGAAAATAAGCATGGCAAATATTATCAGAAGCGCCACAGCCACTATATACCTATTATAAACATAAGAAGAGAAAAGCGCCCCTTCCCCCGGTCTCGGAATAGTCGTGAATTCGAAAGGTATCCCGTACTTCTGGGCAAGAGCATTTACTTTTGTCATGTGAATTACCGGCACACCTTCCCTTGCAAAACGGCTCATAACCGAATCTATTGCAAGCTCTTCCATTCCCGGGTCTTTATTCAATCCGGGTTTGAAAAGCTCTTTACCTATTCTTGTACCTACAGAAACGGTTCCTCCGCCGACATTGACAAACGCTTTTATCGGAGCATCCCCGCTCTTTTCGTTATATATCGCCATTCTTTTATTGAGATTTGCCTGTTCATCTTTTTCAAATATGAGCTCAACACTGTTATTTGCGATGATCGCCCTTAACATTTCGCGACCTTCTTTGCTCATTCCTGTAGCCCTGTCCTGACTTCCTCCGAACGATGCTGCAACACTCCTGTTTGAAATTATTTTATTTTCGTTGAGTATCCTTTCCATATCCAGCCACGAAAACTCAGGAATGTTCGCCCCCCATGTGCTTGCAGATGCGCTTGAAATTGCCACAACTTTCAGATTCATTACCTGTGCGGCACACAAAACTGCCGTATTTAATGACGGAAATGAACCGGAAAACCCTGTGGCTATTGTGTCGCCGTTTTTCACACCTGCTCTTTCTAAAAGATCCACCATTACCGCCGCCCAGTTAGGGTTAACTGTCGCAAGCTTGGCCTCTCTGACACCTGCATTGCTTGTTATCGGAGATATCAGCATTCCAATCATTCCGGATTCAAGAGGATCGACCTCGGGATCGATGGGAAATACTTTCTGATCCAGACGGTATTTCTTTAATGTTTTCAAAGCAGTATCCATCAACTGGGCGGCTTTGATCTTTTCCTGATAATACGGTTTTTTGATCTTTATTTTAAATATTTCCACCGATGATATGCATAAAACGGCAACTATCGCTATCACGACATGAATATGCCAGCTTGTTTTTGTCGGCTTCCAGTATAGTTTTTTCATGATAAAAATTCTCCGCCGGTTATCAATATAAGCAGCAGCCTTACAATAACACTTGAAGTAACGAGAGTACAGTAGGTTTCGATAAGCCCCTGTTTTTCTATCCAGATCGCAATAAGACCAGGGATAAGATATCCGATCAGAGAAAGATCAAAAACGAGCGAAACAGTTTCAACATAACCGATACTTCTGAAAAAAGCGCCGTATAAAAACCCGACAAGCAGGGTTATCACAGTCCGTCTTCTTCCATAGATTATCATTATTGTGCTCATCATTTTCACTGTCATCCATGTCATCCATGCAACAGCAAGTGTCATCATCACTGTCACAGGTCTATCAAGAAAAAGTGCGACATACCCAGGAACGATCATTCCTCCGGCAGCAACACCAAGCAGTTCGGAGAAAAGAAGACTTATGATGAGCCCCAGACCTATCGATAATGTCATCAACTGTTCCATATGTTCAAATCTCCCTACTTATATGTCCGGTTGGCAAAATATTTAACCAGCTCCAGTCCTGCTCCTTTGATATTGCAAACCCCCATGACCAGCGTTTCTCCGTTAGAAAGTTCAATTATCTTCTCAAATATCTTCGAAGCATCCTCATCTTCTACATTTATTATTTTTGAAGCCTGCACTCCTGAATGAACTGCCGCTTTGACAAAAACATAAGTTCCTGTTCCGACAACAAGATAGATGTCCGCCCTTTTCCAGCCCGAGACAGAATTTCCTATCTGGTCAGATCTCTCCGGTCTGTCAGCGCGGCAGTTTATTATCATTATGGATTTTGATATCTGTGGATTCCGCTCAAAAGCCATATTCCATATCATTTCGGTGGATTCAGGATCATTTGCCGCAAATCCATTTACAAACATAATCTTTCTGCCGAACCATTCTATCCGGTATTCGCTCATCGCACCGGCATCAGGAAAAACTTTATGCATCCCTTTTATTGCAATTTCAGGAGTTACTCCCGCTTTTTCACATACTGCAAGAGCTAAGGCGACATTTTCCTTGTGTTCAATGTATGTAAAACCTTCCATATATTCATCAGGGATTTTCTTTGATATCTCATTACCGACTATCACAACCGATGTTCCTCTGTCGGTTCCGGCATAGTTGAATAGCTCGACATAATCCTCTTCACAGGTGAAAAGTGTTCCTTTTACAGGCGTAGTTCCAAGCAGAGCCTTTGCAACATCCACTTCATAAGGTCCCATTACATCAAGATGATCCGCTCTTGCGTTGGTTATCACACCGATTGTCGACTTAACAAACTTTGTTTCACACAGACTTTGATATGAAGGCTGTAACGCCATACATTCAATTACAAGTGCCTCAGCACCGTTATGTGAAGCAAAATCTACGACTCTCAACTGTTCGATAATATTGGGAGATGAAGGTCTGTAAACTGCAAACTCGTCACCTTCAGGAGTAATCACCCGTGGAACGGTTCCAGTAGTTTTGGCAAAAACTTTTATCCCGCCCGCACTAAGCCCTGCCGCAATAAGCCTTGTGACAGATGATTTGCCTCTCGTTCCGTTCACATGAATCCTTATTGGTATCTTATTCAGATTATGCAGATGCCTTCTGTATTCAAAAGCTCCTAATCCAGTTACGACCAGAAGAACAGCAAACAGCATTGAAATTGAAACCAAACTTTATCTCCTGTAGATAAAAATCGGTCGAATAATACTCTGATTAAGGAAATTGGAAAGATTTTAAAGGGAGATAAATTTTAATTAACTTTAAAAGTTATATCGCCTTTTTCAAAGAATCTGACTATCTGACTTATTGCGGCTTCTGCGGCATTGTCATTTGCTTCGTTTGTCTGGGCACCCATCTTTTTCGGAGTGAAGAAAACTCTTCCTGCAAACTTTTCATTAAGTTCTGCCGCATTATCCGGAGCGATATCTGATGCATATTTGAAATCAGGTCTTGATTCAAGCATAAACTTCAACCCTTCTTCACACACTACTTCCTTTCTTGCGGTGTTGAGGAGTGTCGCACCTTTTGGCATAAGTCCCATAAGGTTTTTGTTTATCGATTTCTTTGTCTTGTCATTTGCCGGAATATGGAGTGAAACATAATGACAGGTCTTATAAAGATCTTCAACCGTTTCAACTACTTTAACGCCATCAGCTTCTATAACATCCTTTTTAACGAAAGGATCAAACGCATAAACTGTCATTCCGAAACCTTTCGCAATCCGTGCGACATTCTTTCCTACATTGCCGTAAGCGTGAATGCCGATCTTTTTGCCGAGAAGCTCTCCGCCGGTTTTCGGTGTAAAAAGACCTCTTGCCATATAAACAGCCATTCCCATTGCAAGTTCTGCAACTGCATTACTGTTGACACCGGGAGTATTCATCACAACCACACCTTTTTCTGTTGCCGCTTTACAATCAACATTATCATATCCTGCTCCGCCTCTGACAACGATCTTCAATTCAGGTGCCGCATCAATTATCTCTTTTGTTATAAGATCGCTTCTGACAATTACCGCATGAACATCTTTCACAGCATCTTTAAGCTGGCCAGCAGAAGTATAA
>Ga0209099_1002306_pt1 | contig 17060 bp, 17 predicted proteins | sample AD_JPNHW2_MetaG_FD_184430 | JGI IMG/M metagenome (GOLD analysis project Ga0209099, IMG submission 184430) | Active sludge microbial communities of municipal wastewater-treating anaerobic digesters from Japan - AD_JPNHW2_MetaG (SPAdes) (version 2) | ecosystem: Engineered > Bioreactor > Anaerobic... | reverse complement strand
CCCGAAGGTCCCATGATGGCAACGAATTCGCCCTGCTCGATTGACATATCAATGCCATTCAGAGCCATTACCGATACTTTCCCCATGTCGTATTCTTTCTTAAGATTGCTGGTTTGGATAATATTCATGCCGCATCCTTATTGATTCTTAAAGTCCCAGCGAGCTCCCTGTCCTTTCCCGACCCGAATACTCCTGTTCCTTAGGAAATTCATGATATTATTTATCGGATAATTATTCTCAACAAGGAACAAATCCCTCGTTTTGAATTGCGGGTCAAGTTCTTTAGTATATAGTTTTTTATCCAGCAAGATAAGAGAGTTGTTTCCATACTTATCCATTTCGGAAATATCGGCAGAATCCATCTGCACATAGGATAGATTCATGGTTTTGAAGAGGAAGAGCGAATCGGACAGAACATTGAAATACGTACTGTCGTCAGGGCTTGCCACAAGCAGTATCTTCGTTTCCGGATCAGCGGGATCCATGATCCTTGATTCCTTCAGTACCTTCTGCTCATGGAAATGTGTGTAGATGTTCCATCCGCCCTGACCAACAAACCAGACCGCGATCAGGATGGCGGCGATACGGGCATAATGCTTCATCTTTCCAAGAGAAGCCAGCATCCCTGTGAAAGCCAGGGGAAGCAGGAACAGCGTTGTGCCAACAAAGAATCCCATGAATAGCATGATCCCGTTGAAAATCCCTGCCAAATCAACTGCCTTGGATACCGCAATCAGGAAGGAAGGACAAAAGTTAATCCCTGTCAAAACCCCCATCAGGAAAGCGCTTTTTGTCAGCTTCAAATAGAATGGGATGGGACAATGCTTTTCCTGTTTTGAGGTTCGCACACTCGTCATGATCAGGAAAAAAGAAAGAAGAATATAGGCAATACCTGTGTAGAGAGACCTGTCGATCTCAGCTATTTGGGCTCCAAGCCATCCGGCTATAGCACCAAAAGCCAGGTATGAAAAGAATCTTCCAAAAGAAATTTCCATCACCTTCCAGAAATTCTCTTTCAGGTTTCTCTTTTCCGTCGCAAGATAGGGCAAGTATATCGGGGTGCAGGTCAAAAGGCAGATAGTGCCTGTGGACAGACCCAATAGAAAACCTTCGATAAGAGTTTTTAAAATCATATTACGAAATCAAAATACTAATTTCGCACCCAGGGTAATCAGGTGCTGATTTGATGACGAAATGCCCTTGGCATTGATTGTACTGAACAGGTCAGACACATAGACCAACTGCCATGGAGTGAAGTAATAATTAAAGCCGATTCCAGCTTCATTCTCATGACGTACATCCTTGAGATCATGGGATTCATAGACATACGTGGGAGAATATTTATCATTCACATTCACATATAGATTCTGAATGACAGGATAATTGAATTCAGCAAAGGCAACCGATGTCTTCTGTTCGGGGCTGTATTTCCCTCCACAAATGACATAGGCATCACCATTGATATCATTATTCAGGGAATAACGAGCCTGTACCCTGAGGGCATTCGATATCAACAGCATGCTCTGCTCATCTTCAGAATAGACAGTGCGGTTGATATAGGATAGGAAAGCTGTGAAGTTATTCCCTATCCGATGTGTATAACGCATCTGGCTCGTGAAATAGTTATCCTTCTCATTTGAATACGCATGTGAGTTCATCCTATCATATTGGACGCTTGCATCCAGCATATGGAAGAAATCGAATTTGTTCTCAAAAGCAAGGGCAAGCCCGTATTGGGTCATATTGTAATAACTGTCAGTATTATCATTTTTTGAACTGAGATTCATCAGTAAGTAGAAATGCGGTAATGTGTTGATCTTGGACTGTACTGTCATAAAATACTCTTGTCTCTCAGTGTTATTCTGGTTGAGTACTCCAAGAGTATCCCAAAAAGCAAGATTATAATTGGATATGCGCACTCTACCACCAAGGTCGAATGACCCGATGACAGTATTCAGTTTCCCTTGTGTATAGACATCCTGAATCAACTCCGGTCTGTGTGCACCATTTTCGGGAGCCCAGAATGGCAGGGATGGATTGCTCTTGATAAAAATGTAATTGGGATTAGTCCTATCGCTTGCAAACCACTGATTGCGATATTGGATCTTTCCATAGACTTCATTATCCGAGTATTCCAGTTTCCCCTGGAAGCGATTGTAAGTACCGGATACTCTCCAGTTCTTATAGAATGATGCTGGTACGGAAAGGCTGGTCATCATTCTGTGCGGATTCTGGTCTTCCCAATAGAAATCTGTCTGGAAAAAGGCAGATAGTGCCTTTGTTATGGCAACTTCAGCCTGGTGCATCGTTGAAGCGCTCCAGGTTCCGCCTTCACTTTCTCCGGAATCATCTTCCTTCGCATTTGAATTTCCGTTACCTGAAGAAAGCAGGTATTGTAAGCTACTATCATTCCACTGGTAAACAACGCCCTGCAAGCATGTGCTGAGCAGGAGTATCGCCACGCCGAACAGGATCGGCTTCATCAATAAACTGCATCTTTTGGACATACTCTCACACACCTTCCGCATTGCGTACATTTTGTCTGGTCAATGATTGCCTTACCATCAATATCGAAGTCAATTGCATCGGATGGGCAAATCTGCAGGCATCTACCGCAGCTCATGCAGGATTGCTTATCGATGTTGTATTCAGTAGCGGTTACTTTCTTACATCCAAAAACAAAGAGAATTGCAACGAACAATAGTATCAGAAGCATGAATTTCATTGTTCGATTCATTTCTTCTCCCTTATTGCATTATAGGTGCAGCCCTTGATACATAACTTGCAATCGATGCACTTATCCTGGTCAATGACAGATTTCCCGTCCACGATCTTCACTGCATCCACCGGGCATATCTTAACACAATCACCACAACCCACACATTGATATGGATCGGTAATTGGTTTGAAGCGTACCGCAGCGAATATTAATGAAGAAATGAAGACTAAAAGAATAAGAATATAAATTGTTTTCTTCATAGTCATCTCACTTTGATTATTTGTTACATACCATTATGTGTATCAGATTAGATACATAACGGGAAAGATTAACCGCCCCGCTGTTTCAAAATGTGTGTTTCCTGATTCTATGGTACGATTCTTCTTTTTCTTACTTCAATGGATGAATTGCTTTAACCGGGCAACCTTTGAAGTTCTTACCATTCCCGTTCTCGCAAATACCGCAGCTTATACATTTCGAAGGATCAGTAACAGCCTTTCCCTTCACCATCGTAATTGCATTCGTTGGGCAATTCTGAGCACAAAGAGTTGTACCAATACATATAGCGGGATTGGAGGCATATGTCTTTTGGTCATTTGTTATTACGTAGGGAGTGCCTAATTCACTCCTGATCATAACCTTTTGATTGGCTTTTTGAATTGTGGAAACCAGCAATTTCCCATCGGAATAATAACCACTTACATTGAGTGTATCGTTATTGGATAAGGCAAGTCCGCGTTTCTCAAGATACTCTTCCGGTGCAGTGTATAAAATGACTTTCACGGAATCAGTCTGAAGAGTATACAGACTATCGGTTCTATTCAATATCCCCCTGATGGTTGTGAATTTACCCGATTTTACGATTTGCTGTTCCTTGCTTCCAGCATCCTGTGCCGCCATCATGAATGCTGCCATCAAACCCAAAAGGCACAGATATATCAATGTCTTTTTCCAATACATCAGAGTTCCTCCACTCACCCTGGAGGATGAGTTATTGCCTGATTTGAAGTTTTAATGAAATGAATATTAATCAATATTGTCAAACAAAAAGTAATCAGCGAGTACTTAAATGCATGAAAGACAGCCTAACTAATATTAATATTCTTGAATAATTCTTTCCTTTCCTTCCAATCCGGAAGCACTTTATTCACTTCCAGGTAGAAGTCTTTTCCGTGATTGAACTGCTTCAAATGGCAGAGTTCATGCACAATGACATAATCGATCGCCTCAATGGGTGCCTTGATGAGCTCTTTATTAAACGTTATGATACCTGTTCTTGAACAACTCCCCCATCTGCTCTTCATCTTTCTAAAAACGAATTCTATGCTGTTATGCCACTTTTCTGGTATGAATTGATTGATATAATACCATGTACGCTGTGAAACATATTCAGTTGTGTTCTCAGCATACCATTCATGAAGTTCCCTTTTCACTATTTCCTGATTCGTTGGATCCGGAACTTCAATATCAATGAACGGTGCTTCAAGCCTTACTTGTGCATGCTTCCCCTGGTGAATGCGAATTTCATATTCAACTCCCAGGAATAAGTGCTTCTCACCATTCACATACTGAAATGGAGGTCTTCCCTGGTTTCGAATCAGCCTTGCCTCGTACTTATCGATTATCCATTTGATCTTTATTTCAATCAAACAGATTATCTGCTTCCTATTAATTCTCTTGGGAGCTTTTATGATCAATTTGGGAGAATCATCAAAGGAAAGATAAACATTCTTAATATCACGGAGTTGGATTTCAATCGGTATCGAATGATTATCATATTTGATAAGCATCCCATCAGATCCTGTTTCAATCTTATATTTCTTTGTCGTTTGATTTTCTGCCTTTATCGTATTTTTCGAATCCGGTTCCTGTCTTTTCCTGCGAACAAACTTCAAGCCTGTCCACTCTCTATTCACAGAGCATATCTTATAATCAACAAGATCGTTTGCCAAGCCAAACTTTCGTACCATGACTTCATTCATGTAGGGTTCATGGCTGGATTGTTTCTTTCTCCATATGATCCATATTCCACCCTTCCCTATCATAGTCGCAATCTGATCATATTGCGTCGTCATATGCTCTTCAGAGGCAAGAAACCATAGAATCAGGTCATTTGATTCATCATAATCTTCAATTATATTCAGATCATCAATATCCGTTAGAAGTGACACAAAGCCTTCAGGGGTATTGATGGAAACGATTCTCATTCCCGGTTTGATTCCCAACTTCTTGGAAAGAGGAACATTCTTATATGCCTCGAATACGGATTGCGGGACCACAGGATTCTCATTCACAATGTCGATGATGGTCGCCAACTGATAACGTACTTCCTCGTAACTCAGATAAAATGCATCCGGAAGTATATCCCTTATCTTTTGGACTTCTTCTTCTTTACCCCCCAAAAAAACGAGCGGTAAAAACCTGGAAGGTTTGTATTTTCTGAGGTAGATTCCCAAATCCCTTCCCGTGGAAGGAGCACAGAAAAGATCGATTGCGATAGCCCTACAACCTGAATCTATCGTTCTTTTCAAGGATACAGGCTCAATTTCGGTTATGTTGTCCAACTCCATGCCCAATGCCTGGATAAGATTCGAAAAAAGACGAGTGAGATCCTCATCTTTACAAATATAGAGTATCTTGTTCATATTTTTCATAAATTCATTACATGAATATTTCATATCTATGCAAGAAATAATTCTTTGTTTTATTTTTTTGATTGACATTTATTAGGAAATTTTTATACTCAAAATAATTAAGGAGTGTGGATAGTGGCTGAGATTCAAGAACAGATATTATCCTATTTCAAAAAGACACAGACAATCGATTTAGCAACCTGTGATGGTGTACAACCTCGCGTTAGACCTATGACCATGGTTTGCCATCAACAGCGTTTCTTCCTTGCCACAGGCTCTTCCGATGCAAAAACAAAACAGGTTAAACAGAATCCCTTTGCCGAAATTCTTCTTCCCTTGCATACGGAGCACAACAGTGGCTACATACGGATTTCGGGAAAACTGCAATTTGTCTGTGATCAGGCTTTGCGTAAGGAAATTGCAGATATCTCAGGTTATATTTATGATTATTGGCAAGATTCAACGAATCCAGACTATATATTATTTGAATTTCTCCCAATTGAAGCCCAACTTCTACTTCCGGGAGAGATGATATCAACGAACATAATCTGGAACACTCATACAGGGGAGTAATGTATGCAAAAACCAGGTACCATGAAAACGAGTGAAATTTCCATCAAGAAAATCTACCAGGAGGCTCATATGAATATTCTTGTTGATTTGATCATGATCGTGATCCTTTTCAGTGTTGCCATCATCATGTTGGGTATGGGGGGTATCAACACCCATTTGATCGCAATGATCGTAATCGCCATGATTGTCTTTATCATGTACTTTGGTATTATTTCAAGGCTTGATGCAATTATCAAGAAAGATAAAGAAAAATAATCCTATCAATTAGATGATTCATTACATACTCTTTGCTAATGAAGTCCCACTATCATTAGAAAGTGTTTGTTCCCCTCATATTCTACTTGGAATTATCATCACTTCACCCCTGTGAGCAGGAGTGATCAAGGGGTGATCCTGTGGTCATGGTCGGATGATATTCGTAGACATATTCGACCTTGAAATGAGATCATTTACTATTCTATAGCCATTTGTTACGTCTGAAGATACCAAGCATCATGAAGACAAGTACGATCATAACACCCCAAACGTAATAATAAGCATGTGGGTTTTTAAATTCCGGCATATTGGGAAAGTTCATACCATATACACCCACGATGAACGTGAGGGGAATAAAGATCGTGGATATGACCGTTAAAACCTTCATCACTGCATTCATTCTGTTGCTGATGCTGCTGAGATAAGTTTCATGCAAGCTGTTCATGATCTCCCGATAGACTTCCAGGTTCTCACTCAAACGCAATACATGATCATGAACATCTGAGAAGTATATTTCCTTCATGGTATCCTGTTCGATACTGTCACTTCGAAGCAGCCTTGCGACAACATCACGCAATGGAACAACACACTTGCGCATTTGAATGATAGAACGTTTTAATTTATACATATCCTGTAGATTGAGTTGCTTTTCATCGATGACCATCTCATCAAATTCATCTATATTATCCTCTATGAAATCGGTGATATCAAAAAACCTGTCCACCAACATATCGAAGATCAAATACAACAGATAGTCATTTCCCATTTTTTCCAAGCGGGTTTTTTCCAGTTCAATCCTGGATCTAATCGGAACAAAAAGGTCATTCTTCCTGTTTTCCTGGAACGTGATGATATACTGATCCCCTACAATCATGCTCAATTGGGAATAATTGATATCCTCCATTTCCTGGACCACATCAGCAGTTTTCAAAGAGAAGAAGAGATAATTCTCATATTCCTCCATCTTTGTTCTCTGCTGTGTATTCATGATATCTTCCATCGAAAGGGGATGAAGAGAGAGGGCTCGACCAATTCCGTTAATAACCTCTCTGTCAAAGACACCTGCAACATCGATCCATGTGATGGCTGAGGAGGATTTTAAAGGAAAACAGTCTTCCACGCTGACATTTTCTCTGAAACGAATATCCTGATCAATATAAGTCATCTCATAGATACTGATTGGTTGATCGACTGGTTTACCAATATGAATGAGTGAACCTGATGGAAGACCTGTCTTTTGTGATAAGGGACTTTTCATATCCTTCTTATGAACGATGTGCCTGTTTTTTCTCTTTTTCATGACACCCTCATATTACGCTTTATTATCCTATTTTCGCATTCAAACCCTTGATTCAATGCAGAATCACTTCTTTATTGTAAAGAAATCTTTTTGTTATCCATTTCTATGCGTCTTATCATAACGAATTAGTAGAAAGTTGAAATTTTACTTGAAATAAACTAACATACTCCTATAAAAGGAAATTGAACATAGGATTTCCTTGCATGAGAGAAAGAAAATCCCATAAATCGTGTATGGAGATGAGTATGAAAAAGTTATTCCTGCTTCTGCTGATTATCCTTTTTTCGATATCATGGGTGAATGCCGCAGTGAAAAAGTCCCCAGTTAAAACAAAGGAAAAAGCAAAGAAACATGGATTGAATATCCGATATTATTTAACGGATATGAACCACAATCCCACTGTAAATTTCATTACCGGTGAAAGTTACTATGTATATTTATCCATTCAAAATACGACTCAGGATTCAATAATATATCAGAAACCTGGTGATTCAGAGCATCTGTTTCATTACATTGCACTGAAGAGTTTGACGGAAGACATGAACCCTCGCTTTAATAATCAGAATGAGAGTTTACAGATTCCGATATACGCAACCAAAGATACCGTTCTGATTTCCCAGGGTGTAATTGACGATTATCAACAGATTCAGTTCTTCAAACCCGGATTCTATACAATTCAAATCATGCCGAATGTTATATTCCCTGATAAATACAAGAATGATTGGGGAAAACTGGAATTCGAGATTGAATGCCATGAAAATCCCGACCAGGTTGAATCTGATCCTTTCAAGGATATCCTCAATTCTGATCAACTTGCTCCCTTGATTGAAGAAATCGAGAAACTACCTGAACTTCAGAACAATGGCAATTGATGGTCTTTTAATAAATAAATTTTAAATGAAAAAGGGCGACTGAACAGTCGCCCTTTCTTTATTTATTGTTTCATTTCTTAACTGGCAAAACTTCGGTACTGGCAACAACTCTATAGAATTTGAGCATGGGTGCACTGCCAAGTGATATTGAATATTCACTACTGGTGGTGGTTGCCAATAGGGAGAAAGATCCATCCGGTGAATCTGCCTGATACACCTTATATGAATGAGCCATGGGAACATCATCCCAATTCAGCAAAATGCTTGTTTCTGTTAAAGAGATACCAAAACTAAGAGGTGTCTGCAAGTTAATAACATCACCTACATTCACTCTGTAATATTGCCCTGAGTTATTATCCACAAGAACAGGTCCGTTATAATCTGTTGCATCGACATAAAAATCGACATAATCACCATTGTTAATGTCTTCACCGTTTGTCAGGGCTGTGCGCCAATATGCGTAGTTCTCATAATTATTATCCCAAGCAAACGCTTTGGTAATCCATGAACCGTTGTTTACTCGATATCGCAGATTTGCGCCGTAATAGGAATTCGCCAGAAAATCAGGGGGTGTCAACTGAACTTCAAATAGCAGATTGCTTCCATTTGCCACACTTTCCCCAGGATTGAAATTCGTATAAACGGACGACGACTGTGGCATGAATTGAATCCCTACAAGGTCGGTTGGCATCACATTATTGAAGAAATCCACTGGTAACGTCTGTGTGGTATATGTATCATCAACAAGGAAAATTCGCTGAATACCATAGTAGAATTCCCATTCTTGTCCATTCATGTATTTATACTGCCGTGTATAATCCGCACCGGCAGGGAATGTATAGCTGGCTGAATAAATTCCATCCAGATTTGCATCATACATGCGAATCCTATTGGTACCCCAGTCAGTAAAATCACCTGCCAGATATATGGAATCTGTGTGAGCAACAAATCTCATGTCGACGCTGAAATTAACTGTCACCTGCTGAGACAGAGTTGCTGATCTCAATGAGACATGATAATTGGAGCCATTATTATTATCTATGAGAACAGGACCATTATAATCTGTAGCCGTAACATAGAAGGTGATGTTATCTCCAGCCACGATGTCGGTTCCATTCCTCATGGTATAGCGCCAATAGGAGTTGCCCTGGTAATTATTATCCCAGGCAAAGTCAGATTCCTGCCAATCCCCTGAATTCTTCTTATAAACCAGTGTTGCCCTATGATGAGAATTATCGAGTGAATCAGCAGGCGATAATCTTACTTCAAAATAGAGATAACTGTTACCAGGCATGGACACGCCATTATCGAAATTAGTGAATTCAGATTGCGAATCCTGCAGGAATTGAACGGATTGCAATTCGCTGGTCGCATTCATGTTGAAATATGCCATATCCAGTAATTGTGTCGGATTGGAATCATCAACAGTAAATGCCCGATTATCAAGTCCTACAAATTCCCATGTCGTACCGTTAATGAATTTATACTGGTGATCATAAATCGAATCTATCGGAAAATTGATCGTCACAGTATAGATTAGATCATGATCCGGATCAGTCATTTGAACCTTGTTTGTCGCCCAATTCGTGAAATCACCAGCAACAAACACACTATCAGCCGGAGAAACATAACTCATATTCACACGGAAAGTGACAGCAACCTGCTGTTCAATACCAATCTGATGAATATGAACTGAGTAATTTGACCCCCCATTATTGTCTGTTAGGGTTGGTCCATTATAATCAGTTGCTGTGATATAGAATCGCAGTGTATCATTCGGATTGAAATCCACTCCGTTATTCAATGCCAAACGCCAATAGGAGGAGCCTCCCGCATTATGATCATAAGCGAGGAATCGGGTATTCCAAGTTGTATTATTCAACGAATAATGCAGTAGTGCACTGTGTGTTGAAATATTAAGTGAATCATTCGGAGTCAGCTTCACTTCAAGGCGTAAATTATCATGGCTGGCAATCTCTCCCCCATTCACGAAATTCGTATATGATGACATCGTTGATGGCATAAACTGAACAGCAGTTAATTCAGTGGGTACAAAATAACTCACAATCACTGAATCTGTAACTGCAGATGTTCCGGATGGTGAAGTATACACCGTGCTGACAGCGTATGCGTATCGATGACCGTTTGCAACAGTCAGATCATCGTATGAAAGGTTCGAAGTATTGGTAAGCAGGGCATTGTTCCGATAGATATTATAACTGGATATTGCACGTGATTGAGGTGCATTCCATGATAATCGAATACCGGAAGTAATGATCTGCGCACTCAGGTTCGTCGGTGGAGAGAACACACCGGTGCTGGATGAATAAGTCGAGTTCGTAGCCATATTGTAATAGAATATCGTTTCATGAGTACCATCGGAGGTAAATGCGAAATTCACTCCGGAAGTACTCTGATCCCATGTTTTGTTGAGAGCGATCTTATATTGGTAGCTACCTGATGGAACCAATACTTGAAGCCGCCAAATTCCATCATTATCCGAATCATTCATCACACCATGAGAATCACTTGTGCTCCAGTCAGTACCTCCAAGTTCTGAAAGGAAATCTCCAGCTACCTGGGGTGCATAATGTGTTACATATTCATCTCCACTCTTTGCACCGATGTTCAGACCGCAATTCGCATAGAAAGTGACCGTCTGTGCGGTAGTCAGGGTAATCGACTGGTTATTCGTTGGCCAGTCATTGCCCCAACTGTCACTTTCCGATACCTTGTACTCGTGAGTCCCAACGCCCAGGGCGATGGCAACCTTCCAGACACCATTATCCTGCAAAACGAGATCATACGTGTGATTTGAGGGAGTCCAACTATTCATGGTTCCTACAATATGAGGAATATTGACCCATGATGCAGTTGCTGTATTATAATCGGTATCCGTGATGTTTCCGCTGATATCCTTCACGCCATTGACTTGAACGGTTACAGTAGAACCAGCAGTAATATTGGAATCAACTGTCAGCACCACTTTCTTCCCAAAATACAGTTTTGCAGATGTGACATGATAAGAGCTTCCCAAAGCATAATTGGAAATGGTCTCGGCTGAAGTCTGATCAAGAACCTCACTGAATATGACTTGTATCTTCCTGGTTCCGATAATACTTGCTGAAGATACCGAAGGACCGATCAGATCAACTGTCTGAGAGGCAAGTGTATTCAATTCTGAAACCTGTGTACCGCTTGGAGAACTTGTATATCCTGCGTATAGCCTGAAGGCAAAGATACCATTACCAGAAATCTGGTCACCTTCCACTAATGTGCCTTCAAACTGACCCTGGTGGCTGCCTCCTGCTGAACCAAGGATGTACGCCACAGAAGCACCCGAAGTTGAATTGCGGTATCCCGCATAGGAAGCGGAAGAACCATACAATCTCTGTAAGTGTCCCTTCCCGCTCCAAAGGATATCGAGAATATCGGGTGACCAGCCTGATTTGATATAACCAGTGGAACCAAAGAAATTATAGGAACAATCAAGGTAGTTCTTTCCCGTTTCAAGTTTGATGACTTTCTTCACTCCCACTTGATCGAGTGTCGCTTGTACGACAGTACCGCTTGATTGCTGGATTGAAATGTTATAGATCGAACCCTGCATATTGGGGGATACATCAGACAAAGCAGCAAAGTGGTTGCATGATGAAGTCTCGTTATAATCACCATCCGTCTCTGCCCAGTATGCCATATCGGAGCCTACCATTGAATATGCGTTCCCGTATCCGTCCTTGTAGAATAACCAGTTTGCTTTACCACCAATACCCTCGAATACGGCAAAAACCTTATCATTATGCATGACAAGTTCGCTTCCTCCATCATGATCGATGTCATTGAAATAGGCAGCCGTTGTAGTCGTGTATTGTCCGGCAGCCCAGCGAGCTGCTTCTGCATAAACATTTGCATTTTTAATGTGAGATGAATATCTGTGAATCCAATCCGATACTCCCGCATCATGCCATCCCGTCTCATGCAGGTTGATCATCAAGATGTACCAGCCAATCTGGGAAAGAGAGTTATTCGGAGCAGTCATGAGATTATTGTATGCATCATTCCATATATAGCCATAATTCCACTTCGGACTATGAAAATCGGAATGTGATTGTGTTGCTGCCCAATCAGGATACCACGAGTTATTACTACCCCCATATCCTCCAGTTCCACCCAGCAAACCGTAATTACCCGGGGTGATTTCAATTCCCTGTCCATTAAAATTGGCATTCGATAAAGCTGTATCCAGTTTCCATCCCTGAACTGCTGGGTAATTATCATGGCACCACCACACCACATTTTCATAATTATCAAGAAAGAAGGTATTGTTGTGTTGGTTCATCTCTGATGCAACTTCCCAGTCAGTTCCATAGACGGTTAAACCATACATGCCAGTATTCCAAATCATGTTTTTTGCACCGCTGGCATCATACATCATTTTCCCCACAAAATCACCGTTAATTGGAATCACACGCAGATTGATGCCCATGCCATTGTTCATCCAATGTATCTTTGAATTCGAATATCCACTGCAATGGGGCCAGTCATCGAGAATCACGGCTTCAACACCATGCTGTCTCCAATTATCACCGATCCAGTCAATCACTCCATTATTCGGATAGCGATTTGGATCAAGCCATACCCTTTCAGGTACCCAGGCTACTTTCGGATCATAGTTATAAAGATAACGTACCATGTCCGATTCAGTATGAACAGCCCAGTTATTCATATTGTCATTAACGAAGGGCATAATATGCTGCCCCAAAGCAGACGTAAGCATGCATGCTTTCCCTTGGGAAGCCATCGTCTTGAGCCATGTATTGAAATCGGGGTTATGCCATTGTGCTGCAGGCATTAACGTACCGGATAAGTGAAAATTGCCTGGAACATTTGTGGCATCATGAACCTGAAGTATTTCATCAAATCCACTTGTATCCTGCGGATATTGCCCATAGAAAACATCTGTATAGGTTAAACCTTGATTCCCGTGATGGACAAATGCACAATTTCCACCGCCATCACGTGTTCCTCCGGATTTCTGCAGTTCGTCAATAATCTTACCGGTGGCATCTTTGACTGTAATGGTATAGTCCATTTCATCAGCCTTTGTAGGGGATAGAAATGGAAAAGACATCTCCAGCATATTGTTTTCCGGGGTTCTCACCAGGGAATAAGCAGAATTACGAAAAACCTTATCCGTTAGAGATACTTCCTGAATAATTTCTATATCTCTGTTCTTTGTATTTACCGCTTTCACAGATAATATCAGATACCTATCAGAATAGTTATCGTTCACAAATCGATTGTGTTTGCGAACGCACATATCATCAAATGTGAGGCGAAGATTCAGAATACCTGCTTCCTTTCTCACAAAAAGCGATGAAATATCTCCAGTTTGCCCGTTTGTATCACCAATCGAGTCTGCACCAACAAAGTCTTCAAATTTCCAATTCTTTGGATTGCCTGTAAATTCCATAGCTGTCATACATGCGATCAGTATGGAAAAGACCAAAATAAAAGCCCACTTTTTCATAACCACCTCGTATGATATTCGCCGATTTCTTAGTTCTTATACTTTACGTAACATATACATATCTTTTTATTTGGCAACTAATTTTATCTGTTTCTCCGTTCAAATTCCAACAACCATTCCTTACGCCATAGCTCACCGCCGTAGCCTGTCATGCTGCCATCTGCGCCGATGACCCGATGACAAGGAATGATGATACTAATTGGATTGTGATGATTTGCCTGCCCCACAGCCCTGCTTGCCTTGGGATTACCAATATTCGCTGCTAATTCACCGTAAGTAATCGTATATCCATATGGAATATTGAGCAGTTCGTTCCATACTTTCATGCGAAAGTAAGTTCTATTCAAGATGAGAGGAAGATCAAAATGCTTCCTTTTACCATGGAAGTATTCACTCAGCTCTTGTGCAGTTCTCTTTAACAAAGGTGTATCTTCTGATGCAAATTGCGGTTCTATATCATGAAATATAAGATGGCTAACGGCATCTTCTGTCTCGCTGATTTCCAGCCATCCAATCGGAGATTCATACTTTAAACGATACATATATGCTCCTTCCTGTTTAGACGAAAAAGGGGAGCACATAGGCTCCCCTTTCTTATGATAATTGTCACGTTATGAAATAACGCGTTTCTTTTCCTTGATACGACCTGCTTTACCTTTTGCGTCTCTGAGATAGAACAGCTTGGCTCTTCTAACATGTCCATAACGTACTACCTCAAGTTTGTCTATCAGAGGAGAATGCTGCGGAAAGATTCTCTCAACTCCGACTCCGTCACTGATCTTACGAACCGTAAAAGTCTTGGAAATACCCATTCCACGCTTTTGGATGACGACACCCTGGAATACTTGGATACGCTCTTTCGCGCCTTCCTTGATCTTGTAGTGAACTTTCACTGTATCACCAACACGGTATTCAGGTAAATCTGTCCTGAGTTCGTCTTTTCCTACGGTTTGAATGATGTCCATGGTTCCTCCTTGTATTCTACGGAAGAAATCCGATCCAAGATAATCGCTACAGCACTGCGGACCGATAAATGATTATAATCCGAAACGCCGGAAACCGGCTCTAAGATGAAATCAGCCTGGTCATGAACTTCCTTGACCAGACCGTTTCCGGTACCAAATAGCAACAGGATGGGTTTATTTTTTTGATATACCTTGATAAAATCAGAAAAACAAAGCTGATTTTCCTGTGCCCTTGCTGTGGTCGTTATCACTACGGGATCAGAACCTTCCTGGTTTTTAATCCACTTAATTGCCTCATCAATAGAATTGCTCATCATCAAGACTTGCAACGCTGCATTTCTATCCGCATTATATGCTTTTGCCATTTCAGTTTCCCAAAATGACAAAATTCTGCGGACAAGTTGATGTTGGCTTTCGACCGGCGTGATCAGAAAGTACTTCTTCACACCGAACGAAAGACAACTTCTTGAAATGTCATGTATGTCTAAATTGGTGACAGATGTTGTCACAATTCTCATATTACGGTCATAAACTGGATTATGTACCAGACCTAAATAGATATTCGGTTTACTCAATCTCTTCTCTACTTATTAACTTCAACTTTTAACTTTTCATTAAATCCGGTCTTCTCTTCCTGGTCAATTCCTTCGCTTGTTCCCTTCTCCATTTTTGAATTTTCTTATGGTCACCGGAAAGTAACACATCCGGTACAGCCATATCGAGAAATACTTCGGGTCTGGTATAATAAGGGCAATCAAGTTCACCATCTTCAAAAGAATCTGATTGGGCAGAAGCAATGTCATTCAGTACACCGTCCTGCAATCTGGCAACAGCATCGATCATGATCATGGATGCAAGTTCACCACCAGAAATAATGTAATCACCAAGAGAAATCTCATCGGTAACGAACTTATCGCGAATTCGTTGGTCTATCTCCTTATAATGTCCGCAAAGTAAGACCATTCTCTGAACAGATGCATATTCGCGAACCACTTCCTGATCCAGTTTCCTCCCTTGGGGAGTAAAATAAATCACGGGACATCCGTCTTCCATATCAAGGAATCGAAGCGCTTCATAAACAGGTTCAGGTTTCATCACCATTCCTGCTTCACCGCCATAAGGATAATCATCCGTTTGTCGATGCTTGTTAAAGGCAAAATCACGAATATCGGTTAGATACACATTGATTGCCTTTGCTTCAATTGCTTTTCGAACGATACTGGACTCAAGGAAACCTCTGAACATACCTGGGAAAAGTGTCAGAACATCGATGATCATAATTCCATCAACTCCCTGATATCCTTGAAATAGATGATTCTTTCTTTCTCATCAATTCTTTCGATAAAAGCATCGACTTCTGGAATCATGATCTCTTTTCCGTCATTCAGCGTTAGAATGAGGACACGCTGACCTGGATTATCGAAATAATCTTCAATCATGCCGATCATTTGTCCTTCAAACATTGCCTTCATATCAGTCGGATCAGATTCATCTTCTTCCAAAGCACCCGTCCTTCTTAGATCGTCCCTTGGATAGGCTAATTCGGTGATCCCGGCATTCTTTAGGGCATCAATCACACCGTCCTCTACAAAATGAAGGAATATTTTCTTTCCTTCTTCCCGTAAACGGTCGATCGTCACATAAAACACTATGTCCTTGTCAAAGATCAAAAAAACTGACGGGTATTCATGAAAAAAGGCAGGTTGGAAATGATCATTTTTGCGAAAGGAAACAAAGTCTTCCCCGTCTATGACTGTTCCCAACCTGCCTACAGAAATTAGATCCTGAATGTCCATTTACTCGATAATTTCGAGCTCGGCTCTTTTTCCTTGCTTTGTACTAACTGCGTTCAGAATTGTACGAATAGCACCAGCGGTACGTCCCCTTTTGCCGATTACCTTTCCAATATCTGTTTTTGAGACACGAAGTTCATACAGAGTGATCTTATCACCTTGAATTTCGGTGATGTTCACTTCGCTTGGGTCGTCTACCAAAGCTTTGACAATGAATTCGATCAGGTCCTTCATGAGCTACTCCTTGGTCCTGTTTAGTTTTTTTCCGGGGTCATTTTCTTTCTTTCAATCTTCAAATTATGCCAAACTTCCAGTATCCCTGCTTTTTTCAGCAGCGAACGAACAGTCTCAGATGGTTGAGCTCCAACTTCGAGCCATTTCAAAGCTTTTTCTTTATCCAATTTGATATCGCTTGGTGTT
>Ga0209099_1002305_pt1 | contig 17062 bp, 17 predicted proteins | sample AD_JPNHW2_MetaG_FD_184430 | JGI IMG/M metagenome (GOLD analysis project Ga0209099, IMG submission 184430) | Active sludge microbial communities of municipal wastewater-treating anaerobic digesters from Japan - AD_JPNHW2_MetaG (SPAdes) (version 2) | ecosystem: Engineered > Bioreactor > Anaerobic... | reverse complement strand
AAAAGACTTGAAATTGTCGATCTCAAGTTCTGTGATATGCAAAGATCCGGCTCCTTACTTCTTTTCAGGATCCGATTTGGTCTCTTCGGTAGCATAGATCAGGTCGCTCTGCTTGCCCTTTGCTGCTGCACCCTTCTTCCTCCCGTACCCGGCGGAGGCAACAATGTAATCCTTGCCCCCGCGCCGGGGTTCGAGTTTCATGGTCCCGTCGGTCTGCATGATCATGTCCATAGCGGGTTCCTCGGGGGCTGGCGGGGCTTCTGCCTGACGCGCACCCTTGGGCCGGATGATCGTGCTCCCGGGGGATGGAGTTACGGCGGGAGATGCAGCCTGCTGGGCCGGTGCACCTGCAACGATGGTGCCGCGTTTCAGCTCCTGCCGGCTGCGTTCCTCGCTCTGCTTGGTCATCTTCATGGAGACCGACTTAAGGTCGAGCAGCTCCTGCGTCAGGCCCTTGACGAGTGCCTCCATCTCCCTGACCTTCTTTTCCAGTGCTGCAATCCGGTCCTCCGTTGCAGCCGACAATGAGGTTTCCATCATGGTTAATCAGTTACTCCTGTTGATCACGTTCGCATTCAAGATATTTGATCTATGCACCTGACTGCGCACTACCGGTCCGTACTGGTACGGCGCACTCCGTAATACTAATAACAATGATCGCCTGATAAGGAAAAAAGGTTTGTGATCGAAAAGGTATGTCGGAACCGTGGGATTGAGAGGATTGCAAAAGGATGCTTCTCATCACCGGAGTCATGACCGGCAGTCCGGATCGAAGACCGGCCGGTGCCTCCGTGCTCCTCCCCCGGGGTTCTAGACATAAGTTTTAACATCCGAAGAACTCCCCCGGCTCTTCTCCACATGCGGGACCTTCACAGATCATCGGAAAGAAAGAGTATTACCACTTAAGAGCGAACCTTTCTCCATATGTCGTATCTGTCAAAAACGGATCCAGCAATTGCCGATATCATCGAGAAGGAGCGGCTCCGGCAGACGAATGGCCTGGAGCTGATCGCCTCAGAGAACGTTGTTTCCCGTGCGGTACTCGAAGCAATGGGATCGATCATGACCAATAAGTATGCCGAAGGCTATCCCGGCAAGCGGTACTATGGCGGATGCGAGTTCCACGATATGGCCGAGAACCTGGCCCGCGACCGGCTCAAGAAGCTCTTCGGGGCAGAGCATGCAAATGTCCAGCCCCACTCGGGCACCCAGGCAAACATGGCGGTCTACTTTGCCGCCATCAGGCTGGGAGACAAGATCCTCTCCATGAAGCTGAACCAGGGAGGCCACCTTTCTCACGGCTCGCCCGTCAGTTTCACCGGGAAGTTCTACCAGGTAGCGCAGTACGGCGTTGATCCCAAGACAGAGGTGCTCGACTACGGCATGGTCGCGGAGATGGCAAAGAAGGAGAAGCCCCAGATCATTGTCTGCGGTGCCTCGGCGTACCCCCGTACGATCGACTTCAAGGCATTCCAGGAGATCGCCGATGATGTCGGTGCCGTCTGTATGGCAGACATCGCCCATATTGCGGGCCTTGTCGCTACCGGCCAGCACCCGACCTCGGTCGGTGTGGTGGATTATACCACGACAACCACCCACAAGACCCTCCGCGGGCCCCGTGGCGGTGCCATCATGTGCAATGCAGACCTCGGCGTTGCCATCGACAAGGCAGTCTTCCCCGGCATGCAGGGAGGCCCCCTGATGCACACGATCACGGCAAAAGCGGTCTGTTTCGAGGAGGCGCTCAGGCCCTCGTTTAAGGAATACAACAAACAGATTGTGAAGAACGCCCGGGTCCTTGCCGAGACGCTGATGGACAATGGCATCCGGCTCGTCTCGGGCGGCACCGACAACCACCTCATGCTCCTCGACCTGACCGGCCAGGGCATCACCGGTCTCGAGGCCGAGACTGCACTCGGCAAGGCCGCGATCACGGTCAACAAGAACACCATCCCGAACGAGACCAAGAGCCCGTTTGTCACGAGCGGGCTCCGTGTCGGTACGCCGGCCGTTACCTCCCGGGGCATGAAAGAGGCGGAGATGCGCCTCATCGGGACCTGGATCGCAACCGTGATCAGGGACATCAAGAACGAGAAGACCATAAAAGATATTCACGGGAAAGTCGGGGCCCTGTCCTCCAGGTTCACGCTCTATCCCGAATAATTTTTTGGAACCAGTATGGTAACGATCCTCGACGGAAAAAAATGCTCGGACATGCGTCTCGAACTCCTCAGGGAGCAGATCGGGGAATTGGGTCTCCATCCCCACCTTGCCACGGTCATTGCCGGCAATGACCCGGCCTCGCAGATGTACGTGCGCATGAAACACCGGGCATGCGAGCGGGTAGGGATAGGTTCCGTGGGGATCGAACTGCCCGGTGATACGACAACGGGGAAGGTCCTGGAGAGGGTCCGGCAGCTGAACGCGGACCCGGAGATCGACGGGATCCTCGTCCAGCTTCCCCTCCCGGAGCAGGTGGATGCCGGGCGGGTGATCGAAGCATTAAGCCCGGCAAAGGATGTGGACGGGTACCATCCAGAAAACATGGGCCTCCTCTTCTCAGGAACCCCCCGCTACTCCTCCTGCACACCCGCCGGGATCATGACGCTCCTGAAAGAATACCAGGTGCCGGTTGCCGGTGCCCGTGCCGTTATTGCGGGACGGAGTATCGATGTCGGCCGGCCAATGGCAGCCCTCCTCCTGAACGCCGATGCAACGGTCACGATCTGCCACAGCAAAACGAAGAATATCGGCGAGGAACTGAAACGGGCAGACATCCTCGTCTCCGCCATCGGCAAGGCCCGTTTCATCACCCCGGCAATGGTGAAGCCCGGCGCGGTCGTGATCGATGTGGGTATCAACCAGCTCGACGGAAAACTGGTGGGCGACGTGGACTTTGACGCGGTAAGGGAGATCGCCGGTGCCATAACCCCCGTTCCCGGGGGGGTCGGCCCGATGACGATTGCCACCCTCATGGAGAACACGTTCCGGGCTGCGAAGGTGAGGGCATGCGGCAGTGCACGATAAATAAGATCGCTGTCGGGGGCGACGCCCCGGTCCGGGTAATGGGCGTCATCAACTGCTCTCCCGAGTCCTTTTACGCTGACTCGTACATCCCGACCGGGGATATCCATGCAAAGGCCGTGGAGATGGTGGAGGCCGGTGCCGACATTCTCGATCTCGGGGCCAGGAGTACGGCCCCCCATGCACAGGCCATCAGCGGGACAGAGGAGGCAGGACGCATCGACGAAGCGCTCAGGGAACTTGACGGGAGCGGGTTTACCATCTCGGTCGACACGATGAACCCGTGGGTGCTGGACGTCTGCCTGAAGCACGAGATCCATGCGGTCAACGATATCGCCGGGTTCTGTTCGGCTGCGTATGTCAGGCGGGTGGCAGATGCCGGCCTGCCCGCGATCGTGATGGCAACAAATTACCAGCCGGGGGATGCCGTGGGTGTTGCCGCAACCCACGATGCGCTTGCCGCGGTCATGCAGCGCTGTGCTGACGCGGGTATCGACAACTATGTCCTCGACCCCGGCATCGGCCTGTGGACACCGCTCCGGTCGGTCGACGATGACTGGGAACTCAGCCGCTGCTTCGGGGAGTTTCTCCGGTACGACCGCCCGCTCCTTGCCGCGGTATCCCGCAAGAGTTTCATCGGCAACCTCCTGGACCGGGAACCGCAGGACCGGCTCTATGGCAGTCTTGCGGTCACCATGACGCTGCTCCAGAAAGGGGCTTCCCTGGTGAGGACGCATGACGTCCAGCCGACCGTCGATACCGTCCGGGTTTTCGAGCGCCTGGTGCAACGGCGATGAACGCTTCGTTTGAGGTCTGCGGACTCCCGACCGGGATCATAAGGAGCGGCGATTCCATTGCTGAACGGGTCATTGCTGCTGCCGGCAGGACCTGTGGGGGGTTTTTGGACGGGGATATCCTTGTCCTTGCCGAGACCGCGGTTGCCACGTCGGAAGGCAATGTGATCCGGCTCTCGGAGATCACGCCTTCGGCCCATGCACGGAGACTGGCCGGACAGTACCAGATCGACCCCGCCACCGCAGAGGTCGTGCTCCGGGAGAGCGACTCGATTGTAGGCGGCATACCCGGCTTCCTGCTCTGCATGAAAGGAGGGACGCTCCTCCCCAATGCCGGTGTGGACGCTTCCAACGCCCCGCCGGGCTGCGTGACCCCGCTCCCCGTGAATCCTGACGAGAGTGCCCGCACGATCCGACAGGCCGTGGAGCAGGCAACCGGGGCAAAGATAGGGGTAATCATCGCCGACAGCCGCACGCACGCCATGCGCCGGGGCTGCAGCGGGGTTGCCATCGGCTGTGCCGGTATCCCGTCCGTGATCGATGACCGGGGCAGGTGCGACCTGTTCGGCAGGAAACTCGAAGTAACGAAACGGGCGGTGGCCGATAACATCGCTTCCGCCGCAGAACTGGTGATGGGCGAAGCGGACGAATGCACGCCCGCCGCGGTAATCAGGGGGATCGGGCTCCCCGTTTCCGACGAGATGATCGGCGTGGAATCGATCGCTGCGGACGAATGCCTCTTCATGGGCGCCTTTGCCAAGAACCGGCTGTAGAATTTCCGGTTCCGGAGACCTCTTTTGAATAATTCCGATGCTCTTTTTTGGCATTGCAGGACGCCTTCGTCCTCCCAAGGGACAGGGTTGGCACAACAGGGGCGATCATTATGCGAACGGATGAGTTCCCCGAGCAGAAATTTTTCCTTTTTTTCCTGAAAGCCCCGGTGCCTGTCGCAATCCGGAACAGATTTACCTGCCCGAAGAATACCCGGTATACATGCGATAACCGGGGATTGACGCATACATCTCCGGTACCTCCCGCATGCAGTCCACAGAGGGAGTAAAAAACGGTGATTACCGTGGATACTCAGGCACAAACAGGGTGCGACCCCCCGGATACCGGCACCCCAAAAAAAGGCATCCACTACAAGTGGGTAGCCCTGTCGAACACGACCATCGCCACGTTCATGGCCACGGTCAACGGGAGTATCATCCTCATCTCCCTCCCGGCCATCTTCAACGGCATCAGCATCGACCCCCTGAGTTCGTTCCAGTACCTTCTCTGGATGATGATGGGGTACGGCCTCGTCACCGCAACCCTCCTGCTCAGTTTCGGCCGGCTCTCCGACATGTACGGCCGGGTGCGGCTCTATAATACCGGGTTTGCCATCTTCACGGCAGGGTCCATCCTCCTCTTCCTCACACCGGATACCGGGAATGCCGGCGCCATCGAGCTGATCGCCTTTAGGCTCCTGCAGGCGGTCGGGGCTGCGTTCATCTTCTCCAACAGTGCCGCGATCCTCACCGATGCCTTCCCCCCGGACGAGCGGGGAAAGGCCCTCGGCCTGAACATGGTCGCTGCCCTCTCCGGCCAGTTCATCGGCCTTCTGCTCGGCGGCATCCTTGCGGTCTGGCACTGGCGCTACGTCTTTTTGATCAGCGTCCCGTTCGGCGTGATCGGCACCATCTGGGCGTTCATGAAACTCAGGGAGCCGGCATACCAAAAAACAACCCGGAAGATCGATCTCTGGGGCAACCTGACCTTCATCGGGGGCCTGACGATCTTCCTAGTCGGGATCACGTACGCGCTGATCCCGTACGGGAGCGATGCGATGGGCTGGGGAAACCCGTGGGTGATTGCATCAATGGTTGCAGGTCTCCTCCTGCTCGTCGCGTTCCCCTTTGTCGAGCGCAGGGTACAGGATCCCATGTTCTCCATGAGCCTCTTCCGGATCCACAACTTCGCCTATGGCAATGCCGCAGGTTTCCTCTCGGCCATTGCAAGGGGCGGCGTGATGATCCTCCTCATCATGCTCCTGCAGGGCATCTGGCTTCCCCTGCACGGATACAGTTACGAGTCCACCCCCTTCTGGGCCGGGGTGTACATGCTCCCCCTGACCCTCGGTTTCGTGATCATGGGTCCCGTCTCCGGTTTCTTCTCGGACCGGTACGGTGCCCGCTGGATCAGTACCTGCGGCATGCTGCTCGTGGCGCTCTCGTTCGTGCTCCTTGCCCTGCTGCCGTACGACTTCGATTACCTGCCCTTTGCCATTGCGCTCTTTGTCATGGGCATCGGGAACGGCATGTTCGCCTCGCCGAACTCCGCGGCTATCATGAACTCGGTCCCTCCCGAGGACCGGGGCGTTGCATCCGGCATGATGTCCACCCTGATGAACTCGGGGTTTGTCATCAGCATGGGCATGTTCTTCACCATCATTGTTGTCGGACTGACGAAGGAATTCCCTGCCGCGCTCTCCGCATCCTTGACGAGCGCCGGGGCTGCCCAGCTCATCCCCGCGATGAGCCATATCCCGCCGACCGGTGCCCTGTTCGCCGCGTTCCTTGGCTACAACCCGGTCGGGATGATCCTGACCGGCCTGCCGCTCTCCGTAACGGCAGCGATCTCCCCGGCTACGCTTGCCATCCTGACCGGGGCGACATGGTTCCCGACCACTCTCGCCCACGCGTTCATGCCGTCCCTTGCCTCCACGTTCTCACTGGGCGCCGTCCTCTCGCTCATCGCAGCCGCGCTGTGCGCACGCGGTGGCGAGAGATACGTACACGGGATGCCCGGGCACGGAACAAAAGGATCCCCCGCAAAGACCGACCCGCAACAGGTATCAGGAGAGAGGACAAAATAATCGCATTACCCGATTGATTATACGGGGGGCTGTGCATGACCAACCGGTTATATGAGAGGATCCTGATCGCAACGGACGGGTCGGAAAAGAACAGGGCTGCCGTGGAAGAGGCCCTGCGGATCAGCCGACTCTGCGGATCTGCGGTAGTTGCGGTATATGTGATGGATCTCGGTGCATTCGAATCCGCGTCCGCGGATGTGATGATACGCGATACCTGGACCGTGGTCCAGCAGGAGGCGGAGGCGGCGCTTGCCCATGTCCGCACCATGGCAGGGGGAGTACCGCTGGAAACGGTTGTCCTCGACGGGAAACCGGCCGCCCAGATCGTAAAGTTCGCTGAAGAGAGCAAAATCGATCTTATCGTTATCGGTACGCAGGGAAAACGCGGCCTTGAACGGCTGCTTCTCGGCAGTGTCGCAGAACAGGTCATCCGGATGGCGCCCTGCAAAGTCCTTGTCGTGAAATAACAAATCCGCCGGGGTACCGTACGTGGGAGGGGAACGGGGCGCGGACGTTTCAATGATTCCGCTGATCCCGGATGTCCGGGACACCGGGGATTCTTCCAGGAGGACCCCCTCGCTTCCCGCTCATGTCATGCCCTCTGCAGGAAAATCCAGTACGCCTACTGCCTGCGTTCAACGCCGACGCGGCCCCCCGCCACGGACAGGGAAAATCCCAGCGCTTCAAGGTATGCCCGGCTCTTCCCCGACCCGTGGATAAGCAGCTCCACGAGATCTTCCGGTTCGTCGATGTCGGTATGCAGCCGGAACGAGTCGGTGACATCGACCGACAGGCCGGCTTCTGCTGCAATCTTCAGGTGTTTTAAGAAACTCGTGCCGTAATAATCGACGTGGAACTTCTGGGGCTCCTTCATGAAGATCGCGTTCGTCCCGCCCCCGCGCCCGGGCGCGATTGCGAGGTCCTTGTCCGTGGAGAGCATCCGCCGTACGGATGCAGCGTCAGCGAGCGGGAGGTCGGCCATGATGATCAGGGTGGGGCCGACATTCTGGGGGAGGATGGCGTTGATCGACCCGCTCAGGTCCGTATCGGTGATGGTGACCTGCACGTCCTCGGAATCGAAGAGTTCGGAACAGACGAGGACCGGGCTGCACAACGCGTCCTTTACGGCACTCTTGACATCCTCAAGCATTGCAGCGGCAAACTGCTCCCGCTCTTCCTGGCTGAGCAGGGACGAGAGCCGGGTCTTCGGGTTCCTGGGCTTGTACGGGATGAGGGCCGGGGGACACATGGTATAACGGGGTATGCCGGGTGATGAAAAAAAGGTGCTGATCCGTCTCCGTACGGGAATCACACGGTTTAACTCTTCCCATGCAGACATTTTCGTAATGTTTGACATCGACGTCCCGTTTACGATACAGCAGATCCCGGCAAAGACCGTTGTCGGCTTCTCCCGGCGCACGTCCCATGCGGACGGGAGGAGCATCAGGGATATCCCGGCAACATGGACGGATTTTCTGCAGCAGAATGCGGCCGCGAAGATCAAGAACCGTGCCCTGCCCCCCGCGATATATGCCGTATATTCGCATTATGCAAGCGACTGGAAAGGGGAATATGCATACATGATCGGGTGCGGGGTAACCCGTGCCGTGACCGTTCCCGAAGGCATGAAAGTACGGAAGATCCCTGCCCAGACCTATGCGGTATTCACTGCGAAAGGCCGGATGCCGGATGCAGTCACCGCAGTCTGGGCAGAGGTCTGGCTTTCCGGTCTCCCCCGGCAATACACGTACGATTTCGAGGTGTACGACAAGCGGTTTGCGCATCCGACTGCAAAGGAAGTTGATATCTGTATTGCGGTTGACCCGGAGAAGATGAAGGATGCCGGGCTGCGTGCGGAGTAACCCGGCTTTCTCTTGAGTATAACTCCCTGACAGCGGACACCGCGGTGCACTCCCGGCGGTCGGAGGGATGACCCTCATCAGCCTCCAGCAACATACGATATACGAAGAAAAATCGGAAAGGCACTGCCAGGGGCAGGGCATATTCAAACGGTATAACCGGTTTCCCGATGGGGGAAATTTCCAGATATCGCTCATTCCCTCCTGCAGGCCCAGATGAGGATCAGACCAGCGCGGGGAGCAGCGTGAGAAGAAGGCAGACCCCCAAGGGTATCACCAGGTTGTCATCAACGGGAGAGAAGAGTTCGATGATCCCCGTTACCACGGCTGCAAGAATTGCCCCGGGGACGGTGAGGACCGGGACGAGGGCAAGGACCGTGACAGCGATACCGCAAAGCGTCCCTTCCCATGACTTCCCGTTGTATATGCGGTGCCTGCCGAACCGTATGCCGGCAAGTGTCGTGATACTGTCCAGGACGGAGAGCGCAACAAGTGCCGGCACAACAATGGAGACCGGGAAAAGAATAATGCAGGCAAGGGCGCTTGCGGCAAAGAAGAACGCCCCTTTTCCCGGCAGGGGATCGCACCGGTCGCCATACTGCACGAGCCGGGAGATGACCGGGATCCGGTATCCGCGGATAATGAGGTCCACGAAGACGATCCCGATCAGAAGGCCTGCTGCCATGACAGCGAGAACCGCAGCACGGTCAGCGAAGAAGACAAGGGCCGCGATGCCAAGGCCGAAACTGAGATGGATGAGCTGACGGACGGTCTCCCTCATGACTGCTTTCCCGTGTTGTCAAACGGCACCCGTGCCTCTGCAGGAGACTGACTGAGCGGGATGTTGATCAGCCACGGGCCGGTGATACCGTTCACCCGGGAAAAGTTTACGGTTAACTCCCGGGATGTTTCCGGCAGGGGTTCGATGTCCCAGTGAATGGACGTTGCGTTAAACCTCTTACCCCCGCCGGGCATGGTCCGGAGCGGCCGGCCGCCGTCCACCCGCCATTCTGCATGCGGGCTGGAGCCGACAGGGGGCATGGTCGTCACGACCGGTGCGGGGGATAATGAAGGCGATGCCCCTGTGCCAACGCGGATCGCTGCAGCGCACATTTCCGCTGTGCACGTGAGTGTCTCGACGGTGACGGTCACGCCGTTCGTTGTCGAGCTCCTGTTCACGCTGAATGCCCGGACAAGGGGATGTGCCGGCGGCTGGTATTCGTAAGGGGGGATTACACCCTCACGATAGGGTACGGGTTCAACCGAGGAAGCGATCTTCTCCAGATCCTTGCGGGGCACTGAACCGGAAAGGTTGTAGCACCACCCGTCGCCACCCCAGTACAGTTCGCCGGCAGCCCCCTTGTCTGCCAGCAGCGATCCTGCTTCAGCAGCCTGGAATCCGGATTCATCCGGGCAGACCCTGGCATCCCGGGACCGCTCGACAAGGGTTACCCACTCGTCTTCGCCCCGCTGATAGGTAAACGAACAATACCCTTCACTTTGAGGGCCGATAAGGTTTCCCACTGCCAGCGTTCCCGAATAGAAGAAGAACCCCTCTGGCAGGTACGTCGGGAGAGAGAGTGTCATATTGGGCAGCTGATCTTTCTGCAATACTAGATTTTCTTGCATTGCAGCAAGGGATGATGAATACAGCGGGATGTAGTGGGGGGGATGAGGAGGAGGCACGGTGGTCGTTTCAGGGGTTGGTACAGGCGCAGCAGTCTCCGGGTCAAGACACCCGGCGGTCGCAACAAGGAGAAGAACGATGACAACGGCTGCGCCCCGCAGATAGGATACCCGGCCCGCCCCCATGATGATATTCCGGATAATATTCAACGGTAATTATCCAAAAACCTTCGGGTCCGGACCCCAATCGCGGGAAAAGTCCGGCGATCGCATGCGGAGGAAAGGACTTATTGGTCGGGAGAGTCCCCGCCGTCAAGACGGTATGACCCGGGAGGAAGGGTGATTGCGAACCGGATCCCTTTCCCCGGTTCACCGGTTTCAGCAACAGCCATGCCCGTTGCCGCAAGGATCTCCCGGGCAAGGAAGAGGCCCCAGCTGGCCTCCCTGCCATAGCCGCGTTCGAAGATCTTCTCCTTCTCGGCGGCCGGGATGCCGGTGCCGTTATTCTCCACAAGAAGAAGCCCGGACGGGCCGGTCTGCTGCAGGGAGACCGTGATTATGGTCGCCGTCTCGCCGTTCTGCAGGGCATGGTCGAACAGGTAGTGAAATACCCGGTCAAGGAGCGGGTCTGCAAGCACGGATGCCGTCCCGGTATCGGCGATGATCCTGACTTTTTTAACGTCAAAATCCTCGCTTACGCGGTTCACAAGGTTGCGGATGTTCTGCCACCGGGGGGGATCGACGGCTATGTTCTGGTAGTCCTTGGCAAACTGGAACTGGCGCCGCATCCTGGTGAGCGCGGACTTCTCCTTCTCAAGAAAGACCCTGAGTCTGGGATCCTCCACCATCATCCCGAGCAGCTCGTTGTACCCGACGATTGCGGTCATCTGGTTGAGGACATCGTGGCGCATGACGCTGCCGACAATCTGCAGCTTCTTCTCGAGGAAAGCAACCTTTTTTGTCAGATCGGCAAGGGTCTTTTTGTCATCCGCGTCCTGCCTGCCCTCGCTGCAGGGCTGACCTGTTTTTGGGTCCTGTCCGCTTTCCTCGTGAGACATTCTCTCTCCCGGTATCCACCGGCACATGCTGCCCGGTTCTGCTCATCACAACTATCACCTGCCCGCTACATTAGGGTTATCGTTTTGCTTTTCAGGTTGTCCGGGAGAATTCAGGGTCAACATTCAAGAGAAAAGACGATCATCTCTTCTCATGCAGGACCGGCCCATCACGTTCTCAAAAAATCTCTTTCTCCCGCTCACCACGGTCTGCCGGAACCGGTGCGGGTACTGCTGTTTCAGGACGCCGGTGCAGGCCGGCTGCCTGATGGCACCGGCAGAGGTTGGACGGACCCTGAAGAGCGGGGCGGCGCTGGGATGCACCGAGGCCCTCTTCACGTTTGGCGAGCGCCCGGAAGAGGAGCCGGGTTTTTCTGCCCTGATCCTGGCAGCAGGGTACGCAACCATCCTCGATTACTGCGAAGCGATGTGCAAAACGAGCATCGGGTTCGGGATCCTCCCCCACACGAACGCCGGCATCCTGACCTCTGACGAGATGGCACGCCTCCGTGCGGTCAATGCAAGCATGGGACTGATGCTCGAGACCACCGCACGGGTACCGGCACACCGGGGCTCTAAGGGCAAGGAACCGGAAGTCCGGCTGGCGATGATCGAGGATGCCGGAAGACTGAAGATCCCGTTCACCACCGGGCTGCTGCTCGGCATCGGCGAGACCATGGCAGACCGGGAAGACTCCCTTTTTGCGATCCGCGACATCCACCGGCGTTACGGGCATATCCAGGAGATCATCATCCAGAACTTCTGCCCCAAGCCCGGTACCCCGATGGCGGCCAGCCCGGTTCCGGGGACGGACGAGATCTGCGCGACGATCCGTATGGCACGCGACATCCTTCCACGGGATATCGCGATCCAGATCCCGCCAAATCTCACCGATGCCTCCCTGCTCGTCGGGTGCGGGGTCGATGACCTCGGCGGGGTCTCGCCGCTCACTATCGATTACGTGAACCCGGAACACCCGTGGCCGGCGGTTGAGGAACTTGAGAAAGTGGCAGGTGCACGGGGCCTTTCCGAGCGGCTCTGCATCTACCCCCGGTTTATTGAGAAAGGGTGGTACGACCCCGGTTTAGAACCCCTAATAAACCGGCTCGCACAAAGAGTGTATGGAAGGAGCGGCGGACCATGAACCAGGGCAGACTTCTCTACGCAGGCAAGGCCAAGTCGGTATACCGTACCGGCAAAAAAGACGAGCTTATTGTACAATTCCGGGATGACATCACCGCATTTGACGGCGGGAAGAAGGACACGCTGAGGAACAAGGGGAGCTACAATGCCGCGGTCTCCGCCTTTTTTTTCGAATACCTCGAAAAGCACGGGGTGAAGACCCATTACCTGCAGATGCTGGATGACCACCGGATGGCGGTCCGGAAGCTTTTTATGATCCCGCTCGAAGTGATTGTCCGGAATGTCGCAGCCGGTTCCATTGTCAGGAACTATCCTTTTAAGGAGGGCACAAGACTCGATCCTCCCGTTATCGTGATCGATTTCAAGGACGACTCGCGCCACGACCCGATGCTCAACGACGACCTGATCGTTGCCCTGAAACTCGCAACCCCGCAGGAATTGAAAAAGATCAAGAGGGTCTCCCTTGAGATCAACCGTCTCCTGTCAGCCCTGCTCGCAAAGCAGGGAATCCTCCTCGTGGACTTCAAGATTGAGTTCGGCAGGCAGGGAAAAACGATCCGCCTCGGCGACGAGATCAGCATGGACTCGATGCGCCTCTGGGACAAGGTGACAAAAGAGTCCCTGGACAAGGACGTGTACCGCTTCAACAAAGGTGACGTTATGGCCACCTACAACCGCGTTGCCGGCCGGATCACGGGATCGGCCGCACGTCCTGCAGCCGCGAAGAAAACGGCAGCGGCACGGAAGACGCGGGGATCCACAAGACCGGCTGCGAAACCAGGAGCGGAAAAGCGAAAACCCCGGTAAAAACCCCGGAAAAAGGGGCCGGATCGCAAAGACTAATGTCCCGGGTGCATACATTATGCAGATAAAACAGCCCGGACCGATACCATGACCGACACTGCACAGGAAGAAGCGGAAATGCTCGCGTGGGCAAAAGACTATGCACAGCACCATGGCTGGGTCCTCAACAGCGATGAGAAACAACTCGGTACCGTGATCCGGGGCCTGGTGCGGAACAGGAACAGGTTCGGACGGCCCTACTGTCCCTGCCGGCTCAGGAGCGGCGATCAGGAGAAGGACCGGGCGATCGAATGTCCCTGCGTGTACCACAGGGACGAGATCGAACACCAGGGCTCCTGCCACTGCCGCCTCTATTTCAAAAACCCCTGATAGTTTTTATGCCCTCTGTATGACCGGCCCCTTCCCGCAGATACCGGATATCTCCTGCGGACTCCCCCCGGTGACCGGTCCGGCGCCCCTCGTACTTATTCTCGGCAGTTTTCCCAGTGTCCAGTCCCTTGAACGCGGCGAGTATTACGGGAACCCGAAGAACCGGTTCTGGGCGGTCATGGAAGAGCTCTTTGCCATCCCTTCGGGGCTCCCCTATCCTGAACGTACCCGGCGCCTCACCGGAAAAAAGGTCGCGCTCTGGGACGCGGTCCGGAGCTGCACGAGGGAGGGAAGTGCCGACAGCAGGATCCGGCATGCGGTACCCAACGATATCGCGGGTTTTGCCCGGGCACACCCGGCCATCCGGCTGGTAGCCCTGAACGGGAGCGCCGCCGGCAGCCTCTACCACCGGCTTGCGGAGGTCCCGGGCATTCCTTCGGTTATCCTTCCTTCCACCAGCCCGGCGAATGCAGCGGTGGCGTTTGCACAGAAGGTGAAGGCGTGGAGCGTGGTGAAAAAGGCGTCGGGGGATTGAATCCCTGCTGCCCCGGGGAGATCACCGGACTGTAATTATCACGCTCTTTCAGGATCTCCCCCGCAGCTTTGGCTTCCCCCGGCCGGGATCGTGCCGTGGTACCAGTACGCTATCGTGGAGAAATTTCCCGTAAGGGCGATGCCCGGGCACCGCAATACCCCCCGCCCCCCGTGGAGGCAGGGCTGGCGCACGGGAGGTGGCACCTTGTCCCAAAAACCGCCATTTTCCCAAAATAAAAAGGAAGAAGGCTACCGCTCCATGCGGAACCGTAAGAAGATGACATGGTAGATTGCATAGAACCCGCAGAGCACCGCCGCGGTGTAGCCGAGGATCGCGATCCAGCCAATCTCCTGCGGCAGCTTGAAGGAACTCACCTGCAGGACAAGCGACGACCCGACCACGAGCGAGGCGACGACCATCCCTACCATGATCTTGTCGGCTGCCTTGTCGAGCGCCATCTGCACCTTCTGGATGTCCTTTTCCTCGGCCGAGAGCTTGAACGTCCCCGTAGACAGCCGGCGCAGCATCAGGTTGAGGTTGCGGGGCATGTCAAGGATGGCGTCGGCTGAGTCGAGGAGGGTTGTCGAGGCCCGCTTGATGTAGGCGGCGGAGAGGGTACTGGTATCCGCAAGCTTGGTCAGGTACGGGGTGGTCTCCTTGCCGAAGTTGAACTTCGGGTCGAGCCGCACGCCGATATCGAGCACCATCATGAAGACCTTTAACAGGAGCATCAGGTTCATCGGCACCTTGAGCTGGTAGCGCCGCATCGACTCGGTGAGCTCGGTGACCGTGAGACGGAAGTTGAGCTGCCCGACCTCGTCGCCGCTGCCAAAGTCGTGCATCATGATGTACAGGTCGTCCCGGAGCGGCTCGCGGTCCTCCTCCGCGATCACGATCCCGAACCCTTCCAGGGACCGCAGCATCAGTTCGATGTCGTCGTTCACGAGCGCGAAGAGAAGGTTGATGAAGTTCTGCCGTTTCTCCGGCCGGAGGATACCGACAATCCCGAAGTCCAGGAAAACAATCTCCCCCTCTTTTGTCACCAGCAGGTTACCCGGGTGGGGATCGCCGTGGAAGAAACCGTCCTCGAAGATCATCTTGAGGTAGGCATGGAACCCCCGCACGCCGATCTCGTGCGGGTCGAGGCCGAGCTCCACAATCGCTTCGGGATCGTCGATCCGGACCCCCTCGATAAATTCCATGACCATGACCCTGGCCGACGTGAACTCCCAGTAGATCTTCGGGAAACGGATGCCCGGCACATCCCTGAAGTTGCGTGCCATCCGGTCCGCGTTGCGGCTGTCCCGGGTGAAGTCAAGCTCCTTTACGATCTGGTGGGCAAAATCGTCGACCATGCCGGTCGGGTTGTACAGGCGGGTCTCGGGAAACACCATCTCGATACGTTCTGCCATCGACTGCAGGATGGCGATATCGGTCTCGACAATCTCGCCGATGCCCGGCCGCTGGACCTTGATCGCCACCGGGGTCCCGTCGGTGAGGTAGGCACGGTGGACCTGCGCGATCGAGGCGGATGCAACCGGGGTCTCTTCGATGCTGCTGAACCAGAGATCAAGGTCCGGGCAGTTCTCCTCGAGTATCGCACGGACTTGCGAGTAAGGGATGGGTTTTGCATGGTCCTGCAGTCTCTTGAGCTCCACGATCAGTTCCGGCGGCAGCAGTTCCGTCCTTGTACTCATGATCTGCCCGAATTTGACAAACGTGGGGCCGAGATCCTCCAGCGCAAGCCGTACCCTCTCGTACACAGTCGACGTATCGGAAGCTTTCCCGGGCATTCCCGGCACGGGAAGCCGGAACCGTGCCTTCCCGGGGAACAAACGCTCAAGGCCGATGCCAAAACCGTACTGGCTCAGTACGTCAAGAATCTGCGCATACCGCCGGATGCTGGAGACCATAGGTACTGGTAGGATGTCGTGATACTTAAGGCGTGCTTTCTTAAGGGGGGAGAGATGCCCCGCTGACGGGAGATCAGGATTTCCTGAAGACCACGATGCGGTTGGTATTGGTACCGGACGTCATGTTATCCACGCCCCAGATGTTCGAGGTCTTGGTGAACTGCTGCTGGTTGATCACCACGCACGGGCAGGCAAAGCCGGCTGCGATCCCGAGCGGAACGACATGCTCCTCGAGCCGGATCGTCCTCTTCCGCACTTCGCCGACTTCGAAGGCAACGAAGCCTCCGGGGCGGGTGATACGGTAGAGCTCGGTGAACACGGCACTCATGACCCGGGTCCACTCTTCAACCGTACGGGCCATGGTGATCGACCTGCCGACCGTGTCCGCTTCGAGCCCGTTGAACCAGCACCGGAGCCAGTTGTCATCGCGGTACTGCACGATATCGAGGAACGGCGGCGAGGTCACCGTGAGCTGGACGGAGTCGTTCTGGATCGCGGGAGTGCTGCGGGCATCCCCGGTCAGCAGGATGGCTTTTTTCCCGGCCGCAACAAGTCTCTTTTTTTCCGCCTCGGTGATGCTCCGCTGCAGGCTTTTTGTCTTGGCCTGGATGATCCGGTGCGTGTTGCGGTATTCCGGTTCCTGCCGGCGTTTCCGGTTGATCCGCTGCTGGCTTTTCTGTGAAACGGCCTGGTTGGGAGGGAGGGTGTATACCGAGAAGAAACCCTTTGAATGGCCGGTCAGGCGGTTTGTTGCCACCATCGCGATCCAGCGGTCGATCATGTCGTCCCGGCAGCCGGATTTCCGGTTCAGCAGGTAGGTTCTCAGTGAGACGATCTCCTGCTCGGTCTTTGGGTGATAGAACATGGAGAGGTCGATATCCGCGGTCTCGTTCCCGCGGGGGATGGCAAGAAGGCGTTTTTCAACAGCAGGCAAAGGGGGGGGGAAGAAACGGGGTTCGGTCATGATCCTTGACAGGGGATTGGCATCGCCTGCGATCACGTCCCGTCCCATGAGGCCCGCCTCGATAACGGTTGTACCCCTGCCACTGAACGGGTCGTACACGGTATCCCCTTTCCGGGTCA
>Ga0209099_1002303_pt1 | contig 17088 bp, 10 predicted proteins | sample AD_JPNHW2_MetaG_FD_184430 | JGI IMG/M metagenome (GOLD analysis project Ga0209099, IMG submission 184430) | Active sludge microbial communities of municipal wastewater-treating anaerobic digesters from Japan - AD_JPNHW2_MetaG (SPAdes) (version 2) | ecosystem: Engineered > Bioreactor > Anaerobic... | reverse complement strand
ACTGATAAGGACATTTGATGCAAAGTTTGACCGTAACACCCGGTATCTTGAAGGAAAGGAGTTTAACAGCTACCATTCCGAAACCGAGATGATGCGATTTCTTAAAAAGCTTGAGAACCGGGATCTTGCTCTTAACCGCAGCATGATACCGCTTGGGTCATGCACCATGAAACTGAACGCTGCAACAGAAATGATACCGCTCAGCTGGCCTGAATTCGGGGCTATCCATCCGTTTGTTCCGGCAAACCAGGCCGAAGGCTACAAACTGATGATTGATGAACTTGAAAAGGCTCTGTGTGAAGTTACGGGGTTCAGTGCTATTTCATTCCAGCCGAATTCGGGTGCTGCCGGAGAATATACCGGTTTGCTTGTAATAAAAGCCTGGCACGAAAGCCGTGGCGATGCTGACCGTAAGGTTTGCCTGATCCCGGCATCAGCACATGGCACCAACCCGGCAAGTGCTGCAATGGCCGGCATGGAAGTAGTAGTTGTAAAAACCGACGACCAGGGAAACATTGACACCATCGACCTTCGTGAGAAAGCTGAAAAACACCGGGAAAGGCTGGCAGCGCTCATGGTTACCTACCCATCAACCCATGGCGTTTTTGAAGAAGACATTCTTGAAATTGTGAAAATTGTTCATCAGTTTGGCGGACAGGTATATATGGACGGAGCGAACATGAACGCACAGGTAGGTCTTACCAATCCCGGCATTATCGGGGCTGATGTTTGCCACCTGAATCTTCATAAAACATTTGCCATCCCACATGGAGGCGGCGGCCCTGGAGTAGGTCCTATTGGTGTTGCAGCTCATCTGAAGCCTTTCCTTCCGGGACATTCTGTAGTAAAAACCGGGGGTGATCATGCTATTACTGCAGTTGCCTCTGCTCCTTTCGGCAGCGCACTCGTACTGCCTATCTCTTACGCTTACATTAAATTGCTTGGTGGAAACGGCCTCACTGAAGCAACAAAATATGCCATTCTGAATGCAAACTACCTGAAGACAAAACTTGAGGGCGATTATAAAATACTTTATACAGGCAGCAAAGGCAGGGTTGCCCATGAAATGATCCTTGATTGCAACCAGTTCTCAAAAACCGCTGATGTACAGGTTATTGACATAGCCAAACGCCTCATGGATTATGGTTTCCACGCTCCTACCGTTGCTTTTCCGGTTCATGGGACCCTGATGGTTGAGCCCACTGAAAGTGAGCCTCTCTCCGAGTTAGACCGGTTTGTTGAAGCCATGGTCGCTATCAGGCACGAAATTGCTGAAATTGAAGCCGGAACAGCAGATAAAGCTTTAAACCCGATAAGGAAAGCTCCTCATACAGTGGAAATGATAACCGCTGAGGAATGGACTTTGCCTTACACAAGGCAGAAAGCTGCCTTCCCGCTGCCCTGCGACAAACAGGACAAATACTGGCCTGCGGTAACCCGTATTGATGATGCTTACGGTGACCGCAATCTTATGTGCACATGTGCACCTATAGAAAGTTACCAGTAAACTGCCGGTTACCATTAACCAAATTGCTGAAAGAAACACTAAATTTGCAGCCCCGTATTCCGGGGCTGTTCTTATACTATTCATCCTGAAATGAAAATCGCCCGCAATTCATTGTTTTACATAGTAACAGTCAGCATTTTTGTGGTGCTGATGTGGGTGATTCTTGACGGCGGAAAACAATTACAGACTAATGTAAGAACGGCCCCATCGATTACCACGACTGTTCAAACTGTGGTGAACCAGCCGGCAGAAAGCTCACAATCAGGTTCGTTTGACGCTATAATCAATATCACACAGAACCCTCTGGCCATCCTCATACTGCAGATAATTGTAATACTGATACTCTCGAGGCTGTTTGCCTACTTCTCGCAGAAAATCAAGCAACCATCAGTAATCGGGGAAATCATCGCAGGGATCGTGCTCGGCCCTTCAGTGCTGGGAGCATTGTTTCCCGGCATTTTTACTTTTATATTTCCTCAGAGCTCGATCGAAACACTTCATTTCCTCAGCCAGATAGGCTTGATATTATTCATGTTTATAGTTGGTATGGAACTGGATGTCAATGTATTGAAACGTTCAGTGGGGACAGCCATTATGGTCAGTCATGCCAGCATTATATTTCCCTTTGCCCTTGGTGTAGCTCTTTCATATTTCTTATACCCCGACTTTGCTCCGGCTCATGTTTCATTTCTGGCATTCTCACTGTTCATAGGAACTGCCATGAGCATAACGGCCCTTCCTATCCTTGCCAGGATAATCCAGGAACGTGGCCTTACACGCACAAAACTTGGCACTCTGGCACTCACTTGCGGCGCAATAGACGACATCACCGCCTGGGGAATTCTTGCCGCTGTAATAGCCATTGTGAATTCAGGCTCATGGATAAACGCGTCGGTAACGTTCCTTCTGTCTGTTGTTTACATCCTCCTGATGATATTTGTGGTTCAACCTTTTCTCAAAAAGATAGGCAAGGTCTATATAGCCCGCGAAACACTTAGCAAACAAATAGTTGCAGTTATCCTCATCATATTGCTCGTATCTGCATTTATTACAGAACTAATTGGTATTCATGCACTTATAGGAGCGTTTTTTGCCGGTATCATCATGCCGAAAACCGCTGAATTCAAGAAAAACGTGATCGAAAAAATTGAAGACCTGAGCCTTGTGCTTTTCATGCCTTTGTTTTTTGCTTTCACAGGATTAAGGACCGAAATCGGACTTTTGAACCAGCCCGATCTATGGATCGTCTTCCTGATTGTTATGACGGTGGCTGTTGTAGGCAAGTTTGCCGGGACTGCTCTTGCTGCGCGGTTTGGTGGTTTGTCGTGGGAGATATCGCTATCGCTTGGTACACTCATGAATACCCGCGGGCTTATCATGCTCATTGTGCTCAATATAGGCTATGATTTTGGTGTGATCTCTCCGGAAATCTTTGCTATAATGGTTCTTATGGCATTATTAACCACTTTTATGACAGGGCCGGTATTATCATTGATTCAACGGATGTTTAGCGGGAAAACCGTTGCAACAATCACTGAATCAGTTCATCCATTCAAAATATTGCTGGCATTTGGCCCCCCGAAGATGGGAAGTACACTGCTCAATCTTTGCAGGTTTTTGCTGCCACAGCAAAACGGCATAACCAATGCCGGCCTTGTTACGGCCATACACCTTACTCCCAGTGCAGAAGTGCATCCAACCCAGGCGGCAGTTTTTGAGAGAGAGGGATTTGAGCCCATCATAAACACAGCAAACCACTACGGCATTCAGCTCAATACGATCTACAGGGCGACCGACGATGTGCAGTCAGAGATCATAAGGACTGCAAGGCAAAACAGATGTGACCTGTTATTGCTGGGAAGCGCAAAATCAGTTTTCACCAGCGACCCGCTTGGCGGAAAAATCAGGAAAACACTTCACGATAGTCCTTGCAATGTAGGCATACTGGTTGACCACGGCTTTACCTCAGCAAGAAATGTCGTAGTATATTACCCTGAACAACAGGACCGATTTTTCTCCGCCACCATTGACAACATGATACAGAATCCTGATGTGCAATCCATTACAATTGCCGATCAGAGTATTTCCGGCAAGGTCTCAGATATTCCGGTTTTCAATAGTGAAAAAGTCAGGCTGGTTGAGGCAGGCATACTTGATACCCCCGGCAACATTATGGAGATAAGCGACCTAATCATCGTCCATGTCGATGACTGGAATGATGAAGTGATCAGGAAAATGATGAAATTAGGAAAGTTGCCCTCTGTGCTGATTATCAAGAGCTAAGCTTACTCATGACTACGCCATCATATCGAGGCAATGCCTGATACGCTGCCAGGTAGCCTCAATATCGTGATCCAGCCCTACACTGAACCTCACCAGTCCTTCTGAAAGTCCCATCTCATCCTGTATTTCTTTCGGAACTTCGCTCGAAGTGCTCCTTCCTGAATTGCTGAACAGCGTTTTAAAGTACCCAAGGCTCACTGCCAGATAGCCAACATCATGCATTTCAAGCAGTTCCATAAACCGGGCAGCACGCTCGCTGGTAAGCAGATCAATAGCCAGCATACCGCCAAATCCAAAGTCTGCATTCATCAGTTGCTTCATCAGTTCATGGCCTTTGTGATCGGGCAGTCCGGGGTATGAAACCTTTAATCCGGCTTCCTTCATCCTGGTAGCCAGATATAAGGCATTCCTGCTGTGCTGTTGCATGCGGATATGCAGTGTATGCAGATTTTTGAGGATACTGGATGAGCGCAGCGGATCGAGCACCGGCCCGAGCAGCATGGCTGTCCCCGAATTTACATCAATAAGTGAATTGATAAAGTCGTTGGTTCCGCAAATTGCACCTGCCACACAGTCGTTTTTGCCGTTGATAAATTTGGTCATGCTGTAAACAACCACATGTGCCCCCAGCTTAGCAGGCTGAATGATAAGCGGTGTAAATGTATTATCGACAACAAGCATGATGCCATGCTCATTGGCAATAGCTGCAAGAGCCGGAATATCAGATATCTGCAGCATGGGATTGGTCATTGATTCCGTATAGATCAGCCTGGTTTCGGGCCTGATAGCCTTGCGCACCGATTCAAGGTCGGAAATATCCACGAAAGTGGTTTTGATATTGAATTTCGGGGCATAATTGCTTAGAAATGCGAATGTTCCGCCATACGTGGTCATACTTGATACAATATGATCGCCGCTGTTGCATATCTGCATAATGGCCGCAGTGATGGCGCTCATGCCCGAAGCGGTTACCCATCCCTGCTCAGTGCCTTCTAACGCTGCCATGGCGTCGGAAAGGTACTTGTTGCTTGGATTCCAGTGCCTTGAGTAGAGGAAGCATCCTTCCTGCTCACCTTGAAACACATCCGTCATGGTTTTAGCCTGCAGGAATGTATAGGTTGCTGAATCGGTAATTGACGGGTTTACATCACCGAATTCACCAAATTGCTTAAGGTCAAAAATTGCTTTTACCGGGTCTCGCTTCATAATATGCTTTATTGGGTTTGCAAAATGCTTGAAATCTGTTTATTAGCTCGCTTCATGGTTAGAAGAAGACGAGTAACAAATTTACGCAAAATACTGAAAGAACCTCATCAGAATAATACTGTCCCGGCAGGAAAATGCAGAAATTGCAGTTACAGCTCTCAAAAACCCTATAAGATGAATGATCACCACAACTACCTCATAATCTTAATTTTATATACCCGGTCAGCTCATCACTAATTTTTTCGTTCATAATCTTTTAATTGTACCTTTGCCCTTCCATTTAAACCAAATTCAATGAGAAAATCCATTCATTATCTTGCCCTCGCAACAGTAGCAGTGGCAATTCTGGCAACAGCCTGCAACAAAGGCAAGAATGCCGGTAATTCCGGTAACGGGCTTTTCGGCGAAAAATCCGGCATCGTTTACTATAAACCATTCGACATGATGGGTGTAAAAATGACACAGACCCTTTATTTCGATGAATACGGCAATAAGGAAATGCGTGAAACCGTGATTGAAGGCAACATGATGGGCACAGCAATGAAACAGCACAGTGTCGATATAAGGGAAGGCAACATCAGCTACCATTATGAACTTGAAAATAACATGGGCCAGGGTGAGCAGGCCAAGAAAGAAGCCTATAAAGCCACTCTTCCCCCCGAAGTAATGGAACAGATGAATATTGCAGCCCTTTCAGCTGACTGGAAAAAACGCCTCGATTACAAAGAAGAAGGCGAGGAAACTGTTGCCGGTATTAAAGGCATTAAATATTCAATTGCCCCCGACAGTACAAACCTGGCCAATCGTATGGTTGGAGTTCAGTATAAGAACATACCGCTGAAAATAGTTATGGGCCAGCTCGAAATGGTTGCCGACAAGGTTGATTTTGATGCCAAAGTTCCCGCCGATAAATTCAAGGTTCCCGCCGGCTATACAATTATCGATGAAAAAACTATGCCTCAGGGACTTCCGCAGGAAGAACTTGGGTCAGAAGCCGATAGCCTGGCCAAATAGTTTCAGGCTTTATGAAAAGATTTAAAACGGTTGCCCTGTGCAGCCGTTTTTTTATGCCGTTTTTTCGAATACTTTGAGAACTTTCCGGTTAAAGATTGTTCTTAAGTGACAGTTAATTAATCCGGGCAGGTTTTTATGCCCGGAATTTGGTAATTTTGCACCCTTTAACAAAAAAGAATTATGCATTACGATGTACTCGTTATTGGCAGCGGCCCGGGAGGTTATGTAGCAGCCATACGTGCTTCGCAACTTGGTTTTAAAGTTGGAGTTGTCGAAAAATCAGAACTTGGCGGTGTGTGCCTCAACTGGGGATGCATCCCTACAAAGGCATTGCTGAAAAGCGCCCAGGTTTTCAACTACTTTAAACATGCTGAAAATTATGGAGTTAAACTAAACGGAACTGCTGAAGCCGATTTACCCGAAATGGTTAAGCGCAGCCGCGGAGTTGCCGAAGGCATGAGCAAGGGCATACAATTCCTTTTTAAAAAGAATAAAATCGATCATATACAGGGATTCGGCGTTGTGAAACCCGGTAAAAAAGTTGCCGTGACTTCTGCTGACGGCCAATTGACCGAATACACTGCCAATCACATCATTATAGCCACCGGCGCGCGCTCACGTGAGCTGCCGAACCTGAAACAGGACGGCAAGAAAATTATCGGTTACCGTGAAGCAATGACCCTGCCCGAACAGCCCAAACGCATGGTTGTTGTAGGTTCTGGAGCCATTGGGTCGGAGTTTGCTTACTTCTACAACTCCATAGGCACCGAAGTTACACTGGTGGAATTCATGCCAAATGTTGTTCCGCTTGAAGACGAAGAAGTATCAAAACAACTGGAACGCAGCTTCAAGAAAGCAGGAATGAAAGTCATGACTTCTTCAACGGTTGAGAGTGTTGAACTCAAGGGAGACACTTGTTTTGTAAAGATCAAAACGCCCAAAGCCGAGGAAACCGTTGAATGTGATATCGTCCTGTCAGCCGTGGGTATTGCCACCAACCTCGAAGGAATCGGACTCGAAGAAACCGGTATCAAAATTGAAAAAGGAAAGGTGATCGTCGATGATTTTTACCGCACTAATGTGGAAGGATATTACGCTATCGGCGACATTGTTCATGGCCCCGCCCTCGCCCATGTAGCATCGCACGAAGGTATCACCTGTGTTGAAAAGATCGCCGGAATGCATGTTGAACCACTGAATTATGGCAATATTCCAGGTTGCACTTACACATCGCCCGAAATTGCATCAGTCGGCATGACCGAGAAAGCCGCAAGGGAAGCCGGTTATGAAATCAAAGTCGGAAAGTTCCCGTTCACTGCTTCGGGAAAAGCCAGCGCCGCAGGCTCCAAAGACGGTTTTATCAAGGTAATATTTGATGCGAAATATGGCGAATGGCTTGGCGCTCATATGATTGGTGATAATGTCACCGAGATGATCGCCGAAGCCGTTGTAGCCCGCAAACTGGAAACCACAGGTCACGAAATCATCAAATCGGTCCACCCTCACCCCACCATGAGCGAAGCCGTGATGGAAGCTGTTGCCGCAGCTTACGGAGAAGTGATTCATATTTAGGAAGCGGCACTCATATAATTTAACGAACTCTTACTGCTTGTCCTTTCTGCTATGGAACTGATCAAAACAGATATACCTGATGTAATTATACTGAAGCCCAGCGTTTTCGGCGACAGCCGCGGATACTTCTTTGAATCGTACCAGCACGAAAATTTCAAAGAATTCGGGATCAGGGCTACGTTTGTTCAGGATAACGAATCACGTTCCCAAAAAGGAGTGCTGCGCGGCCTCCATTTTCAGCATCCTCCGTTTGCACAGGGCAAACTCGTCAGGGTGATAAAGGGCGCTGTTCTTGATGTTGCGGTTGATCTCAGGCAAAACTCCCCTACTTTTGGCAAGTGGGTTTCGATGACGCTCACAGGCGAGAACAAATGGATGTGCTGGATTCCCGAAGGATTTGCTCATGGATTCCTTACCCTCGAAGACGATACTATTTTTACTTATAAGTGCACCAACTATTACAACAAGGCTTCCGAAGGAGCCATCCGGTGGAACGATCCTGACCTTAACATTGCCTGGGGAACTGATGATCCGTCGCTCTCAGGCAAGGACGCCCAAGCACCTTTACTCAAACAGCTTATTACCCTTTTCTAAATCACTCGTAAAACTGGTACAAAACTTGTAAGCTACTCATGAAAAACATTACTCACACATTTTCATCTCTTGCAGGTTTCATGAAGAAACGAATTCTTATCATCGTTGCATTGATTGCCATAGCCGGTATTCACGGCTTTTTCCTGTTGCGCGACGACTCCAAAGGTGTTGACGACGAAAACTACCGTAAAGCATTGATGCACAGCAACAAGGTATTTTCACTGGTGCTTCCTGCCCGGGTAGAATTTGCCGGCGAAGAAACGCCTTTAAGCTTGTACTATGTGCGTGAAGGCCTCGACCGCGAGCTCACCGTGAATACATACTGGCATTCTTCTACGATACTCATGCTGAAGAAGGCTGCCCGTTATTTCCCTACCATAGTTCCGATTCTGAAGAGTAACGGCCTGCCTGAAGACTTCAAGTACCTGGTGCTTATTGAAAGCGGACTCTCTAACGTGGTTTCGCCGGCAGGCGCTGCAGGATTCTGGCAGTTTCTGCCTGAGACCGGCAAACGTTACGGTCTCGAAATCAACGAAGAAGTAGATGAACGCTACAATCTTGAAAAATCGACGATAGCAGCCTGTAAGATGCTCAAGGACACAAAGGCCATATTCAAAAACTGGACCCTGGCAGCAGCAGCTTACAATGCCGGCGAAGGCAAGATACTCAAGGAACTCAACAGGCAGAAGGTCGATAACTATTACGACCTTTACCTGAGTGCCGAAACATCAAGATATATCTACCGGCTGCTGGCGCTCAAACTGCTTTATGAACATCCCACCGAATTCGGCTTTTACCTGAGAAAAAAAGATCAGTACCCTCCTATTCCCACCTACCAGGTGAAGGTTGACTCAACCATAAAAGACCTCATTGCATTTGCCGGTTATCACAAGATCAACTACCGGATTCTCAAAGAGTTTAATCCCTGGCTATTGAAAGACAAACTTTCGAATACGACCGGCAAGGCCTATACTTTTCTTATCCCAAAACCCGGATATGAAGTGTACGACAGCCTTGTAAGCGAAATTCCGGAGGGTGAAATGATATTCAACGACACGATAACTGCCGGTAAACTCCACTAAATTATCTATACCGGTCAATTAGCCGGCACCTTTTTCATGGAAGTCATCAGCGAAAGCACAGGAGTAACCTTACATAATGAACCGGCCACCGGAGAAGAAAATCTGGAAGTTTACGGCGCAAGGGTTCACAATCTCAGAAATATAGATGTAGTAATACCGAGAAACAAGCTTGTTGTCATAACAGGCCTCAGCGGGAGCGGCAAATCTTCACTGGCCTTTGATACCATTTATGCCGAGGGCCAGCGCCGTTACATGGAAACCTTTTCAGCCTACGCCCGCCAGTTTATCGGCAACCTCGAAAGGCCTGACGTGGATAAAATTACCGGGTTGAGCCCTGTGATTTCCATCGAACAAAAGACAACCATCCGCAATCCCCGGTCAACGGTTGGGACAATTACCGAAATATATGACTTCCTCCGCCTGCTGTTTGCCCGCGTCGGCGAGGCTTACAGCTATTCGTCAGGCGAGAAAATGGTCAGGTATTCCGAAAACCAGATCGTAGAACTTATCAACACTGAATTCACGGACAAGTCAGTGTACCTGCTGGCACCTTTGGTCAAAGGGAGGAAAGGCCACTACCGCGAGCTTTTCGAACAGGTGCGGAAACAGGGATTTCTGAAAGTGAGAATTGATGGAAAGATCACCGACATCACCTTCGGAATGCAGGTCGACCGTTATAAAGTGCATGATATTGAGGTGGTTATTGACACAATAACCGTGAATGCAAAGAATGCAAACCGTATAACTGCATCAGTGCAAACAGCTATGCGGCATGGTAAAGGTGCTATCATGGTTGGAGATGTTTCTGCAGGTTCGGTGAGGTTTTACAGCCGCCTGCTCATGGATCCTGTCACCGGCATCTCATACGACGAGCCGGAGCCAAATACCTTCTCTTTCAATTCGCCCTATGGTTACTGCCAGCGATGCAAAGGACTGGGTGAAATATCGGAAATCGACTTTAAAAAGATCATCCCCGACCCGAAAAAAAGCATCCGCAAAGGAGCCATTGTGCCTGTGGGAGAGTATAAACAATCATGGATATTCAGGCAGCTTGAAGCCATTGCCCACAAATATCATTTTACCCTCGACACACCTGTTGAAGACATTCCCGAGCAGGCATTGGAAACAATTCTGTACGGCTCCGATGAAGTGATCAAGGTACACCACGAATCACTTGGTGTAACATCCTCATATTCATTGAATTTCGAAGGCATTGTCAACCACATTCAAAACCAGAGTGAAGAAAATAACTCCGAAGGATTAAAACGATGGGCCATCAGCTTTATGAACACTGTTGCCTGTCCCGAATGCGGTGGCAGCCGGCTGAAAAAGGAATCGCTGTGTTTCAGGGTCGATGGCAAAGACATTTCGCAACTTGCATCCATGGACCTTATCAATCTCTCGAAATGGTTTCATGGCCTTGGTAAAAGGCTCGACGAAAAACAAGCCAGAATTGCCGGCGAAATCATCAGGGAAATCACCAACAGGCTCAGCTTCCTGCTGGATGTCGGCCTCGACTATCTTACACTTAACCGTTCGTCGGGCAGCCTGTCGGGCGGAGAATCACAGCGCATCAGGCTGGCCACGCAAATCGGGTCACAACTTGTAGGCGTCCTTTACATCCTCGACGAGCCCAGCATAGGCCTTCACCAGCGCGATAACCACAAGCTGATCAAAGCGTTGCAGGACCTGCGCGATACAGGCAATTCAATCATCGTGGTTGAACACGACAAGGACATGATCCTGTCGGCTGACCATGTGATTGACATTGGCCCCGGAGCCGGAAATCATGGTGGCAAGATTGTAGCCCAAGGTCCGCCTGACCAGTTTATCAATTGTAACAGCCTCACCTGTTGCTACCTGAGCGGTAAAAAGGAGATTGCAGTCCCGAAGAAAAGGAACAAGCCCAACGGGCATTATCTTACCCTTTTCGGTGCCTACGGCAACAACCTAAAAGATGTTACCCTCAGGCTGCCGTTAGGGTTATTCACTTGCGTGACAGGCGTTTCGGGCAGCGGCAAATCCAGCCTGATTAACGAAACGCTCTATCCCATCCTCAACCGGCATTTCTACCGGTCAGAAAAACGGCCATTGCCTTACAAATCAATCGAAGGGCTCGAAAATATCGACAAGGTCATCGAAATTGACCAGTCGCCGATCGGCCGGACTCCGCGATCAAATCCCGCTACCTATACCGGCGTTTTTGACGAAATCAGGAAGCTGTTTGCAGCACTGCCCGAGTCGAAGATAAGGGGATACAAACCAGGCCGTTTCTCTTTCAATGTGAAAGGCGGCCGTTGCGAAACCTGCCAGGGCGCCGGTGTGAGAGTCATCGAGATGAACTTTCTTCCCAGCGTGCACGTGCATTGCGAAGATTGCGAAGGCAAACGGTACAACCGCGAAACCCTCGAAGTAAGGTACAAAGGAAAGTCGATCAACGATGTGCTGAACCTCACCATTGAACAAGCAGTAGAATTTTTCGCCAACATTCCGTCAATACTTCAGAAAATCAGCACATTAAACGAGGTAGGACTTGGTTATATCACGCTCGGCCAGCAATCAACAACCCTGTCGGGCGGCGAAGCACAGCGTGTGAAGCTTGCCACAGAACTTGCAAAAAGGGATACCGGCCGCACCATTTATATCCTTGACGAGCCAACCACCGGCCTGCATTTCGAAGATGTGAACGTGCTGCTGCAGGTACTCGACAAACTGGTAAAACGGGGAAATACCGTGCTGGTGATCGAGCACAACATGGAAGTCATTAAAATGGCGGACCACATCATCGACCTCGGCCCCGAAGGGGGCGAACGGGGTGGCATGATCATCACCGAAGGATCACCCGAACAGGTGGTTACATCGAAAAAAGGATATACCGCTCATTATCTGAGGGAAGTGCTGTGATCATTCAGACGATTTTAAATACATTTGACACAACCAAACAATGAATTATGCCAAGCGCTGAAGAAATTATTAAAATGGAAGAAGAGGAACGCATACGCGAAGCAATTGCTCCCAAGGACTGGAAAGAAATAAAAACACACGATTCGTGGTCGGTTTTCAAGATCATGTCGGAACTGGTGGACGGTTACGAAAAAATGTCGCGCATCGGCCCGTGTGTAACTATCTTTGGATCAGCACGTACCGCCCCCAGCGATAAATACTATAAACTGGCCGAAGAAACAGCTTACCTCCTTACTAAAAAAGGATTTGGCGTTATTTCAGGCGGTGGCCCCGGTATTATGGAAGCAGCCAATAAAGGTGCTCATTTTAGCGGCGGACGCTCAGTCGGGCTCAACATCGAACTCCCCCACGAGCAGCAGGCTAACCCTTTTATCGACCCTGACAAACTGCTTACTTTCGATTATTTCTTCGTTCGCAAACTCATGTTCATGAAGTATTCGCAAGGCTATATCGTATTACCCGGAGGCTTTGGCACCATGGACGAATTTTTCGAAGCCGTTACACTCATACAGACACACAAACTGGTGCGTTTCCCCATCGTGATGGTTGGTGTGGAATACTGGAAAGGGCTTATCGACTGGATCAACAATACGGTACTGAGCAGGAAGATGATCGAGGAGAAAGACCTGAATATCTTCACGCTTGTGGATGACGCTGCCAGCGCTGTGAATGTGATTGAAGAGTATTACAACCGTTATGCCCTGAAACCAAACTTCTGATCCCTGTTCATCAGTTACCTTAAAACCGGCATTCCTCCTCAATATGAAATTCAAAATTCTCGCTCTATTGCTCCTGGCTGCAATGGTGGTCTCAGGGCAGAAAAAAGTATGTTTTACGGTTGACGACCTGCCACTGGTAAGCTATGGAATAAACGATTCAGCTTACCAGGCTGCGTTGGTTGATAAACTCACCGGCGATTTTACCCGTAATAAAATACCGGCAATAGGATTCGTAAACGAGAGCAAGCTGTATGACAATGGCAGGCTTATTCCGGTACAGGTCAGTCTTTTGCGCAGATGGGCTGACAGCGGCCTCGATCTCGGCAACCACACTTTTTCCCATCCTGATTACAACACAGTCTCTTTCAGCGATTTTACCGCCGACCTGATCCTCGGTGAAACGGTGACCCGTGAAATACTTGCTGAAAAAGGCAAAACCCTGAAATATTTCAGGCACCCATACCTGCACAGGGGAAACACAAAAGCCAAAGCTGATTCGCTGGGTGCCTTCCTTTCACAACGCGGATATACGGCTGCTCCCGTTACCATTGACAACGAGGACTACATATTTGCCCTCGCTTACAAGAGAGCGCTCGACATGCCTGACCTGCAGCTTGCACGGCGCATAGGCCACGACTATGTGAACTACATGGAACAGAAGGTAAAATACTTTGAAAAACAAGGCAATGCGCTGTTTGGCCGCGACATTGCTCAAATTCAGCTTATTCATGCCAGTAAACTCAATGCCGACCATGTTGATTCGCTGGCGGCCATGTACCGGAAGAATGGTTACACCTTTGTGAGTCTTGACGAAGCCCTGAAAGACCCTGCTTATTCAACGGAGATTACAGTTTACGGTGACTGGGGAATCTCATGGATCGATCTGTGGGCACTGTCGCAAGGCAAAAAGAAAGATTTCTTCGCCGGTGAGCCCGAAACGCCGGAGTATGTAAAGAAACTAGCTGAATAGCAGATAAATATAAGGCAAATAAGACCCAGCCACTAATGGCTAAAAGCCAAAAGCTGCCTGACAAATGCCACTGGAACCTGTTACCCGCCCAAAGTAAACTATCCTGAAAAAATGAAGAAATGGCTTACCGGCTTGTTGCTCCTGATCACAGGAATTCTTCCTTTGCAGGCGCAGGTTACTGATACCATTTCGAACTGGGACGGCATCGAACCGCAATGGACGGTATGGCCCGGTGCTTCTGAGGTTGTTGAAAATCCCTATCCTGTTTTGATCAACAATTCGGCTCATTGTTTCAAGGTCGTTACTACTGCCGAACAGTATGACTTTATGTCGCTCGAACTTGCTGAACCAATCAATTTTGACAACACACCGTATTTTTCCCTGTCGTGTTACCCTCCCACCGCAGGTGGCGATGTGGTTCTCAAATTTGAAAACAGCGATGCGAGCGACTGGCAGGAGATCAGGCTGACGGCTTATGCCGGCCAGTGGAACAGGCTCGATTTCGATTTCACCGGGCTGCCTTACAATAACTATACCCGCATGGTCGTGTTTTATGATTTCCTGGGCACAACCCCGGGCATAAACTGGTATTTCGACGATATTACCATGCAAAGCATTGTTCCGCTGCAGCTCGAGTCAAATCTCCCGATTGTTGTTATCAATACCAACGGTGTCGCTATTCCTGACGAGCCCAAAGTGACTGCACACATGGGCATTATAGATAATGGCCCCGGAAACATCAACAACATCAGCGATTCCTGCAACGGCTACAACGGCTTTATTGGCATTGAGATCAGGGGGCAATCAACACAGATGTTTCCCAAGAAATCATACGGTTTCGAAACCCGCGACAGCCTGGGTGAAAACCTAAATGTCTCCCTGTTAGGTTTCCCCAAAGAAAATGACTGGATACTCTACGCGCCATATACTGATAAAAGCCTGATGCGCAATGTGGTAACCTTTGAGATGGGCCATCGCATGGGCGACTATTGCACCCGCACGGCATACTGTGAAGTTGTTATAAATAATGACTACCAGGGCATTTATGTGCTGATGGAAAAAATCAAGAAGGATAATCACCGGGTGGATATCGCGACACTCAACCCTGATGAAATTTCGGGCGACGACGTGACCGGTGGCTACATTCTGAGTGTTGACAAGATTCCATACGGCTTTTCCTATGGCCGCGACGGATGGCTTTCGTCGCCTGACCCTGCTTATCCCGATGCCATGGACATCACATTCCAGTATTATTATCCCGGGCCGGATGATATCGTTGACCAGCAACGTTTCTACATTAAGGATTATGTCACCAATGCCGAAAAAGCCCTTATTGCTTCTACTTATAAAGATGCTGTCAACGGTTACCTGAAATATTTCGATGCTCCGTCGTTTGTGGATTTCATGCTGCTTTGTGAAATTTCAAAAGAGGTTGACAAGTATCGCTACAGCACATATTTCTACAAGCAAAAGGACAGCGATGGAGGAAAACTGTTTGCCGGGCCGGCATGGGATTTTAACCTTGGCTATGGCAACGTGGACTACTGGCCACCGGGCATTAACATTACCGGCTGGATTTACGGCCTGGTCAATCCGTGGGATTACAGCATCATGTACTGGTGGAAGCGCATGATGGAAGACCCGTACTTCAGGAATCTCACCAAAACACGCTGGACCGAACTCCGGCAGGACAAACTCAGCACACCCTCCCTCATCGCTATAATCGATTCAGTGAAGGCAATTACTGCCGATGCGCGCACCCGCAACTTCGAACGCTGGCCGGTACTCGGTCAGTACGTGTGGCCAAATTACAACTGGCAGAACAACGATTACGACGACGAAGTTGCTTATTTCCAAAACTTCCTGGTGAACCGCCTCACCTGGATGGACCAGAATTTCACAGGAAGTGTTTTACATCCGTATGCCGGCATCAGCGCCGAATCAAACAAAATTCGGCTGACCCTTTACGGCGATTATTTCAGCCAGCCGGTGCTCAAAAAGAAACACTTCCGGCTCAACGATGCACCTGCCGGGCTGAGCATCGAAGAGGTGGAATACCTGAAGCCCTGGGAGTGCCTGATCACCCTGTCGGAAGTTGTAGCAACCGATGGCGAACTGTCAGTAACGGTAAATGATGAAGTGATCAACACTTGGCACGACCTCACCAGCAACAAACTGGCCACGGCAGGCAATCCCGGCCAGGAAGCGTATATACCGGAAATTAAAGTTTACTTCGCTGATAATCTGCTGCATATCCATTGCTCCGACCCCGACATGCTGCCACTTTATGCCGTAATAACATCTTCGACTGGCCAGTTAACCGGCAGGTATAATTTGCAGGCTGCAAGTGAGAACACCATCAGCGGGCAGTTTGCACCCGGCCTTTACTTCGTAACACTCAGTGGCAAGGGCAAGCCGCTGACATACAAGGTGGTTGTTCTTTAAGCCTTCGATATATATTTTGGAAATATTCTAACCATCTGCAAGCTCATCATTGTTTTCGGGACACAAGACAGCGAATGTATCGTAAAATAAATTTTATCAATAATATTGATTTGAATTAAATATCATTATTTTTATCCACTGAATTATCAGGTATTCTCCATATTACCAGGCATATACAGCCATTCTCGTTAACCCGCTAACTTTACTACACACAACAGGGCAATGCAATGCAACGCAATGTCATTGAGTAGGGTACAGTTTGAAATATTTGTTTTCAGCAAACTGCAAGGCATTATTCATACAATTCACCGATTACTTTAACCAAATTCAACTAAATTATGAAAGCATTCATCTTATCAGTCAGTATGATTTTGTTCATACTCACAGACTTATGTTCACAAACTCCCGGCGGGCCCATCACGTTAGAGAAGAAGATATATACCCAGAATGGAGTGGCTTTGAGCAGCAAACAACTTAAATCAGTGCTCTCATCCAATCCTGCTTCTCTGCCCGAATTCCAGAAGTATAAATCGAATATGAATGTTGCCACGCCGCTGATGATAGGCGGAAGCGCCTGTCTGCTGGTGGGTGCTGCCATTAACCTTGCCTCCTCAGTGAAAGAAGCCAACGATATCAACAATGGCAAACTCGGCAACAGCTACCCCAGCGGCCTGGGGCTGATTATCATTGGCGCCGTCGCCGATCTTGCCTCTCTGCCCTTTCTGTTTCGTT
>Ga0209099_1002300_pt1 | contig 17102 bp, 9 predicted proteins | sample AD_JPNHW2_MetaG_FD_184430 | JGI IMG/M metagenome (GOLD analysis project Ga0209099, IMG submission 184430) | Active sludge microbial communities of municipal wastewater-treating anaerobic digesters from Japan - AD_JPNHW2_MetaG (SPAdes) (version 2) | ecosystem: Engineered > Bioreactor > Anaerobic >... | reverse complement strand
TACGTCCTCAGCCCCAACCGTCCCTTCGCGGTCGGGGCGGCGGACAAGGATGCCGTGGACAGCCTCAAGTTCCCCCGCCAGACCCTCGGCTACCGCTCCGGCGACTGCGCCGACCTTTCCGTCCTCTATGCCTCCTTCTTCGAGGCGGCGGGCATCGAGACGGCCTTCGTCACGGTCCCCGGCCACATCTTCATGGCCTTCGACCTCGGCATCACCGAGGAGGAAGCCCGCGCCCGCTCGATGGACCTCGGCGACCTCATAGTCCGCGGCGGCAGGGTCTGGCTGCCCGTGGAAACCACGATGCGCGATTCCGGTTTCCTCGAGGTCTGGAAGAAGGCAGCCGCCGAATGGCGGGCCTCTTCCTCCGCGGGCACTGCCGCCTTCTATCCGGTGCACGAAGCTTGGGCGAGGTACGCGCCGGTCGGCCTCCCCGCCGACGGCTCCACGGTGAGCCTCCCCTCGAAGGACGCCCTCCTAAAGGGCTTCAGCGCGGAGCTGGCAAAGGCAGTGGACTCGGAGCTTGGCGCGCGCCTCGCTGCCGCGAAACTCGCTGCGGCCAAGGGCGGCGACGCCGCCAAGGCGGCCAACGACCTCGGCATCCTCTATGGCAAGTACGGACGCTATGCGGAAGCCCAGAAGCAGTTCGAGCTCGCCGCGGGTCTTGGCCTCGCGGCGGCGACAGTCAACCTGGGCAACGTCGCCCTCCTCAAGGGCGACTACGCGGGAGCCCTGGCCGCCTACCAGAAGGCAGCCAAGGCCAGCCCCTCGAACGCGAGGATCCTCGTCAACCTCGCCCGCGCCGCTGCCGGCCTCGGCAAGACTGACCTAGTGAACTCGACCCTTTCCTCGCTCCGGAGCCTCGACCCGAAGCTCGCGGACCAGTACGCGGGGCTCTCCACGGAGAGCCAGGCTGCGCAGGGGGCGAGGGCGGCCTCGATGGATGACGGCGCGCCTTTATGGTTCTGAGACTTGACAGATCTAACGCAGGGCTGAGTTGCCTGCTTGAGATGGACGGCGGGCAGCTCGGAAGAAGAGCGTCGTTTTCGGAGACTGTAAGCACGGGCGGCCATTGGCTGGCATCTGCAGGCCGATCGGCTTGGAGCCCGAATGGAAGGTACCATGATGCATAAGAACGAGAAGACCATCTTCAGATCCGCGAAGGGATTCGGGTCCGTCCTTGTTTTGCTCGTTGCCTTGCCGGTTCTCGTGGCTTGCGCCAATCCTATCGCGGAGGCTGCAGAGGCAATCCGGACTGACGCGGCGTCGTCAAGGATTGCCGTCACCCAATTTGACGCGACGACATTGTCCTCTGGTGGAACGCTGGATTGCGGGCAAGCTGTATATGGAAGCTTCGTCGAAATTTCCCTTACCGTCAAGAACGAGGGGAAAAGCGCACTCGTGCTCGACATGAATTCGATTTCGCTTACCATGGGGATGGGCACCGAGTCGGGGAGCTTCGCGGTCAGCACCAGTCCTTCCCCTTCCATCGCGACAGGAAGCAGTTCGATAATGGTTCTGCGCTTTGCTCCGAGCACCGAAGGAGCAAAAAAGGCCACCCTGAGCATCGCGACGAATGACACGAATAATTCGATATTTCGCATAGTACTCGAAGGGACGGGCTCTTCGATCCTCATGTCTGCGAAGGTCGATAGCGCCACCACGAGTACCGCAAGCATTTCCGCAAACGTGGAATTGGCCAGCGGATTGAGCTTCACGGAGAGCGGCATTTGCTGGGGGAGCGTAGCTGACCCCACGATTGAAGGCGGTCTGAAATTGAGCCGTATGGCTGTCGGCAGCTTCCAGGAGCTCATTACGGGCCTGTCGGCCGGCACCATGTATTACGTAAGGCCCTATATAACGCGCGAAGGCTTGACCTTATATGGTCCCCAGATCTCGTTCATCACCCTGCCAGACGCGCCCGACGCGCCAACGGTATCGGTTCTCGCCAATCCCTCCGGCAGCGGGAAGCTTGCACTTGCATGGAACGCCGTGACCGGAGCATCGATCTATGACATTTTCTATAACGCCACAGATAGTTTCCCTTCAGGCCAGACGCCGCTATCGACGACCGGCACCACCTACACGGTGCCTGGGCTCACGGATTTCGCGACCTGTTATTTCTGGCTCAAGGCGAGAAACGTCTCGGGATCCAGCTCGGCCAGTTCTTCCGCACCGGGCGCGCCTGGAGTACGCGTAACAGGTATCAGTCTTGACAGGACCGGCTTGACGACCGCGATGGGATCGGCAGAACAGCTCAACGCCACAGTCGCGCCGGTAGACGCCACCTATCCGACGGTTTCCTGGTCGAGCTCCGATGAGGCGGTGGCAAAGGTATCGTCGTCGGGCCTCGTATCCGCGATCGGCGCCGGTACGGCGACCATCACGGCAACGAGTTCAGCGACCGCTGATGGCGGCGTCAGCAAGACGGCAACCTGCGCGGTCAGCGTTCTGCCCACGGCGCCAGTGGCCATCAGCACACTCACCGCCAATGGCGGCGAGGTGACCCTGAACTGGTCTCCCGTCGCCGGCGCTACGAGCTACAACGTTTACTACTCGTTGACCCCGGGCGCCGGGACTGGGGGTTCCAAGGTTTCCGGCATCGCGGATTCATCGTATACCGTCAGCGGCCTGACCAACTGGAGCCGTTACTATTTCGTCATTACCGCGGTCGGCACGGGCGGCGAATCCTTGATTTCGAACCAGCTCGATTGCATGCCGATTCGCCAGGAGATCATCGTCGTCAACAAGGCGTCGAATAGTATCGACTTCAACCTCTTTAACGCCGCCTCGGGAAGCGTGACGAGACCGAGCGGACATGAGTACATCCCCGGGCCGAATGGCCTTGCGGTTTCCACGGATGGCGCCGCTTCTGTCGCCATCGACCCGAGCGCTCGGAACGCCCTCTATGTAGCGTACACGGGCACCGCGGCCAATCTCGGGTTCGCCACCTACACGTATAGTAAGTCGGAAGGCTACGCAACGAGTCCGTATACTGATCACCACTGTGATGGCATTGGCCCAGAGCACCTCATGGTCGTGACCACGCCGAGCGGCAAGAAGTGTCTCTATGTTGCCTATAATGCCCAAGCTTATGTCATCAAATACGATATTGATGTCAACGGAAATCTCTCCGGGATGCGTACCTTCGTTAATGCCCGCAATGATTCGGCTCGATATCTCAGCGCCGATCCTTCGGGAAAGTTCCTCTTCGCCTCCAATTTTGACGCAAGTAGGATCACCTCCTACTCCATCGATACGACAACCGGCGATTTAACCGAGGTCGGCTACGTGTCGTCGGGCGGCAGCAAGCCTTACCGGAGTGTCGTAACCCCCGATGGCAGCTATCTCCTCGTAACGAATTATGGAAGTGGCAATGTGGCAAGTTTCGCCATTAACTCCGTCACCGGCGCTCTGTCTCAGGCGGGATCGATATCAACAACGGGAGAAGGACCCACCGGTATCGCCATAGACACCGCGGGAGCCAATGTCTATGTCTGTTCCGCGAGGAATAGAACGTATCCGACCCTTCAATATGGGTATCTTAACCGCTTCAAGTTTTCCGGAGGGAGTTTCACGGGCGTAAGCGATTGGGCCCAGACACTCTTTGGCCCTACGGATATTGTCTTGGACATAACAGGTACCAAGGCTATTGTCCTCAACCTCGCTACGGTGAGTAATGGCAGCACTCCACAGGCCCGGGTCTATCCAGTAAACGCCACCACAGGGGTTGTTTCCGGCTATGAATATTCCACTTCCTTCGATACTGGCGTTACGCCGTGCCATATTCTCGTAGTTAAGCTGCCCTGATGCTTTTCGCCGCGGGACCAAGGCCTTTCGCCCCGGCTCCGCGGCGCTTGCAGGTCTTTCTCCCTATCGTTTGAGCCTCTCCGCGATCTCCGCAACCCGCTTCCCTTGGGCCCTTGCCCCCGCGAGTTCGTTGGCGCTGGGCTGGCGGCTTCCATCCGCGCCGGCTATCGTGCTCGCGCCATAGAAGCTGTTGCCGCTTACCTCGTCGGTCCCGCCGAGCACTCCCGAGCTCAGGGGGAGGCCGACATAGAGGCCGCCTTGGTGGAGGACGAAGGGGATGAGGCCGAGTATGGTGGCTTCCTGGCCGCCGTGCTGCATGGCGCTCGAGGTCATCATCCCCACGGGCTTGTTCTCGAGGCCTCCCTTGGCCCAGGTTTGGCCGCTCGCGTCGAGGAAGGCCTTGAACTGGGCCGGCACCACGCCGAAGCGGGTGGGGAAGGCGAAGACGTAGCCGTCGTAGTCGCCGAACTCCTCGAAGCGGGCCTGGGTCTCGTGGGCAAAGGCCTTCTGGGCTTCCTCGGCATGCATCGCCCTCACTACCTCCTGCGGCAAGGTCTCGGGTATCCTCAGGAGGACGGGCTCGGCGCCTGCGTCGCTCACACCCTGGGCCGCCGCCTTGGCCATCGCGTACATGTGGCCATAGGTCGAATAGAAGTAGACCGCAATCCTTGCTCCCATTGCATTCCTCCCTTTCAAAGCGACAAGCTTTTGCTGTGAATTTAACAATATGGTGATATATAGTCAAAAACTAATATAGCCCCGGCCTGAGTTCCGCCCGGAACGGGGGAGCCTTTTTCCTCCGGCCTTGCCTCTCCGGCTTGAGGGCCCGCTGGCTTCTCGGCCTGCTTTCCCGTATAATCCCTCTTCAAGCGCATCCGATCGGCCCATGCCGCCGGCCGCGCCACCGGAGGGCGTCCTTCCCCGAACAGGCCCGGGGAGGGACCATGCCTATCCGGCGTCCCACCGCATCCGGCGGCGGGGCGAAATCAGGGCCCGCGCCAAGGAGCTGCGCTCCTTGGCGACGCGGAAGGCTCGCGCCTTCCGCGGGACAGGAGAATGTGTATGGACAACGCGACACGCGACGCAGGCATCACCATGGAGAAGATCGTCTCCCTCGCCAAGAGGAGGGGCTTCGTCTTCCAGTCCTCCGAGATCTACGGCGGACAGGCCGGAGCCTGGGACTACGGCCCCATGGGCATCGAGCTCAAGAATCGCATATCGCGGTTCTGGTGGAAGGAGATGACCCAGCTCCACGACGACATCGTGGGCCTCGATGCGGCCATCCTCATGCACCCCCGCGTCTGGGAGGCCTCGGGCCACGTCGAGAATTTCACCGACCCCCTCGTCGACTGCAAGAAGTGCAAGACGCGCTTCCGCGCGGACCAGATCGATCCCGAGAAGCTCGCGAAGAAGGTCTGCCCCGAGTGCGGCGGCGAGCTCACCGACACCCGCAAGTTCAACCTGATGTTCAAGACGAACATCGGCCCGGTGGACGACGGCTCCGGCCTCATCTACCTCCGCCCCGAGACCGCCCAGGGCATCTACGTCAACTACAAGAACATCGTCCAGTCCAACCGCATGAAGATCCCCTTCGGCATCGCCCAGATCGGCAAGGCCTTCCGCAACGAGATCGTCACCAAGAACTTCATCTTCCGCACCTGCGAATTCGAGCAGATGGAGATGCAGTACTTCGTGAGGCCCGGCGAGGACGAGAAGTTCTTCGACTACTGGCGCAAGCAGCGCTGGGCCTACTACGAGAAGCTCGGCGTCCGCATGGACAAGCTCCGCTGGCACCAGCACGGGCCGGACGAGCTCGCGCACTACGCCAAGGACGCCTACGACATCGAGTACGAGTTCCCCATGGGCTTCAAGGAGCTCGAGGGCGTCCACAACCGCACGAACTTCGACTTGACGCGCCACCAGCAGTTCTCCGGCAAGGACCTCCAGTACATCGACCAGGACAACGGCAACGAGCGCTACATCCCCTACATCATCGAGACGAGCGCCGGCCTCACCCGACAGCTCCTCATGGTCCTCTGCGATGCCTACGAGGAGCAGAAGGTCGCGGACAAGGGCAACGAGGATGACTGGCGCACCGTGCTCCACTTCCACCCGAACCTCGCGCCGGTCACCGTCGCCGTCCTCCCCCTCATGAAGAAGGACGGCCTTGCGGAGCTCGCGCAGGAGATCAGGCAGGGCCTCAAGGAGGAGTTCTCCACGGACTACGACCAGTCCGGCGCCATCGGCCGCCGCTACCGCAGGCAGGACGAGGTGGGCACTCCCTTCTGCGTTACGGTCGACTACCAGACAAAGGAAGACGGCACGGTCACCGTGCGCTTCCGCGACTCGATGGAGCAGGTTCGCGTCCACAAGGACGAGCTCGAAGCGACCCTCCGCAAGGCCATCAAGGAATACAAGCGCGTCTGAAAGCCTCTTTCGATTTTCAGGGAAAGGCGCCTTCGGGCGCCTTTCCTTTTTCCCGGGCCGCAGCCCGTCCCTGGCCCGGCCATAGCCTCTACCTGCGCATTGTCCTGCTTCATTGAACCTTCCGGGCCGCGCGATATACTTGAGATATCGAAGGATGTAAAAGGCCCTCGGAAGGATAGGTGATGGAGCGTTTTTGCTTCGTCGTTGTCCTCGCCTTCCTGTTGTCGCCTGTCGTTGGTCACTCCCAGACGAGGATCCTGGTAAGCTGCCGCAGCGAGAAGGGCGGTGAAAAACTGTCCGGCCTCGTGGAGCGCTGCGCCGCGTTCGCCCTGGAACAGGCCGGCTGCCTGCCGGTGGGGCCGGCGCCGGTCGGCGAGAGCCCTGCGCCGGGACCTGCCGCTTCCTGGACCCTTCAGGCCGACGCTTCCTACCTAAATGGAGATTATCGCCTCGAACTCTCCTTCCTTGCGCCCGACGGGCTATGCCTCTCCTCGACGGTCCTGTCGGGACGGCTCTCCCTCGATTTTGACGTGCAGCTCCTGGACGCGGTGGCGCGGCTTATCCATGACTCGGGTGTTGACCTGACGCGCGCGAATCCTCAGGACGAGGCCAGTGAACCGCCTGGTCCCGGGCCCATGCCCGCCGCGAAGGCAAGGCAGGATGTCGCCGACCTCCTTTCCGTCATGGTCGCGGAAGCGCCCGTCCCCTCGACGGCAGCTCCCCCGGGCCCTGGAGCCCTTCCGGTGCCGGATGGCGAAGCGCTTGCGTCATCTGCCGCGACTCCTGCAGAGCCTGCGGTCTTGCCAGCCCTACCGCTTCCCGGCGAGGCCGAGGGAGCCGCTGTAATCCTCCCTGCGGCAGGCAAGCCGGCTGGGATCCTCTTCCTTGACGCGGATTCCGGGCCGGTCTTTGTCATTGGCCAGGCCAGCGAGAGCTTCCGTTATGGCATCGATGTCTCCCTCCGCGTCGGAGCGCGCCTGGGTACCGGAATCCTGCGCATTGATGCCGCGTTGCGCACGGGGTACGCCCGGCTCTCCCCGACCGGTCTTGTGGACGGCGCCCTCCACCTCATCACCCTCGGGCCCGAGATAGGCCTGGTTTTGCCGGAGGCCTCGCCGGTGAGGTTCCGCTGCCGTATTGGCTGCGGTCCCCTCTACGTCGCGGCGGAAGCCGAAGGCCTCGAGGTCGTCGGAAAGATACTGCCCTTCGGCTCTGCGGGCCTGGGCATGGACTTCCTGCCAAGCCCGAAATTCTCCATCGGGCTTGAGCTTCAGATGATGGTGGTCTTCGAACGGAGTGAGCCCCTCATCGCGCTGGTGCCCGTCCTTGGGCTCGGTTTGCGTTTCTAGGAGGCTTCGATATGTGTCGCCAAAGGATCTGTCGGGTTGCCGTCCTGGCCTTCCTGCTGGCGTCCTGCCAGGACTTCCTCATCTATGATGTCTTTCTCGATCCCCTCACCATCGATCCCGGTTCCACCCTGATCTACTCCGATGAAACGGCGAGCTTCAGCGCGAGCGGCGGCCGTCCGACCTACGTTTTCAGCGTGATCTCGGGCGGAGGCTCCATCGATCCTAAGACCGGTGTCTATACCGCGCCATCGGCGGCCAGCGAGGCCGTGATCCAGGTATCCGACGCGACAGGAAAGAGCGCGCGCGCGAACGTCCAGGTCCTGGGCCCTCGTCCCATCACCATCCTGCCTTCGTCAGCCTCCCTGGTCATCACGGAGAGCTGCGCGTTCAGTCACCTGGGCGGCATTCCTCCCTATTACTACGCGGTCACTTCAGGCGACGGCTCCATCGACAGCAGCACAGGCGTTTTCACGGCAGGGACCAGCTCAGGCGTCTGCACCGTGACCCTGACCGATGGCCGGGGCATTAGCGACACCGCGACGGTCACGGTACAGGAACCGCAGCCTGTCGCCATTTCGCCTTCCGCCGTTTCCATGCCTGCCCTGACGAGCTGCACCTTCTCAGGCCTTGGCGGCATTCCCCCTTATTCCTATGTGGTCGCTTCGGGCGATGGGAATATCGACAGCAGCACGGGCGTATTCACTGCAGGGGCCGCGGTCGGCACGACCGTCGTGGCCCTGACCGACGGACGGGGTCAAAGCGCCAGCGCCACGATTTCCGTGCGGGAACCGGATTCCGTCGGCATATTGCCATCGGCAATTACCCTGGTGATCACGGAAAGCTGCACCTTCAGTCCCCTTGGCGGCGTTCCGCCCTATTACTATGCAATCGCATCCGGCAACGGCTCGATCGGCAGCAGCACCGGAGTTTTCACCGCAGGGACTACGGCCGGTACCACTACCGTGATCCTGACCGATAAACGGGGCATAAGCGCCACCGCCACGATTACGGTACAGGATCCGCAGCCTGTCACCATTACGCCGTCCTCCGTTTCCCTTCCTGCCATGGAGAGCTGCACCTTCGCCGGTCATGGCGGCCTTCTTCCCTATTCCTATGCGGTCACTTCGGGCAATGGGACCATCGACAGCAGTACGGGCGTCTATACAGCCGGGACTGCGGCTGGCACCACCATCGTGACCCTGACCGACGGGCGGGGGCAAAGCGCCAGCGCCACGGTCTCGGTGCAGGAACCGGAGCCTCTTTTCATCCTGCCTTCGGCCGTTTCCCTCCTCATCACGAAGAGCTGCCTGTTCACCTCCCTTGGCGGCATCCCTCCCTATTTCTACGCGATCACTTCCGGAAGCGGCTCCATCGACAACAGCTCTGGCCTTTTCACCGCGGGAAGCGCGGGCGGCACCAGCACCGTGACGCTGACCGATGGACGGGGCATAAGCGCCACCGCCACGATTTCAGTGCAGGAGCCGCAGCATGTCAGCATCATGCCGGCCCTCGTCGCGGTAAAAACCTCTTCGGCAACCTGGTTCACCGCTGTGGGGGGGCAATCGCCCTATGTCTTCACGCAGCTTTCGGGCTCGGGGTCGATGAGCGCGGCGGGCTTATATACGGCGGGCGCGTCCTCCGAGACGGCCGTCGTCATGGTGACCGACGCCCTCGGCGTGACCAGCTCCGCGACAGTGACCGTCGTCGCCGACGGAGTCCTGGGCCTCAATGCGACGGCAACCTCGGTGGAAGAGGGAAAGACCGCCATCTTCTCCGCATACGGCGGAACGCCGGACTACTATTACTCCCTATCGACCTGCGGATCCGGCGGGAACATCAACGGCGTCACCGGCGAATACACGGCCGGTCATGTCGTCGGGAGCAACATCGACACCGTTCTCGTCGCCGATTCGGAGATGCCGTCCGCGACGGTGGAACTCAATGTCACCGTGCTGCCCGCCATTCCCACTGACCTCGTCGCCGACGGTTCCTATGGCAACCCGCACGAGATTGCCCTCGTCTGGACGGACAATTCTACTTCGGAGGATGGTTTCCTGATCGAAAGGAAGAGCGGGGCCGGTTCCTTTGCCGCCGTGGGGTATACGGCCGCGGATGTGACGACCTTCGTCGATGCGAGCTGTTCGCCGAATGTCGGCTACACCTACCGGGTGATGTCCTACAAGGGCGCGCTCTATTCCGCTCCCTCGAACGAGGCCTTCTCCCTGCCGAACTAGTCGTCGTTGCGGGCCGCGAGGAGGGTTTCGAGAAGGCGGTCGAGTTCCTCGAGATAAGCCTGGGCGGCATCGATGCCCGAGGAATCTGCAGTCCCTTCTCCTGTCGCGGAGTCGGCTGAAGTGCCTGGTGCCGGGCCGAGCGACTCGCGGAGGCGCCGCAATGCGAGGGCCGCCTGGCGCAAGGCATCCTCCTCGCCCTCGCGGTGCTCCGCCGCGGCGATGTCCGCCAGGTAGCGGTCAAGCTTGTCGTAGAACCCGGTGCCCGGCTTGAGGGCCGACCTGGCTGCAGCCTCTTCCCGCAGTTCAAGCTTCTCCTCGAGTATCGACAATATGAGCTCGTCGTTCGCGGCACCCTTGCCGGAGAGGTAGGAGGGAGCCTCGGCGAGGGCAGCCTCCAGCCGCTGGAAGGCAAGCTGGTATTCCCTGCGGCGCTCTTCGTCCTGCCGGATCCTGTCCGAAAGGGCCAGGGAAAGTTCCGCGGCCTGCTTTTCCAGCTGCGCCATCCGTGCCCGAGCCTGCCTTTGGGCCGCGTCGAGGGCAGCCCTGTCTGCCTCGCTGGCAGTCATGGCGCGTCGCATGCCCTCGAGCTCGTTGCGGAGCCCCTCGCGCTCAAGGTCGATCTCGCGCAACCGTTCCGCCATGGCCGCCGCATCGGCTGAAGAGGGCTGGGCCGCGGCTATCCTGAGGACCTCATCGAGGGCCGCGCTCCCCTCGTTGAGGAGGGGAGCCAGTTCCTGGAGGCCCTGATCCGAAGCGGAAAGCTGCCGAACGATGGCGGCTCCCGATGCGGCCTGCTCGCGCGCTTCCGCGAACTGTCCCTTCGCGGCAAGACTCCGCGATTCGGCGTAGATGCCCCGCAATTCCGAGAGGAGGAAATCGGTCTGCGCACGCCGGCGATCGAGATCGGCAAGGCTGACCGCGGACGCTGCCTGCAGGGCGGCGAGTTCCGCCTTGAGCGCTTCTTCCTGGGCCTCGACGCTCCGGGAAAGCCCGGGCTGCGGGGAGGCCGTCCGGGCCAGGGCCTCGACCTGCCGCGCCTGCGACAGGCGATCCAGTTCCGCCTGTATCTCGGCTATCCTTCGCTCCCGTTCCGAGAGCGCTTCTCCTGCCTCGTGCCGTACCTGCTCGATGATAAGCCCTTCGGCGGCAAGGTTTGCCGAGGCTCCCCGCCCGACGGTCCCGAAGGAGCCCGCTCCGGAGAGCACGAAGGCAAGGATGCAGGCGGCGACGAAAAGGATTCCCACCACGTTGGCCGCCACCGGGAGGGCGAGTCCATTGAGCCGCTTCCCCTGTCTGCGGTCCTGGGCATGCGGCCTCTGTGTGCGGAAAAGGATCTCGATATCATCGAGGATCTTCTGCCTTTCCTCGCCGGATACGACTTCCGCCTCCCCCTCGCCACCCTGGGCGCTTCGGATGCGAAGGGCTTTCTCGAGGAGTCCGGCCACCGCTTGCCTCCAGCTACAAGCCTAGCGTACGGCGTCGGGAGCCGCAAACGGCAAGGGCCATGCCCCGGCGGCCCGCGGCTGCCGGCTGTACAAATGTATAGTCCGCTCGGGGCTTCCCTTTGTCGCCGCTCGCCTCATCCACTATGCTTGTAGGCGTGAAGATCGCTCCGCGCATCATCCTCCTCTTCCTGCCGGTCCTCGTGGCGCCCATGGCGGTTCAGACGACCCTTGCGGCGCGCGCGGCACGGCAGGGCATAGCCTCGATCGCGGCCGACCACCTGCGATTCAAGACGGAAGAGCTCGTACGCTTTGCCAATTCCCAGTCCCGCCTCCTTGAGTCCAACGGCCTTTCGGGCTCCCCCGAGTTCGTGGCTGCAGCCAAGGCGACCGTTTCCGCCTACGCCGACGGCCTTGCAGGCGAGCCAGGTGAAAGGATAGCCGCCATCGACAGCGCGGGAAGCCTCGCCTTCGGAGTCGGGGACGGCGACTGGTCGGATGCCGATGTGGCCGCGCTCTCGGGATTGCGCGGCACCGCCGAAGGCTGGCGCGATCTCGCCTTGCCGGATGGTCATCGCGTCTCCTTCATCGCATCCTTTCCGCCCTTCGGCTGGACCCTCGTGGTCAGCGTCCTGGCCGACCGATTCTTCAGCCCGGTGACGCGGATCATCACGCAGAGCGTCATCGTGGGCATCGTCGCCGCCGTGGCAGCCGCAGCCCTCCTTGCCGTCTTTACGGGGCTCATCACGCGCCCCATCCGCAAGGTGGCGAGGAGCATGCGCCTCGTCGTCGAGACCGGAGACCTCTCCCACCGGCTTTGCCTGCCCTATGACGACGAGATAGGCGATCTCGGCGACTCCTTCGACGCCATGGCCGCGTCGCTCGAGGCTGCCTATGGGGAGATCAAGCACTACGCGCTGGAGGCCGCCATCGCGCACCGGCGGGAGTCGAGGATCCGGAACATCTTCCAGAAATACGTGCCTGCGCCTGTCATCGAGAGGTTCTTCGCCTCGCCCGAGCAGATGCTGGTCGGAGAGGACAGGAGCCTCGCCGTCCTCTTCTCGGACATCCGCAATTTCACGGATCTCTCTCAGTGGATGCGGCCGCACGAGGTCGTCGAATTCCTCAACCAGTACTTCGGCAGGATGGCGGACGCCGTTTTCCGGCATGACGGCGTTGTGGACAAGTACATCGGCGACGCCCTCATGGCCTTCTTCGGCGCTCCCGCGCCGGACTCCCGGAGCGCCTACCACGCTGCGGTCGCGGCCTTCGACATGCTCCGGGAGCTCGATACTTTCAACAAGCAACGGGCGCAAGCCGGTCACGGGCCGATCGCTATCGGCATAGGCGTGAATTACGGCTCCATGACCATCGGCAACATCGGGTCGGACCGCAAGATGGACTACACGGTCATCGGCGACATGGTCAACCTCGCCTCGCGCATCGAGGGCCTCACGAAGTACTACCATGAGCCCCTCATCGTCTCTGGATCGGTCAAGGAACTCGTCTCGGGCGACTTTCCTTGCAGGCTCATCGACAGGACGCGGGTCAAGGGCCGGGAGACGGAGGAAGCGATCTATACCATGAGGCTCTTGCTGTCGCCGGAGGAGGAAAGGGCCTGGAGGCTCCACGAGAAGGCCCTCTCGCACTACTATGCAAGGGAATTTCCTGAATCGACCCGCATCTTCGGCGAGATCCTGCAGATCATGCCCGAGGATCCCGTCACGAGGATGTTCCTTGAGCGGAGTTCTTTCTTTGCGCTGACGCCCCCGCCGCCTGAATGGACGGGCGTAATCGTGCATGCGGAAAAATGAAAGGGGAGGACGGCATGGGACAGGGTATGCTACATAGGCTCATCGATGTTCTCATGGACGCTTCCCGCAGGCTGGGCATGTCCTGCGAATGCAGGGAGCTCGAGCGCGTTGCCGTCGTCATCCACAGGACGATGTCCTACCAGTCCCGGCAATTCCATACCATGGAGCATATCTTCGGCTTCCTTGACGGGGCCGAGGCGGAAACCGTCCTCGCTGCGGTTTTCCATGATCTTGTCTATTATCAGATCGATGAAGGCCTTCCCCCCGACCTCTCGGGTTTTCTTTCCGCCTATCTCCGGGTTGACGGTCAGTCCATCTACCTCCTGGAAGGAAGGGAGCCAGACGATGTCGCCTATCGTCTTTGCCTTGGGATCTTCGGCTTCAGCGAAGGGCAGAAGCTGGATCCATACAAGGGGCTCAACGAGTTCCTTTCGGCCCTCTGCATGGCCCATCTCATAGGAGGGCACACATCGCGCGAGGTCGTGGTCGCCGTGGCCGCCTGCATCGAGGCGAGCATACCCTTCAGGAAAAGCGATGTGTCGGGCGGTCCGGCCGAGAAGCTGGCTTCGCGGTTGCGCAGCCTGGCGGCCGAAGGCCTTGCCGCCCTCGATGATGAGTCCATCGAGCGCATCGTCAGGCGCTCGGTGGATTTCGGAAACACAGACGTGAAGGATTTTTCCCTCGCCGATGCAGGCCTCTTCCTCAGCAATACCTGGAAGCTCCTGCCGGAATCCAACGCGGGCCTGAGGCGGCGCGGAACCTTCTCCATCTCGGAATACCGCGTGGCCCTCCAGAAAACGAGGGCCTTCTTCCTCGGCCTCGATCCCGCCTCGGTCTACCATTCCTATGGGGATCATCCCGATGCGGCCAGGATGAAGAAGTATGCGGATGCGTCGCGGCGCAACCTCGCCCTGGCCGATACCTACCTCAGGGCCAAGCTCCTCGCTACGGCCTTGCTTGAGGCCATAGCGAGGATATCGGGCGGGGATGCACCTGTGGCCCTCTTCATGGGCGATATCCCTTCCGAAGGGACGGAAGCCGAAACCCTCCTCGGCAAGCTCACGACCTCGACCACTCCGCCCTGGCTCGATGCGAACAACGAGGTCTATCGCCTCCTCAGGGACGGCCGCCTCGAGGAGTCTTCCTTCGACCTGAGGAATTCTCCGCTGGCCCTCTACCTCTACGACAGGCTTGAGCCGCGCGAGTGGGCGGCGAGAAGCCACGACAGTGAGGCCTTCTTCGGGGGGAGCATGGAAGCGGGAGACTTCCTCTCCCGCTTCCCGCCCGCCCTCCTTGCCGACCTCATCAGGGGCTGCGCGGCCATGGTTCCGACCAGGAAGAAGGAACTCGAGGCCTGGCTGGCCGGCCGCTCAACCTGAAGCCGGCGCGGCGACGCCATCGGCTCAGGGTAATCGATAGCAGAGGGTGAGAATGGGCAGGCCCTGCCGCCTGAACTGCAGCTTGGCGGCCGGCGAATCGGCGGAAGACGGAGCCCTCTCGTGGAGCCGCACCACAAGGTAGCCTATCGCCGAGCCCAGGATGGCGCCTGCCGCGACATCGCCGAGGAAGTGCTGACCCGAGGCCACACGGAGGCAGCTCGTCCCGCAGGCGAGAAGATATGCGCCACCTATGAGCCAGGGCGTCTCGGGCCTATCCGGCACGAGCTCCAGGGCAAGGGTCGTGAAGGCGGTGGCGGAACAGAAGGCGAGGGCTGCGTGCCCCGAGGGAAAGGATTCCCAGGCCTCGTCGGCAAGCTCCCCTTCTGCCGGAGCCCCGAAACAGGTATAGGGCCTGGCCTTGGGGAAGAAGGCCTTCATGACGTTCTTCGCGGCAAAGGTCCACATGAGGGCCTCCGAGTAGCAGACGGCCGCGGAAAGGAGATCGGGGCCGTCACAGCCGAGGGCGAGGGCCGCGGGCAAGGCAAGCCCGAGGCCGAGGGTTGCGAGCGAGGCCTTCGAGAGCCCTTTGTCATAGGGGAAGCAGGCGATTCCGTCGAGCCAGGGAAGGTCGGCGCGGTCGTCGACGGAGGGCAGCGCCATGCCTTCGGTCGGGCCGTCGAGCCAGAGTTCGCTTGCGAGGGATGCGCCAAGACCGGCCGCGATCGTGATACCGTCGGCCAGGGGATCGATGGCGAGCGTCCTGTCCTGGGCGGTCGCGGGAACCGGAGCGCAGGGGAGGAGGACCGCGATGCTGATCGCGGCCAGGAATATGCGTTTCATGGTAGGTCAGTTCCTTTCTTGAGGTGATCGTCCGCGGCTGTAGCTGTAGTCGAGCTGGCGGTCGGTCGCCAGTGCCATGGCGACGAGGAAGGCCGGCACCGCGGCCGCGCCCACGATCATCGTGGGGCCCGCGTTGGCATAGCCTGCGATGTTGCGCATCATGACGAGGGCGGCCGTGCAGTGCATGAGCCCGAAGACCAGGGGCAGGCCGAAGGAGAAGAGGTCCTGCAGGACGATGGACTTCCTCACGACCGACCTGGTCGCCCCCAGGTCCTGCAGTGTACGGTAACGATCTGCGTCGTCGCGCGAATCCTCGGTCACCCTGAAGACGAGGAGGGAGATGGCGCAGAGGAGGAAGACCGCAGCGAGGAAGATGCCGACGAAGAGCATGGCGCCGTTGAGGCTGTCGTGCTCCGCCAGGACATCGACGCGGATCATGGGAGTTCGCGGCTCGAGGGCGGAGAGCGCATCATGCGCCGCCCGGACGATGTCGGGATCGACGTCATCCCAGACGGCCGCCCTCGCGATCCTTCCTTCGCCCACAGCAGCCTTGAAGGCCTCGTAGTCGGAATCCGCGAGTATGACCGCGTTGACGGCCGTCCTGAACGAGAGCGGCGGCAGGCATTTTGCGGGGATCGAGGTGACGGCGATGGATGCGCTTCCTGCCCTGAGCACCGCGCCCATGGGGCTTCGGCTGTCAGAGACGCCGGAGAGCGCCATGGAGGCCAGGAAACTTCCGGAGCCGATCTGGGGGCCCGCCTTTTCGCCAAGGCTGGCGAGGGCCGCTACCCAGGCCGAGCGGGAGAAAACGCTTGCCGTGAAGGTCTCGCCGTTTGCCAGGGTGAGTTCTCCCTTGGCGAATTCCACGACGAGGGGAGCGGGGCCGCGGTGGCCGGCTCGCGCAAGGATTCCATTGACCTTTTCGATGGTCTCGGGACCGGGCCCGGCGAGCTCGATGTCATGGGGACAGTAACGCCTCGTTACGGCTGAATCGCTCACGTTGAGCGCTATCACCGTGCCGCAGGCGGTGGCCGCCACCGCGACGAGGACGGCGGTGAGGGCGAGGAGCCTCGCGTTGCGTCGCGACCTGAAGCTGATCTGGGCTGCGGCCACGAGGGCCGCGGCGCCCACTCCCGCCTTGCGCGTCCTGAAGGAGGCGGCGAGGGTCGGCACGAGGGCCCCGAAGCACAGGAAGGTGCCGGCTATCGTGCAGATGAGGACCGGAAGGATGGATACCGCCGCGAGGGACCCGTCGGCGAAGACCGCGACGGAATAGCTTGCGATGATGAGTATGACGCCCGCCGCGGCGAGGAAGGGGCGGGCGCGGGGGGGCCTCTCGGCTTCCCGCTCGGAACGCATGAGGTCGGCGATCGATACCCGGGATACCGTGATGGCGGAACGAATGGCCGCGAGGAGGAACTGGAAGAGGCAGGCAATGCCCGCCACCGCGAAGGACGCCTCGCCAAAGGGCATGGCTATCGGCGTCCTCTCCTTCATCATGGCCGTCAAGGCGAGGGAAAAGAACCTCGAGAGAAGGAGGCCCGAGCCGGCGCCCGCGAGGAAGGAGATGACTGCCGCCGCGAGGAATTCGGCCGAGAGAAGCCCGAAGGCGACCCGCTTGCGCATGCCGACGAGGAGCCAGGTGGCCACCTCGCGTTTACGCCTCGAGAGGTAGTGCTCGGCGAAGAACCAGCCCGAAAGGGCGGCGAAGACGGCCGTGACGAAGGATGCGCTCGCGAAGAGCGAAGCGAGGCTCTGTCTGGCTCCGGTCGCCGCGGCGACGGTCGGCGAGCGGGCTGCAGCGGTGAAG
>Ga0209099_1002298_pt1 | contig 17108 bp, 19 predicted proteins | sample AD_JPNHW2_MetaG_FD_184430 | JGI IMG/M metagenome (GOLD analysis project Ga0209099, IMG submission 184430) | Active sludge microbial communities of municipal wastewater-treating anaerobic digesters from Japan - AD_JPNHW2_MetaG (SPAdes) (version 2) | ecosystem: Engineered > Bioreactor > Anaerobic... | reverse complement strand
CCCATGGATATAACCACCACCGACGATATCAGGCACCGTTTGCACCGCTACGACAGGGCCGTGCAGGAGACCCGCGATCACACCTTTGAACGCAGCAGTTTAGGGCGGTACCGGGCCGGAGCACCGTATTTTGAACAGTATCCCCTGCGGGAAGTTCTTGACTCATTTAAGAGCGATGCTGCATTTACGGGAGCGCTCGCCGAGTACGAACGCATCACCCGCGAACTGGAAAGTATGGAACGTGCGGGTGGCCGGGCCTACCGGGAAGAACTCTTCCGCGATCTCTGTGCGTATACGGAAGCGTACCGGACGATTCTCTGCTACCACGAGATGGGCATGGATTGTCCCGAAGATATCACCGATCTCCGGATCCGGGATATGATCGGTATCCTTTTCCTGGAACTCAACAAGGATTTTTCCCTGGCCGGTATCGAACAGGAAGTAGCACTCCTTGATGAGGCATACCGGAACATCCGCGAAGCCAAGGGTGCGGCGAAGGTACTGTCTGAAAGAGCGACCGGGACGTCAGATCCCTCATGGCAGCAGTACCCCTCTTCCCGCCAGCAGAAGGAGCGGGCCGGGTTCCGGTAACTTTTTTTATAGTCCACCTGTATCACACGATCAGCCGGCGCCGCATCAGGTTGATCGAGATCACGCAGAAGATCACGGTAGCGGCAAGTATCCAGATAAGGTTCAGGGCGAGCAGGGGGCCTGCCGAGGGAAGTGTTGCCATCCGCATGAGTGCCACAAGGTGGGTGAGCGGGAAGATGGCAAGGGCAATGTACTGGATGACCAGAGGGAGGACAGAGAGGGGAAAGAAGGTGCCCGAGAAGAGCATCATGGGCGTGATGAACAGGAACGAGGGGTAATTGAGCGTGTCAATGCTTGGTGTGATCGCGGTAAAGCACATCGCGAGGCCGGCAAACATGAGCCCGGCGAGAAACGCGAGGGGAATGGCAAGGAGCGAGAAGGGAAGCGAGATGACCCCGAACGCGACAAGCACCGGCAGCATGATCGTAACCGAGATCACGCTCCGGGTCGCGCCCCAGAGAAGTTCTCCTGCGATCACGTCCTCGATCGAGAGCGGGGTCGCGATGATCGCGTCAAAACTCTTCTGGTAATACATCCGCACGTAGGAACCGTATGTGCATTCGAAGAAGGCAGAGTTCATAACCGAGATCGCAAGGATGGCCGGCGCGATGTACATAACATACGGTATGCCATCAATTACCCCTACGTACGTCCCGATCCCAAGGCCGATGGCCGTGAGGTAGAGGAGGGCCTCGATAAACGGCGGGAAGAAGTTCACTTTCCATGTCTTCAAGAAGACATCGAGGTTGCGCCGCCAGACCTTTATCGCACGCTTGCTGACCTGGGGAAGTGAAAAGATAGACGTCATGTTATTCCCTCAGGTTCCTCCCGGTCAGTTTCAGGAAGACGTCTTCAAGGGTCGCCGGCCGGGTGCTCACCCTGCTTGTTTTGCACCGGTCGAGCAGGGTCTTTGCCAGTTCCCGGGACGCACCCGTTGCCACCTGGACCTGGTCGCCAATGGTTTCGTAGGGTATGCCCATCTCCGTAAGGCAGGCGACCACGTCAGGAGTATTATCCATCTCCACGATCTCGCTTCCCACCTGGTCCCGGACAAGGTCTGCGGGTTTTCCCTCGACGAGGAACGTACCATTGTCCATGATCACGAGCCGGTCGCAGAGCCGGGCCGCCTCGTCGAGGTAATGGGTGGTGAGCACGATGGTGTTCCCCTGCGCCTGGAGGAGCCGGAGGCGTTCCCAGATCAGGTGGCGTGCCTGCGGGTCGAGGCCGATGGTCGGTTCGTCAAGGATGAGCAGGTCCGGGTTGTTGATGAGCGCCCGGGCAAGGATGAGCCGGCGCTTCATGCCCCCCGAGAGCTTGTCGATGGACACATCGCGCTTCTCAGTGAGTGCCACAAACGCGAGCAGGTTCTCTGTACGTTTTTCTGCCTCGGCTGCGGGGATGTCGAAATACCGGGCGTACGTTCGCAGGTTTCCCGCACACGTGAAGTCCGGGTCGAGGTTGCTCTCCTGCGGGACGACACCGATCCGTTGCTTGATTTCGGCCGGGTTCGTGTCGGGATCCATGCCGAACACTGCGAGCGTTCCCGAGGTGCGGGGCGATACGCACGCGATCATCCGCATGGTGGTGGTCTTCCCGGCGCCGTTTGGCCCGAGGAACCCGAATATCTCGCCTTTTTTCACAGAGAACCGGACGTGGCTGACGGCAGCCGTGTCGCTGTAGGTCTTGGTCAGGTCGTCTGCTTCGATGATACCGGGCACCGGCGCTCCTCCGTATCCCTCAGTAGAGCATGCAGCTATAAAATTCCCGTGATGGGACAAACGGGTGGCCGGGTCTGTGGATGACAGGTACACGAAAAAAGATTAGATCGGTGGTGCCGTCACTTCGCTTTTTACAAGGACAATGCCGGCGATAAGAACCGCGAGCAGGGCTACGGCGGCAAACATCGTGTATACATCGGCGGTGGTCGATACGTTGAAAATCAGGATATGTCTGACCATACCCGTGAGGCCGGCAATAAGAAGCGCCCGCACCTCGACGTGCTTGGTCCGGAAATAGACCGTGACCGTCTCGAAGAGCACGATGATGGTGATCGTGAGCAGCAGGGCGTTAATTACCGAAACGATACCGTCTGCAAGATTGTGGTTGACAACCATCGCGACAATCAGCTTTGCAGCATCGTAAACCGAGAAGACCGCGATGATCGTGAGCAGTGCAGCGACGATCATGTAGAGTGCCATCGGGACGAGCGCGAAGAACCTGATAATGTATTCGAGACCGGGCTGGTTTGCCGGTGTATTTGCAGCGGGGGGATTTTCAGACATGGCACACACTCTTACAGGTACCAGTAAGTAGACGATGCGGGATTAAAAAATTGTGGGCTGGTACTGGTGGCCGGGTGCTACGCCTTTTTCTGGATCCGGGCAAGGGCGCGGGCAGCCGCATCCCGGACGCCTTCGAAGGGGTCGTTTTTTGCATCGAGGAGCGGTCCTGCTGCCCGGTGGTCGCCAAGACTGCCCAGCACCTCTGCCGCCCCGGCCCGGATCCGGTCGTCGCGGTCGCGAAGGCAGTCGGTGAGTGGGATAACCGCCCGGCGATTCTTCAACCTCCCAAGCGCCGTGATCGCCCCGGCCCGGACTTCAGGATCAGGATCTGCCAGTGCACCGATGAGGCCCGGTATCGCCTGGTCGTCATCCAGCCGCCCGAGTGCCTGTGCCGCTTCAATGCGGACTGCCGGGTGCGCATCTAAAAGCGCCTGCACAAGCGGCGCCACTGCCGAGGGGTTCCCGGATCTGCCGAGCCGGGCAGCCGCCTCGCGCCGTGTCTTTACCGTGGGTGAGCCAAGGGCCAGAAGCAGGGGGGCAATATCGGTCATGACAGGGATCGTTCCTGAATGATGATCAGCGATCGCATTCAGCCCCGGACTCGTATGCCGCGATCACTTTTTTTGCCATCTCCGGGGAGATCCGGTCGTGGATGAGTTTCACCAGCGCTTCCGCATCCTCGACCTCAACGCACCCGAGCCCCTCTTCCCCGGTCAGGATCTTCTCGGTGATGTAGGCCAGCTCTTCATCGGAAAGTCTGCTGATCCTACCCGTAAAATCCTCGGCGCTCTCTGCAAAATGGTTGGAGACCGGGGGAAGGATCGCGTGGAACCGGTGTCCCGATCCGCCGCAGGTGAGGTCTCCGCATTCGGGTGCAAGTTTCTTTAAAATTTCAATATCCTTTTCGCTGAGTTCGCGTGCCATAAAGATCGTGTTTCCCGGGAAAGTATTTCCCGGTATCTCCAGATTAGTCTTTGTACCTGCTTTCGCTTCTATAACCCCCGCTTTAGGTTCTTCCGGTTGTCTTTTTTAAATCGCAAGTACCCGACTACACCAATCGCAGGACGAAATTAAAAGTAATACGCCGTTAAAAATCTACCGGGTCGCCGGCTCTTAAAAAAAAAACAAAAAGGTTGAAGATCAGAAATATTTGTGGATCCAGTTTTTGATTCCTGCAACAATACCATTCCCGCTGCCCGATCCAGAAGATGATTTTTTCTGTGGGGACCGGGTCGGCGGGGGCTGCGGCCGGCTGGCCTGGATGGGTGGCGGATGGGAAACCGTCCGCCGCTGAACCGGATCTGCCCGTTCGGGAACGTCTTGGATCATGCTGTGGGGTGCCGCTGCATCGGGTTCAAAGCCCCATGAGAATCCAACCTTGTATGCATTTTCGTTCTGCCGGATCCAGTTTGCTGCTGCCATGTATCCCCGGTCTTCCGCCCGCCGTACTGTGTCCTGCGTGTCCAGCGTGAAATGGATCTCGCGCTCGAGAGCTACCAGCTCTTCATACACATTGCCTGGAACCTTGATCTTCTCCCTGCTCATAGTAATTCATATAGGGTTATGAAGGGATGCGATATTTAATGTTTCCTCATAAAAAATCGCATATATGCTTCGAATCTACAAACCGGGTTGAAACAAGACCGTTAAAGACCCCAAAAACGATCCCCCGCAGAAAGTTGATACGGACACCCGCGAAACAGTAGTTATTCCGTGCATTCTCTCAATGGGGGATGCCAGACGAGAGAGAACACATGTCAACAGTCGTTTTTGTGGATGATGATTTCCGGCGGATGCCCCGTGCGGACATGGCAAAACTTGAGAGAATTATTGCATCTGGTAAATATGGCGTGCACAAAATTTCAATTAAGGACAAGCAGATCAATGTGGAGATAAAAAAACAAGGCGATAAAATCCAGGTAAAGATCGCAAGGGTGATCTAAACCCCTTGGAAAATTATGCGTTGTACCATCACAATGCTTATAGCACTCTAAATATAACGTCTGAATTATATGCCAGCCGGAGGATGGACTGGATGACAGGCAGAAAGGTGCAGTATTTTACCGAAAAGGAAACGGAGTTCGTCGATCTCCTGATCGGGATCGGTGTTCCCCGGATCGTGGCAAAAGTGCTGGTATTTCTTGCAAATACTCCTGAAGCAACCTCCCGCGATATCGAGCGGGGGGCCGACCTCCGCCAGCCGGAAGTCAGTATTGCGATGCAGTATCTCAAAGAGCAGGACTGGATCACGAGCAGGCTGGTCAGGACAGAATCGATCGGCCGGCCGCTGAACGTTGTCAGCCTTTCCCGGCCCATCACCGAGATCATTGATTGCATCCAGATCGAGAAGAAAGACGAAATCCAGAAAAAACTGGCCCTCGCACAGAAAATCCGGGATTACCTCACATAATGTCGGTGTGCCGGGGCATACTGCGGTCTTTTTTCGTAGTCTTATGGGTCATGAGGATCTTCCCGTGGCCTCCCTACACTGGCAGATGAAAACTCCGGCGTCACATTGTTGCCGCGACAACATTTATCTCTCACTCCTGCGTACAGCATAGGGTGCCAGATACAACCAAATCCTGCGTGGCTGAAATGCCACTCGGGGCTATGATATCGATCATCAACAGGACGCATTTTATTGCCTTAAATGAACAGCTCCGTCCCCTGGGTCTCTCTGCCGGCCAGTTTCCCATCCTTCTCTGCCTGATAAAAAAGCAGAACGTGATGCAGGATACCCTTGCCCGGCATTTCCGTATCGACAAGGGTGCCATTGCGCGGGCGGTAACAAAACTGGAAGATGCCGGGTACGTAAAACGAATTGTCGACCCCGGCGACCGCCGGGCCGTCCGGCTGTTTCTCACGCCAAAAGGCGAGGAGATTGCCCCGGTAATCGAACAGATCGACCATGAATGGGAAGAGCTGATGTATTCCCGCCTCAGGCCCGAGGACCGGCCGCAGTTTTATCTCCTTATCCGGAGGATCGCGGATTCCTGCTGTGAGTCCCTTAAAAAGGCGGAGGCCGGGTAACATGCCCGAACCATTGCCATCCCCCCCAAAAAGCCCGGTTCCGGATCCGGATCCCAGAACCATCGGTGTCGCCCTGCTGACCGGAGACCCGAAAAAAGCGATCCTGAAACTCTCGGGGCCCATGATCGTCGTCATGCTCCTGATGTCGACCTACAACCTGGTAAACGCGATCTGGGTTGCCGGTCTTGGCCCGGATGCACTGGCCGCGGTCGGCTTTGTCTCGCCCCTTTTTATGGTGCTCATCGGGATTGGGAACGGTCTTGGGGCCGGGGCCACATCGGTCATCTCCCGTAGGATCGGGGCCGGCGACCATGCGGGAGCAAACAGTGCTGCCGTCCATGCCCTTCTCCTCACGATTGTCATCTCCGCGATTGCGACGGTCCCTCTTGTCCTGCTTGCGGATCCCATCCTGATCGCATTCGGCGCCGGGGCGACCCTCGGTCTTGCCATACAGTACGGGCAGATCGTCTTCTGCGGGACGGTACTCATCCTTGTAACGAGCGTTATTGCCGCAATCCTCAGGGCCGAAGGGGATACGAAACGGACCATGTATGTCCTTGGCGCATCGTCTGTCCTCAACATGATCCTCGACCCGATCCTGATCTACTGGGCGGGTATGGGCATTGCAGGTGCCGCATGGGGCATGATCATCTCGCAGGTCATGGTTCTCCTCGTGCTTCTGTACTGGTTCTTTGTCAAAAAGAACACGTATGTCTCGCTCTCGTGGAAGGCATTTATCCCGGACAGGAAAATAACCCGGGATATCCTTGGCGTGGGGCTTCCGGCAAGCTCCGAATTTTTCATGATGGCAATCCTGTCCATCCTTATCAACGTCATGCTCGTCATGGCGGCAGGTACCGATGCGGTTGCGGTCTACACTGCCGGGTGGCGGCTCGTGATGTTTGCAATCATCCCGCTGGTCGGCATCGCCATGTCAGTTGTAGCAGTGGCCGGGGCTGCCTATGGCGGGCGGCACTACGACAAACTCCCGGTCATTCACAATTTCTCGATCCTGTTCGGACTTGCCATCGCGCTTGTTACGAGCGCGCTCACCTGGATCTTCTCGCAGCAGCTCGCGACCATCTTCACGTATTCCCCCGAGACCGCCTACCTTGCTCCGGCCATTGCCGCGTTCCTGGGCGTCATGTGCCTGTTCTACCCGTTCGTACCACCGGGAATGATGTCGGGATCGATGTTCCAGGGTGTGGGCAAAGGCATGACCTCGCTTGCGATCACGGTACTTCGGGAACTTGTATTCATCGCGCTTTTCGCGTACTTACTCGGGATCGTGCTCGGGCTGGGTGAACAGGGAATCTGGTGGGGAATGGTTGCCGGGGATATCCTCGGGAGTCTCGTGGCCTATGTCTGGGCCCGGGTCTACATCTCGCGGCTCAGGACGTACGGATAATCCCCATTTTTTCCGCCCGTCATCTCTAAAAAAAGTGGTACTGCGGATGACCGGTTGCCGGATCCGGCAATCTGCATACGGTGACGGATACCTTACCCCCGGATTACAGGCCAGATTCACGCTCGGTAGAATAGAGAAGTGCTTTTACCAGAAAATAGGCGAGCACGACAGCAATGCAGACAAGACCGACCGCAATCATGATCCGGTTCTGTGGAGGGATCACAAGGGACAAATATGCATGGTCGGACAGCATAAGATCATCATCTGCCGTAAAGTTCTCTGAAAGGTTCTCTTATGGTTTTCCTCCATAAAAGTGTTACTGGTACCGGCCATGCATTCGTTCATGCTCCTGTCCTCACCATACCCTTCATCCTAAACCCCGGAACCGTTATGTGGAACATCCCGTCCGGGAAAACCCGTGATGCGGAATAAGGTGTATAAAACCAGAAATCCAGTATAGTACAGGATAACCCTGAACCGGGGTGGTAATCCTTATGGCTGCATCGATCATTTCCCCCGAAATTTTCACTTTTATTATCGTGCCTCTCCTGATCTTCGGGGCACGTATCTGCGATATGAGCCTGGACACGATCCGGGTCATCTTCATGTCAAAAGGGATCAAGTATCTCCCGTCATTTATCGGCTTTTTTGAGGTGATTATCTGGCTTGTTGCCATCGGCCAGGTTATGAACAACTTAACAAACGCCGTCTGTTATATTGCGTACGGTGCAGGGTTTGCCACCGGGACATTTGTCGGCATGGCAATAGAGGAGAAACTGTCGCTTGGCCTTGCCAGCGTACGGATCATCACCAAGGACGATCCCTCTATTCTGGTGCAGGATCTCCGGGCCCATGACTATGGCGTCACGAGCATTGATGGGGAAGGCGGGAAGGGCCCGGTGAAGATGATCTTTACGATCATTAAGAGAAAGGATCTCGCCCGCGTGGTCAATATAATCAAGGAATATTATCCAAAAGCGTTCTATTCGGTCGAGGAAGTAAAATCTGTCGCCGAGGGGGTGTTCCCGGAGCGGAGGGTGACGGGGATCTTCGGGTGGATCCATTCGCTGCGGTTCCGCCGGATCGGGAAGTAAACCGGCACACCGGATACATTTTTTTAACCCGGGAAAGCTTCGGATTTTACGATAGTATTTCCGTTTTCTGCTGCGGCCGGAGGCAATCCCACTCACTACGATCCTCCCGTCGCCTGCGGAATAAATGAGATGCGTTTAATAATAAAAATAGTAAACTAACTTCACATACGCATGTACAAATCGGGAAGCCAGGGATCATCATGTTTATGGGGGTCATTGCCCCCCAAGGGTCTGTATTTTCTTTTCAGATGCATGGTAACCCACGGGTACGGCTTCCATTGTACAGACGATTATTATCGTATTTTCAGGGGCTTTAAAACGTGCAGCAGAAAAAGAACGTGAAATACTGGGTAGACTGCTGGAATGCGACACATCCCTTTTCCGGGCTGATGGATGAAGATCAGCTGGCGGTATTCTGGAACAAGCGATCCGGCGATTTTGCAAAGAAGATCAGTTCGGCCCAGAGCCGTAAACGGTGCAGGGAAAATCTTGGGTTCCTGGAGGAAGCAGGGGTCCGGATAAAAGGTGCAAAGGTTCTTGACATCGGATGCGGGCCCGGTACCCTTTCGATTCCCCTTGCCCGGGCGGGGGCAGATGTCACGTCCCTTGATATCTCCTCCGGCATGCTTGAACGGCTCAAAGAAACCGCGGACACCGAGGGCCTGTCCATCCGGCCTGTTGAGTGTTCGTGGTGGAACGCGGATATCGACGAACTGGGATTTCGGGGCAAATTCGATCTTGTGATCAGTTCCATGACGCCGGCAATAAAAGATAGCGAGACGTTTGACCGGATGATGGCCTGTTCGCGGAAGTATTGTTTCTACCTCGGATCCCTGCCGAGCACCGGTGATGTGGCGATCCAGTCACTCCTCCGCGGGATGAGAAAAACACCGGGCCCTCTCCGGTCACAGATGGGAATACTGTACCCGTTCATGTACCTGTACCTGAAAGGATATACCCCGGAGATAAAGATCAACCGCCGGAAATGGAAAGAAGACCTTGACTGGGACAAGGCTGCTGAACATGCGATCGATATTATCAGCCACGAACAGGCGTGCACGGAAGCCATGAAAAAGAAGATCAAAAATTATTATAAGAAAACTGCCGTTGACGGGAAATGCAGTTTCCAGAATGAGATGTTCCTGGGAATGATGATCTGGAGAGTCGATCGGTAACTGTGTGGCTAAAAAAAAACACGGGAAAATTCCCGGCCTTACTTTCGGTAGTTCTTCCCGGCCGAGAATGCCTTCTCGACCTGCTTACCTACACCGAAATAAGCAGACTGGGCGTAGACGATCGGGTTGATCTTTGTGATATCCGGTTTCCCGTCCGTCAGGCAGGATACATCGGCATGGATCTCCACGATCTCGCCGATATACAGCAGGTGGCTCCCGCAGTCCACGGATTTGAACAGTCGGCACTCGATATTGACCGGGCACTCTTCCGCGAGGGGCGCGGTCTTGAGTTTTCCATAGGTTGACCGGAAGACTGTTGACTTGTCCGCGAGCGTACCGGAGACAAGACCGCAGTGGTCGGTCTCGACTACCTGTTTAACGGACGGTACATTCAGGGAAAAGGTCTTGTTCTCTTCAATGCCCTTTGCGGTATACCGCGTCTTGTTGAGCGCTACGCAGACCATCGGGGGCGCCATGCAGGCGACTGTTGCCCATGCGGCGGTCATGTAGTTTGGTTTACCTTTCACGTTTGCGCCCACAATCAGGGTTGGCATGACACTCATGTACGGCATCGGGCCGACTGTTACCTTGGCCATATACTTCACCAAATTCAGTTTTGCGAGGGTGAGGTTTAAGGGTATCTTTGCCGGAGGAAGATGCCCCATGGGGTTTGTAAGGGTTGCGATGATCAGGGTGATCGCAGGGTGTACTTTGAAGTGTTCGGAAAGGATGGGAGCCTGGAATAATGAAACATACCAAAAGAGGATTTAACCGTGAATGTAATCGTGAGATGATGACCTTATTTGTTGTTAGCAGAATCCGTGGTGGGATCATCCTGTAGCACTTGCCGCAACAGCGTACGAAATTCATCGTCATGGCGGGCGAGATTAAAGAATATACTGCGCATCGTTTCAGGAAAGCGTTCACTGTTCATGTCATGGAACTGGCAATAGAAGGTACATGCGTCAATAATCACGTCCTCGCGATTCAGATATTTCTGTTGTGCAATAGTATCCAGTTTTTCAACCAGCCCGGTTGGTATTTTCATCGAAACCCCGGTATCATCAGCCATGCATTCAGCTGTTTATTTTGAGCTTATGAATCTATTTATGAAAAATGTGAGGATGTTGTCCGATCCCTCATGCGCACTCCCGGCGCAACAAAATTCCCTGCTGGTGTACTTTTGAGGATCCGGGAGAGGGTGGTCTCGTATCCCCTCTATCGAGGGTAATTCATAGGATCTGCCGATCCGGTGGCCGTACCTGTCTCTCCGGTGTACCCTCACAGGATCCCGGGGCTGCAAGTAGGAATCCGTATATCCCATAAGGTTTTTTTTATACACTATGGATGATTCGCAAAAGTGGTTCACGGAAGGTGTAGCCCTTTACGAAAAAGGTGATTACCGTCGTGCAATCGCCGCATTTGACAAGGCAATTAAGATTGACCCGGCAAAGGCCGAAGTATGGAATAATCGAGGGTTGGCTCTGATTCAGATGGGACTCTATTCGGAGGCGCTCCAGTCCATCGATAAGGCATTGTCTCTCAATCCCGGTTACGAGAATGCCAGGAAAGCCAAAAAAATCGCGCTTGAACTTCGAAAAGAGCCGGAACCGGCAGGTCATATCCCGGAACCATCCGGCAGTTCCCCGTCGCAGGTTCCTGCTGCCCCGGGCCGGAAGCGATCAAAGCTCTTTGCGGTCATCATTATCGTGATCTTTGTCATCGCCGTCAGCGGGATTATGATCATGAAAAATATGTCGGGCTCTGCCGGTATCTTCCAGCCTGCGACACCCACACCGGGAGTAACGACAGTCCCGGTCATGACGACAGCAGTCATAACAGCAACAATGACAGCAACTCCCGTGCCGACCCCGACGCAGCCGGTTGTGCCATCATCCGGGATCTGGGTTGAGGTTATCTATGACCAGTACTATTCGGGTTACGTAGGAATACCCGGCAATCTGCAGGAGGTATCCGGCAGCCAGCAGGTACTGCCAAACACCGGAGATCAGTTCTACCAGATAGCGAAGAATAACGGTTTTGTTACTGCCACCATCCACAAAAACGATGGATCGGGAGATAAACTGACCGTAAATGTTTACAAGGACGGTACCCTGATCAAGACCGATTCAACAACAATCCCGAACGGGGACCTTTATGTCCAGGCAGTCATTCCGGCATCCATGGCGACATCCGTGGCGGGCAATAGTACGGCAAACGTGACGGTTCCGGCAGCGGCCGGGGCCTGAGCTCTTTTTTTTGAATTTGGGGAAGTTCGCGGGAACGGGCGGGATCCCGTGCTCCGGAAAAACCAAAATGGGGGAGGGGTAGGGGGTACCCCCCCACCCAGTTTGATCAGAAAGAGGGGATCACCCCCCTCCCCTTGTGTCCGTGAACGTGGGGGTACCCCCCTCCATGTTTCCAGCACGTTCTCTTGTATTTCGCGTGGAACTTCCGACGGAGCCGGTATGCCGGGCGCGGCAAAGAGGGGGAGGGGGGTAAGGGGTACCCCCCCACCCAGTTTGACATGAAAGAGGGGATCACCCCCCTCCCCCTTTGTCCGCGAAGGTAGGGGGCACCCCCTCATTGGTTATGCGGCCAGCGGAACCACCGGAATTTTTCGGAAACCGGGCGGGAAATTTTAGTGGTTGTTGCAAGGGTTTTGCATGTATGATATGAGCGATGCCGGATCGAGATTCTCGTATGAACGAGGCCAGACGCTTTAAAATGTCTCGGGTTTTGCGCTATGCACTTACCGGTTCAGATGCCGATCAGGAACCCTCTGCCCGGCAGGGGTCGACAAGACTCCAAGCAAATCCCTTACGAAGCAGGGTGGAAGAGTGGTCGCATTAGTCTAAACAGAGAAACGCTCCTTAACGGTCTGCTGTATTATTCTCATAATGTTATGTCCCGTAACTTCAACAATTTTTTAAAATACATATCTTGGTGCAACAATTATCGTTATTGATGGAATGACCCCGGAGAAATAGTACTGAAAATTTATTGATTTTAGTGTAAAACCCCTGGAGACTCATGGCGGGGCTATGCCGTTTGTAAGTTATTAAGTTTCTTGGTGGTCTGCCGGATCGTCTCTTCAAGCCGCTTCCGTTCGGAGATGTCGACAAGGGAGACAATGGTCTGTTTCCCGTTGCTTAACAGGACGATTGACAGGAACATGTCCAGGACGTTATTTCCCTTATCCACAAATCGGAACTCGTACTTATTCGGAATTCCCGATGCGCCCGGCTGTCGTCTCCTGACATGGTAATCCATCATCCAGACCACATCATCCGGAACCACAAGTTTAGTCCAGAGCATTTTTCCTTCGACTTCCTCTTTTGTATAGCCGGACATCTTTTCAAATTCGGCATTCACGAGGGATATTGTCGTATCTTCTTCAAGGATAAACATCGCGGTTCCCGTACTTTCGAACAGGGTCCGGTACAGGTATTCTGACTCGGAAAGGGCACTCTCAATTTTCTTGCGATCCGTAATATCCCGGATCGATTCAATCGCACCAATGATATTGTCATTTGTGTCATAGAGTGGGGATGCTATTCCCCAGAGATATGCACCTTTACCCTCGTTAAATGTCGGGACAAATATATCTACAATGATTTTGCCGCCCTTTTTCTGGACGTGTCGGTAATTTTTCTCAATATCCGGATTTTCCCGGAATATAAGGTCGATCAGGATCGGGCGTCGTTCCCTGTAAAAGGGGTGTGCATAGGAATAATTTCCCGCTCCGAGGATCTTATCTTTAGGTACCCCGGTAAACTCCTCCATTGCCCTGTTCCATGCGATCACGGTTCCGGTCCGGTCAATGGCGAATGTTGCATCCGGGAGGAAATCAATAATATCTGCCATGCGCCGCTGGGATTGGGCCAGTTCGGTTTTCATTCTTCGCTGCTCAACTACCAGCCTGATCTTATGTTCCAGCTCGGCAAACTGGGCTTCCGGATCACCCCCCTTTTGAATATAAAAATCAGCACCGTTGTTGAGCGCCTCGATGACAACTTCCTCTCTTCCCCTCCCGGTGAACAGGATAAAGGGAATCGAATCGCCCTGGGATCGCAGGGTTTTCAGAAGAGAAATCCCGTCCATTACCGGCATCTGGTAATCTGAAATGATTGCATCATACGTGGACGTTTTTAGTCTCTCTTGTGCCTCTGTTGCTATGGTGAGTGTATCAACGCAAATTTGTCCTGACTGCTCCAGGAACAACTTGCAGATCTCAAGGAGATCGGATTCATCATCAATGTAGAGTACCCTGATCATTTTCTTCTCCAGATTATGATTAGAGCCTCCCCGGCACAATATTCAGAGAGAAAACAAGGTAAACATACGATATCTGCCATAAATTATTTTTATAGGAAGAATCCGGGGCCATTATAATGTATTTCTTTCACCGTATTTTATAAACGTTCCCGTTTTATAGGGGATATCGGTTTTGATATGAGGAGAAATATACCCCTGATTTACTGAGCTAATAAACCCAAAGAACTCTTTTTAAGCACCCATAAAGTCAGAAAACTCCGATAATAAAAAAGAGAGTGGTTTAATTAAGCGCCTCCAGACGTCCGGTCCCTTCCAGAATCTCGTGAACCACTGGATCTATGTTCTGACTACTTTTATCTGCCGCTCCTTTTAGTTGGCATTTACAGGCAAGCGGTGATTAATTTATTAGTTCAAATATTTTCTAAAAGTGGCTTGTATAGGGGTTAGATCTTAATTTAGAACTTAACCCATTGTTCGAGTGCTGCTAAGGGGATTCGAACCCCTGTCGCGAGCGTGAGAGGCTCGCATGATTGGCCGGTCTACACTATAGCAGCGTAATTGCTCTAGTAACATGGGAGATGGACTTACTTAAAGTTTGTCGCATTCTTATCGCCCTTCAGGTGAATGAAAAAGCGGGTAAGTCCCTTAACCGGGCCGTGCAAAGCAGGGAATTTTTTATAATACGGGGGTTTTACGGCTTTTTAGCGGGATCGGAAGAATCACCATAAATAACTATATCCCGAACCTGCGTCGATTAATATGAGAAATGGCTGGTAGTCTTGAAGAGCAGATAGCTGAGCTGGAAGCGGAGCTGACAAAGACTCCTTATAACAAGGCTACTTCCAAGCATATCGGGCGGATAAAAGCGAAGATGGCAAAGCTTCGCGACGAAGCAGTCTTCCGAGCGATGAAATCCGGCGGTGGCGGGGAAGGTTACTCCGTCAAGAAATCGGGCGACGCGACCGCAGTTCTCGTCGGGTTCCCGTCGACCGGTAAAAGCACGCTCCTCAACAAGCTCACCGGCACCGAGAGCGCGGTCGCTGCGTATGCGTTTACCACACTCACCGTAGTCCCCGGCGCGCTCGAACACAAAGGAGCAAAGATCCAGCTGCTCGATATCCCGGGACTGATCGCCGGTGCCGCCATGGGCAAGGGCCGGGGCAAGGAAGTCATCGGTGTCGTGCGGAGCGCCGACATCATCATCATCCTCGTGGACGTCTTCAACGGCAAGCACGTGAACGTCCTCATCAAGGAGCTCTACGATGCGGGCATCCGTATCAACGTGCCAAAACCCGATATCACCATCAAGAAGTCCGCGGTCGGTGGCATCCGGCTCTCGGCGGTCGGGGCGCTCGACCTCGACATCGAGGACGTCCGGTCGATCCTCTCCGAGAGCAAGATGATGAACGCGGAAGTGCTGGTTCGTGGCAACGCCACCCAGGAAGATTTCATCGACGCAGTGCAGGGCAACCGTATCTACGTCCCTGCGTTCATCGCAGTCAACAAGGTGGACCTTATCGACAAGGAGACCTACCTCGATATTGAGCACGATATCAAGAAGAGGTTCGACGTCGAGCCGCTCATGATCTCCGCCCATTCCGGGTACCACATGGAGGAGTTCAAGGACTCGATCTACGACTGCCTCGGGTTCATGCGGGTCTACCTCAAACCCCGGGACGGCGATGCCGATCTCGAAGTGCCGCTGATCGTCCGGACCGGGAGCACGGTCGAGACGGTCTGCATCAAGCTCCACAGGGATTTTGTCCGCAGGTTCCGGTATGCCCGGGTCTGGGGGACGTCCGTGAAGCACGGTGGCCAGAGGGTCGGCCTGACGCACACACTTCTCGATGGGGACATCCTCTCTATCATCATCGAGCACTAACCGTCTGTGCGGGAGTGGTCAGCAAAAACCGGTGGGGAATACTGCCGTTTGCAGAGAAAAAGAAAATTCTTCCCTTTTAAGCGACGGATCTTATCCAGTCTTCACTCCTTCTGAGACGGGACCGTACCTTTTTTATCCGGTGTACCGATCGCTGCAAGAAGTTCGGGGAGCGGGGCGTCGGTTTTGAGCCCGGTCCCGGAGAAATGCGTCCGGCTGGCCGCATACCCGGCAGCACGCAGCCGTTCGATCACGGCATCGATGGCCGGCGGCGATGTGGCAAGTTTCTGGGCAAGCATATGGTAATCGTAGAAACTGGATGTCGGCAGTTCCTCACGGCATATGGTGAGGATCTTGCCCAGTTCCTTCTTTGTCCCAAGCGTCATGTCTTCCAGGTGTTCCTGCATCTGCCCGAGGATCTCATCATCGAAGAGTTTCCCGAGATAGAGCTGCCCGATGGGGAGGAGCGGTTTGTTGCAGTGCGGACAGGTGGCATCATGCGGCACCATGCCGTGCTGCTCCTCCCGGTAGGCGCAGGACGGGCACTGCATCACAAAGCCGATGCGTGCAATCGTCCGGTCGGCTGCCTGAGGGCCCCGGGTGAGCCGGAGGTGCAGCCGGACAAAATGCTCCCGGGCAAAGCAGAAGAGCGGTTCGATGCCCCGGTCGTGTTTTACCGTCTCCCGGACCACGAACGCGAGGAGGATCCGCAGGCCCACCTCCGCGTGGTACATGGTGTTTGCCGGCCGGGCAAAGTACCGGCGGATACCTGCCTTGAGGTGGGCCCCGCAGAGCGGTGCGGTATCGGTGGCAGTTACAAGAAGAAACCGCCGGCACCCCCGGACCCCGGCATCCACGAACGGTGCCGGCGTCCCGAACGGGTCGAGGTCGACCGCGTCAAAGGACTGTTCGAAGAGGAGGGAGCATGCGTCCCGGCAGGTAACCGTGACGGGAAGCCCGGACCGGGCGACGTTCTGCTCGATCAGGGGGATCGCCTCCGGGTCTTTGTCGTTGATGGTAACCGCGATCCCGCATTCGTTTGCCACCCGGAGCCCCCGGACGCCGGTCGCCCCCATTGCATCGAGGTAATCGGATGGTTTGAGTACCGAGAGGAGAAGAATAGTGGCGTCCCGGTTGAGTTCCATACGACGATTGAAAAAGACCGGGGCCGTCCCCGGTGGGAACTGCTCCCGGTTGTCCTGGACCGGGACAAAAAATGTCGTTGTTCCTTCCGTGGCCTCGGTTGTGTCCATTGCGGGAGAGATCTTCGAGCGCGCAAAACTTATACATATTCCCCTGCAATTGGTATGAGCAGTGGGCGAGTGGCTTAGTCCGGATAGAGCGTTAGCCTCCTAAGCTAATGGTCGGGGG
>Ga0209099_1002293_pt1 | contig 17140 bp, 16 predicted proteins | sample AD_JPNHW2_MetaG_FD_184430 | JGI IMG/M metagenome (GOLD analysis project Ga0209099, IMG submission 184430) | Active sludge microbial communities of municipal wastewater-treating anaerobic digesters from Japan - AD_JPNHW2_MetaG (SPAdes) (version 2) | ecosystem: Engineered > Bioreactor > Anaerobic... | reverse complement strand
GTGCTATCAAGTTGCAACAGCTCCGGCAAAAAGAAAATTGACCTTTCAGGTGCAGGAGCCACCTTTCCACAACCCTATTATAATTTAGCTTTTAAATCATTTCAGCAAAAATCCGGCACTGCCATTTCTTATGGGGCAATCGGTAGTGGCGGTGGTATCAGAAGTTTAAAAGATGGAATTGTAGATTTTGCCGGAAGTGATGCCTATCTTTCAGATGATGAAGCTGCGGAGATGAAAGCCGTCATACATATTCCAAGCTGTTTGGGAGCAGTAGTACTTTCATATAACCTCCCAGGCATTGACAAACTGAATTTAACCGGACCCATCGTAGCAGCAATTTTTATGGGAAAAATAACCAAATGGAATGACCCTCAAATTATGGCTATCAATGAAGGGATTTCTTTACCGGATAAATCTATAACAGCCGTTTATCGTTCGGACGGCAGCGGGACAACTTATGTTTTCAGCGACTATATGACAAAAATAAGTCCTGAATGGAAAGAACAAATCGGCACCGGAAAGTCTCTGAATTTCCCTATTGGTATTGCCTCTAAGGGGAATCCCGGTGTAGCAGGAACAATCAGTCAAACAGAAGGATCCATCGGTTATATTGGTTCTGAATATGCTTTTGCTTTAAAAACGACTATTGCCAATCTTCAAAATCCTGCCGGAGAATTTATCACTCCTTCTGCTGCTTCTATTTCTGCAGCTGCTCAGGGAGACATTCCCGAAGACACTCGTACCATGATTACCAATTCTACTGCTCCGGGGGCATATCCTATCAGCTGCTTTACCTGGCTTTTGGTCTATCAGGAACAAAATTACTCTAAGCGAACCATTGAGCAGGCTCAGGCAACAGTTGACCTTATGAAATATATGATTGGAGATGAAGCACAAAGTCTTACTACTCAAATTCATTATGCCCCTCTTCCACAGGGAGTGAAAGAGAAAGCGGCCAAGGCAATTGCCAAAATAACCTATAACGGAAATCCACTTAAATAAAAAAGATGTCAGACAAACTTTTTAAAATTATACTCAGTAGTTCAGCTGTCATCATACTACTGATTAGTGGCGGAATGGTTTACTCATTGACGAGTGGCTCCATTCCGGCATTTAAAGAGTTTGGTTTTTTTAATTTCATCTTTTCTCCTGAATGGAATGCCACTCCCGGGAATGAAGAATATGGGGCTCTCACTTTTATTGTCGGTACTATTATGACTTCTTTACTGGCCCTACTTTTCTGTATTCCTTTTTCCCTTCCGGTTGCCATTTTTATTGGAGAATATTTTAAAGGCAAGCGAATAGCATCTGTATTAGGAACTATTGTTGACCTATTGGCCGGTATTCCCTCTATTGTTTATGGTTTATGGGGGTTTTACGTATTAAGACCCCTCATTGTATCTCTGGGATTGTCGGAACAGGGCTTTGGTGTACTTACAGCCTCACTGGTTTTAGCCATCATGATTATTCCGTATGCTGCTTCATTGAGTTCGGAGTTTATAAGGTTAGTTCCGGGAGAACTTAAAGAAGGGGCATACAGTCTGGGAGCAACCCGAGCGGAGGTAATACAGAGTATTATCTTCCCTCTAGCAGGTCCCGGAATTTTTTCAGCTTATATGCTGGCCTTAGGTCGTGCGTTCGGGGAAACAATGGCAGTTACCATGTTAATTGGGAATGCCAACATTATTCCAACTTCACTGACAGATACCGGCAATACCATGGCCAGCATTATTGCCAATCAGTTCGGGGAGGCCGGCGGGTTAAAATTATCATCCCTGATTGCCATTGGGTTGCTACTTTTCATTATAACGGCCATAATAAACTATATCGGGAAGTTAATCATTAAAAGAAGAAATCAATGAAAATTTCACGGTATCGTAATATAAAAAACAAAGCACTATATATTGGGGTCATTATCCTTTCAGGGCTGACAGCAGTACCTCTAATTGCAATTCTTGTAAAAGTAATTTTGAAAGGTTGGAGACAGATAAATTTCGACTTTTTTACTCAAACCACACCCACCACTCTAGACGCCATCTATGCCATCAATGCAGGAGAGATTATTCCGGGAGGCATTGCCAACGGTATTATCGGCATGCTGCTAATGGTATTGATGGCTTGTGTAATAGCTATTCCTATCGGAATTATTTGCGGAATCTATCTTGCGGAAAACACAAAATCCCACTTGGCATCGATTGTACGCTTTCTGACGGATCTTCTTCAGGGTATTCCCTCTATTGTTGTCGGAATCATCATTTATATATGGGTAGTAATTCCAATGAAAAGCTATTCTGCAATTGCCGGTGGTGTTGCCTTATCGATAATCATGTTACCCCTCATTGTGCGCTCTACCGAAGAGACTCTAAAGATGTTGCCCACTACTTTAAAAGAAGCCGGATTATCTCTTGGGGCATCTTATAGTTCAGTGGTTTTCAGGGTAATACTTCCATCAGCATTTGGGGGAATATTCACCGGAATATTATTGGCTGTATCACGCGTTATTGGTGAAACCGCTCCATTGATGCTCACGGCTCTTGGAAGCAGTGCTGTGCAATGGGATGTCACCAAGCCTGCATCATCGGTTTCGCTGCTTATTTGGGAATTTTACAATGATCCCAACCTCCAGAATATGATCTGGAGCGCTTCCCTGTTTTTATTGATGTTTATCTTAATTTTGAATATATTTGCAAAACGAATTTCTAATAAATGGAGAATTTAGTTGAGGATGCCATTTTAAGGCTTAAAAATGTTTCTATTTCATACACTCCCGGAAAAAATGCCGTAGATAATGTCACAGCCGACATACAGAAAAACAGCATTACTTCCATCATGGGACCTTCCGGTTGTGGAAAAACCACTCTATTGCGGGCTATCAACCGAATGCATGAGTTATACCCGGGAATTGTGACAAGCGGAGAAATTTTACTTGCCGGAAAAGATATTCTCAAAATGGACCCAACTGAGGTGAGGCGTATGGCAGGAATGGTTTTTCAACGCCCTAATCCTTTCCCCACCATGAGCATTTATGATAATGTAATATCAGGATACACCTTAAACGGAATCAAAAAAAACAATAACGAAAAAGATGAAATTGTGGAAACCAGCCTTAGGAATGTCAATCTGTGGGATGAAGTAAAAGACTCCTTGACTAAAAAAGGCACTTTTCTATCCGGTGGGCAGCAGCAACGTCTTTGTATTGCCAGAGCATTGGCGCTAAAGCCCGACATTCTTCTTATGGATGAACCCACTTCAGCTCTTGACCCTATCACTACAACCTACATTGAGGATTTACTCGTCGAACTAAAAAACAATGTTACCATCCTCATCGTTACACACAATATGTCACAATCTGCCCGAATTTCCGATTTTTCTATGTTTATGTATTTGGGCGAGTTGGTTGAATATGAGAGAACACAAAAAATGTTTACCAATCCCTCAGATAAAAGAACAGAGGCATACCTCACGGGAAGAATTGGCTAATTTAAAACAATAGATATGAATACAATAAGAGAAGATTATTTGCTCAGACTGGTAGATGAATTTAAAAATATGTCTGATTTGGTTATCCTGCAAATTGACCTTGTTAAACAGTTGTTCATAGATAAAATTACGCCTGAAAAATTGGAGAAAATAAAAGCAAATGAATTGGAATTAGATCGTTTTGAAATAACACTTCGATCCGATATTATTAACAGTCTTGTCTTACAATCTCCACGGGCAACCGACTTACGCCGCATTATTTCTTATATGGATATGATAACCGATTTGGAAAGAATTGGGGATTTACTATATAGTGTGAGTAAAAAAATATCAAAGATTAACAGCGAAGAAAAGGTTTACTCTCATTTGCGAAGCGATATAGTTAAACTCTATGTATTGGCAACCTCAATGGTTAAAAGTGCTATTGCTTCTTTTATCTATGAGAATAACGAAATGGCAAGAAAAGTTATTGATTCAGATGATGAAGTTGACAATTTAAACTGGGCAATACAGCGAGAATTATTTTCTCTGCATAATTGCGAAAAGTCAACTGCTTTTATTGAGGAAATATTAAGTCTGGGACGTATAATTTACAACATAGAACGCATAGGCGATAGCTCTACCAATATTTGCGAAGCTGTTATCTTTCTCACTGAAGGCATAGATATCAGACATACCCATTAATAATCTTTATCAAATTTTACATTTATAAGATCTGGGGTTGAGCTTAGATTAAAAGTGCGGAGTCGGATTGATAGTAATTTTTCTATTATTTCTAAGTACAATTTGGGAAAACCCATCTTATAAATAGAAAATTCCCAACAAAAACAGCATTTGGTTGTTGTAAATAAATTATGTAATATTGCATTTGTAAAACCAATATAAAATAAAAATAACATGAAAAAGTCATTGTTTTTTTTCGTTTTGATGAGTTCATTAATCCTTTTTAATGCTTGTGATAGCAAAAAAGGCGGAAAATTTAAGGTAACAAACTTCTCCGGAGGTAAAGCGGGGGAAGTAGTTTTGATTATGGATGACAATACATGGAGTGACAGTGATAAAGTAAAAGTAAAAGAAATATTAATGCAGCCCCAGCCTGCCATCAATCAGATAGAACCCATGTTTGAACTATTGGAAATTAACAATAATGAATTCACGCACAATTTTCAAAGGCACCGCAATATAGTACGATTTGAAGTCAATAAAGACTTCAATCTGAATCAAATTTCATATTCTCATAATGTTTGGGCATCTCCTCAAGAATATGTCTATATTAAGGGTAATAATGCTGATTCTTGTCTTTCATTATTTTTGAATAATCAGGATAAGATTATTAAAATGTTATATCAAAATGATTTGAAAAGAATACAGGTTTTTTATGCTAAAGACATTGAAAAAAATATTGAAACTAAGATCAAAACAAAATTTGGAATTCTGCTGTCAGTACCTCAGCAATATATTGTAGCCAAAGAAGAAAGTGATTTTCTGTGGTTACGTTTCAGGACTGCCAGAAATGACAGGTTCATTATGATATACAAAACTCCCTATAAAGAGATGACCGAAGCTAATTTGATTGCTACCCGTGATACTATAACCAAGAAATATATTCCGGGTGCCATAAAAGGGGCTTATCCGATAGTTGCTCAGAAATTCGGATTTCCTATTGTCAGCGACTTACAAATTAGATCAAGGAAAGGTATAGAAATGCGCGGATTGTGGGAATCTGTTCGTGATAAAATGGGAGGTCCATTCTATAGTTTTTCTTTCATAGACCAATCAGGTCAGAATATTATAACAGTTGATGGCTTTGTATATGCTCCCGAAGAAAACAAGCGAGATTATCTCCGAGAAGTTGAAGCCATTGTAAAATCTATCAAATAGCTATTTTTTCAGGAACATTTATTTTTTATTTGCGTCTTAAAAACTGTGAATACTCAAGAAGATGACAAAATACTCGTAGAGGGTTGTTTAAAAAATCAAAGAGACAGCCAAAAAAAATTATACGAGAAATATGCTCCGATGATGTTGGGTATTTGCATGAGGTATGTAAATTGTAAAGATGAGGCAGAAGATATCATGGTAGAGGGTTTTATGAAAGTATTCCTCAGCCTTGATTCATATAAAGAGGAGAGTTCTTTGTATTACTGGATAAAAAAAGTGATGGTAAATAATGCGATTTCTTATTACAGAAAAAATGCAAAGCATTATCAATCTGTTTCTATTGATGAGGTAAACAGCAATGAAGTTGAGGATACATTCAATGATATGGAAACCAATATCAATCAGAAAGAACTGTTTGGTATTATTCAGGAAATGCCGGAATTTTTGCGTATTGTTATGAATTTACGGGCATTTGACGGATATTCATATAGCCAGATTGCCGAAATCTTAGATATTTCAGAAGTCACTTGCCGAACGCGGTTTTGCAAAGCCAAGCAGTGGCTGGAAGAGCGTTTGGTGTCCGAATCAAAGAAAAAAACAAAATGAGTAAAAGATGAAGATGCATAATTTAAGAGATTTAGTGGAGAATGCAAAAGAGATGCCTACCGGGCGTTGCTGGGAAAGTATTGAACAGCAATTGTCGGTTATGATGCCTTCTTCACCTGCCTCACAGGGAGCTGCATCAGGGCAACAGATAGTCTCGGGAATCAAGGGTTCGATCATGCAGAAATCTGCAGCCTTTTGGGTAAAAGCAGCTGCTGTTACCATTTCTTCAATTGCCGTTACAACTGTTGCCGTCGTTACCATAATCAATGTTTTCCAAAACCAATCGCCTTCAACTGTTACAACACAACATATTCCAACAGAAGAAATCACGGTAGTTTCTGAAAATGACTCTCTCTTGGTTGTTCCTGAAGATAAGTCGGTTATTAACTCTTCATCCGAAAATAAAATTACCCTAAATAATAAATCTGCCATCATTGAGAGCGCTCCGACAACTATTCAGAACAATCAGAGCACTAATCAAATCGCCAAAATAGGGAATATATCGTCAACCAATCAGGCCCCAGTTAAGCCCATTTTGGAACCGAAATCGCCCACACCTCCCCTAACAAATTCTTCTGTTAAACCGGCTCTAAACTCACAGCAAACGATTCCTCAAAATCTCAGAGAGGATCCAGTCATTCAAAATATGAATCAGGATGAGCAATTAGAGATTGTCAATCCCATAATTTTAGAAATTCCGAATGTGATTACCCCAAACGGAGATGGTTATAATGAAAAATTTGTCATTTCAGGAATCGAACAGTGTGACAAGTCAAGATTAATTATTCGAAATAAGAATGGAAAAATTGTATATCAGACACAAGGATATGAGAACGATTGGGGAGCAGACGGATTAGAAGCCGGTGTTTATTATTACCAATTCCATTACTCCATTCATAATATTGAAGAAACCCGCTCCGGAACTCTTACTGTAATAAAATAGTTGTGATTATTAAAAATTCCCGTACTTTTGCTCATCTTTTATATTGAAAGTATGGGTAGGTTTATTGTTAAGAGAATTTTGTATGGTTTACTACTAATGCTTGGAGTAATCACCCTTGTTTTCTTTCTTTTTACCGTTTTGCCATCAGATCCTGAACGCATGATGATGGGACAAAGAAGCGACTTAGAAACTGAAGAGGCTATTAGAAAAGAGATGGGGTTGGATTTGCCTGTTGGAGTTCAATATCTTGCATACTTAAACGACCTTTCTTTCATTTCATGGCACAATACTCGGGATAATAACTCATTTTGGTATTTAGATGATAAAGACTACCACTACATAAAGATTTTTTCAACTGATGAATCCTCGATAGTTTTAAAAAAGCCTTTTTTAAGGAGGTCCTATCAAACCAAACGGCAAGTTACTGAAATCATTGCCGAAGCCTTTCCCAAAACCGCCTTGTTGGCAATAGTATCCATTTTCTTTGCCATAATTGTTGGAATTTTTGTGGGCATACTAAGTGCCATTTACAAAGGCAAATGGTTTGACAAAGTGGCACTTTTCTTCTCTGTCTTAGGGATGTCACTTCCTTCCTTTTTTGCAGCAATTTTGTTTGCATGGGTATTCGCATTTCTCTTAGCCGATTATACAGGACTCAGCATGTTTGGAAGTCTTTATTCAGTCGATAATTTTGGCAATGGTCAATATTTAGATTTCAAAAACCTTATCCTTCCCGCAATCACTCTGGGAATCAGGCCATTGGCATTAGTAGTTGAATTGACTAAGAATTCGTTACTGGATGTTTTGTCGCAAGATTATATCAGAACAGCAAAAGCAAAAGGACTTCCCTACAAAACCATTTTAATAAAACATGCTTTAAAAAATGCTCTTAATCCTGTAGTAACCGCTATTTCAGGTTGGTTAGCTGCTTTGTTGGCCGGTGCAGTATTTGTTGAATACATTTTCGACTGGAAAGGTATGGGGGTAGTTATTGTTGAAGCACTGAATTTCTATGATTTCCCTGTGGTGATGGGTTCACTACTTTATGTTTCCATTATATTGGTAATCATCAATATTTTATGTGATATCATTTATGGATGGCTTGATCCGAGAGTAAAAATGGGGTAATATATTTAATGTAATATTTAGGATGAAAGATATACGATATATTTCAAATGACGAATTAGTACTTTTTTTAGAAAAATGTGGAGAAAAAGCATTTCGGGCAAAGCAAATCAGAGAGTGGTTGTGGAAGAAAGATATTAAAAGTTTTGACGAGATGCTCAATCTTTCTCTTTCTTTGCGAGAATCTTTAAAAAGCAATTTTGAATTTAAAACAACTCTTATTGAGAAGGAGGAAAAGAGTATTGATAGAACTGTCAAATTTGTTTTTAAATTGTTTGATGGGAATAAAATTGAAGGGGTTTTGATTCCGTCGGATAAAAGGGTAACTGCATGCATTTCCTCTCAAGTTGGCTGTCCTTTGGGATGTCGGTTTTGTGCAACAGGAAGCATGGGTTTTAACCGTCATTTGCACTTTTCAGAAATCATCGACCAATATTCTTTAATGAACAAGAAAGCTCTTGAATATTATAGTCATGACATTTCCAATATTGTTTATATGGGTATGGGAGAGCCGCTAATAAATTATGATAATGTAAAAAAATCCATTGATATTTTAACTTCCAGTGAAGGCAAAGGACTCTCGCCTGCTCGAATCACATTGTCAACAGTAGGAATTGTCCAAGGAATTCGCAGACTTGCCGATGAGGGTTTTAAATGTGGACTTGCCATTTCCCTTCACAGTGCAGACGAAGAAAAAAGAAAAAAAATAATGCCTGTTACCACATCAAATACTTTACTTGAGCTTCAGGATGCTCTAAGGTATTATGTAGAAAAAACAAAAAGCAGGATTACGATAGAATATCTCCTTCTTGATAAAATCAATGACAGTCAAAATGATGCAATGAAACTTGCTCAGTTTTGCAGAGCTTTTCCCGTTAAAATAAATATAATAGAATATAACACAACTGATTCTGAATTTGTGGGGAGCAATCCGGAAAAAAAAGAGATTTTTGTCAATTATCTTGAATCTAAAAATCTGATTGTCAATATAAGACATAGCAGAGGGCAAGATATTTCTGCAGCATGTGGACAATTATTGCGAAAGTAAATAAAAAAATTGTATTTTTGCACATCAAAAAAATGCCTTGTGGTGTAATGGTAGCACAGCAGATTCTGGTTCTGTATGTATGGGTTCGACTCCTATCAAGGCAACAAAAAACAATTATTTTTTAACTCCCAGTTCAAGATAGATTGAAGTAACCAATTTTCGTCCTACTTGATATCCTTCTTTTTGGAGTTCATCTGTCATTTTTCTGATACTAAGATCAGGATATTCTTTCAGCCTTGAAATAATGACTTCTCGAATAGAATTTTTTCTGGAGTTAGCGGGTCTTGGTTTATAATAGACGCCTGACCTGAAAATTGAAAGAAGTTCACATTGGTGTTGTAAACTTAAAGAAGGATTATTTTGTTCAATCAAACTCCTTCGGTCTTTAATGGAGAGAATTGCAATTTTTTTTTTAAGAAATCAATGTCTAATTTAAGATCTTCATTTACCTTCGTAAGCTTATCGAGTTGTTTTTTAAGTTCTTTTTCCTTTGATAAATTATCTTTATCAAACATTTTTTCCAGATTTTCGATAAATTTACGTTTCCATTCATTAACCTGATGAGCTTGAATATCATATTTCAAAGCAATTTCAGCAGAAGTTAATTTTCCGGAAAGAGCTTCCAGCACAATAGTAGATTTAAATTTTGAACTAAATATACGTTTAGTCATATTATTCACCGGCTATATTACATTCTATATTGTTTATTGACAAAATAGCGGTATCAAAAAATCAGACAGGCAGGTTAATTTTAGGAATTACAACAGTAAATGTAGTTCCTTGATCAACAACGCTTTCAACTTGAACAGTCCCGTGGTATACTTCTTCAACAATTTTTTTCATAATTGACAATCCAAGTCCGGTACCACTGATAGCTTTAGTTTTTTCGTTCTTAATTCTGACAAAATCTTGGAATAATTTAGGAAGATCTTCTTCGCTCATTCCTATTCCGGTATCACTAACGGCAATTTTGACAGAGCTATCGCCCTCTTCGAGAGTACAGACAACTTCGCCATTTTCTTTATTATATTTAACAGCATTAGAGACAAGGTTGTTAAAAATAATTTCTATTTCCTGTTGGTCACCCATGAAGTTGATTTCGTCCGGATTAGCATTGATGAGGATTTTAATATTTTTCTGAATTGCCATAGGGCTCATTGTATCTTTCGAAATCCTCATCAATTCAGCTAAATCCAATTTTTTTACATCACGTGCTTTCTTTCCGGATTCCAAACGGGTAAGGTCTAACATATCCATAATTAAGGAGCGCATACCTCTAATTCGTTCAAGAGACCTTTGAATCATCATTTCATAATCATCAAGATTATTTCCCACTTGTCTTTCTTCCATTATACGCAAATAACCTTCAATAGCATTGATTGGTGATTTCAGTTCATGGGACAGCACAGAAAGAAATTGAAAACGGATTTGTTTACCTACGGTATTAAGTTGTTTGGTCATTCTCCGCAGGTAAAGATTTTTGGTAATTCCCTCAATAGAAGTTTTCAGTTCCTGAGGGGTAAACGGTTTAGGTACAAAATTGTAGGCACCGTTATTTGTGGCTTTAATGGCTAAATCAAGGGATGCGTATGAAGTAATCATCATAACGCTGCAATCAATTTGTTTTTTATTGATATACTCCAACACTTCGATACCATCCATTCCTGGGAGTTTATTATCTAATAAAACTATATCGATAGAATTGTTATCAATTATGTTGATTGCATCTTCTCCTGATCCTGCTTCTTCAATAGAAAAAACAAATTCTTCTTCCAGAAAAGGAAAATCAACAGAAAAATTTGAAAGTATTCTTCTGATCCCGGATCTAATTCCGGGTTCATCATCAACAATTAACAAATTTAGATTAGCCATAGAAAAGGGGATTAAAGTTTTAACAATCTTTTCATTTCTGATTGTAGCTGTTCAGGTCTGAGGCCCTTTTCGAGATATAGGTCTGCTTTAATCCAGCTTTTTTCTTCGTTAAAATCTTCGCCAAAGATCATACCTGTATCAGCTGTAACTGCGGTTACAATAATGACAGGAACATCGGGATATTTTTTCTTAAGTTTATAACTAAGAATAAATCCGCTATCACGATTATCCATCATCAAGTCAAAAATGGCAATATCAGGTTTTGTTTTTTCAATGATTTCCTCTGCTTCATGTTGTGTTTCAGCAGTAAGAACTTTCATTCCCAAATTAGTACATTGTAAATTCAGCTGAGTTAAAATATCAATATCATCATCAGCTATTAATACGGTTTTATTTTTTAATGTTTCCATAACTTTTATTAATTTTTTCTTGGAATTGTAATTTTAAATGTTGTGCCTGTTGGGCCTTTATTATTATCTGCATTAGTATCAATATGAATTTGACCCCGATGCATTTTCACGATACCATAAATAAGCGGAAGTCCAAGTCCGGTACCTTTTCCAATAGGTTTAGTAGTAAAAAAAGGAGTATAAATTTTATCAAGATTTTCTTCAGAAATTCCGCAACCGGTATCTTGAATTAGAAATTCAATATCATTTCCTTTCTCATTAAGCGTAATAGTAAGATTACCACCTTTTTCGCCCATTGCTTCGATAGCATTTTTTTCAAAGTTTGTCAAGACCTGCATCCACTGATCGGCATCCACTTCCACCATTTTATCTCTCAGATTAGACGTGAAGGAGATAATCACATTAGGTGGTGCAATAGCAGATTCCAAACTGTGTTTTACAAAGTCATCCATATTAACTTCTGTATAATGGACTTGATTTTTTCTTGCAAAATTAAGTAATCCGCCAACGATTTTCTTACATCTGTCGGCTTGTTCAGAAATAAGTTTTAAATCTTCTCTAATAGGATCATTTTCAGCAGCTTCATCAAGAAGGATATTACTATACATTGTAATAACACCCAAAGGATTGTTTAGTTCATGAGCAATACCGGCAGAAAGCTGTCCCATGTGGGCCAGTTTTTCTGTCTGTTTAAGAGTCTGTTGGGCAGAAGCCAGTTTTTCATTTGAGATATTGAGTGCTTTGATAGAATTGTGAAGCTTTTCAATAGTGAAAGGTAAACACATTTCACTTTCAGCTAATCCTTCAATTATAGCAATGGCATGATCAATACAGGTGTCATAGCCACAGGCGCCACAATTTAAGTGATCCTGGAGAGAAGCTTTTCCCATTTTAAGGAGAACTGCTTCAATTGCCTCATCGGACGGAAGCGGAATTCTTCGGTCAGCTGAAGAAAAAGTCTGCGAATAATCATCATCTTTAAATTTATCAAAATCTTCTTTCCAGCGATCCTGTTCTAATTTTTCCAGTTTATTTTTGACAAATTTCTTTAAATTGACAGTTTTAGTAAATTGGTGCCCTCCCTGAGTCATCCCGGGGCCCAAAATACACCCTTCACAGCACAATAATTCAAGATGAATAGACTTGCACATATCTTCATCAAATTCCCTGATAGCATCCCTGAAATTACTACGACCTGAAGCCACCAGAATATTATCCTTAGCAACATCGTCTGCTTTGTCAACAGCATGTAGTTTCCCACGTGTAATAGGGAAAAAAGAAGCTTTATTTCCTTTTGGGCCATCAAAATCAGAAGGTTCAATATTTTTAGGAGTGATATTATTTAATCGAAAGAGTTTACGTAACTCCTTAAAAGTAATAACAGCATCAACTTCAGTAGATTCGGCTTTTTTAGCAATACAAGGACCGATAAAAACCGTATTGATATCATCTCCATATATTTTCTTAGCTACGCGAATGGTTGCCACCATTGGAGAAACAATGTTAGCCAATGAATCCACAAGTTCAGGACAATAATGTTTCACATAATAGACAATTGCAGGACAATCTGTCGAGATTGTGCAGGGCAAGTTTTTATTATCATAAATCTTATTGTATTCATTGGCAACCAAATCAGCTCCAAAAGAAACATCTACGACATAATCAAAACCCAATTTTTTAATCATTCCGATAAGGATGGTGTAGTTGCTTATGTCAGTAAATTCAGCAGAGAAGCTAGGTGCGAGGCAGGCTACTTTCACTTTGCCATCTAAAAGTAATTGCTTAACATCGTCAGTATTATCAAGAAAACTTTTAGCATTTTGGCTACAAACTCTAGTACAGTTTCCGCAACCAATGCAACGTGAAGAAATAACTTCTGCCTGACCATTAATTATTTTTATGGCTTTAACAGGACACTCTCTCACACAGGTATAACAAACCCTGCACCGATCTTTCACGGTGAAGACAAGTTCGTTATTTATCTTGTTAGCCATTATAGAATAAGTTAATTAATTAAAGAAGAACATCTCTCTTTATATAGCTTGTATGGAGATATTCATGACTTCTATGACTTAACGGTTTCTCAAAGTATTTTTCATAAAGCTCAATAATTTCTGGATTTTTATGAGATACTTTAATGGTTTCCCTGTCATCAATATCATAAAGTGACTTCATACGTGCTTCAATAACGGAGTGAGTAGTTCCGATTCTTTGACCACCTCCTGCAATACAACCACCGGGGCAAGTCATCACTTCAATAAAATGAACATCATTTTTACCATCTCTAATCTCTTGAAGAAGAGTTGCAGCATTTGCAAGTCCGCTAACAACTGCGATTCCAATTTCAAGATCATTGATCTTCAATTTTATTTCCTTTCTTCCATTAAAACCTCTGATAGCAGGGATTTTAAAGTTGACAAGTTCAGAGCCGGTTAGTTTTTTGTAAGCAGTTCTCAAAGCAGCTTCCATTACACCACCTGTTGCACCGAAAATTTTACCAGCTGAACTACGAACTCCCATTGGTGAATCTGCCAATTCGGGCTCAATAGATTTCATATCAATTCCATGAATTTTGATCAATTCAATAAGTTCCCGGGTAGTAATAGCAATATCAACATCTTTAACTCCGTTTCGTCCCATTGTATCGCGTTGCATTTCAAATTTCTTTGCTGTGCAAGGCATGATAGAAACAGAGATAATATTTTCGGGTTTTAAATTGGAAATTTCTGCAAAATAAGTTTTAATAACAGCTCCCATCATTTGTTGAGGGGATTTGCAGGTAGATAAATTATCCAAGAAATCGGGGGCAAACTCTTCAGCATATTTAACCCAACCCGGGCAACAGCTAGTGAACATAGGTAAAGTTTTACCTTCCGTAATTCTTTGAATCAATTCAGATGCTTCTTCCATAATTGTTAAGTCAGCACCAAAAGTTGTGTCGAAAACATGAGCAAATCCCATTTTTCTCAGGGCTGCATTTAACAAGCCATTAATATCAGTTCCCGGTTCCATACCAAATTCTTCAGCAATAGAAACAGAAATTGAAGGAGCATATTGAACAACAACCGTTTTTTCATTTTGATGCAGAGCATCCATTACAATATTGGTGTGATTTTTTTCTGTAAGAGCACCGGTTGGGCATACCATAATACATTGACCGCAGTTTACGCAGCTTGATGTATTGAGTCCTTTTTGCATGGAAGTACCAATAAGAGTTTTACTACCTCTGTTAATATATTCAATACAGGAAACACCCATTGTTTCTTCACATACGCGGACACATCTGCCGCAAAGGATACATTTTTCAGGATCACGAACAATACTTGTTCCGGCATGGTCAAGTTTAAATTTGTTTTTATTTCCACGAATTCTTCTTTCAACAACGTGATATTCTTTAGAAAGACTTTGTAATTCACAATTGCTGTTTCGGGCACAATATAAACAATCGTCCGGGTGATTTGAAAGCAGTAACTCGATAATAGTTTTACGTGCTTCTGCTACTCTTGGTGAATGGGTTAAAATTTTCATTCCGTCAGATACTGGAAATGAGCAGGAACTAACCAATTTGGGGCTTCCTACAATTTCAACCACACATAATCTACAGGCTCCGGTTGGAATAAAATCCTTCATGTGACAAAGAGTAGGAACTTTAATACCATTTCTATTCAGTGCCGTTAATATGGTTTCTCCCTCAAAAGCCTCTAATAATTTTCCGTTTACTTCTATTTGAATACTCATATCATTTTTTTATTAAATCATTTCTATTGCGTTAAAATTACAGGTTTCTTTACAGGTTCCACAACCGATACATTTATCTTCTACAATAAAATGCGGAGATTTTTTAGTTCCGATAATGGCACCCGTAGGACATTTCTTTGAACAAAGGGTACAACCTGTGCATATATCGGTATGTATTTTGAATTTTCTAAGTTCAGTACAAGTTTTAGTAGGACAATTACGTTCAAAGATATGTTCTTCATATTCATCTCTGAACCATCTCAAAGTACTAAGAACCGGATTTGGAGCAGACTGGCCTAAAGCACATAAAGAAGTATCTTTAATAATTTTAGCCAGTTTTTCGAGTTGCATAACACCCTTCATACGTTCAAGGGCAGAATTTTCTCCATTATTAACCGGTTTTGAGGTAATACTTTCAAGAATTTCGAGCATACGGCGAGTACCTTCACGACAAGGAATACATTTTCCGCAGCTTTCACGTTGAATAAAATCCATAAAGAATTTTGCCACATCAACCATACAGTTATCTTCATCCATCACAACCAATCCACCTGATCCCATCATGGCTCCGGCCTTAATAAGAGTTTCGTATTCAATCGGGATGTCAAGATTTTGTTCAGTAATACATCCACCGGAAGGACCACCAATTTGAACTGCTTTAAATTTTTTCCCATTGGCAATTCCACCTGCAATATCATAAAGGACAGTACGAATAGTAGTTCCCATAGGAATTTCAACTAAACCGGTATTCGCAATTTTTCCTGACAAAGCAAAAACTTTAGTTCCTTTTGATTTTTCAGTTCCCACGGAACCAAACCAATCAGCACCATTAGCTATAATTTCAGAAACATTTGCAAAAGTTTCAACATTATTGATAATGGTTGGCTTTCCAAACAAACCGCTTACAGCCGGGAATGGTGGACGGGGGCTTGGCATACCGCGGAATCCTTCGATACTATTGATAAGAGCAGTTTCTTCTCCACAAACAAAAGCTCCGGCACCCATTTTAATTTTTAGTTCAAAACTAAAATCTGTTCCACAAATATTTTTACCAAGCAATCCATATTCCTTAGCATCTTTCATCGCAATTTTCAAACGTTTGATGGCAAGCGGATATTCAGCTCTGATATAAACATAACCTACAGAGGCTCCGATTGCATAGGCTCCAATAACCATTCCTTCAATCAAACGATGAGGATCTCCTTCAACAACGGCACGGTCCATAAATGCACCCGGATCACCTTCATCAGCGTTGCAAATTAAATACTTCTGTTCATTAACCTGTTGATTGGCAATTCTCCATTTTCTTCCGGTAGGAAAACCGCCACCGCCTCTACCGCGAAGACCGCTTTTTTCGATAATATCACAGATATCTACACTACTGTGAGTAGTGAGTGTTTTATACATACTTGCATATCCGCCAAAAGCGATATATTCATCAATACTTTCAGGATTGATAAGTCCGCAGTTCTTGAGTACAATTCTTTTTTGTTTAGCAAAAAAAGGTAATTTATAAAAATCGTTTACACCTTCCCACTGATTGTTGTTTCCAATTTGAATTTGACCCAAAACATCTTTAGTATTGAGTTTATTAGAAAAAGCAGCATCTAAGATTGCCTCTGCTTTATCGCTTGTAACATTTTGGAAAGCCAATCTGTTTTTTCCGGGAAGTTGAACATCAACAAGAGGTTCTGCTTTACAAAGTCCGATACAACCAACTTCCATAATGTCAGCATCAATTTTATTTTTGCTGAGGTAGTTTTTTATTGCCTCAATTGTCTCAGCAGCTCCGGCACCCAATCCACAGGTTCCTGCTCCGACATAGATAATAGGTTTTTCGATTTTTTCTCTTTTAATAACACTGAGTTGATTTTGAATATCAGTGTTTTTATTGCCTTTAATAAGGTCAATAAGCATTTGTTGTCTTTTATCTGAATTAAGTGTGCCCATATTATTCTTCTTTATTTCGATAAGATTCAATAATTTCTTTAATACTTTGTGCTGTCACATTTGCGTGGAAGGTTCCGTTAACATTAA
>Ga0209099_1002287_pt1 | contig 17192 bp, 22 predicted proteins | sample AD_JPNHW2_MetaG_FD_184430 | JGI IMG/M metagenome (GOLD analysis project Ga0209099, IMG submission 184430) | Active sludge microbial communities of municipal wastewater-treating anaerobic digesters from Japan - AD_JPNHW2_MetaG (SPAdes) (version 2) | ecosystem: Engineered > Bioreactor > Anaerobic... | reverse complement strand
CCGTGCACGCCGATAAGGGCCGCGATGCACCGCTCCGAGATCCCGTAGCAGGTCTGGTTCGCGAGCTGCTGGGCGCCGGATTCGTCCTCGTACGTGATGTTAAAGGTCTTACTAAAGTGCGTGCCGAGATGGTGGACGGTGCCGATCTGGAGCGTCCTGCCATTTGGCATGACCGTGTCGACCGCGATCGTGTAATCCGCGCCGGGGAACTTGTCCCAGTCCGGCCGCCTGGAGATGATGATGGGGATGCAGAGCGACTCGTAGAACTCGCGGGTAAGGGCGATCTCGCTCTCCACCTGCGCCTCCGCCTCGTCCCATGTTGCATGCACGGTGTGCGATTCCATGAACGAGGTGATCTCCCGCAGCCGGATGAGCGGCCGGGTCTGCTTGGTCTCGTACCGGAACGTGTTCACGATCTGGTAGATCTTCAGCGGGAGATCGGCGTGGGACCGGACCCAGAGGGCATACATCGGGTAGATGGCAGTCTCGCTCGTGGGACGCAGCGCGAGCCTCACATCGAGCGGGGTTGTCCCGCCGTGGGTCACCCAGTAGACCTCGTCCTCGAACCCCTTGATGTGCTCGGCCTCTTTCATGAACTCCTGCTCGGGGATGAGGAGCGGGAAGAGGGCTTCGGCATGATCCCGGTCGAGAAGTTCGCGCAGGCGCCGGTACACATGTTTCCGGATCGCGAACCCGTAGGGATACCAGACATAGAGCCCCTTGACCGGGTACCGGACGTCCATGACCTCCGCACGCCAGAGAAGATCGTTATACCATTCGGAAAACTGCGTTTTTGGCGGCAGGGCGCCAGCATCCTCGTCCATTATCCAATCCTCAAACCACCAATTGTATGACCTGAGGCGTAATAAAAGCCTCGACAATCGCTGCGACGACAATCAGCGGGAGGACGGTTGTGAAAAACATCCGGGACAGGCGTGCGGCTTCGCCCGCTGCATCGCCCTGCCCGTAGTATTCGCTGACAAGCGCCTGCGAGAACAGGATCCCAAGAGCCCCGGCGAGGATGAAACCCGGGATCTCGAAGATGCCGTGAGGCAGGAGCGCCGCAGCGATAAAAGCGGGGCTGTGATCCTTAAGGACCATCTGCACGATGGCGCCGATCACGATCCCGTTCAGGCTCATGATGAGGATTGTTATGATGCCAAACGAAGCGCCGCCAAGGAAGAGCAGGATGCAGGTTTCGAGATTGTTGATCAGGATCTTCCCGCACAGTTCGAAGGAGTTATCCCCCATCATCTGCCCGGCAACCTCTTTTTCGAAAAAACTGAGCAGCTGTTCGCCGATTGCCGGGTGCTGGGCAGCGCCAACCCAGCCGATCGTGAGCATGGAGAAGAAGAGGAGGATAGTTAAGACAATTGCATTCTTCAGCGGGGTATTGGGCAGGCCCGGTGACATTTTTGGCGGGATCTCAGACATAGAGTACCATCCGCATCATGTCACGGATGCCCGGGGCAAGCCCGACCGTTATCATCGCAAGCAGGATCAGGTGCCAGAGGCTGCCCTCCGCTTCCTTCCGGTAGAGTTCGAGGACGTAGATCGCGGGAAAGAGGACGCAGAGCTTTAAGGGGAACATGACAAAGCCGGTGCCGGTGAGCGCGATCAGGTTGGAACCGACGACGTGCTGCTCGACATAGACCAGCGGGTGCAGGTCGATCCCGAAACTGGTGGCGCTCGCATCCAGCATGTGGCCGAGGATCAGGGTGACAAAGAGCGCGTCGGAGGCATACGTCCATCTCAGCACGTACCGCATGAATCCCCATACCGCGGCCGTTGTTGCGGCAGCCATGAGGAGTATGGTTGCAAGGACATCGAACGCAACATGGGTGTGGGTAAAGCCGTACGAGAAGAGGATGAGGGTGACGGTGCCGGCTGCTGCCGTCCCGATTCCTGCATAGAGGTGCAGGAAATTTTTGACAATCTTCTGTGTCTCAAGGAACCGGGAGAGGAAGAGGGCGCCTGCGGTGAAGAAGAAGAGGAGGAAGTAGATGAGCGGGGTGATCAGGAGATACTGGAGATCGGAGGTGATCATGCCCGTGTCCTGCACGACCCGGAGCACGCCGCCGAGCACGACGTAGGGAATGGTTGCGAGCACGAACGCCTTGTCGATCGCGATGCCCGCACGGTTCAGCCACCGGTAGATCAGGTAGACCGAGATGATGAGGATGATTGCGTACGTCAGGGTATCGACGATATTGTATGCCTGCCCGTACCGTATGGGATCGATGTAGTATTTGTAGATGAACTCACTAATCATTCATGATCAGAGTGAGCGCAGAGGGCATAAAGGTACTGAAATCAAAGCCGTTCGACAAGTCCCGGTGGATGCAGCTGCCCCGGGATGTCGTGATCGGCCACGATGTCCTCTCCCAGATCCCGGCGATCTGCCGGGACCTTAAGCTCGGCAGCACTGCGCTTGTCATCTCGGGAAAAAGCACCATGGATCTCGCCGGTGAACAGGTGTGCGGTTACCTTGGCGACGGGTACACGATCAAAAGTTTTACCGCACCGGCAATCAACGCGAAGATCATCCGGCAGGGGGAAGCTGCGGCAAAGAAAGCAGACTTTGTCATCGGCGTCGGGGGTGGGCGCGTCATCGACACGGCAAAGATCGTCTCCTACAACACCGACCGGCAGTTCATCTCCGTCCCGACTGCCGCGTCCCATGACGGCATCGCATCGGCCCGTGCGTCGGTGCCAAGCAAAGACGGCCATGCCTCGCTCGACGCCCAGCCCCCGATCGCAATTGTTGCCGACACCGGAATCATCGCCGCCGCTCCCCACCGGCTCCTCGCATCCGGCTGCGCGGACATCATCTCGAACTATACCGCGATCCTTGACTGGGACCTTGCCCACCGGGTAAAAGGCGAGCCGATCAGCGAGTACGCGATGGCGCTCTCGAAGATGACCGCCGAGATCCTCGTGAACAACGCCCGGATCATAAAACCCCACTCCGAAGAGGCTGCATGGTTCGTGACAAAGGCGCTTGTCAGCAGCGGCGTTGCGATGAGCATCGCCGGTTCTTCCCGCCCGGGGAGCGGGGGAGAGCACAAGTTCTCCCATGCCCTCGACCGGCTCGCGCCGGGAAAAGCCCTGCACGGGGAGAGCTGCGGGATTGGCACGATTATCTCGATGTATCTCCATGGCGGGGACTGGCGGGGGATCCGGTCTTCGCTTAAGACGATTGGCGCCCCGACAACGCCCGCGGATGTCGGGATCGATGACGGGGTTGCCGTACAGGCGCTCCTGATGGCAAAGACTATCCGTCCGGAACGCTTCACGATATTTGATATGGGCATTACCGAAGAGTCCGCAAAGAACCTCATCCGGATGCTGTACCAGGAGTGATCCCATGACGGAAGGCAAGACCAAGGTAACGCTGATCGGATCGGTGTATGCACGGCAGGGGCTGGAGTTCATTTACGAGGGGGATGTGCCCGCCTGCGAGACCTGCAAGGTGAAAAAAGCCTGCCACAACCTCGTGAAGGGGCGCAAGTACCGGGTCATGACGATACGGACGACCAGGCACGACTGCCCGGTCCACTTTGACGGCGCATTTGCCGTCGAAGTTGCGGAAGCCCCGTCGTCGGCACTGATCAGCGCCGAGATGGCGATCGTCAACTCGAAGATCCGGTTCGAGGTCTCCTGCAACAAGAGCGACTGCAAGAGCTACGATCTCTGCCACCCGGACGGGATTGTCGAAGGGGAGAAGTACATTGTTGCGGATGTCCTCGGGAACGCCCCGGATATCTGCGAGAAAGGCCGGACCCTGAAACTGGTCGAACTGAAGAACGTTTAGACTGTTCTCATTTTCCGCCGGGTATTTTTCCCCGGGGATTTCCCCGGTCCCCGTATTTTAAGGTCAGGTTTTTCCCGGACGGTTTTTGAAACGTCGGTTCTTGTTTCACCGGGGGAGCCGTGAAACATTGGACGATATCCGGTTTTTGATGCGCGAAAAATCGTACACTCCTGCTGCCTGCAAGAGAATATTGTAAAAAATGAAAAATAAAAAAGATCCCGGTTCCTTCCGGCTCAGCGGATCATCAATTTCGTCGCTGTCTTCCGTACAGGACTGCAAGCAGGGCAATACCGGCTGCTGCAACGGGGACGATGGGGGAGAGCGGCGAAGCCGGGGATTCTTCAGCTGCCGTTGTGGGCACCGTCGTCTTCATTGACGTATGTGTCAGCGTGGGCGGGTTCGTGACCGCGATTGTGGTATCGGTCACCGTCACGGTCTTGGGTACTGCAAGCCGGACATTGTCGATATATCCCTGCGCATAGTGGCCGGGCGCCGAATAATCGCCGATGGTCCCGATAACGATGTATTTCATCCCGCGGAGGGGTTCTTTTAAGTCGATGTAATAGCCCCAGAGGTTGGCAATCGCGGTCTTATCGATGACCCGCATGGTAAGCGTGGTCTCCTTGTCGTCATATTCGAGCGTGACGTGATAGGTATGGTTATTCTCAAAATTCACGGTCGGCGCACCGGTCTTTTCCCCGTAGGAGTTCTGCTGGCTGCTCACTTCGGTGAGCCGGTTGCTTGGCGTCACCGCACGGATCCACATGAGTTTCCCGTATTTCGCGTTCGTGAACTCGGTCAAGGCAATCGTTCCCTTGGTCCGGTCCATCTCCTGCGTTGCAAACCCGAGCCGGAACGCAGTGTCCTGCTCGGTATTGGTCGGGGTCAGGTCATAATCGATGGTGAAGGATCCGCCGTTATAATTCGGTACCTGGACATAGGCCTTTCCGGCATTTCCCGGTTCGATGGAATAGTAGTAGACCCCTTTATCTGGCACCCAGTAATAGGACTTGGGGCTGTTCGTGATCCACCCGGGATCGGTGGTAAATGTTGCCTGGTACAAAACCTCTTCCTGCGTTGTCGTGGCAGCGGCTACCGGCGGGAATAAAACTGCCAGCATGCCGGTCAGGATAAGGATCGTCGTAAGTACTGCTTTCTGCATGGATACCGCTCCATTGAGTTGTACAGGTTAATCCCATCCCGGTTCATAATCATTCTGGTCGTTGAACCTGCGGGTTACATGCCTGAGGTTCAGGATTACATTTATCTTGAAAAATAGGGTAATATGATAGACAGGATTTTCCTCGCGATAGTAGTCTAGCGGCAGGACAGGAGCTTCCCAAGCTTCTAACCCGGGTTCGATCCCCGGCTATCGCATTTGGATGGAGACCGAACCTGATCGCTGCGCGATACGGATCATTGCAGAGAACAGAAAAGGGGTACTCCGGGATATTGCCGCCGTCGTTGCCGAACATAATGCCAACATCCTGATGATCAACCAGGAGGTCTTCGACACCGGTCCCTACACGGGAAACGCGGAACTCTATTTTGAATACGAGCCTGACCCGGCCGACGATCTTGACCGGCTGGAGCAGGACCTGAGCGATATTCCGTCCGTCCGCGAGGTGAAGGCCTACCAGCCGTTCGGCAACATCTTCGGGTCACGCGTGATCATCATCGGCGGCGGGGCGCAGGTAGCCCAGGTTGCGCTTGGCGCCGTCAACGAAGCGGACCGGCATAACATCCGGGGGGAGCGGATCTCGGTGGATACCATCCCGCTCGTGGGCGAACGCTCGCTTGCGCACGCCGTCGATGCCGTCAGCAGGCTTCCCCGTGCCTCGATCCTTGTCCTTGCCGGGTCGATCATGGGCGGGGAGATCAGTAAAGCGGTCGAACGTGTCAAAGAGGCCGGGATACCGGTGATCGCGCTCAAGATGGCCGGAAGCGTTCCGGAACACGCCGATCTTGTCGTCACCGACCCCATCCAGGCCGGCGTTTTTGCCGTCATGCACGTCAGCAGCAAGGCGGTCTTCGATATCAACCGGGTCAGGGGACGAGAGTTCTGAATGGATATCATCGATAAAGCAGTCGCTGTCCTCATGCATGACGGGATTGTCATTTACCCGACCGAGACCGTGTACGGGCTTGGAGCCGACGCGTTCTCGGACCATGCAATTGAAAAGGTGTACGAGGCGAAGCAGCGCCCGTTCTCCCAGCCGGTATCGATCGCCGTCTCGTCCTTCGACATGCTGGCGGCAGTCGCCTTTGTTGAACCCGGTATAGAAGAGTTCCTCCAGGCATTTCTACCCGGCCCGGTTACGGTCGTGCTGAGGGCAAAACACTCCGTCCCCGACATCCTGACAGGGGGGACCGGTCTTATCGGCGTGCGCATCCCGTCCCACCCGGTCGCACTCTCGTTAATCGAACGGTTCGATTCCCCGATCACGGCGACGAGCGCCAACCTTCATGGCGCAAAAGACCCTGCGACTCCCGATGAATGCACCGTCCCCCGGGACCTCCTCATCGATAGCGGACGGCTTCCCGGGACCCCGAGCACGGTCGTCGACATGACAACCCGGACAATCCTCCGGCGCGGGGCGCGGGCGGACCAGATCGAACAGTACCTCTCCCGGCTGCAATCATGAACGCACAGGCAATCCGTCTCAGGGACTTTATCGTCGATGCCGACGGCTGGATCTACGCGGTTTCCACGTACGATAATGCGGAACGCGCCGGCTGCGTCCTGCGCTACGTCCCCGATCCCAAAGGCGGGCGGGTCAACCCGCAGGGGATACGGTACCGGAAGATGGAGTTCGATGAGGCGTACGCGTTCATCGCAAAGCACAAGCCGGGGTATTCGGGAACCGTCCAGCGGATCCCGGTTGCAGATATCCGGCAGGTGCTCAAGCCGGAGCTCCGGATGCCGGCAGTTGCCGCCTCCCACCCAAGAGTCCGGGAACTCCGGTCGATCCTGAACGTGCCCGATGGGTTCATCGGCTGCACCGGGTCGATCCTCTGCGGGCTCGACAACGAGACATCCGACATCGATCTCGTCGTGTACGGGGCCGAATGGTTCCGTGCGCAGAGGACGCTGAAGGATGCGATCAGGAACGGCAGGATCGACGATCTCTCCGAAGAGATGTGGGAGCGGGTATACGAGAAGCGCCAGCCGGAGATCCCGTTTGGCGACTTCGTCCTCCATGAGCGGCGGAAATGGAACCGGGGGCAGATAGGCGGGACTTACTTCGACCTGCTCTACACCCGGGCGTACGAGGATATCGGCAGGATCGCGATAACCAAGGGCGGAGTCCTGGGAAAGATGACGATTACGGCGAAAGTCACCGACGCCTCGTTTGCGTTCGACAATCCTGCCGTCTATTTGGTCGACCATGACGAGATTAAAAAAGTGCTCTCCTTCACCCACACCTACAGCGGGCAGGCACTCACCGGCGAAACCATTGAAGCGTGCGGGGTTGCGGAGCAGCACGGCAGCGAGCGCTGGCTCATTGTCGGCACGACCCGGATTGCAAAAGGGGAATATATCGTCTCAAGGACGCTTCTTGACCAGTGATCCGGCATACGATCACAGGAGCTCGGACAACCGGTGGCCGCCGGAGTTCTCGCACTGTTCTTTATAGGAGCACCGGCCGCAGGGTGCATTGAGCGGGCGTTCCGGCACGTCGCCGTCATGGATTGCGCGGATGTTCCGGAGCACGGTCACGAGCATACGCCGGTCCCGTGGCTGGACCTCGTGAAATCGTGAAACGCCGTCCGGGAGATACTCGATCGATCCCCCGGGGCAGGGTTCCCCGGTGATCTCCCCGATGCAGAGCGCAAGGGCCGCGATCCGGAGCCGGTCGGAGCCCGGGATGCCAAACGGCAGGGAGCCACCTGCCCGGACAAGGGAGAACTGGTGATCCGGAAAGACCCGGTCGACCATGCCGACAATCCCCTGCTTCTTCGAGATCACCTTAAGGTCGTGCTCAGTCGCGGGTTTCCATTCGGTTTTCCGGCATGCCGTGATGCAATGCTCAAGGAACTCTTTCTGCGCGGGATCGATGCCCGGGCGGACTGCGAGCACCTCGTCCCAGATGACCGCAGGATCCAGGGGCTTTCCCAGGTGGTACGAGATCTGTTTGCAGACCGCGTACCTGTCGGACTCGGCATACGCCTTCCCTTTCTCGTAATAGTACCGGCGCGGGCAGGTATGACAATGTACGAGATCCGATACGGCGATGAGGTTATCCGGCCTATGCAAACAACTCCTCCGTAAGAGACCGTACGACCGCGTTCGGATTATAATTTTTGATTTGTGCGCGAAGGATTCTCCAGCCTTGCTTCCCTGCCGTGAGCGAGATTCCAGCCGGATTTCCCCGTATTTTCAAAGGCCGGTTTTCACAAACCATTTCATTACCATTACTCCCTACAGTACTATATGGCAGCACAGGAAATTGCCGTCAATGTCCCGCAGGGACTCGATCCCGTCTACAGCAACATGATCCAGATCGCGTACAAGGATGACGAGTTCACCTTCGTCTTCCTCCACCAGATCCCTTCCATCAACCAGGCCCGGGCAAAAGCAATCGTCTCGATCACCCCGACGCATGCCAAGAACCTGCTCGCTGTGCTCACAAAGACCGTGAACGACTATGAGGCGAAGTTCGGGAAGATCAATGCTCCCGCAGAGAAACAGGGCGAAGGCAGTGTCACGGCCCTGCGCGGGTACTCGTAAACCCGATAATTTATTATGATACGGGTCGATATTGTGAGGCAATGCGCCGCCGTGGCTTAGCGGCATAGCGGCTGATTCGTAATCAGCAGGTCGAGGGTTCAATTCCCTCCGGCGGCTTTTCTGACAGCGTAAATGTCGGATTCAATTTTCCGGATTACTCTGATCTTTAAGTTTCAGGCGCCACCACCTTTTCACCTGAGAAATCCATCATCACAAGGCGCCGGTATCCCATCCCGGTCATTATTCAACCGGATTGATACCAAGAATGCCCTGAACGATCATCAGATATAATACCTATAGGTGCATAGTAGTGTTACTATGCAGGCAGCGACTTCAATCTACATCCGGGAGGATCTCAAAACGCAATTAAACTCCTTAAAACGCCATCCCAGAGAATCGTACAACGATGTCATTGAGCGCCTGGTAACTCTTGCAGTCGATGATGAACCACTGAGTGACGAGACAATGCGGGGACTTGAAGAATCACTCAGTGAGATCCGTCAGGGAAACCTGATCCCGGAAAAGGAGATCATGAAGAAGTATGGTGTTAAATGAGCCCATACCAGGTAAAATATACCCCTCGTGCAGATCGCGATCTCGAAAAACTTGCTCCTGAAACCGCCCGACAGGTCATCCGGAAAATTCATGAAATCCAGGAAGATCCCTACCGCTATGTCAAAAAAATCAAGGCGTCAAATCCAAGGCACCCGATATATTCGGTGAGAATCCGCCGGGGCATGAGGGCTTTCATCTCAATCCATGATGATGTTTTGATCATCCACGTTCTTGAAGTGGAGAACCGGAAAACTGCGTACCGGGATTTTTAAAAAAATCCCGGCCTGATACCCCGTTCTCCTTTACAATAGTTCCTGCAATGCCGTCAACTCTTCTTTGAACATATCCGGGAATGCCTGATACCCCGCGGGTGTATTCTGCCTGTTCGTTTATCGGTTGAATTTAATTCTTTTAAACTTTTTCAGAACAGGATTCCTTCTTAAGTGTCCGGGTCCTGGACTGCCCCCATCATACCATCACCAGTCACGGTCATCTCCATTGTTGTCCTGTCCCCCTGTTCCCGGGATCATTCCCTTGCGACCCTATAACGACGGTAAAACCCTGACCATGATTGGAACTGACGTGATCCAGAGCAGATACGCCGCCATAAGGCTCTGCACGAAACTGAACAGGTTCATCAGGAAGTACAGGACAAGGAGAAAGAGGAGCGTCGAAAGGAGATAAAAATTAGGAATATCACAGATATAAGAGGGAAAATGAGGATGCAGACGGACACCAAAGACCTCATCGATGAGCGAAAGAAGCAGCAATTACATGCGGATATGCTGGCGGATCGTGCCGAGGATGATTATCTTCCTCTCGAATCCCTCTCCGCAGTTCAGGCCATCAAGAAGGAAATTGACGACGATAAAGTGGTTAAAGCCCGAAAAAAGGGCCGGCTTGCAGATGATATGAAGCACATTGAAGAAGAGGGTAAATTTGTTCCCCTTTCGGAAATTAAAGATTAATCTCACCGTTGGTCTGAAGAATACATTTATCCAGATATACACGCATATACATCAGCATATGCCGCAGATTACCTCAGTCAGGATGCGAACAGACACCAAGGCGCTTCTTGACGATCTGAAACTGAATCCACGTGAGACTTACGATGATGTTGTCCGCCGTTTGGCTGAAGCCGCGTATGATGATGAGCCAATGACACCGGAAGAGATCGAAGCGATGGAGGAAGGGATCGCTGATCTCAAAGCAGGCCGTGTCCGTTCACTCCGGGAGGTAATGAAAGATCTCGGGGATGACAACGTGATCGCGTCAAGGACATCGTGATTGCGTGTATCAGATCAGGCTATCACAAAAGGCAGAGAAAGACCTTGCGAAGATCCCTCAAAAGGACCGTATCCACATTGAATTAAAGTTAGAGGAGTTTGCCGCCCATCCGGAGATCCGGCACGATGTTGTAAAGATCAGGGACAGCCCGAAGGTTGCACCACGGTACCGGATCAGGATCGGGGAATACCGGGCGACGTTTTTTATCTGGCACGATATGCTTCTTATCGAAATAATCACCATCGGGAAAAAGGAGAATTTCGAATATTGAACCATTTTCTGAATAATTTATCCCTGACTTCCAGTACTTTCACTTATAAATCCGCAAAAATACTAAGTCTACGTCGCCGGCAGGAGCCGGATCATGACCAGAACGGAAACGATCCAGAGCAGGTAAGCCCCGGCAAGGCTCTGCAGGAAACTGAACCGGCTCATCAGGAAGTACAGGACGATAAGGAAGAGAAGCGTCGGAATGGCAAACCAGAACGATCCGAGCACGAGCTGCTGCGTCGTTTCACGGCCGGCCTCGGAGTACGTGAAGAGGAACGCAAGCGTCGTCGTAATCGGGGCTGCGGCAAGAATCCCGCCGTACTTCGGGTCCACCTGCTGGGCAAGCAGGGTCACCCCGACAATGATGGTGCCTGCTGCGAGGAACTTGAGCGCGGTATACAGGATATCCATGGCTGGTACAGTTATGGGCTTTCCCCGGTCTTAACCGCCTCCCATGAAAACCCGGTTGGCCGAAAATCCATGAAAGCCACGTACAAAAACGTATCAGCCGGAAGATCCCACAACTGACAGACGATGGATAACCGATCCGGGCCTTACCGCCTTTCCGCCGGTGAAGAGAAGCGGTCAGCAGATTTTTTTAAAAACAGCCGCATCCCCCCGGCGGTTGACGGCGCCATCATCGAATACATCGCAAAAAAGACCGGGAAATCCTGGAACGATCCGGTCGTACTCGAACGGCTGCGGAGGGCGATCGTCGCCCAGAAAGCCGGTTACTGGAAGTCTGATAGGAAGCGAAAGCCCGCCTACACGAAAGGCTATTCCGTGCTCGGGTACCTCGCCTACCATTTCCCGGTCTACTTCATGCAGACGGAATACATCCTGCAGGACCTTGCAGGTGCCGGTCTCCTGAAACCGGAGATCGTCATTCTCGATGTCGGGACCGGCCCCGGTGTCGTCCCGCTCGCGGTTGCCAACTTCTTCTCAAGGCTCGATCATGCCTCTGCGTCGGTCTTTTCCATCGAACGATCGGAAGAGAACATCGAGGCGTTCAGGTTCCTCCGGCAGGCGGTTTTCCCGGTCAAGGGAAACACGACGCTTCATACCCCGGTGCAGGCAGATATCCGGGAGATCGACGACCGGAAGATCCCCGGTCCGGTCGATCTCCTCGTCTTTTCGAACGTTGTCAACGAACTGGAGACCGCAACGATCGATGATGCGGTGGATCTGGTGATGCAGTTCTCCGGCCATGTCAGGCAGGACGGTACGATCCTGATCGTCGAACCGGCGGAGGAGGTGACTGCGACCCGGCTGCGGGTTCTTACCCGGGCCTTGCAGGACCGGGGGCTCACCGTCCACAGCCCCTGCCCGGTCATCCGGGCCACGCGGTGCGATCCTTCGCGCTGCTGGAGCTTCATGACCCGGCCGACAATCTACCCGACCCGGCTCATGGAGACGCTTGCGGCATGCGACGAAGCGTACCGGTACCTCAACACGGACATCAAGTACGCGTACGCGATCCTCCGGAAGGACGGAACGACACGGCAGGACGTTCTGGTTCCGCCTCAAGCTAAGGTTGCCCGGCTCTCGAAACTTCACCAGCACATCAACCGGTCCATCAACGTTGTCGCCGCAAAGATGTCGCAGGATCTCGGGGACAGAAAGACCCATGTCTTTAAAATCTGCGATGGGACTGCGGCAAAACCGGCGTACGTGGTACTGCCGGAGTACTACAGGACTGCATCAAACGACCTGATCATGAAAGAGCCGTATGGAGGGATCCTTGAATTCCGGCAGGTCATCGTCCGGTACAACCGGCAGCATGATGCATATAACCTGCTGGCCAACAGGAATACAGGGATTCTCCGGTATGGCGAGACCGCAGGATCGCCGGAAGGTCCGGATGCCGCCAAACCCGCCGGCACCCGGAAACGTGGTTAATACCCGAAGAATTTTCACCTGAAATGACCAAACAGTTCACGCAACAACCGGGCGTAATGAAACGTCTTTCCCGTCTCCTATGAAACTTTCTTCGGGCTGTGTCCTGTGCTACAAAGGCGCAAAGATGGTTCTCTTTGTTACGGGACGGTGCCACCGCTCATGCTGGTACTGCCCCCTCTCTTCGATGCGGAAAGGCAAGGACGTTGTCTACGCAAACGAGCACCGGATCGGGAAGCCGGAAGAGATTGTAAAAGTCGCAGAATCGATGAGCGCGGAAGGGACCGGGATTACCGGCGGCGAACCTCTCATGGTGCTGGATCGCGTCATTGAGTATTGCCGGCTCTTGAAGGACCGTTTCGGGAAAGGCCACCAGATCCACCTGTACACGGCAAAGGCACCGTCCGATGAGGAACTCCTGCGCCTTACGGGCCTTGTCGATGAGATCCGGATCCACCCTCCGCACGAGTCCTGGGACGATATCGAATCCTCGGAATACCTTGCGGCGGCAAAGCGTGCGAAAGCACTCGGGTTCGAGACCGGGTTCGAGGTGCCGGCGCTTCCCGGGCTGGATCGCCTTGCGGCAGCGCTCCCGTACCTCGACTTCCTCAACATCAATGAACTGGAATGGGGCGAGACCAACGCCGATGCGATGCGGGACCGGGGGTATGTCCTTGCCGACGACGTCCATAACGCCGTTCTTGGTGCGCGGGAATGGGCTGAACCGCTCCTCTCCGATCCGAAGGTCCACTGGTGCTCCTCGTCGTTCAAGGATTCGGTCCAGTTGCGGGAACGGTTAAAAAGAATCGCGAAGAACACGGCGCGGCCTTTCGACGAGATTACAGATGACGGCACCATCGTCTACGGAGTGTGGGAACCGTCCGAAGGCGACCGCGAGGCGTGCAGGAGATCCTGCGTCGCGGAGTTCGGAGAGGGGGAATTTGCAGACCTTGGCGACCGGATCGAGACCGCATGGTGGCTCCTTGCCGATGCCAGGGACCGCCTCCCCGGGAAAAAATATGTCGTCGAACGCTACCCCGATGGCGGGATCGTTGTCGAGGTGACGCCGCTGTGATCCGGGAACGTCTGCTCGAACCGGCCTATGAGCGGTTTTTAAAGGTCCAGTGCCGGCACATCCCGCGCCACATCGCCATCATCCAGGACGGGAACCGGAGGTACGCAAAAGCGCTGGGCATCGACAAGGCATCCGGTCACCGGGCCGGTGCAGACAAGACTGAGGAGATGCTCGACTGGGCGCACGATCTCGGGATCCGGCATATCACCCTCTACTCCTTCTCGACAGAAAATTTCCGGCGGGACAAGCAGGAAGTCGATAACCTTTTCCAGTTGTTCAAGGAACGGTTCCTCTCCGTCATCAGCGATGAACGGGTGCACCGGTACCGGATCCGCGTCCAGATGGTCGGGGATATCTCGCTCTTACCCGAAGATCTCCAAAAAACGATCCGGGATGCGGAGGAGGCGACAAAAGACTACGACGGGTTTACCCTGAATGTCGCAATCGCGTACGGCGGGAGAAACGAGATCGTGCTCGCCACCCGCGATATCCTCGCTTCTGTAAAAGACGGTTCGCTTTCCCCTTCCGAGATCGATGTCCCTATGGTCGAACGGTACCTGCATGACCGCAAGGGTATCCCACCTGTCGATCTCATCATCCGGACCGGGAACGAGTGCCGCACCTCGAACTTCCTGCCATGGCTTGCAAACGGGCATGAGTCCTGCGTGTACTTCTGTGCGCCGTACTGGCCGCTTTTCAGGAAGATCGATCTCCTGCGGGCGATCCGCGTGTACGACCAGAGGATACAGTCCCGTTCCTGAAACGGCATTCCGTAACCCCCGGTTCACCTTCACCCCCCGCACCGCTGCCTCTATATCTCCATGACTTGAATAGAAGATTAGAGAACATGACTTCCGATTCTACCGGGGGCGTAAAGTGGCGCCGGGCAACAGTCCTTATCCGCAGCGATATTTTTACCCTTGCGGAGGAGCAGGGAATCGACATCAGCAGCGAGTGCAACCGTGCGCTTGCCGGAAGACTTGGGATCGAATATACCCAGCAGAAGAACCCGGAGAAGGCGTATGAAAGCCCGGTCATCATTGCAAAAGAGGGGGCAGGAAGAACCGGATCCAAAACCGGGGGGGCGGGAAGATCCCAAAACCCGGTCCTGAACGCGGAGGACCCGGCAACCCCCGCCCGGATCCTGAAAATCAGGAAGGAGCCCGCGCCAAAGGTGAAGCCGGTCCCCGCCCCGGTTCCTGGTGAAGAGCAAAGTGTGCAGGTAAAAACAACCGGTCCGGAACCTGAACCAGCCGTGCCGGTCCCTGCGGCAGGCCATAAGGCCGGAGGGAGATCCCAGAAGAAATCCCCGCAGAAGGTGGGAAAGGACAACCTGATCCGGCAGTTTGTCGCAGAACGGATCGCAAGAACCAGCGACGGGGAATCGGACCGGATTGCAAAGGACGAACTCTACCAGCTCTTCTCCCGCTGGTGGAAGGCAAACGCAGGCAGGCAGGGGACGGTTCCTGACAAGAGGGTGTTTTCCGTCTTCCTGAAGAACCGGCTCGTTATGGACGAGAGCGTTGCTGACGGCATCCAGTACTGGAACAACGTGAGACTGCGGTAGCCCGGGGTCATGTCCCGAACCTCCTGACCCGGGATTGGTAATCGCGCAGGATCCGGAGGAAATCCACGTTCCGGAAATATTTCCAGTTCACGTCCGAAAAGAAGATCTCGGAATATACCGACTGCCAGATCAAAAAGTCCGTCAGGTGATCGCCCCCGCTTTTCACCACAATATCCGGGGCGTACTTGAAGGTTAAATAGGATTCCAGCAGGTTTTCATCGACCTGCCCCGGCGCAACACCATCCTCTGCCATCTTCCGGATACATGCCGTGATCTCCTCCCGCCCGCTCTTGCCGATGGCAACAACGACCGGAAGGCCGGTGCCGATCTGCTCCTCCTTGTCACGGTAATGGAGGTACAGGCAGGCTACCGCGCCGATTGCCCGGATGGCCGGCAGGCAGCGCTCCATCTCTCCGGGGTTCCGGGTGCTGATGTGAAACGTGAGCCCTTTCACGGCATTTTCCCCCGAAGGGTTCTTCCTTGTCACCTCGGAAGAGATCTCCGCGCACCACCGGGTGACCGCGAGCAGTTTCTCCGGGGCTTCAGCCATGTCCCGCCCGTTTATCATGAAACAGATGTGCGCAGGCAGCATGGCAATCTGCCGGCGGAGCAGCTGTTCATAGAGCCAGTAGATCATGTACTGGTACCTGATTACCCGCCGATCCTAGATAGTCTTTTTATTCCATTGGAAATCTGGTACATCCGGACATGACGATAAACCGTAACAGGTACAGAAACGATCCGGGAGTTTTAGGCAAGCCGAAAAATTATTTATTTAGGGATTCCTAAATATCCGGCCGATGACATCCGAGCAGCTGGAAGAGTACCTTGAAGCGATCTATGACATCGGCGAAAAGGACGGGACGGCAAAGACATCCTCCATCGCCCGGTGCCTGAAGGTTTCACCGGCAAGCGTTACCGAGGCGCTCCAGAACCTGTCGGAGAAAGGGTACGTGAACTATGAACCGTACCGGGGCGCTACCCTGACGGACCGGGGGCGGGAGAAAGCCGAGGGCATCAAGCGCCGCCACCGGCTTCTCGAAGTGTTCCTCTCGGATGTGCTGAAGATCAACGGTGAGAATGTGCATGACGAGGCATGCAGGATGGAACATACGATCTCGGACGAGACCGCGTGTGCGCTCTGCAAGATGCTCCATGCCCCGTCCCGCTGCCCTCACGGGAGCCCCATCCTGCCCTGCAACAAGGAGGTGCCCGATTGTACCGGCTGCCTCACCGGCAAGGAGGAGCCATCCGAACGGCGGGAAGAACCGATCGTGCCGGTCTCGGACCTTGAACCGGGGCAGGGCGGCACTATCGCGTTCATCCGGGGCGACCAGAAGGTCGTGAAGCGCCTCTCCGATCTCGGCCTCACCATCAGGACGGCGGTCTCCCTTGTACGCAAGACCCCGATGGACGGCCCGGTCGAGATCGCGGTCCGAAGGACAAAACTTGCCATCGACCGCGCGATTGCAGACAACATCTTCATCTCCCCGGAACCGGTGAAGACCTGATGGCAGAGCCGAAGCGGCACCGGTGGGTCCAGGATCTTTTTACCGGGGCTCTTGATGGAACGGAGGGAGAGCCCGTGGATTTCACCGTTGCCCTCGCCGGCAACGCCAATGTCGGGAAGAGCGCAACGATCAATCAGCTGACAGGAGCCGGGCAGCCGACCGGGAACTGGCCGGGAAAGACCGTGGAATGCGCGGGGGGAGTTCTCCTGCACAATGGGTACCGGATCCGGATCACTGACCTGCCCGGGATCTACTCGCTTACGACCTTCTCGGCCGAAGAACGGGTCTCCCGGGAGTTCATCCTGAAAAACCGGCCGGATGTTGTCGTCAACATCCTCGATGCCTCCGCGCTTGAGCGCAACCTCTTCTTCACACTCCAGCTCCTCGAACTGCGCGTTCCGGTCGTCATCGCGCTGAACCAGACCGATCTTGCGGCGGAGAAAGGGATCCGGATCGATCCGGAGAAGCTCTCTGATCTGCTGGGG
>Ga0209099_1002284_pt1 | contig 17206 bp, 19 predicted proteins | sample AD_JPNHW2_MetaG_FD_184430 | JGI IMG/M metagenome (GOLD analysis project Ga0209099, IMG submission 184430) | Active sludge microbial communities of municipal wastewater-treating anaerobic digesters from Japan - AD_JPNHW2_MetaG (SPAdes) (version 2) | ecosystem: Engineered > Bioreactor > Anaerobic... | reverse complement strand
TTTCTATTCTTATTGTTTGGGGGTTATTGCATTTTTTCTCCCGCTTTTTCTAACTTCATGCCCATTTTTTAAGGTACTAACCTGAACAAGCCAGGTTAGATTTTTGCGTTTTATGTATTTTTGTTTTCTTTCAATTACGAATAGTAGTTTGTTTGACTTTATTGTTTTCAAATTCAATATCCATTACTTTGATAGGTTGTTGAGGCACAGGAACTAAATAAGGTATAGAAACAATGTACATCCATGAGTTGTCTGTATAGTTAAATCGTTTAATATCCACTGTATCTAATAATTCAATAATTTCTTGCTTTGTCTTCCCAATCAAAATTTTATTTTTAACAATATCGTTAAGCATATAAAATCGTTGATCTTTATTGGTTTTCCATATATCTGAATTGAAATCTCTGTCTGAACAACCAGTAAAAAAAATTAATGCAATTAAAAAAATTCCTATTATATTTTTCATTTAAACATTTTTGAATTTTTTATGAATAATAACGTTTGAAAATTACAAATCGTATTAATATAATTTATTGATAATAGTTTATACCTGTTTTTAAGTTTTTTTTAATTTTTTTAAATAATTTAATCTTCGTACCTAGTGTAGCTTTGCGAACTTTGCGTAAATCACTTTGCGAACTTTGTGGTTAAAAATCCAAAAAACCGAAGGTTTTGCTGCATTAGGGCGGAGGCCAAATACCCCGCAAGTTGAGCTGCTTAGGGGATGACGGATCGGGCAGAGCGACGGAGGAGCTCCTGCCCGATCCGTTCAGCCCCTTGCAGCGAAACGAGGAGTATGGGCCGGAGACCGACGGCGAGCCTGCGAGCCGGAATGCCCAAAACCAAAAAAAAATTATATATTTGTAGCGCAAATTGAAAATAGATAACCCATGGAACATACACCCTTAGAAATTTTAGTGAAATGTCCCCTTTTTATTGGTCTGTCAATGGATCAGATTCTGGAACTTTTAAATGGACAATATAAAATTCTGGCCTTCAAAAACGGCGATCTGGTTTTGAGTCAAGGGGAGGTTTTCAACCATCTCTATATCATAAAACAAGGAAGAGTGAGCGCCGAAATGCTGGATGCTCTAGGTAGAAACACAACTATCGAGGAGCTGGAACCCTCCAGACTGATTGCTCCCGCCTTTTTGTTTGCTTCCAAAAACCGTGTACCCGTTGATGTGATTGCCAAAATGGAGACACTGATCATTCGAATCAGTGTGGATAAATTGATGGAGATGATGCAAAAAGAGAAGATTATCCTTCGAAATTATCTCAACATCGTGGCCAATAGAGCTTACTTCCTATCTGAACGAATCAGAGCATACCGATTTGGTACCATCAAATCCAAATGGGCCAACTACCTCTTAGAACAATCTCAAGTACATCATGATACTATTTTCCAAATCCCTCATTCTCAACAGGAACTAGCTGATCTATTTGGTGTTACAAGGCCAGCAGTGGCTAAAGCTTTGTCTCAGCTGATCGAAATGGGGATAGTACAGTCTGATCGCAAATATTTTAGAATCATGAATATTGCGCTGTTGCAAAAAGTGATTACCGATCAATAAAAATATTCCTATAAAAATAACGGTTTTTAAGTTCCATTATTTAAAAAAATGTAACTTTGCAATTCTAATCAATTATTCTATTTATGGCAAAGATTACCGGGATCATCACTACTTTAAATGAGGAACGAAATATTGCTGAAGCGATTCAATCTCTTCAGCAAATTTGCGATGAGATTATTGTAGTGGACTCTAACAGCTCCGATCAAACGATTACAATTGCAGCCTCATTAGGGGCTAAAACCTATATTCAATCCTATCTGGGTGATGGGATTCAAAAGAATTTTGGAATCCAATACGCCTCAAATCCATGGATTTTCAGCATGGATGCAGATGAACGTATTTCTCCTGAATTGGCCGGCATCATCAATAAGATCGATTTTGATCATACTCCTTATTGGGGTTTTGGTGTTCGCCGCAGGAATCTGATTGGTAGTCGCTGGGTGAAAAGTTGTGGCTGGTATCCCGATTATCTGGTTCGTTTGTTTAAGCACGATCAGATCCGATTCCGGGATGTGAAACAACATGCTTCAGTACCTGTTACCAATACGCAAAAACTCAAAGGGGATCTGATCCATTTTCGGTATCAGAACTTAGGGGAACTTTTTGCCAAACCGGGCAGAAACTACAGTACGCGGGGTGCAAAAATTCTTTTCCTGAAAGGGAAGAAAGCAAACGGGTTTACCCCATTTGCACATGGATTTAGTGCTTTCTTCGTCAACTATTTTTTCAAAGGAGCTATCTTAGAAGGGATTGATGGGTTCACCCTAGCACTCTCTATTGCGGTAAACAGCTATCTGAAGTACGCAAAACTTTTAGAGTATCAGAGAGATTCTAAGGTTAGAGAAAAAGAAGATTTTGATAGTGTTTGGTAAAATCACACAAAAAATAAAAACATGCAACCGTTAGCTGAGATCTTACGACCTAAAACGCTGGAGGCCTATATTGGCCAAAAGCACCTCATCGGGGAAGGTGGTGTGTTGCGGATAGCCGTTGAAAATAAACAAATCCACTCCATGATACTTTGGGGTCCTCCCGGAGTCGGAAAAACAACATTAGCCTTGCTTATCTCAGATCTGATTGATGCTGAGTGTTATATGCTTAGTGCCATCAGTTCCGGAGTGAAGGATATCAGAGCAGTGATCGAAAAAGCGGAACAATCTGAGCATGTTTCCGTATTATTTATCGATGAAATCCACCGCTTTAGCAAAGCCCAACAAGATTCTTTGCTAGGCGCAGTAGAAAGAGGAATTGTCACTCTTATTGGTGCCACAACAGAAAATCCCTCTTTTGAGGTGATCGCACCGTTACTCTCCCGTTGTCAGGTTTATGTGCTCAACTCCCTAGACAAAAGCGATCTGGAGCAAATCCTCAAAGCTTGTATTGCCCATCTGGAAAAAGCGATGGAGATCTCCATCCGGGTGGAAGAGCAGGAAGCCCTTTTTAGAATTTCGGGTGGGGATGCCCGTAAATTGATCAATGCTATTGAGTTAACCGTTAAATACACCAAACCTTTAGATGGAGTAATCCTTCTTACGAATGAAAATGTAACGAAGTGTATCCAGAAAAACCTGGCTTTGTACGATAAAGCGGGTGAAAATCATTACGATATCATTTCTGCATTCATAAAATCTATGAGAGGATCAGATCCTAATGCTGCTGTCTATTGGATGGCCCGCATGATAGAAGCCGGCGAAGATCCCTTATTCATCGCCCGCCGGATGATCATCTTAGCATCGGAAGATATTGGCAATGCCAATCCCAATGCACTCTTGCTGGCCAACAACTGCTTTCAGGCTGTTCACCACATCGGGATGCCGGAAGGCAGGATCATCTTATCTCAAACTGCGATCTATCTAGCATCATCTCCCAAAAGTAATGCTTCGTATAGTGCCATCGATGAAGCGATTGAGTGGGTTCACAAAACGGGTGATCTCCCTGTTCCCCTTCATATCAGAAATGCACCAACATCACTGATGAAGGAGTTAAACTATGGCAAAGAGTACAAATATGCCCACTCCTTTGAACATAATTTCGTAGAACAGGAGTTCCTTCCGGAATCAATCAGTGGGAAAAAGTTCTATGAACCCCAGGATAATCCCCGGGAAAATGAGCTTCGAAAATATTTAAAAAACTGCTGGAAAGACAAATACAGATATCTGATTCTTTTTTTAGTCGGGATTTTTTCTCTTTTAAAAATCGATGCACAAGACTTACACTACTCTCAGTTTTATACGGCACAATACTTGTTAAATCCGGCCATGACGGGCGTTTACGATGGATTTTTCAGAGCCAACCTGAATCAAAAAACGCAATGGCTTTCGGTTTCCAAACCTTTCGTTTCTTTATCGGGAAGTGTGGATGCTCCTATTTACAAGAACAACAAATTCAAGCAGTTGGTTGGATTAGGATTGAACATCAACTCAGATAAAGCGGGCGATTCTGAATACCGCTCATTTGACATCAATTTAGCAGCCTCATTTGTGAAAAGTATGGGGTATAAAAACAAACACAAACTCGGTTTTGGAGCAACCGGAGGGTTTGTACAACGATCTCTGAACTACGCTGCCTTGCACTTCGATGAGCAGTTTCAAAATGGTTATTACAACCCTGATTATCCAATCACTGAGACATTTGGCGACTCCAAAATCAGCTATTTTGATTTTGGATTAGGTGTTTTTTATAGTTATTCGCCTAAAAGAAACAATGTAATCTCTTTTGGATTCAGTGCTTTACACCTAAACCGGCCCACTCAATCTTACCAACAGGGAAAAATGGTGTTACCAATCCGACTAACACCTTACTTTAATTCCCGTTGGATGTTAGCCGATTTTATAGCGATCACACCTGCTGTTTTTGCCACTTTTCAAGGAAAATATCGGGAATTCACTTTCGGTACCAATCTGGAGTACTTAATGAAGAAAAATGCGTATACTACTTTGGCAACTTTTGGAGTTGGGCTCTTCTACAGATGGAATGATGCGATTATCGCTCAAGTATTGATGGATATTAAAAATGTAAGATTAGGATTCAGTTATGATATCAACATCTCCACTTTTGTTCCTGCAACGCAGATTCGAGGTGGATTGGAATTATCCATTATTTATACTTACAAAAAAGCAAAAATTGGTAGAACCGGAAGGGAACCTTGTCCATACGAGATCATGTAACTTATTGAAATGAAAAGCTTTATCTACACCCTTTTTATCCTTTTTTGTTGCGGAAATCTTTTATCACAAGAGATTCCTAAGGATGTTGCTTTTCGTTTACAACAGATACAGTTCATCAAAAACAACAAACTGCCTGTCCTTGTAGAGATGTTACCCAGACACATCAACACGGAACAGTCTGAATTCAAAGGGGTCTTGCTCCCCGATTCCACGTTTATTTTTTCATCACTGGTTTCTGTGAGTGAAGATGACAATGAAGAGATTTTTGATGCTTACTGGATGGGGAAAATCTATAGTTCCCAATTAACCAAAACCGGATTTACATCGCCTGAGCCACTCCCCAAAACCATAAACAATAAAAAATACTACAATATCAATTTTACTTACAACGAAGCCAGAAACATACTATTTTTCACCCGTTGTTTAAAGACAGCCTATCCCCATCTGATTTGTGATATCTGGGAATCGAAACTGGAAAATGGAAATTGGGAAAAGGCTACCAAGCTTCCTGAAAGTATCAATGAACCTTATCAAAACAACACACAACCATATTTTGTTGAATATAAAGATTATAGCGTTTTATATTTTGTTTCGAATCGTACCGGTTCGTATGGTGGTTTAGATATCTGGTACTCGATCTTTAAAAACGGGAAGTTTGAGAATCCGATCAATTTAGGGCCAATAATCAATACTGAAGGAAATGAGGTAACTCCATTTTATGATAAAAAAGAGGGAACTCTTTATTTCAGTTCGGATGATCTCCTTGGAATTGGTGGATATGATATTTTTTACTCAAAAGGTGGATTAAGTGATTGGAGTGAGCCTTCCAATATTGGAGTTCCGTTTAATTCCGAGTATAATGACATCTATTTCACAATCAATCAACATAATAGAAATGGTTTTTTCTCATCCAACAGACCCAATTCCAAATATTCTCACCGGGAGTGTTGCACCGATATTTATTCTTATCAATGGAATTATCCAAAGGACACTGTCAAAAAAGTTGAAAAAGTAGATACCATTTCAAAACTGACACAAGTACAATCGTTAATACCACTCACTTTATATTTTAATAACGATGATCCTGATCCTAAATCAAATGCTACGACAACCGATAAAAACTACAGATTGACGATCTCCAATTACATTGCTGCCAAAGAAAAATTCAAACAAGAGTATTCCAAAGGATTATCGACGGAAGAACAACAAATTGCGAATCAGGCAATTGAAACGTTTTTCAAAGATTCTGTGGAGAAAGGGTATTATGAGCTGCTTGATTTTTGTCGAATCATTCAAGAAATATTACAAGAAGGAAAAACGGTAACCATAACTGTTCAGGGGTATGCCAGTGCTTTACATAGATCGGATTACAACCTGAAATTATCCTCCAGAAGAATATCCAGTTTTATTAATTTTCTAAGAGAGTATAATGATGGGGAATTGCTACCCTATCTGGATGGAAATGGTAAAAACCAACTTCAAATTATTGCTATTCCTCTAGGGAATCAAGAGGCTATTGCGAAGAATCTCAGTGCCAATATTCACGATCAAAGAAACTCAGTGTATAGCATTGCGGCATCTGTGGAGAGAAGAATTCAGGTTGTAAAAATTCAAATTGATTAATCAAACAAATATGAAGAAAGCTACCCTCATTTTTTTGATGATATGTCTGAGTGGAATCTTACATGCTCAGGATTTCAACTATCATATCAGACTATCCCATTTTTTTGATAATCGGGAATATGAAAATCGGTATGCTATTCCCCAAACTTTATTTGGGATTAAGATATCTCCGGAATTAGAATGGAAAAAGAAAGATGAAAACGGAGCTGAGCACTCTATCCACTTTGGAGTTCATTATTTGCAACTCATTGGTGCTTCGTTAAAAAAGGGACAATTCAATCCCATTGCTTTTTATCAGTATAAAAGTGGGGGGTACAATCTACATTTTGGAGTTGTTCCTTACGGATTATTGATCGAAAAGCTTCCCCTACATACGATGTCTGATTCGCTATATTACATGTATCAGAATATCAATGGAGCACTGATTCAATACAAAAGCAATAAAGGATTTTTGAAGGGATGTTAGATTGGAGAGGCGTAATGAGTTCACAAACCAGAGAAGCATTCCGGGTGATCTTAAAAGGGAGATATTATGTGGGAGATTTCTCATTGGGGGGAATCACCTTTTTGAACCATTTAGCCAACAAGGCGCCTACACAACCTAAAGAGGGAGTTTGTGATGACTACCTCGTTTCCCCTGAAATCGGATATCATCTTGATAAAAACAAGATCTTAGACACAACGAGCATTAGGCTTGGATATATTTTCGCTTACACTAGAGAGCGTATTACCAATAGAAGTTTTACATCAAACGGAGTTATACTGGATCTTTTTGTAAAATGGCACTTTATGGCAATTCAAAACTCACTCTATGTAGGAAAAAACATAATGCCTTTATATGAAAAATACGGGAGTGTACTCCATCTAGGGGATCCTTTTTACCGGGCATCCAGATATAACAGAACATCTTTAATGCTCTATTTAATTGATAAAGAGTTTGTAACCTGTACTTTTGAATGGAATTTGCATTTCACAAAAGGGGATCCTATCGGACATCAACAACTGTTGAATCTTAGAATTAAATTAGACCAACTCACTTTTAAACACTAAAAATAACCGATATGACACACGAAGAGTTTATGCATGAAGCATTTCAGGAAGCCTTTCAAGGAATGAGAAACAATGATGGTGGACCTTTTGGCGCAGTAGTAGTAATTGAAGGAAAGATTGTGGGTCGTGGACATAACAGAGTAACCTCAACCAATGATCCCACTGCACATGCAGAAGTGGTTGCTATTCGGGATGCCTGTAGTACTCTGAAACAATTTCATCTACCTGAAGCGATCATCTACACCACCTCGGAACCTTGTCCGATGTGTTTGTCCGCCATCTATTGGGCTAACATCAAAACCGTATACTACTGCACTGACAAGTATCAGGTAGAAGAGATCGGTTTTAGTGATAAGTTCATCTATGATGAACTGGCACTTCCGAAAGAAGAACGCGCTTTACACATTGATAGAATTAATCTTCCCGAAGGGATCGATCTATTTCATGAATGGATGACGAAAGGGGACAAAACAGAGTATTAATCTGATAATGTGCTAATATGCTAATTATAAATGAATAATGAATAATGAATAATGAATAATGAATAATGGATAATATTTAGTGTAAATTTTTAGAAAAGTCACTGTGTAACACTGTAATACACTGTGAAACACTGTGTTTATTTCTTCTTAAACCCAAAACCCAATATTATGAACAAATTTCTATCTTTACAACCCAAGCAAAAGCGTTCTTCGATCAGAGTGTTTTTTGGAATCGTTTCAATTGTAATAGCCATTGGCTTACCTATTTACACTTTAATCAATGGGTCTTCCATGGATTCGGTCAAGTGGACCTTTATGTTTCTTTTTACCTTTCAAGGGGTGATTTATCTATTGATGGGACTTGGAATCTCTTTACCGGAACTTTTTGGCAAAAAGACCTATCTTATCATTGATGAGACTGAGATCCGATTTAAAACCTCCAATTACGAAAAGGAAACGACTGTTGCAACAGACCAAATCAAAAGGATTGAAATCAATGTTAAACATCACGATTTCATTCTAAAAGATGATCAGGTGATCGAAATGTACGTTACCGGATTTGAATATCAATTACTTCAAGATATAAAAGCTCTTCTCACTGAATTCGCAGAAGAAAATGGGGTTGAGATTCTTAATTCTATTTAAGAAAAAATTAAAAAAACTTTGAAAATGAAAGATAATTCAAAAACATTGCCATATCTTTTGGTACTGCTTCTTTTTTCCAGTTGTTCAATTTTCCAACCATTGAAAGAAGATAATTACACTCAAAGATATTCACTACCCGGTACAATCCCAATTAATGACACCCTTTTTTGTGATTTAAATGAAATTTCTAATTTGAATTGGATAGAATATATGAATTGGATGGGTAGAGTTTATGGTGGGGGCTCGAAAGAATACGAGTTTTGTATTCCCGCCTCTTTTAATTATTTTGATTTTGGGAAGTGTCATATTAACTTCCTCTCTGAATTTTATAAATATCCTGCATTACAAAAAATGCCACTTATAGGTGTTTCACAAGAACAAGCAAAAAAATATTCTAAATGGAGATCAGATCGAGTTTTCGAACACCTTTTAATAGAATTAGGGAAACTACGGTATAATCCAAAACAAACTTCAGAAAATTGTTTCACGATAGAACGATATTATAATGGAGATCTTGATTCTTTAGTAATTGGTGAAAAATTAGAATATTATCCATCTTATACTCTACCAACCTATACTGAAAGAAAAATAATTCTTTCATTTTCTGATTCATTATTCCAAAAGAATTATAGATTTTTCAAAAACAAAACTTACTCCGATTTTTTAAAAAATCATCCTCATATTTATTGTGACATTAATCCATGTAAAAACGACACTTTTCAGATTCCACTAACTTTCATCTATTATCCTCAGAAATGGAGACCTTTATTATTTCACATCAGAGGGAATGTTGCTGAATGGCTTGACAATCAAAATTTCATATCCGGAGGTAGTTGGAAGGATACTTACCAATCGATTATAGAAAAAGATACTATTTTCTGCGATTTACCAAATAATTATACAGGATTCAGGAATGTTTGCAGATGGAAAAAGTGGAACCCATAAAAAATTTGTTTTATTAAAAAAAAATACCTATTTTTGAGCGTTCATTGAAATTGAAAAAGTTCTTCAATGAAAGATGTCATAGTGTAAATAAATAAATCAAAACGCATGAAAAAACTTACAATCTTATTATTTTGCTTTTCTTTATTAGGGTTCACAATTGCTCAAAATGACTGGGTAAAATGTGGAACCGGTACTGAGTTTAGTGTAGCTTTAAAATCTGATGGAACCCTATGGTCATGGGGCAGTAATTTGAATGGACAATTAGGAATTGGGAACACAACCAATCAGAATCATCCTATTCAAATTGGAAATCAATCTGACTGGAACACATTTGCCATTGGATCTTTTCATGCATTAGCTATAAAAATGATGGAACAATGTGGGGATGGGGATTAAATGGAAATGGTCAATTAGGCCTTAGTGATTTTATTCAGAGAAATGTACCTGTTCAAATTTTATCAACCCAGACATGGAAGTCACTATCTTGTGGATTAGCACATACTATAGCGCTCACACAGGAAGGAAAAATGTGGGGTTGGGGTTTTAATTTTTTTGGTCAATGTGGAATAGGTGAAATATCTCAATCCAATATTCCAGTTCCTGTTGATACTAATCATAGCTATATACAAGTGTCATGTGGTGGTTTTCATACATTAGCCATTCGATCAGATAGTACATTATGGGCGTTCGGATTTAATGGAAATGGTCAATTGGGTAGTGGAGATACTGATGACAGTATGTATCCTGTTCTGATTGATTCCATCTCTAAATGGGTTGAAATTTCTGCAGGGCATGAGTTTTCTTTAGCAAGAAAAAATGACGGAACTATCTGGAGTTGGGGCTTTAATGGAAATGGACAGCTTGGTCTTGGAACTACAACTCAAAAATTGGAGCCTACAAAAATTGGCAATTCAAATAATTGGATTACAATAGTTGCTGGATCGGGGTTTGGTTTTGCAATTAATGAAAATAACGAACTTTTTGGATGGGGTTATAATGGAGCTGGGCAGATAGGAATTCCTGCATCTACAACGCAAAGTTCTCCTATTCAGATTGGTGATCAAACCGATTGGGTCTATATTTCGGGTGCTAAAGGATATGCATATAATGGGACATTACTTGGAAATCATTCTATTGGAATAAGATTTTCTTTAAATAGCCTTTGTGCAACCGGAGCTAATTATATTGGTCAACTGGGAAACAATACACTTGTTGCTTCTTCAACATTCAATTGTAACATAGGTAATGTTGATGTTGATGAATTCAATCAGGAATCTCATTTAATCACCCTTTTCCCTAATCCTTCAAGTGACAATATTACAATTAACTTAAATACAGATAATTATCAAACTTTTCGTTATAGTTTAATAGATATGAGTGGAAAATTGATAATGGAAAATAACATCCTGGAACCAAACTTTAAAATTGATGTTAGTCATTATCCCAAAGGGATCTATCTCCTTTTAATTGAAAATGGTATGGAAAGCTATAAAGAAAAGATAATAGTACAATAACCATCAAAAAAAAAGGTATTAACCCTCATACAACTCCAACGGCAGTAGATCCGGGTCTGCAAAAAAAGTGAACTTTTTACCCGTAAGTTCATCTATGCGAATCGGTTCTACTGTTATACCTTGAGACTCCAGATAGTTCACGGAACTTTCAATATTTGTCACAGCAAAAGCGAGATGACGTAACCCCGCTGCTTCCGGTTGAGATACCCTTTCCGGTGGATTGTTAAACGAAAACAATTCTACTCTGTCGTTTTCCCCTACCAATAGATCCAATTTATAAGACTCCCGTTCAGAACGGAATGTCTCAGCAATAATAGACAACCCTAAAATCTGGGTATAAAAGTGCTTGGATTTTTGATAATCACTGCAAATAATCGCAATATGATGGATCTTTTCAAACTGAATCATTCTTTCTCTTTATTTTCGTTCACAATCAATTGCTCTTTCCCCTGACAACATTGATACCCGATTTGCAAAGTGGTATGTTCAATCCCTTTGCTTTCGAGGATCTGTTCAATCTCTTTTTTTAATTCCATTACTTTCAGCATATCAATATTATCATGAACATTTACATGTGCTTCAAAATGAAGCTGTTCCTCATTCAATTGCCATAAATGAATATGATGAATATCCTTAACTTCATTAATTTTTTCAATCTCATCAACAATCTCTTGAAGGTTGATATTGGAGGGCGCCGACTGCATTAAAATCGCACTGGCTTGTTTTAAGATTTCCCAGGCATGATAAATGATGTAAATCCCAACGATAAAAGTGATCAAGGGGTCTATCCATACTATATCAAATAACCAGATAGCAATACCCCCTAAAATGACAGCCACAGAGGAAAGTGTATCTCCTAAAAGATGTAAATAGGCGGCTTTGATGTTGATGTTTTTATCCTTATCTTTTTGTAAAATCAAAACAGAAAAACCATTTGCCAACAGCCCAATAACAGCCACAACTAACATCAAGAGTCCTTTGATGGGTTCAGGATTTAGAAACCGGTCATACGCTTCCTTGAATAAAAACAGACAGATGGAGATCAAGATGATCGCATTGAAAAGTGCTGTTAAAATTTCCACTCGTTTATACCCGAAAGTACGTTTCATATCAGCCTCTTTATTTCCCAATTTAGTGGCAATAAAAGCAAAAATGAGCGCTAAAGTATCTCCCAGATTGTGAACAGCATCAGAGAGTAATGACAAACTGTTTGACAACAATCCTCCTACTACTTCTGCTACAGTAATCACTACATTCAATAGGGTTACCCAAAAAAGATTCTTTCCATGAATATCAGTATGATGGTGATGGTGTTCGTGAGAATGCGAATGTTGGTGATCTAAATGTTCCATTTTTTAATTTTTAAAAAGTCGTAGCAAAAATAGTTCAAAAAAATGAAAAAAAGATCCCTAAAACTAGTGATTTTTCAACTCCTAATTCATCACATTAGTTTTTAAAATTAGCACATTAGCACTTTGGCACATTAGCACATTATTTTGTATCTTTGCAGGCTGAAATTTAATGGAAAAAATATGAAATCTGAAGAAAACGAAAACGGAAGAACTGATAGTGAAAAAAACAGAAACAGTAAAGCGATTAAAGTGGGAATTTTTGGTCTTGCTGCGCTTTTTGTCTTTTATGTTGGTGCAAATTTTTTAATGGGAAATCAAGTGTTTGGTTTTTCAAAAACTTTATATGCCGTATTTGATAATGCAAAAGGGCTCCCTACAGGAACTGGTGTTTTTGTAAATGGATTCAAAATCGGTAAAGTGGTTGAAATCAAACTAACAGATGAAGTGCCTGCTCGTGTAAAAGCTAAAGTAGTCATTGATCAAGAGATTGAGATCCCATCTGACTCCCGGTTTGAACTAGGGGCTAAAGATATTTTAGGTGGTTTAGTGATCAATCTGAAACTGGGAACCAGCACAAAAATGGCTAAAGATGATGATGAATTAACTGCTGTTTTTATTCCTGCATTAACTGATGGCCTGGATGGAATCAAAGATCAATTGGGTTCTATCATGTCATCCATTGACACTGTAGCGATTGAACTTAAAATGATCTTACATTCTGAAAACGGAACATCCTCTTTACAAAACATCTTTACCAATCTGGAAGCTACTACTGCTGATTTAAATTCCATCTTAAATCAAAATAAAAATAAGTTTGGAAAAATTGTTACCAATTTGGACGAGTTCAGTCAGACTTTAAAATCTGAGTCTCCAAAATTAAAAGAGATTATTTCAAATTTTGACAAAATCTCTAGTGATATCGCAAAAGAGGACTTAGCTAAAGTGATTTTGAATGCCAACCAAACCATTTCAGATCTTCAACAAGTGATCGATAAGATCAATAAAGGAGAAGGTGATTTAGGTAAATTAGTAAATGATGAACAACTGTATAAAAACTTAGCCGCTTCTACTGATAACCTCAATAAACTGTTGGTGGATATCAAGGAGAATCCGGGAAGATATATACATGTGTCGGTGTTTGGGAAGAAAAGTAAATAATGAATAATGAATAATGAATAATGAATAATGAATAATAAATAATGAATTGACCTGTGCTTTAGCTGAGGGCTATTCATAAATATATTGTAAATTATATGGAAATTTCAGGAAAATTAATACAAAAATTGCCTTTACAATCGGGTGTTGGTAAAACGGGAACATCATGGCAAAAACAAGAGTTTGTGATTGAAACGGTAGAGGCTTATCCTAAAAAGGTTTGTGCCAATTTATGGGGTGACAAAGTGGATTCTTTGAATGCCATCAATATAGGTGATTCAGTGATCGTTTCTTTCAGCATTGAATCCAGAGAGTTTAACGGTAAATGGTACACTGATGTGAAAGCATGGAAAATTGAAGCTGCCGCTGCTGCTCCTGCCAATGCACCTCAAGGTTTCCCAACTGCTGCCAAATCAAATCCTCTTCCTGAAGAGTTTGAAGGTACTTTCGTGGATAATGATCAGGATGATCTTCCTTTCTAATAAATTATAATCATGGAAAAATTTGGAGTCGCCCACCTAGCACAAATTGCAATGCGTTCTGAACCTCGGCATAGTGCAGAGATGTGTTCGCAACTCCTTTTCGGAGATCCTTATCAAGTGATCGAAGAAACCGAAAAATGGCTTAAAATCAAAACTTTCGAATGTAACTACGAGGGCTGGATCGACATTCAATTGTTCAACTCTATCCATCCGGAAGATATTGAAGTGTATCTTGCTATCGAGAAGTATTTCGTTACCGATTATCTTCTTTTCATCCGTGAGTTTGAATCAAACGTAACTTTTCCGATCTACATGGGGTCTAGTTTTCCATACCCCAGTGAGGGAATGCTCATTTTAGGAAATGCTGTTTTCATGATCGATCTACCGGAACCACAAAACCTACCGGAACACCCATCTTTGAGTCCAAATCAGATCAAACTACTCCGCTTTGCCTCCGGATACCTGAGATCTCCATACCTTTGGGGTGGAAGAACACCTTTGGGAATCGACTGCAGTGGATTGGTTCAACTGGCCTACAAAGCGATCGGGCAATCTTTACCTCGTGACGCATCTCAACAAGTGTTGCAAGGTGAAAATGTGGACTTTTTTGAACAAGCGCAAATTGGTGATGTGGCTTTCTTTGATAATGAAGAAGGAAAAATAAATCATACCGGAATTATTTGTGGTCAAGGCAAAATACTTCATTCTTCCGGGTTTGTGAGAATTGATAAACTAGATCAAACCGGCATTTTTAATACAGAAACTGAAAAATATACCCATAAATTGAGAATCATAAAACATTTTATGATCCATTAACCCTTTAAAGATTTTTCTATGTTTATTCAAGGCGAAAAAATAAGTTTAAGAGCTCTGGAACCCGGAGATGTAAAGTTACTCTATATTTGGGAAAATGATCCTGTTATCTGGCGAATCAGCCAAACACTAAAACCTTACTCTGAATATACCCTTCAGATGTTTGTGGATTGCGCAACAGATGATATTTTCACAGCTCGCCAGATTCGATTGATGGTAGACTTGAAAAATGATAATCCTGATGAGCCCAAAACGACCATCGGAATCGTGGATCTCTTTGACTATGATCCTTTTAACCAACGTATTGGCTTGGGCATTCTAATCCACCAAGACTTTCGCAGACAAGGATACGCCACTGAAGCGATTGAATTGATAAAAAAATATGTTTTTGAAACCCTTTTGATCCACCAAATCTATTGCAATGTTCAACAAGATAACAAAGCGAGCCTCATTCTTTTTGAAGCAACCGATTTTGAGATCATTGGAATGCAAAAAGATTGGTTACGCACAATCGAAGGATTCAAAAATGTCTATTTACTTCAATGTATAAACCCTAATAATGAAAGTAAGTAAGAAGAAGATTGGTGGCGGAATTAGTGGCCTTTTTGTATTAGGCATTGTTGTTGTTATCCTCCTTTTTTTCATCCCTAACGGGGAAGAGCAATTTGGAAAATTAAACATTTCCGAAGATTCCTCTTATGAAACGATCATGCAAGATATTAAGGAGAATGGACATGTTAAAAACTTCTTCACCTTTAAGGTCGCTGCACAAATACTTGATTTCAAAGGAAATATCAAAAAAGGAAAGTACACTTTTTCGGACAGTGACAATAACTTTGACATTATCAGAAAATTACGAAGAGGACAACATTTTCCGGTAAAATTCACCTTCAACAACATCAGAACGAAAGAACAGTTGGTGAAGAAGCTGGATGGTAAGTTTCTGTTTGAACGGAAAGAATTGGAAAACTTACTAGACAACCGCACTTTTCTGAGCACTTTTGGACTCACCCCTGAAACTGCGATTTCCATATTTATCCCTAACACTTACGAGTTATACTACGACATCAATGCGGAACAGTTTTTCAATTCGATGTACAAGCAATACAACCGTTTCTGGAATGACAAACGGGAGCAGCAGGCACAATCGATTGGATTGAGCAAGTCGGAGGTGATCACATTAGCCTCTATTGTTGAGGAGGAGAACTTCAAAGAGGTTGAGAAAGGGATGATTGCCGGATTGTATATGAACCGACTACAGAAAGGGATGAAGTTACAGGCTGATCCAACAGTCAAATTTGCCTTACAAGATTTTAGTATAACCAGAATAACCGGAGATGATCTTTTGAAAGATTCTCCTTACAACACCTATCTATACACTGGATTACCCCCCGGACCAATCCGGATTCCTGCAACCTCCACAATAGATTCGGTATTGAATTACAGGCGTCACGATTACATTTACATGTGCGCCAAGGAAGACTTTTCCGGTCGCCACTCCTTTGCCAAAACTTACAGCGAGCACCTCAAAAATGCCGCCAGGTATCACAAGGCGCTGAACAGTAGATAATGTGCTGATGTGCTAATTTGCTAATGTGCCAATTAGACAAAGGACAAAGGACAAAGGACAAAGGACGACGAAACACCCTGTACCTTGAACCTTGAACCATAATTTATTATTCGCGCATTCGCGGCTTATTGGGTGCTCAAAGTAGCTCAAAGTTAAAAAAAGTTTCACGAAGAAAAATATCTTTAACTTCGTTTAACATTGTGAAACTCTGTGATCCAAAAAAAATCTGTACAAATCAGAGTACCATGAAAGTCTGTAGTCTGTGGTCTGTGGTCCGTAGTCAGTTTTCCCCTTTCCCCTTTCCCCTTTCCCCCTAATTATTCGTTTATTAACAAATTCAAAAATTAATAATTCGTATTCGTGGCTTATTTATAAATAATGTATTTTTGTACCCTGATTTATATCAAATATACCTGTTTTTTTAAAATAAAATATTATGAAAAATCATTTAATCATTTTTATTCTTTTATTCACCTCATTGTTGGTTTCAAGTTGTGAAAAGGAAAATCCATCAGCAGGTGATTATATTGGAATATTTTCTTATGAAATTCCTCAGGGCTTAGTAAAAACCGCATTTATTGAGATCAGTAATCCAACACTAAATTCAATTACCATAAATGGATATGTATTATCTAAAGAAAATAAAAAAATTGAAGGGATGATTGATTATTTGTCTGGTGTTGGAAGTTATATTTATATAAATGGTGAATGGTCTCATACAATATTTAGTAAGGAGTACGTTATTTCCGGAACATTTACCGAAACCTATTATCAAGGTGGTAATCAGTACCAAAATTCAGGCACTTTTGAAATAAAATCAAATTAAAAACCAAA
>Ga0209099_1002282_pt1 | contig 17214 bp, 11 predicted proteins | sample AD_JPNHW2_MetaG_FD_184430 | JGI IMG/M metagenome (GOLD analysis project Ga0209099, IMG submission 184430) | Active sludge microbial communities of municipal wastewater-treating anaerobic digesters from Japan - AD_JPNHW2_MetaG (SPAdes) (version 2) | ecosystem: Engineered > Bioreactor > Anaerobic... | reverse complement strand
AACGAGTGAGGGTTTTTTGGTAAACGGTAAACCCAATGGCTACTGGAAATCCTATAACGAAAAAGGGATTTTGGTTTCTGAAGGAAATAGAAAGAATTTTGAATTGGATAGTATTTGGGTCTTTTATAACCCGGATGGAAAACGCTCATCTGAAATTACCTACAAAAATGGCCTGAAATTCGGGAAAAAAACGCAGTATAATGAAGAAGAGTATACTGTTGAAATGTATAATAATGACACGCTAATTCAGAGTTTAAATACCTATTATTCTGATGGAAAACTAAAAAAAACGGTTCCTATTGTAGAAGGTAAAAAGCATGGAATGGAGAAAGAGTTTGATAAAAATGGTCTTGTAATCTCCGTTGCAAACTATTATGGTGGCATATTAACCCGAAGGGAACAGATTAACCGAACTGATAATTTCGGCTTTAAACAAGGCAACTGGAAGTTCTTTTGGTCTAATGGAAATTTGAAAGAAGAGGGAACCTTCTATAACAATAAAAAACATGGTTTCTTTAAGAGCTATGACACTTTAGGCAATTTTATTTCCGTTGAAAAATGGGAAAATGATAATGTTCTTCTGGATGCTCCCGAAACCAAAAAGTTGGAAATGAAAACCGCCTATCATCAAAATGGGAAGCCCTCTATCACAGCTACTTTCTATAAAGGGGTTCCTGAAGGGATCAGACGGGAATACGATACTACCGGCAATGTGATTAAAGGATATATTTTTTACAAAGGCTGGATGAAATATGAAGGGATTACAGATCTAAATGGCAACAGACAAGGTTTATGGAAGGAGTATTATGAAACCGGAGAACTTAGATCTATCGGAAAATATAAAGATTCCAAAATGATTGGAGAATGGAAATTTCTATATCCAAATCAGGAAATTGAAATAATAGGAAGTTATGTTAACGGAAAAAAGGATGGCCAATGGCAATGGATTTATCCTAATAGACAGACTCTTATGGAAGAAAACTGGGATGAGGGTGAAAGAAATGGCTTGTTTGTAGAGTATGATGAAAACGGAAATGTGATCACCAAAGGTAACTACACGGAAGGATCAGAGGAGGGAGAATGGTTTTATGAAAATAGAGGCGCCATTGAAAAAGGAAACTACTTTGACGGTACTAAAAATGGAACATGGAAAACCTGGTTCCCTAACGGTAATTTAGCCTTCGAGATCGAATATGAACAAGATTTATATAATGGAAAATATACTGAATATTGGGAAAACGGAAGAACTAAAATCTCCGGTCAATATACAACCGGTATTCAGGTAGGCATTTGGATTAAGTTTGATGAAGAGGGAAATCCTTCTTTAACAACTACTTATAAAGATGGAAAAGAGATTCAGTGGAATCAATATCAAATTAAAGAGTAAAACCATATACTATAATACGTTAAATCCCGTTAATTGGGTGAAGAAAGTTATAATGAAAAAATTAATTGCTTGTATGCTGTTTGCCCTGATGGGAACCTACGTAACAGCTCAGAATGATACTGTCGAAACTGCGATTACAGATCAAACATTTCAAGATCAACTCATCAAAGAGATGGATGAAATGTTGGATTTGTGGTATATTAAAAGTCAGGTACATAAAGTGATAAGCCCATCCCTTGTGGATGATACCACCGAGGTGGTGTTTTCGGATTCGCTTATTTATAAACGGCTTAGGGAGATAAATACGGTTGTCCCCTTAGCCTATAATAATTCTGTAAAAAGATGGATTGAATTATACGTTTATAAACGTAAAAAATCATCCTCTGTTTTGATGGGGTTATCTGAGTATTACTATCCATTTATGCAGGAGATTTTTGACAAATATGGAGTTCCTGAAGAACTTATTTATCTAACCATAATTGAATCAGGGCTCAATCCGATTGCGGTTTCCAGGGTTGGTGCAACAGGAATTTGGCAGTTTATGTATGGAACCGGAAAAGTCTATGGATTAGAGGTCAATACTTTCGTAGATGATAGAAGAGATCCATTAAAAGCTACCGACGCTGCAGCCCGACATTTGAAGGATCTGTACAATATCTTTAATGATTGGGGACTGGCCATTTCAGCGTATAATTGTGGTACAGGTAACGTTCGGAAAGCAATTACCCGATCTGGAGGTAAAACAGATTTCTGGAGTGTAAGACCCTATTTGCCCAGAGAAACTCAAAACTATTTCCCCGCTTATATTGCAGCATTATATTTAGCCACCTATCATCAACAACATGGTATCCCGGCTGCAAAAATATCAATACCATTCTCAGTCGATACAGTAATGATACAAAATGAAGTGCATTTTGAGCAGATTGCAAATGTGTTAGATATCGATATTGAAGAGATTAAGATTTTAAATCCACAATATAAACGAATGGTGATCCCTGCGTACTCTGAGTCTTATCCATTACGGTTAAAAAATAAAGATATCATTAGATTTTTAGAGCTAAAAGATACTATTTGTCATTATAAATATACTGATTATTTCATGCCGATTAAAGTATATCAAGGGATGTTTACCGGAGAAGCGGTTCAATCTACTGACTATAAGAAACTGTATCACGTTGTGAAATCAAAAGAATCACTTGCTTCCATTTCAGCCAAATATGGATTGTCGGTTACAGAGTTGAAGCAAATGAATAAACTGAAGTCTAACTATGCCAAACCCAAGCAAAGATTATTTGTAGGGTATGAGTATATAGGACAAGCACCGAAAGACACCCTGACAGATTCAACAAAAGTGATTATGCAAACTGATTCGCTTGCTGTACCAAAACCGCAACAAGAGATTAATCTGAAAAATGTTCAACCTAAACCACAGAAAGATCTGATTTACTGTGTTAAGAAAGGGGAAACTTTAAGTTCCATTGCTAGAAAATACAATGTATCTTTAAAGGAATTGATGACATATAATAAGATTAAAAATCCTAACAGTTTGACTGTCGGGCAAAAACTCAAGATTCCACGCAACTAATAGTATAAAATGTATTTTTTTCATATTAAGGTGCTGATACTATCGATTTTTTTTGTACTTTTGCACCCTCAAAACTGGGAATGCAAAGTGGACAAAATGATACCAAAAAGCTAGTTATACACCCCATTTTGTGAAAAGGTTCGGTAGCTCAATGGATAGAGCAACTGCCTTCTAAGCAGTAGGTTACAAGTTCGATCCTTGTCCGAATCACACTAAAAATCAAGCACTTGTTTAATATTTTAACAAGTGCTTTTTTGTTTCTAATAGAACACAGATGACGCAGATAGAACAGATTTACAAGGATGTTTTTTTGTTTTTTAAAACAGCTTGATTAAAAAATTAAAAATATTTTTGAAAGTTCCATTAACATTCATTTTTTTTTGTATTATTGCGATAGAGATTTATATAATGTAAATACATGTAAAGAATTTATAGATCTAAGTAAAAGTTAGTAGAGAAGTTACGTAATTATCTTATATTATAAATATTAATACCATAATTCTTAAATCAACCTATATGGGAAATCTTAAAATAATTTTTGGTTTATTTCTGTTTAGCTTATTAGTTACATCGTGTTCTGTGACGGTACCTGCATATTCTCCTTTAATTACAGATTTAAAAAAAGAAACAAAATCAAATATTGAAAAGTTTATAGTAGAGAACACTTGTTATAATGATTCCCTAATTGAACTTTGTATTGATTTGGATAAAGACAACTGCTACTACATTTTGTCTGTTAAAAACAAGTCTGATTATAAAATTAAAATTCTTTGGGATGAAGCCGTTATTATTACTAATGGTAATCAGTCTACAATTATTCATAATGGAACCAAATTTATTGATAAAGATAAAACTCAATTACCTACAGTAATATTAGGAAACACTTTAATTCAAGAATATTTTACGGTTTCAAATAACGTCTATTGGCAAACTGGAAGATATGCACAATGGATTGTCCCAGAAGTCGTAAAAAGTACAGATGATAAGATTGTAGTTTCAATTCCAATTGTGATTAACGATACGACATACACATATACTTCGAATTTGATAATAAAAGAAAATGGTACTAGAAAAGTTCCAAATGTTGGTGGAATCCTTGCAGGTGGAGTTTTAGGTGGAGTTGGACTTGGACTTTTACTTTATTTATTTATACTAGGTATATAAATTTCTAAACTATTTAATATGGCAAACTCAGACAAAGTTGAGAATATCAAACTACTCGAAGAAAAACTAAAGAAACATGTTATAATGAACCAGAGGATGCTTATTACTCTCAAAGAACAGTAAAATGAGATTCACTACTTACAAACAGCAATTAACCTGATCAAACAAAGTACGTTTGAAATTGCAGAGGCCTTTGAAAAACTACAAATTCAACCGGATCAGTTTATTGCAAATAATAAAGTTTGCTTTAAAGTCAATAGAATTAGGGCGTGAGATATTTTTTTATAATTAAATTTATTTAACTGATTATCAATATATTAAAAATAAAACATCAAAAAATTTAACAAATTTGAAATTTGTTTAGTTATAACTAAAAATTTATGTGTAATTTTGCAGTCGAAAAAATACCAGCTCTTTGTGGTAACAGATACATTATTAAGAAGTTAATTCGAAATGGTGTATCTAAATATGACGAATATATGAATAGTCTAAATGATAAAATAAAATTAAAAATTTGTTCTTACATAACCTATTTTTCAGATTATAATAGTATTCCAAATCCACAAAAGTTAAATTTAATACAAGATGATAAAATAGAAGTGCAACTATGGGAGTTTAAATACAATGAATTTAGATTATATTGTTTTGATGACAATGAGGGAAAAGTTCTTGTTCTTGGTGGAACTAAAAATACACAGAAGAAAGATATTGCAAATTTTAAAAAGACAGTAAAAGAATATTTAAAAGAAAACAGATAAAATGGAAAGAGAAGAATTAATTAAAAGTCCAGAATATTGGACAACTAAGATTCAACTAGACTTATTCAATGAAATGGAAATTTTCATGAAAGAACATCATCTTAACAGAACTAAGCTTTCAGAACATTTGGGAGTCTCAAAGGGTTATTTATCACAAGTATTAAGCGGTGATTATGACCATAGAATTTCAAAATTAGTAGAATTATCTCTTGCAATAGGAATGGTTCCAAAAGTCGAATTTTGTGACTTGAATAAAGTTATTTATAAGGATATGAGAACTCATTGTTATAATGATTATAACGTGGTTTTTATGCCAGAAAGTGTTAAAGACATCGAAGAAAATTTAGCAAAAGTTGGTTGAAATGAAAACAGTAAAATCTCCATTAGAACTTATTGATTTTGCAATAATTGAATCTTTTATTAATTTTTATGCAATATCAATTTCAGACAAATTAATTAAAGACTTTGATAATTACAAAGTTGATATATCATTTGATGTACTACGATCTTCTAATAAAACAGATTTTAAAATTCAAATGAGAGTAAAAATTAACCAAAATGCTTTAGAAGGATATAAAATCGATGTAACTTCAATTGGTGTGTTTATGATTAAAGATATATCTGATGAAAAAATTATTTCTGGGCTTATTAATTATTCTGCTTTGAATATTTGTATTGCAAATTTAAGATCATTTATTGCAAATGTAACTTCATATTATCCACTAGGTAAGTTTGTATTTCATTCTATTGATATGAATGAATTAATCAAGGAAAAATCGAAAAGTATAAAAACTAAGAATAATAAAAAGCAGAAGGATTCAGACGATTAATCAATAAAAGGTGTAAATTAAATTTTATTTTTAGTCAAAAAATTATTGGATGTTCATTGTGGCTTTCCCCCTCTTTCCCTAATTTTTTGTTCAATATACTCCTGAAACGGAATCCCCTTGCGAAGGGCGTCTATGCGGAGTTGATTATAAAAGTTGTTGTCACGGAATAGTTGATTGAGTATTAAAAGCTCCCGATCAACAGGATTTTTAGGATCAAATTGAAGAAGTGCCTGCTCTACAAACTCCCAACTGAATTTGTAAATATTTGCATCGGTAATCATAATCAAAATCACCCGATGTTCTAAAACATTTTGTTTTATTTGTGCATAATTTACCGTGTCATTCCACGCCCAGATATTGGGCCATTTTGTTTTATTATAATACCAGTATGTGTTTTCTGAAAACATCTGAGTTGTATATCCGGAACTGATCAATCCCCAATAGTAACTGTCGCCTACGGTCAATACTTTGGGTTTGGTATGTTGTGAATCGTTAACGATCTTTTTAATAGGGAAATTCATTGTTTCATGGGGAAGTGGAAACAGTAAATTCATTGGTGGCTCTAAGTCAAAGTCGAGATCCTTGTTGAAAGTTGAATTGGTATCACTCACATGTTGAATATCGGGAAGATTTAATCCTGTTGTTCTTTCTATAAAATGGGTTAACGTATCTGCAGCTTTCCATAATCCGAAAGTACTCCAATGTACTCCATATTTGGAATAAAGTAAGTGAGGAGCAGTTTTTTTATATTGACTGAAATATCGGTTCAGATCTAAATAATTCACTTGTAATTTCTGAGACCAATCTACAAAACTCTCATAATTGGATCTTCCTTTGATTTCAGGATGGTATCTGTCCGGAATAAATTCTGGACTAAAAAAGGCTTTCCCAGGTTCTAAAACCGGTATAAGATCAATATTATATTCGGATTTTAAAATCTCCTGAAGCCTCTTCAGCGCTTCAACCCGCTTTTTCATCAATCGATCTCCAATAAAATTGTGCCCTAAATACTCTGTAATGTACATCTCTTCGTAAAAATAATCCTCTTTGCCCAATACCAGTTTTTCCGTTGCAGAAGCCCTAAAAAGTCTGTATTGCCATTCGTTATGAAATCGAACCCAATAGTTTCCAAATGCGATCTTGTTTTTACAGGCTGACTCCACTTTATCCTGAAAGGTGTTGCTCAAAACGTTTTTTAAAGAAAGATCTTTCATGGATACCTGTGATCTATTTACACTGAATAAATCGGGACCATAAGTAGTTTTCCAAAATGATAATCCAACAGGAATCAAAAGAATAGCAATAACAACTCCAAAAACAAGTTTGGATATTCTATTTCTATTTTTTAGATTTTGGATTATTTTATTCATATATGATCGAATTAAAATCTGAAGTAAATAAAAGGATTAAACCCACCGGCCATCAAAGAACCACCGCAAAGGATATAAAGTACAACGCCACACATAACCGAAATGATCATAGGCTTCATTGCTAATCTCTTGTCATACAACCGATATTGTAGATTTTCCACTTTTTTGTGAACACCCATGAAGGAGAACAAAGCCGCCAATGATAACATTGTAACAAACTTAGGATCGAAGTAAAACTCATCAATTCTGAAGTCAAATGCAAATAACTTTTTGTAGAAATTCCAGGCATAATGTAATGATTCTGATCTAAATAGGACCCAGCCCATTATGGCAAAAAAGAAAGTGATAATTACAGAAGGGATTTTTCCAATTTTTCGTAATACCTTTAATAGAAAAAGTCGATCAGCAATCAAAAATAAACCATGATATGCTCCCCATGCTACAAAAGTCCAGGCAGCACCATGCCAAAAACCGGAAACGGTAAATACAATAATCAGATTCAAATACATTCTGGAAACTTTAACCCGATTACCACCTAATGGGATGTAAATGTAGTCTTTCATCCAATTTCCTAAGGTTATATGCCATCTTCTCCAAAATTCAGAGATGCTTTGAGAAATATAAGGGAAATTAAAGTTTTCCGGAAATTCATAACCAATCATTTTTCCTAACCCTAACGCCATATCAGAATAACCTGAAAAGTCAAAGTAGATTTGGAACGTGTATGCTAATAATCCAATCCATGCTGAAGTTGAGGAATAAAAGTCGGGAGAAACCGCAAAAATCGCATCCGCTTGTTCGGCTAATACATTGGCGATGAGTACTTTTTTGGACAATCCAATCGTAAATCTGAAAAATCCAACCAGTCGATTATCAAAGCCATTGTTTTCTGAACGATCATACAATTGTTTTTCCACTTCTTTAAAGCGAACAATAGGACCGGCAATAAGTTGTGGAAACATCAGAATGTATAATGCATAGTCAAAAACCGATTTCAGTGGATTCCCATTTTTACGATAAACATCTATGGTATAGGACATTTTTTGGAATGTGAAAAAGGAGATCCCAATAGGTAACAATACTTTGGTCCACCCTACAGGCTTGAGATGGAATAAAGTAAACACCTCATTCACATTTTCAACAAAAAAATTGGCGTATTTAAAATACAAAAGAAAACCTGTATTCAAAATAATGGAAGCGATCAAGTACCATTTACGGGATCGGCTTTCTTGGGTACTCATTTTTTTGATGATGTAATAATCAACAAATAAGGAAGATAGAACTATTACAATAAATTTTGGAGCACCCCAAGTGTAAAATAGAATACTAAAAACCAATAAAATGATGTTTTGTATTTTATGATTGGAGAGATAATAAAATACCAAAAAAATGGGTAAGAAGTAAAATAGGAACAGAGGAGTCGAGAAAACCATGAAATATTTAGAGGAAATTATTTTTTAATCACTTTAGTGTTTTGAGTTTTATCTGCTTCAGTAATGGTTTTTAAGAAATAAACGCCTGAACTATATGAGCTTAAATTCAATAAAACCAGGTTTTGATTTACTACTTGTGAGATTAATAATTTTCCGTTCACATCAAATAACTGAATTGTTTCAATCAATTCTTCGTTATTGGTTATACTTAATATGCCTGATGTTGGATTTGGATATACAGAAGTATAATTTGTTTCATAATCATCAATGCCTACACCGGAAGTAACAGTCATTGTGATTGGAGTAATAAAAGTATTGCCATTTTCAACAGTAGTAATCATAGAGGCTTCATAAGTTTGTCCAACGATTCTATTGCGTGTATTGAAAGAAAGAGTGATCTGTCTGGTTTGTAAAGCATTGATACTTCCGTTAGGATAATTGGTAATACACCAATTTACCGGATTGTTTAATGTGTCAACAATCTCATTCGTGAATAAAATGTAGTTTGCAGTGGTTGATTGTAATGTAATAGTTGAATCAAGAGTAGACCCAAATGGGATATCAACATTTATTGCCTCGGGAATTACAACAACTGTCGGAACAGTCGGATTGTCTGAAGGGAAACAGATATCATCAACCCATGCTTTATCACTTCCTGTATCGACTGAAAGGTCTTTAATATATTGCCATCTGAATTGATGAGTTCCTGCGGTAACAGGATAGGAAACTAAAGACCAGTTTTGTTCTCCACACCATTCACCCATTTTTACATTATCGATGTAAAATCTCAAATAGTCATAGTTGTTTTCTGAAGATACTTTTCTTTGGAAAGTAATTTCACCATCCACAATAATCTCTTTTTGTAGATACATATTTGTTTGTTGGTAGTGAGTAACAACCCCTGATTCTGCGGCTTGCAAACCATTAGCTACGACACTTTGGCTAATCACCCAAGCAGTATCTGAGAAAGTAAATACCGGAGGAAATCCTGCTTCAAAGCCATCGCAATTGGATTCACCCACTAATGAAATAATGATGGTTTTAAAGAAACTATTGTTAATATATACATCAACTAATGCATCAACAGTAGTCCCAGTAACAAATGTACTTCCAACACCAATTTCAAATGGTAAATTGTCGATACCATCAATATTCAGACTTGCTACATCTGCTGTAAAAACAGTAGGTGTTAATTCAGGTTCATTAAAATGTAGCGCAAAATGAAGATTGCTTAATAATGAGGCTCCTGTATTTTGAACAGTAACCGTAAATTGGGCATTTTCATTGGGTTCTAAAATGGAATTGATTCCTGAAGCCAAAGAAAAATCAATAGCATTAATATCACGACCAAGAACTATAAAATTTTGAATACCCTCAGAATTGATATTACTTGTGTTGGTAATCAATGTGTTAAATTCAACATTATAATTGTTAGGAGTTGCATTGGATACTACAAATTTAATACTATTACTTAATTCATATTCATTTCCTCCAGCTATATAACCAAAATATTCAGAACTATCTATCAGAGTAACATAATCATCAAAAATTGAAAATTTTAAATTACAACCATCCAACCCAAGAGTATCAACATTTTTAACTTTTACAGTAAGGGTTACAGTGTCACCGGCAGTGATAAAAGAGTGTCCATTGGCGTTGACTGTAACATTTGTAATCAAGAGTGCAGAGCTGTATTCACTAGAGAATTGAATGATTTTTGTTGTTCTCACTTCATTGTTATCACAACAAGTAATAGAAATAGGCGCATGGTCTAAAGCTTGTTCAAGCCTTCCTTGAAGTTCTCCTGTGGATGAAATGGTTACACCAGGAATAGATGGAGGTGGTGTAAATCTGAAATTTCTATTACTACAATTAGCAGCAGTCGCAGCACTAACAGGTGTTTTTTGGAATACAATAGCATCTCCTCTAGAAAAAACAGATAAAAATGATGTTCCGGTATAATTCATGTCGCCGTAATAAAACTCTATTACTCCAGTTTTGTATAATTTTACTGTAAAATGAACAGTATTAGCGGTTTGACTCTTGATGTTAGCAGTGTAAGTTATTGTAATACTGTTTTGATCAGAGATCTTTTTAACGGAAGTGACTACTAAATCACCTCTGAAAGGACCAATAAACCGGGATGTTTTTAATTGATTTTCAGCATCTTTTAAGAAAGGCCAATTGTAGGTGTCATAACGAAATGCGATGTATCCATCAGCAAAAACAACAATTTGATTGTATTTCTTTTCAAAACAAGGAAAAGAGAATGGTAAAGGAATTGTTGCATATCCGTTATCAGTACTTGAAAGTGATACAGTCGTTCCTTCATTTGTAGGATATGGTGCAGTAAACTCTTCCATATTATAGTCATGTGTTAACTCCCAACGATATGGAGGTAAGCCATTTTGAGCTGTAAGTTGTTCAGAAAAGGTTTCAAAAGCATTGATTTCAATAGTATCAGTTTGGATTTGAGGTTTGGAAAAATTTAAAGTATGAGTAATTCCCAAATAAGTTGTTGTGTTATTTGTAATAGGAGCATTTGTCGTATTACAAGGGATTTCAACAGGTGTAGTTCCTGAGTAATCCATTATTGAATAATTAAGAATTTGTCCCGTCCCTGTACCACTAGCATCATTTTCAGTAACTCCTAAGAAAAACTTATAAGGTGTATTAGGTTCCATCATATTGAGAAGAGGGGTTACATCTAGTCCTAATTCTAGAGTTTTATCTGCTTCAGTAGTACCACCTTGCATATACAAATCACCGCCTTGGTAATTAAAAACATTGAATCCAATGGTTTGACTAGGAGTTGTTGCATTGATATCAGAATTGATACCTGCAGTTAAACGAATCATGCTCCTTTTATCATGTTTGATAGTCGCTTTATAAGTGATTTGAGGAAAAACTTCATCTCGAAGATTAACAATATACACGCAGGCATTCCAGATTCCCCCATTTTCAGTATGAGTTTCAGCTAATTTTTTGTACGGTAAATATGCGAAACCACCATTACCCCAACCGGTTCCAAAAGAATTACAGAAGATAACTCCTCCAATTTCCCAATCTTTGACATTTACTATTCCATCATTATTAATATCAATATTATTGGTGTATAATCCATCACCGTTGTAATCATATCGAATAGAATCATTATATCCAACAATAGTTTGGGAGTGATTTACGTAAGAAGAGAAAGTGGTCATTACTGCTTTTCCACCTTCAGGAGTACCAGTAGGTAAAGTACCATCAGTTCCTTTATATGTGCAATAAAAATGCGCTAAACCACCTTGACCTTCTCCGGTGCAATGGTTTGCGACCCAATGTTTTAATGTGTTAATGCCCTCTTCGGTATTAGTTGGTATAGCATACATGTCCACTATCCGATTGTGCATAGCATTGTAATATTTTTCATAACCTGTTAACCATTTACTAGCTCCTCCAGCATCGTAGGTAGCACCCCAGTCAGGAGTAAATGGAGATCCTGCTGTTCTGATTACTTGCCAAGTATCCATAGCGCTAACTCCTGCGCTTGATCCACCATTACAGAAATTCCAGGCAAAATGAGAGGGAATATGATATTTGTTGTAAGGGGTGTCAAATAAAACATATCGATTTCTTCGAACTGCTAGCTCGTATGTAAATAAATAGGTTAATGTACTTGCTTGACCACACTCCGAAGCAGATTGGTAGAAAATGTATGGGAAATAATAGGTCTGAGCATTATCCACATAGTAAGGTATGGTTGAGCTCCTTTGATTTTCATTCATAGTAAAAACAGGGAGATCCTGTAACATCAATTGTTCCCGAGAAGTTATGAGCTGCGGAGCTGTAGTATAAATGGAGTCAAGAAATATCTCATGATTCGTTTGTTGAGCAAAAATAGGAATTGAAAAAGTAAAGAATAACAAAAGAAAGTAACATTTTTTCATAATCCAAAATTTAAGGAATTTAAGTCGCAAATATACAAAAATAATGTATTGTTAGACAAATATTGTTTACTATTTGTCAATTTTATTATTCAAAAAAAGAATATTAAAAAGTTTAGCTTATTTTTAAAGTATGAACCTCTTTTTTAACTTCACAATAGGGAATGGTAAAGTAAAAACTTGAACCGAACCCCTCTTCAGATTCAACCCAAATTTTTCCTTGTAACATCTCTACATAAGCTTTTGCTATTGACAAGCCTAAACCGGACCCTTGGTAAGCATTCCTATCCTCGATATCTGCTTGAACAAACCGTTCAAAAACCGATTGTTGTCTCTCTTGCGGAATTCCAATTCCAGTATCTTTGACAAAAAACTGAAGCATCGATTTTCCATTTTTTTCTATTAAACTATATCCAAAATCGATTTGCCCTTTATGTGAATATTTAATCGCATTTTTTACCAGATTTGTAGTAATTGAGTAAAATTTGTCAACATCGGTCTTAATTATAGCTTTTTCATTGGATAATCCATAATGAACAAAAATTTTCAACCCTTTAGCCTCTGCTTCATGTTTAAAAAATTGATAAATCAATTGGAGTTGGTCATTCAAATCTGTTTTAATAGGTTTAGCTTCAACCATTCCGGCTTCAATTTTCGAAATATCAATAATATCGTTGATGATTCTCAAAAGTTTATTACAACATTTATTTATAATCTCATTGTAATGCTTTAATTCTTCTCCTGTAAGATCAGATTGTCTCATTAAATCTGTAAATCCTAAAATACCATTCATAGGTGTTCTGATTTCATGACTCATATTGGCTAGAAATGCCGATTTAAGATGATCGCTCTCTTCAGCTTTTGCTTTTGCTTCTTTTAGCTCTTTTTCTTTTAATTTCCGATCTGTAATATCTCGAAAAACCATGATCGTACCATCAAAATCATTGATATCCAAATTATATAATGTCTCGGTTACTAATAATGTTTTTTCTTTGTTATCAGCACTTTTGATATGTAATTCAAAAGTTTGACTGCTATTATTTTCATCAAGGATAGGTCTATTGTTGAAATAATTTTGATTTTCTTCCAAAACAAATTGGGTTAATTTTTTATGAAAAAGCCCATCTGGAAATGTTCCAAAAATTTCACTGGCAGATGGATTATTATACAAGATAATATTCTCTTTATTTATAATTCCAATACCTTCCCCAAGAGCTTCCACTAAATAACGTATTTTCTTTTCACTTAAAATCAGCAATTTTTCAGAGTCACTTTTTGATTTTAAAATGAGATAAATAACAAATTGAATCGTAATAGTTAATATGATGATCGTTAATCCCATCTCTAAATGAGTCCTATAATGAATGAAAAAGAGACTCATAATTAAAATCGAGATTGGAGAATATAGAAAAATATATTTTGCTTTTTTCACAGCCGCTGTATTAATTGATGCTACCATGATAAAAGTAATGGAAGTTAATAAATTGAATTCATTAACACTCGCAATATAAATGGCCCAGAAAAATACGATAAATAGACAAATGTTAAAGAAAGAAACAAATTCTTTATAAATAAATTTTATTTTAAAACTCAAAAAATAAACCGTAAAAAATATTCCGGAAATGGTAAATCTCATCCAGATAGGATCAATTATATCTTTGGAAAGGAATCTGTATATTAATCCTGAAAATGGAAACAAAATGGCAACATATAAAAGAGCCAATCTGTAGTACTTTGTATGAGTATCTTCATAATCAATTTTATAAAAAGAGTTGTTCCGATTTGATTCTTTTTCTATCATAATGTTAAATCTATAGAAAATATTTTTATTAAAAAATGAAGTGCCAAAAATAGTTAATTTTTTGATTGTTTGAACAAAAAAATGCGAAAGCAATAAAAAAATGATCACTTTTATTCAAAAATTGTTAAAAAATTATCAATTTTATATTTTGCCTTTCGCCTTGTGCCTTTCGCCTTGTGCCTACATTTCACATTATTTATTATATTTGCCATCGAAAATCTTAAAACTAAAACAACTAACTATGACTACACAAGAGATTAGAGAAATAGCAATCGAAAGCGCTAACACCTATTATAAATACCTTGAAGAAAACGATAAAGGTCTCCAGGAAGTGGATGTTTTTGAATTGGAGTACGTAAATTCCAAAAATATTATTAAACTGCGTTTGGCCGCAAAATTGATGGATACAGAAGGGGTGCAGTTTAAAAACCTCCGTGTCAATAAAAAATTTGATCAATCAGCTGTTAAAATTCTGGAATACGATTTTGATAAAAGTGTATTGTTGATCAAACCGGGCGAAAAAGCGACCCCTTTTTTTGAACACCTCAAACATTTTGATCTGAAAGTGATCGTTGATCTGAAATTCCTGGTTTTGAGAGTTAAAAGATGGTTTGATCTGAATGGTGCAAAATTGAAACTGCCCGAAAAACCATCCAAATTCTCCAATTCTTACAAAGAAATTGCTTATTTTGATGAGGTTCATCTACACCCATCTGACAACCAGAAGAATGCAATAGAAACCCTTTTTACACAACCTTTCAGCTATATCTGGGGTGCTCCAGGTACAGGCAAAACGCAGTTCGTACTCGCTTATGCGATTCTTCATTATATCCAAAAAGGGGCTAAAGTGGCCATTATGGCACCTACTAACAATGCTGTTGAACAAGTTTTAAAGGGTGTATTATCTATGACCGACAGGGCAGGAGTGAACCGGAAACAGCTTATTCGAATAGGTACTCCCTCTAAGGATTTTGCCGAGAAATATCCCGAAGTGTGCGAAGATCGCGGCATCTCTAAGCAAATCATGGACATCGATGAGCAGATTGATATTTATGAGTCTATTTTAAATTATTCAGAGATCAAAGATTGGTTGAGTGCCGGTAAACAGTTAGTTCCCCTTTTTGAGGAACTTTTGGAACTTTCCAGATTACCTAGAAAAGATAAAGAGGAGCGAAAACGGATTCAGGAACTCGCGCAACCCATGATTATTCAGATTAAGAGAAGTTTTGCCGACTATCCCGAATGGCACTATTTTGTGGGTTCACTGACACTCTCCAGCTGTCAATCTGTTTATAAACAGATGTTAGCATTTTTGGATAAACAGGAAGTGGAACAGAAATCGAACGAGACCATGTTCCTGGAGTATCAACAAAACGGGATGGAAGAGATTGAGGCAAAAATGGAAGAGTTGCTGAAACAAAAAGAACACCTCGAGTCGATGAGCACCGAAAAACGGTTGAATGAAGTGAATGTTGTTGCCTATACATTGGATGGTTATATTGGAAGTTATGCCGATGCTCAGCTGATTGTGGATCATTTCTTTGTTGATGAAGCCGGTTATGCGAATATGATCAAAACGTTGACTTTGATGCTAAGGGATACTCCCGTAACTCTTTTTGGCGATCATAAACAGCTTCCACCCGTCTGTGAGTTGAGTGAATTTGATATGGATCGGGATGAAAAATACCAGAATATGTTTCTCTGGGCACAGTCATCGATTTTTCTGGATACCCTTTTTGAATACCCGAAAACCTATTGTATTGAGCAGTTTTTGAAGAATGGGAATCTTAATCCGACCAAAATGGTTCAATCTTCCCTCAATGCCACCTATCGTTTTGGGGAGAATCTGGCCAAAGTATTAGCGCGCCATGTGTACACTCCCGATTTTCACTCTTTGAATCCTATCGGAGAGACCAAAATCATCTTCGTAAATGCCCAAAAGATGGAGCCGATGAAGTCGCGATGTTCGGTAAATGAAGTGTTCGAGATCAAGAAAGTGGTGCAGAAGCTCAGAAGTCGGTGGACCACTGATTTCGTGATATTGACCCCTTACAAAAACCAGGTAAAGATGTTAAACAAGCACCTTCCGCAGGAGCGAAACGAGTTCAAGATTCTCACCGTTCACGGCTCTCAGGGTCGTGAGTGGGATACCGTGATTCTAAGTGTTGTGGACACCAATGACAAGTGGTTTGTTGATTCCCGTAAGTCGATTTCCAAAGGACTAAACTTAATCAACACCGCAGTCAGTCGTGCCAAAAAGAATCTAATTATCGTTTGCGATGTGGATTATTGGTCAAATCAGTACGGACAATTGATCACGGAATTATATTATGCGAAGAACTAGGTAATAAGTTGAATTTGGGTATTGGGTTTTGGGTATCAGTAGTTTAAAGGTTAAACGCTTCGCTGTTTAAAGGTTTAAAGGTTTAACGCTGCGCTGTTGAAAGGTTTAAAGGTTTAACGCTGCGCTGTTTAAAGGTTTAAAAGTTGAAACGTCACTAACCCCTTAAATTCGTAATTCGTAATTCATAATTTTCCCCTTCCCCTTATCCCTTGTCCCTTTCCCCTTGTCCCTAAACCATTATTCATTATTCATTATTAATTATTCATTTAAAATTAGCTTATTATCACATTAGCTTATTAGCTTATTAATCTGGGCGTTCCCCTTTGGCTGCGCTCAACCCAATCCCCAACAAACCGAATACGAAGCCCGTCGCTTGCCAAAGGGTCGGCCTACGGCTTCAAGTCCGCGCTCAAAAGCCGTGTGACTGCATGGTCGTAAAAGGAGCTCACAGGCTCGCTCTTTTACTCCCTGCATCACATTGGCTTTTTCGTTTGCGGGCTTTCTCGCCTCCGGCCTAACGCGAACTTTTTCATGGCACCGGCGCTTCGATACGAAACCTACTTTTTCCTATTTTTAAAGCTTTGCCAATAATGCGGTTTCTACTCAGCGACCT
>Ga0209099_1002281_pt1 | contig 17225 bp, 11 predicted proteins | sample AD_JPNHW2_MetaG_FD_184430 | JGI IMG/M metagenome (GOLD analysis project Ga0209099, IMG submission 184430) | Active sludge microbial communities of municipal wastewater-treating anaerobic digesters from Japan - AD_JPNHW2_MetaG (SPAdes) (version 2) | ecosystem: Engineered > Bioreactor > Anaerobic... | reverse complement strand
TGCGTCATTTGCATGGGTGGCATGATCAGCCAGTCGTTCATAGGTATGCCTTGGTTGTAGCGGATACGGACGCTATTGGGCTGCGATTGGGCAAGACCGGCATATGTCTCCCAGGTGTAGGCGTCGTTGTTGGCGTTGATCGTCGTCCATCCGGGCGGCAGAGCAATGGGCGTGACATTGTCGAAGTTCTCAGAGTAAGGGAAGGTGCTGACTGTCGGATCAGCAAGAGTCGTAAAGCTCCAGGTCGGACAGTCGAGGGCGTCGCCATGAGCATTGTAGGGCACGATCTTCCAATAGTAAACCGTGCTGTAAACAAAATCTACAGGATCGTAGGTGGTCGTCGTTTGGGTCGTCCCATTCACGAGATTGGTGGGAGGATTGTCTGTCCCAAGATAGACCTTATATCCGTCCGTGGTGCCACCTCCGGCAGACCAACTGAGGTGTGCGGCGATGGCGACGCTGGTGGCGTTATTCGCCGGAGATGGGTTCTGCGCGGGAAGAGGCGGTTCACCAGTCGCGGGAGGAGTGAACAGGAAGGTCAGACCAGTTGCTGGGAAAACGGTGGCACTGAGAGTACAGCTATTGTTGTTGGCGGTTCCGGCAACGGTTGCCGCCCAATCCGTGGTGGTCGTACGGTTGTTGAAATCAGCATTGGTGTCTCCTCTGAGACCGACCTGGATCGTAGCTGCGGCTGCAGCAGTCACGGTGGAAAAGGAGCCATACACGAAGCTGACCTTGTTGCCGTTCTCCAGGAGTTGGATCTGAAAGGAGAAATCATCATTAGCCGTGCTGGTCGGAACCCGGCGATAGTGTTTCCATTGAACGGTAAATACTCTGTTTGGCTCAGTTCCGCTCAGTAGATACATCAGTTCGCCCGTGTCTCTACTCTTGATATCACGGTTCAGAGCGGCAACGATATTATTCGTTCCGGTGCCGGAGCTGATCGCCAGATTGCTGGTGAGAACAACCGGACCCATGGCTAGGAAACCGTTCGTCTGGATACTGACGTCAGTATAAGCTATGCCGTTGTAGGTAAAGGAAAAACCCAGAGGGATCGCGTTAAAGCTCTCGTTATCGTTTGTCGCGGTACCCAGAACGGTTCCTCCGGTGATTTCAGTGAAAGTGCCAAGTGAAGAAGCGAAAGAATACTCACTAACCGTTGCCATGGCTCCGAGCGTCATAACCATAAAGAGCAACAGGAGAGAATACAGCTTGATCTTTTGCATCGGTACTCCTTTTCTAAGGTCATATAACATTCATTACTTGCATATACATACAAATCCCCTCGTGTTGGGGACTAAAAAACCATCACTAATCAGTCTGACGAATTATTAAAATTGTGTCAAGGGAAATATACTGAGAATCTTCGTCATTTGGTGACTTACGCTGATAAAGGTCGACAACAGGTTGTTTTGGATATCTTCCCCGGTGTGATCAAAACCTTGCTGAGTCAACAACAGCCTGTCATAGTGTGAGATAATGAACTCAGCGTTTGCCTCTGGGATTCAGGCTCGATCGCCTCATAAGCCCGAGGATAAATCTTGACAAACTATATGCCATTCCAATACTTGAATTATCTCATTAATAGGAGTCTGGCTCATGGTTATACAACCCGGAATGATGATTCGTGATTATCGTATTGTATCTTTACTGGGAGAGGGTGGCATGGGAGAAGTTTGGCTGGCTGAAGACGTCAACGTCAACCGCAATCTTGCCCTGAAAATACTCTATCCTCAGCTCCTGAAAGATAACTCCCTGGCAGAAAGATTCCGTCAGGAAGCCCGCCTGATGGCAAACCTCCAGCATCCAGGGATCGCCAGTCTGCACGGAATGTTTCAGCATGAAGACACCTACGTGATCTGTATGGAGTATGTGCCCGGCACCAGCCTGAAGAACCTGATCTCCATGATCGGTCCCGTTCCGTTTCCACGAACCCTGAACATCCTGACGCAGATCCTCGAAGTCCTGAAATATATCCATGCTCAGGGTGTGGTTCACAGAGACATCAAACCAAGCAATATTATGATAGACGTCACCCATAATGATGCGATCAAACTGATGGATTTTGGCATTGCCAAAGCTGTCGCTGACCATACCGGAACCAGAACCGGATCCCAATTGGGCACTCTCTACTACATGAGCCCGGAGCAGATCCAGGATTCCAGCAAGGTGGACAAACGCACTGATATCTACAGCTTGGGGATAACTCTCTTCGAGATGCTCTCCGGCAGAGTTCCCTTCCTGGAAGATACTTCCAGCGACTATCAGATACAGAAGAAGATCATCGAGTCTGTGCTGCCGAACCCCAAATCCTTCTATCCTTACATCCCGGATTGGATCCTCCCGATCCTGAACAAGATGTGCCAGAAGAGCCCCGCTGAGCGTTATCAGGAAGTGGATGCCATCTTCAGGGATCTCAAAGCAGGGCAAGCGCAACCTGTGATGCCAGAGCTGGTCAATCCCATACCGGAAGTGATCCCCCCCACGCTTATTCCTCCGAAACAGCAAAGTTCAGGGAGCTCAAGATCGACCTTGATGATCATCCTGGGAGTGTTGATCGGACTGATCGCCGTCGGACTGATCATCAGCTTCAGCGTGAACCGCAAAGCCACCAAAGCCGGTACCGAGGCATCTGCCGATAGCCCTGGAGCCGGAGAGGAACTGCCCGGCAACCTTTTACGTATCGAGGGTGGCAGTTTCCAGATGGGAAGCAACAGCTCCAGATTCCCCGATGAGCGACCCGTTCATACAGTATCAGTCAGCACGTTCTACCTCGGCAAATATGAAGTCACTCTGGCTGAATGGCAGGAAGTACTGGGCTCAAATCCCTCCAATCACACCAATGCCAATGCTCCGGTCACCGGAGTTAACTGGAACGACGCCATAACCTACTGCAATATGCGCAGTATCAAGGAGAATCTCTCACCCTGCTACACCGTGAACGGATCGACGAGTCCCAGCCAATGGACGGATTTCTCCTCGGTCAGCTGCGATCTCAGCGCGAACGGCTACAGGCTGCCCACCGAAGCAGAATGGGAGTATGCGGCAAGGGGCGGAAGCAACCAGTCCAACACCAACTACAGCGGGAGCAATGACATCAACGAGGTCGGCTATTGCCTCGCACCCGGTCTGGACGACGTTCATCCTGATAAATACTATGATTTGAAGCCATATCCCGTAGGATCCAAACAGCCCAACAACGAGGGACTTTACGATATGAGCGGAAACGCCTGGGAATGGTGCTGGGATTACTACGGCGAGAAGTTCTACAGCAATTCACCAGCCCAGGATCCCCAGTGCACTGCCAACGGCGGCAAGAGAATACTCAGAGGCGGTTCCTACGACAGCGTGGACGGATTCTGCACCGTCTCGCTCAGAGGGTGCAAGCCTCCTGCTTTGCGACATCGCACCTACGGATTCAGGCTCTGCCGGACTAAGGCATAGGGTTTTTTGCCAGCAGGGGTGGCAGAATCTGTTTGCCACAATAGGTAGTGCCAGCTTCGTTGCGCAGCCCTTCTATGGAAAGAACGGCAGGATGCCGTTCCCACTGAGTTGCGTCCTCCGTGGCTACTTGCGTCTAGTTCAACCTCAGATTTTTATCCGTTGTTTTGTCGCTTTCCTTGATGATCAGCCAGCCTGAGGGATATTTCTTCAGTACAAGATATGCCTGGTAGGGCGTAGTCTCGCCCCGGACCGAGACCTGTTTGGTGAAGTCTGCCCGGACGGTGCCCTGCGCGTCATTGAAGTTATATACCGTATCATAGGGCAGGTTCTGCGCGAATTCCGGATACGTCTCATTGAGTAGTTCTGACTTGATGTCCACAACTTCGCTCCGGCTCAGGTTCTTACTATAGAAATCCACTCTATCGGCGAAGACCGAGTTGAATGCATTCATATCCTTTTGATTGTGCGCGTTGTTCCAAACTGTGATCACCGCATCGATATCATCTGTATTATGATCAGCCACCGGGGTATCCGTAACAGTTCTGACCTGGTCAGATCTTGCTGAACGGCATACCCTGAAGCCGATGTTGTTATCGGTAAAAGCTGGACGTCTCCAGCTTCTGAATACGACTGTACAAAGCGCCGCTGCCTGGTTCGGATCATTATTGGGGAAGAACCAGCTTCCTCCTCTGAGGCAGCGTCCTTCGCCCTCAGCGGGACCGAGAGGATTGATCTGCTGATTGGAGCTGTAGCCACCATAGTAATCCCAGCACCATTCCCAGACGTTGCCGCTCATGTCGCATATTCCCAGGGAGTTTGGATTCTTCTGAGCAACGTCATGCGTGGAGCCGGAGGAGTTGCTCAGATACCAGGCAACTTCGTTAATGTTATTACTGCCACTATAGCGATCGGACGTATTCTTGTCATTTCCAACCGCCGCATATTCCCATTCCGCTTCGGTGGGCAGCCGGTAACCGTCAGCATTGATATCGATACTGATCAGTCCTGATTCCCAGGAAACCGGAGTGTTGCTTCCCTGTATCGTATAACAGGGTTTAAGATTCTCTTTGAGGCTGCGTCTGTTACAATAATCGATCGCCTGATACCAGTTAACCTTGTCCACGGGGCGATTCGCGCCGGTAAATTCTGAGGGATTGGAGCCCATCACCGCTTGCCACTCAGCCTGGGTTATCTCTGTCTTGGAGATGTAATAGGAAGAAAGGGTGACCTGATGCACCGGCAAAGCGTCCGCGACGCCCAACCCCAGTCCGTCGCCCATGCTGAAAGTGCCTCCCTGAACCAGGATCATGCCGGGATACTCATCCCTGGCGAGCGATTCTTTCTTTCTACCGAGCACAGTCATTACCAGCATGATCGCGGCAAGGATCACGACTCCAGTGACAATGACGCTCCAGAGCGGGAGTTTCTTTCGCGGAGCCCTGGGAGCGACAGGTTCTCCCGGTACTTGCTGCTGAGGGATTTGCTTTGGGCTAATAGACTGATAGGCATCTTGTTTGGGTTCGCAGCGATCCAAGTCGTTAAGGATATCCTCAGCGGTCTGATATCTTTTCGCGGGATCTTTGGCATGCATCTTTTTCAGGATCGGCAGGATCCAATCTGGGATATGCGGATAGAAATTGGTCGGAGGTGGCGGGTCTTCCTCGATGATCCGTTTCTGAATATGGTAATCACTGGAAGTATCATCCGCAAAGGGCAATATGCCGGAAAGCATCTCGTAGAAAGTGATCCCCAGGCTATAGATATCCGTGCGGATATCTATATTCTTGGAATCCGTGATCTGCTCAGGACTCATATAGAGCACCGTTCCCAAGGCTGATCCGGTCTTGGTCATACCCTTCTCTTCCATCGCCTTAGCTATGCCGAAATCCATGACCTTGACAAACTCGTTATTTGCAGTATCGACCATGATGTTACTGGGTTTGATATCCCGGTGAATGATCTGTCGCTTGTGAGTAAACGCCAGTGTCTCAAGGATCTGCCTCAAAATATGGATCGCTCTGGGGAAGGGGATCGGGCCGATATGATTGATCAACTCTCTCAAGGTCACACCCTCAGCGAATTCCATGACCAGATAATAACGGTCTTCATGCTGGAAGAAGGCATAGACGCTGACGATATTGGGGTGCGTCAGATTTGCCTGAATGCGGGCTTCCTGACGGAATCTCTCCACCAGGTCAGGCTTGCTCGCCAGCAGGGGATTGAGAATCTTGATTGCCAGTTTCCGACCGATCTGCTCGTCTTCCGCCAGCCAGATCTCGCCCATACCGCCTTCACCGATCTTTCGTATAAACCTATACTGCATAACCTGTTGCATAAACGTCTCCTTGTTTATATAACAATATCTACTTACTCTTACTCGTATCCCGTCGCTTACTGCTCTGCAACGGCTGGACACAGACAAGATGTCCACGAGCCGGGGTTATGGCGACAGGATGTCGCCGCTACCTTGCTCAATTCATTATCTTACCCCTATCCTCTCTCTATCATCTTATGTCATGACGTAAGATGATAGAGAGAGGATAGAGAGATGATCACCTTATGAATCCAGTAAGAACAAAACCAAGGCGAGGGGATCAGTCTATCCTGATCAGGTCTTGCGCAGCCTGATCGCAAAGAAGCTCAGCAGGAAAAAGAGCAGGAGCATCCCCAGCAGAACGAGAATGTCGGTCGTCTGGTTCGCGCTGTTAAAACCCAGCCTCCCCGTCAGGCTGGTTGCGGCATCGGGATTGCCATCCTCGGAGATTGCCATGAATTCGAAAGCCCAGCGGCTGAGCATCGTTCCGGCAAGGATCTTGACGCCCTCACTCATGTGGACGAACCAAACGATCAATCCTCCCATAACCACTTGCGGTATCAGGGAAATAGGTACGATCGCCATGGCTGCTTCTCCGGTCTTGACCCAGGATGAGATGAGCAATCCCATCATGGTTGCCGTGAACGAGGTGAGCCAGAGGATGCCGAAGAGACTGCCGAAATCCGTGTTCAAACTCATCGAGGCGTAGCCGAATCCGGCAATGATCAGGCATTGCAAAGCGCAGAGCACACCCAGGATCGTCACCTTGGAAAAGAGATAGGCAGTGACGCTCAGAGCCGCTTTATGTTCGCGTTTGAAGATAGTCTGCTCGTTGACGATCTCACGGGCAGAATTAGAAGTACCCAGCCAGATCGCAGCCACGAGCATCATAAAAAGCAATCCGGAGGTATAGTCCGCGACTGTGTTGTCCGCATAGCCGAAGACCAGGAGCATGAAGATACCGATAATGGGAGCCTGTGCCAGCAGGATCGCGCTGGAGAAGGTGTCCCGCAGCTTGATCTGCAGATTGCGCCGGAGCAGGACGAGGTATTGATAGAAACCGTTTACGACAGGTTTCCGGTTCTCGACCCGTTCCTGAGCGGGCACCTGGCTGATGCCATCGACGACCATCTCGCGGAAACAAGGGCTCTGGAGATAGCGGTTCTTGAGCTGATCCGGGTTTTGAGTGCTGAGGGCGTCGAAGATCTGTTCCGGATGTTTCACTCCAAAGAATGCGGCAGCCCGGGCTGAAGGACCGTAATACGCCAGTTTTCCTCCGGGAGCGAGAACGATCACGTCAGTAAAATGAGCAAAGGTCGATTCATCCACCTTGTGAGTAGTGAGCAGGACGATGTGACCGCTGTCGGCGATCCCCTTGAGCAGAAGCATCACCTCGTTGTCGGTGCGGGGGTCGAGTCCGCTGGTGGGTTCGTCCAGAAAGTAGAGCAATGGCTCTGTGATCAGTTCCTGAGCCATGTTCACCCGCTTGCGCTGTCCGCCGCTGATGCCTTTCTTTTCGGGAGAGCCGATCAGGACGTCCTGCTGAGCCGTCAGTTCCACGGAACGGAGGATCTTGTCCACCTGCGCCTGACGTTCGGATTCGTTCAGGCTGGCGCCAAGGCGGAGCTGGCTCGTGTAGAGAAGTGATTCACGGACGGTCAGTTCCCGGTGGATGATGTCATCCTGAGGCACATAGCCGATCTGTCCCTGAAAAGCGGTGGGATTGTGATGCACGGAAAGCTTGTTCAGATGCGCGACTCCCCGGGTCGGTGCCAAATATCCGTTCAGCATCATCATCAGAGTGGTCTTGCCACAGCCGGAGGGTCCGATCAGTCCCACGAACTGACCCGGCTGAAAACAGAGCGAGACATCGTCGATGATGGTCTTGTCCGGCAGGGTATAGCTCAGCCGCTGGCCGATAAAGCGGAGATTTTGGTTCCAGTTGCGGTGTCCGGTTCCGCTCAGAATATCCTGGAGATTTAGAGGCACACCGGCAATGACGATCATATCAGAGAGCGAGATCGACAGCCGGGAGATCGGTTTTCCATTGACGATCGTGCCGTTCTTGCTGCCCAGATCCTCCAGCAACCAGCCTCCGGACTGACGCGTCAGCCGGGCGTGATGTCTGGAAACGCGGACATTATCCAGCAGGATATCGCAATCTTCTGCCCTGCCGATCAGATAGCTGTCTTTGGAAACAGGAGCCGAAGCGGCGAGTTTCGACCCGCAATAGCGGCAGAAACTGGCATCGGCTTCAAGGGTTTGTTTACATTTGGGACACTGCATGGCATTACCTACAATTGTAAAGTCTTCGAATAGGGGATCAGGAAGCTCATTCCCATGATCCGGACAGGGATCTCGGCGCTCACGCTAAGGTTTCCGCTTCCGATAAAGCTGGTGATCTTGGTCAGCAGAGAGGTCGAATTGTCCAGCTTGAAATCAAAGACCAGCTTCCCGGGTTTGTTTCTGCTCACAGTCACGGGGTTATCCGTGGCTATGGCGCTGGCGAGGATCGTTCCGCCGGCTTTCACCTGCAGATAGAAGGGGTCTATTTCATAGCTCAGGGGTAACTTGCTTTTGATCTGGATCTTGACGACGGCTCCATCGCTGCTGATACGCGGTTTTTCGGTGATGATCTCCGGCGTGATCCGTGCCCTGAACCACAGTAACGTGGTCACGATGAGAGCCAGAACCAATAGCCAGATCAGATGCCAGATACGCACTTTCCAGTAGAAATGTCGCTCTTTCATAACAGCTCCGAAGCTATCCTTTAGAATTGCTCAACTCTTGCTCTTCGACGTTGCGCAGTCGGGTGAGTCGAGAGAAAGTCGTTAACTTCCTCGAAAGTGGCGTTGGCATAGTGCGCTTCCCGCAGTTCCAGCTTGTTGAAGAAGCTCACCGCTCCGTGTTTATCGAACCCGGCTGCTTTCATTAGAGTCACACCTCTCTCGTCCGCTTCATTTTCCTGGGTCTGAGAGAAAGGATAGCTGTAGAGCTGGTATCCTACGGCGACGATCTCTCCCAGAACAGGATCGATCTGGCTCGCGCGGACGGATGCCTGGATCTTGCGGACGCAGTGCTTCAGCTCAATGTGCGCCACTTCGTGGGCAATGACGAAGGCAAGCTCATCGGGAGTCTCTAATCCTTCGAGCAGTCCCTGATTCAGGAAGATCTTTCCCCCCGCGATGGCAAAAGCGTTGAATTCGGGATCGGTCACCGGAGTGCATTCCCAAGCGATATCCGGTCGTCCGGCTTTGGCAGTGATCTTCTTGAATATAGCCTGGATATCGAACTTGGTGGTGCTGTAGGTGGTCTTGTCAGTCATGATCTCAGTCCTGACTCCCGCGCCGATCTCGTTCTCTTCGGCGTCGGTCAAAGCTGTCATGTCCAGCACCGTGTTGTTGAGCTCGTAAACAGTCTCCAGCCCGAGGTTCAGGAGATCATCCAGGGTTTGCCCCTGAAGCGGCAGCCCCGCCAGGATCAGAAAAAGAATTAGTTGAAGATATTTAAATATGTGCCCGGTTTTGCAGTGCTGTAAGTGCATCGCCATCCTCCCTGCTTCTCAAATACCATTCTTCCGGGAAACTTCACAACGTTGAATCCCCATACGGGTTTGTTCAGATCGAATCTGTAATCTACAGTGTATTGAGTCTTGTCGCCATTGTAACCTTCGCTGACGACTTCACGGTTGATCACCTTGAAATCCGCGCCAAGATTCTTGGTCACCAGATAGTCCAATTCCCTGAATTCTGCCCGTTTCAGCTTGGCGATCGTGAGGCTGTCGCAACCCCAGAGCGCGATCATCAGCATAATGAACAGACATATCCTGAATGCTGATCTCATGTGTTGCCCTCCTTATTCACCGGTTTTGGCGGTAGCCTCAGCTTGTTTGAGGCTGTCTTCGTGCGCCTTCTGCGCGGCCTTTCTTTGTGCTTCGGCGCGTTTCTTCCGATCGTCGATGATCTTCTGTTTCTCCGCCTTGGTTAGTTCGTTCTCCGCCTGGACGGATTTTGCGACGTCCTCGCTGTTTTCCAGATCCTCTGTGCTGAGGGATTCTTCACCGGAAGAGGGTTTAGCCTTTTTTGCCTTGGCTGAATCCTCTTCTATCTTTGCTTTGTCCTTCCGGCTTCTGTGATATAGAGATACGCCGATCCCAGTGACTGAGATCAGCAGAATGATGGTGATACCGATAAGGATCAGGGAAGTAAGGTTATATCCCTGCGGATGGACGGATTTGGGGGCTTCTCCACCGACGTTGGATTTTACGATCTGGATGGTGATATTGTCGTCCCCGCCTCGCTGCTTCGCCATCTCCACGAGTTGGTTGCAGGCTTCCTGTGGTTCCTGGAGCATGCTTTGCAAGATTTCCTCATCGCTGAAATAGCCATAGAGCCCATCGCTGCAGAGCATGAGCTTATCCTCTTCATAGAGGCTGAAGGGTCCTGCGATGTCGGGTTGGCTGTCATTGGCTCCCAAGGCTTTGGTGATCACGTTCTTCTTGGGATGTTCCCGAGCTTGGTCTTCAGTGATGATCCCGTGATCGAGCAATCCCTGGACGTAGGAATGATCCCGCGAGAGCCTCTGGATCTTACCGGCACGCACCAGATACAGCCGGCTGTCACCCACCCAGGCGTACCAGAAACGGTTCTGCTTGATGAGGAGCAGCACCGCGGTCGTTCCCATATCGGCGACCTCCGGGTGCGATTCCTTATAATCGGCGATATTCTGCTCCGCGTAGAGCAGGCTTTGCCGGAGCTCTCCCTTCTCATCGTAGGTGGATCCCAGGTTGGCGAAATGCCCGGCAATGGTCTCGACGGCGATCTGAGAAGCGATCTCTCCGCCCTCATAGCCGCCCATTCCGTCACAGACAATGATCAGTTCGCCAAAGGCACCGCTATACTTGCCAAAGTAGTCCTGATTCTTCTCCCGGACCATACCGATGTCGCTACGATTGCCATAAATATAACGGGCATGACCAGTTTCATTTGTTACCGGCATTTCACCTTCCTATATCAGGGCGATCGCCCCTTCCGTTGTGCCAAATTTAAAGGTCACGCTGCCTTCGATGCGGTACAATTGGGCACGTGCTCCGTTTATGAATACTCCGTTCCGGGCAGCGACTTCCTCGATGAAGAAAACGCCGTCGCTGAAATAGATCCTGGCATGATGCGAAGAGACCGTGTCATCCCTGAGGACGATCTGGTTGTCCGAAGCTCTGCCGATAGTGGCGCCTTCACGTCCGATGGTAAAGACCTTGCCGGATTCCGGCCCCACCATTACTTCCAGCCTGAGAGCATTGGTTCCCGTCTTGACGGTCGATCCAGATCCGGAATTGAGGATCATGGTTCTCTCCCTGTCCGGCATGATGGGCGGTTTAGTAGGCACGGGAGGCTCTTTCCACTCACGCACAGGTTCATTGAAGCTCTTATCCGTGGGAGTTACTGGGGGCAGAGGTTCGAAGGGAGGGAAAGCCTGAAAGTCTTTCTTCTGAGCTGCTTTCTTCTTGTTTGCCCTGATGACGAAAAAGGCTGCCAGTCCTCCGACAACAAGCAGGACACCCAGGATGATCAGCAGAGTAGTGGTGCTGAGTTTGCTTTTCTTTTTGACAACCTGACTGTGAGCGGGACGCCCCGTGGGTAGCTTGATCTTCGCTTCCGTGCCGCCTTTACCCATATCGGTCGTGACGTTGATCACCAGAGTCTGTTCCTGTCCGTCTCCGGGCAGATCTATAGGGTAGTAATTGAGCACGTAGGAATTGAGCAACTGGCGACGCAGTTTGTTGTAATACTCGCTCAGCTCGGAGGCGTTCGTCGCGTAGTAATATATCCCGCCGGTCTCTTCCGAGAGATGTTCAAGAGCTTGAAGATACTGACGGTCGACATTGGTGTAGCCCACCGTGAAGACAGGGATCTGATTCTCAACCGCCAGCTTGATCACATCCTCTTCTTCATAGGCATCTGTCTGATTCTCGTCCTTGCCGTCTCCAAAGAGGATCAGAGACTGAGCTGCGTTACGGGCGGTCTTCTTGATCTGCTCCAGGCTCTTATACGCACCATAATACATGGCAGTAGCGCCGCTCTGTGCCTGGATCTCATCGATCTTTGCCATCAAAAGGCTTGTTTCCGTGGTGAAGTCGCTGACCAGCACCCAGGATCCGGCAAAGGTGGAGATAGCGATCTCGTCGTTGGCCCGCTTGTCGCCAATGAACTTCTTGATCGCGGCTTTGACGCTGCTAAGGGGTTCACCCGCCATGGAAGTCGAATTGTCGATGCAGAGCATGAGACTCATGCCCTGTCCTGTCTTCTCAAAGGTCTGAACACTGAGGGAATCCACTCCGTGCCCCCCCATGACCAGCTGGAAGTTCGAAGCTTCCAGATCTTTGATCGGTTCGTTGGAATTATCCACGACCAGTACGGAACTGAGTGTCTTGGGATAGAACTGGGTCTCTGTCTTCAGGTGACGAACCGTCACCGAGCAGAGCAGCACCGGCAGGGTCAGCAGCAATAGGATCGATAGCTTACGCATAGAGTCCTCCTTATACCATCTTGATCTTGAGATTGACGTTTGCGATGGTTATCACATCGTTCTCCTTGAGAACGCGCTTATCCTCGATCAATTCACCGTTTACGAATGTGCCGTTCGCGGAAAGATTATCCTGGATGATGAACTTGCCGTCCCGATTGAGCAGAATTGCGTGCTCTTCCGAGACTCCGGGTACGGTGAGAACTATGTCACACCGAGCGGAACGGCCAATGATGTGTCTGCCCTGATAGAGCCGGTAGTCGATGCCACCCTGCTGAATATCGAAGGTGACAAGCCAGCCGACCAATTGGCGCACGGGCAGGGAGGGCTTGGCAATACCTTCGTTGAGCCCGGGTTTTCCGGCTCCGATGATCACGGTTTTCTCACGTGGATCGCCGGCTGTCGCCATCCCGATCGGCTTCATCTGAGGAGTGCCTGTATCGATCCTGGTACGCTCGAGGTTATCCGCCGCGGGAACAATGCGGGAAGAATCAGACATCATGACAGTGCTTTGATTTCTGTTCGAGGGGCAGTGTGGACACATATCCAGACTTGCCTCATAATTATGTCCATTGGGGCAGACCTTATATTGGGGTTGAAGTGGAGTCCCGCATTTCTTGCAGAACTGACTGCCTGCGGGATTATCGACATTACACTGAGGGCATTTCATATGAAACTCCTTAAAGACTGATTATTTGAGAAAACCTTAAATTGCTTTGATCTGAAGGGCGCTTTCCGCCTGCCGGCAATCTTTTGTTCGAAACGTATCCTTCCGGTATGTGAACAATAACTGATGCTACGCGAAACAACCACGTAAGCCTCCATACTACATGTCAATAGATATCATCTCACAGTTACTGAAACAACAGTCTGTATAAAATAACACTTTTTGCATGGTATAGACGTGGCTTTTATCTGTCAAGAACAATATCAGCAATAACCTCAGAAATAGATGTTTTCTACTGCCTGACCGGCAGCTTAAATCCTCCTCAGGATCGGTGCCAAACAAACAGCCCTTCCGGTAATTTTCCCATTGTTGCCTAAGATTCGCCCGGCGGTCATCTCGTGATGATCAGGGCTTGGCACCAAGCGCCAATAAACTCCCGGATATACTGAGATATCCGCTTAAAATAGTTCTGAATGACCTTGTTCACAGTTTATCATACCCTTTAGCAGAGGAACGTGATTATTTATGTTGACATAAAAACCGCTATTCCCAAGCTTAGAGAACGTCGTATCGGGACCTCTAACGTACTTAGAAGCTCCTGGTCCCAAAATGGTGATCAACTTACAAGCTAAGAGGAGAAATAATGAAAAGAATGGTTTTGGCAGTGACGCTCTTGTTGCTGTGTTCTATGGTCTTTGGCTGGGATCTGGTACGTCAGACTGCCTTCCCGGCAAATTTCTACGGAATGGACGTCGTCGGAAATACCATCTGGGCATGCGGAAGCGGCGGCGCGGTAGTAAAATCCACCGATAGCGGCATGACCTGGTCGTTTGTTCCCACACCTTTCTTTAACGCGACAACAGCGACTTACAGAACAGTCGAGGACATTGACTTTATGGATCAGGCGCATGGTGTTGCCGTTGGTGGGATGGGTATTGTGGCGATCACCGCCGATGGCGGAGATTCATGGACCTATCCTGCGTCGGTTCAGGCATTGATCGGCACGACAGAGCTGAAAAGCACTGTTTACCTTACTGACGGAAAGATCTGGGTTTGCGGATCAGCCGGAATGATCGCCTATTCTTCTGATTATGGAGTTTCTTGGAGCCTTCAGAGCGCGGGAATTTCGACAATTCTCTACGGGATGTCCATGAACGAAGCGGGAACAGGATTTATTGTGCTGAACAAGGGTACTCCGGATCAGTCAAAGATTCTGAAGACATATAATTACGGAACAAACTGGACTTTGGAGAACTTGCCGGTAACCGGTAATCCTTCTATCTTCAATGTCCGGCAGTTTGGCAGTAAAGTCGTTCTTGTCGGTGACTGGGGCTATCTCGGTTTTAGCAATGATAACGGCGCGACCTGGACTCATTATCCTTACGCGGCAGGCCCGACCACCTCTGACGAGCTACATGATGTGGTCATGAACGGCGATGTCGGATACGCTGTGGGCTGGAACTATCGCATCATCAAAACTACCGATGGCTGGGCTACTTATTCTCCTGTCTCGCACAATTTCTCGGCATCTTACATGGAGGGCGTCGTCCAAAACAGTAATGGCGATCTAGTAGGTTGCGGCTGGCAGGGAACACTGGCGGTTTCGACGGATGAAGCAATCACCTGGGACGATAAAGTCCCCAATGCCATAGATTTGAATCAAGCCAGCATCGTGGATGCCAACACTTGGTTTATCGCCGGGGACAAGGGCAATGTCCTGAGGACTTATGACGGCGGTCAGACTTTGGTCAAGAAGAAGATCCCGGGCTTTGATGACATGCTCTACGCCTGCTACTTCAAGAACGCCAATGAGGGCTTTGTCTCCGGTAAAACCGTGGGGAATATCTATAGAACGGTAAATGCCGGCGACACCTGGACGGCGATTACCATACCCGGGTTTCCCTCTTCCAAGTCTTATTACGAGTTCTTCTTTATCAATGAGAATGTCGGCTACGTCCTGGGAATAGGCGGAAAAGTCGCCAAAACGACTGACGGTGGAGTGACCTGGAATCTGACCGGGGATAATATCGGAACCGCCAATGTTCTGTATTGTAACTACTGGAAAAGCGAGGCCAACGGTTATGCCGGAAGCGGAGGCGGAGCCTTGTTTATCACCACCAATGGCGGAGTGACCTGGTCATCAATAACAGTCGGTGCCAGCTCCAATATCCGGGACATCTGGTTTAGAGATTCCAATAATGGCGTTTTAGTCAAAGAGAACGGCGAGATCTTTTACACCACGACCGGTGGTAATACTGCAGGTAGCTGGATCGCGGCGACGGAATCCGCGACCTCACAGGTCAATGGCGTCATTTGTGACCATAATGGTGTTTACTGGACTGCAGGATATAGCTCCAACGCGAGTCAAATGGGAAACAACTGGGCATTGTTGAAATCTCTGGACAATGGCGCGACCTGGACGGAAGAATCGTTTCCGGCGCTGACTTTCAACTCTACCCGCTTCATGAATATTGCGGCAGGTGGCGGTAAGATCGTGGCTGTCGGCAGAAACAACCTGATCGTGGCACAGCTGGAGGTTCCGGAGCATGTGAGCCTAAACAGCCCCGCCGACAACAGCACCGGACTCAATCCTGATACCGTGACGCTAAGCTGGACTCCCTCGCCTTATGGCTCAGTTGCCGCTTTCTATCAGGTCTATGTGAGTTCATCGCTGGAGACTATCTTTGATGAGTTTTATTTTGAGTCGATAGCAACGAGCTTTGACCTCAGCGAGCATCTGGCACTGGGTTTAAGTACCGACTGGTATTGGGCTGTTCTGCCGGTTAATGAACTGATGGATTCTCCCGATATTGGCTCGGATGAATTCCAGATCTGGCGTTTTACGACCATGGCGCCCTTGAACGTTCCCGTGGTAGCTATTGCCAATAGTTCGGGTGAGATGATCCTGAGCTGGGATGCTGTTCCTAATGCTGTGTCCTATAAGGTTTATGGTGCCGATACTCCCGAGGGTGGATATTCCTATATCACCTTGACTACGTCTCTGCAGTATATCTATCCTGATCCGGGAACTAAAAAATTCTTCAAAGTGATCGCCACGACTCAGACTCCCTGAGCCGGAGATAATCGTCTTAACCTCGAAAAGGCACCCATTTCGGGTGCCTTTCTTTTTCTTCCGTTCCTTCATGTCAACCGGGCATCATCCCTCTATCCTCTCTCTATCATCTTATGTCATGACATAAGATGATAGAGAGAGGATAGGCAGATGACAGCCGCGGAGGATGAGGAGAGAAATATGGCGGAAGAAAGTTCCGCTTGACACTTGTGTAGTTATTTCCTGATTATCGCTTAGAAGAATTCTTGAGGAGAAATATCGGTTTGAAAGCGCTCTTGTCCATACCGGCCAAGCGAAACAAGTATTTTAATATATTCGGGCATGACTCTTTCCGCAGGATATCAATGTACTGCCTGCTGTTGTTGGGAGCAGGTTTGGTTCTGTTGTTGCTCTATTCTCCGGAGATTAGTGGCGGAGTTCTGCTGTGCCCCGTCAAACGCTATCTCGGGCTTCAATGCCCCGGCTGCGGAACCCTCCGGGCGATGCATACTCTCCTGCATGGGGATCTCCGGGCAGCTTTGAACTATAATCCCCTCAGTGTAGCGCTTTTACCCGTTGTTCTTCTGTATTTGTCCTTTGGCGCGTTGCTGGGCAGAGAACCTTATCACAAGCTTCAGGTCTGGGCAGGAAGAGCCTTGATCGTTGTCATTATCGCATTTACGATTATCAGAAACATATAGGATACCATCAAGGAGCAGGATATGCATAGCATCGGAACCATGATCCAGCATTACAAAGTACTCGAACTCATGGGACAGGGTGGCATGGGCGAGGTCTATCTCTGTGAGGATACGACCCTGAATCGTCAGGTCGCCATCAAAGTCCTGATGCCCTCTCTTACGCAGGACGCCGGGTTCAGCGCCAGATTCAGACACGAGGCTCAGCTTCAGGCAAAGCTGGTGCACCCCAACATCATCGGGATCTATTCCTTCTTTGAGGAGTTCGGCGAAAGCTATATCGTCATGGAATACGCGCAGGGCAGGACTCTGAGATCGTTGATCGAAACGACCGGCCCCATCCCCGAAGCGCGCGCGAAAGCGATCCTCATCCAGGTTCTGCAGGGACTGGCATATGCTCATGCCAGGGACGTCGTGCACCGGGATATCAAGCCTGCCAACATCATCATTGATTCCGAAGACAACGTCAAGATCCTGGATTTTGGCATTGCCAGGCTCATGGGTGAACAGGGGATGACTCAGACAGGT
>Ga0209099_1002279_pt1 | contig 17246 bp, 14 predicted proteins | sample AD_JPNHW2_MetaG_FD_184430 | JGI IMG/M metagenome (GOLD analysis project Ga0209099, IMG submission 184430) | Active sludge microbial communities of municipal wastewater-treating anaerobic digesters from Japan - AD_JPNHW2_MetaG (SPAdes) (version 2) | ecosystem: Engineered > Bioreactor > Anaerobic... | reverse complement strand
AGACCTGAAAGGGGAAAAAGGAGAGGTGGGAAGGAGAAAAGGGCGAAAGAGGAGAAGGGAGGGGAGGTCTGAGGAGATGGAGGGGGCGGGAAAAGAGGTGAAACCTGAGGGAGTGGAGGAGAAAAAGGAGGAAAAAAAATAGAAGGGAGTGTCCGTTGTAGTCGTTATAGTTCGTTTCAAATAATGCTGTGAGCCGAGGATTTGAAGGGCGTGGTAGACTAAAAGGTTGTGAAATTAAATGGAGTGTCCGCTGTAAGCTGTGCAAGCCCGGAAGAGGTAGAAAGGAGTGTCCGTTATAAACGTTATAAATCGTTGCTTAGGTGGGAAAGAAAAGGCTTATAAAGGGTGAAAGGAGGACTATGAAAAAGAAGCGGCAAGGACCGGGGCTCTTCAGACCTTGTCGAGTTTGTCCAGCTCTTCTGTGAAGTACTTGGATATCAGAAGCTCCCACTCCCTGTTCCCTTCGTGGATCTCTCTCTTTTGGGATAGAATCTTCTGTTCCGCTTTCTGCCGAAGTTCGTCGTAAAACTTCACTTCGTCTTCGATGCCTGTCTTGATGGCCTTGATGAGCTGGTTGTCGTCTGCAAATAGTTCCACCCCATCATCCTCGTTAAACTTATCGAGAATGAGTCGGGAAAGGTAGAGAATCTTAGCCTGAGAGAAGCCGTAACCGTATCTCATAAAACGATTCCCCTCTCTTTGGCGATCTTCTGCTTGATCATTCGAAACATCTCCTGGTAGTCAACGTTCTCAACGCGGATCTTGTCGGAGTGTTGGAGAAGAATGTTCCGGACTTCTTCTTCCAGCTGCTCCTCCTTCTGAATCTCTTCCTCCAGAAGAGTGGAAACAGACTCGACCAAGCGGTTTCGATCCTCCGCAGTTATGAGCCCTTGAGCCACAAGGCCTTTTACAATGCGGTAGGCCATGTGGTTGAGCAGGTTCTTCGTCATCTTCATGGCCATATTATAAGACACTTTCTATCCTTTGACAACGCCACTCCTCAGCGTAGTCGTTGACCGAAGGCCTGAGAATGGGATATTCTCAAAAAGATGAAAGAGAAACGAATCCTTCTGGCGATCGCTTTGAACGGGTTGATCGCCTTAGCCGAAGTACTCGGAGGAATCCTCTCGGGAAGCCTAGCCCTCCTCTCCGACGCTCTCCATAACGTGAGCGACCTTCTCTCGCTGGGAATCAGCTATGGAGCACTTCGCCTTTCCCGCAGGAACGGAACTACCCATCGAACTTTTGGTCTCAAGAGGGCAGAGATTCTGGCGGCCTTCTTAAACTCCTCTCTTCTCATCTCCCTCTCCCTTTTTCTCTTTCGTGAGGCCTACCTGAGGTTTTCGCATCCCTCACCCATCAAAGGGGGGATGATGCTTGTCGTCGCCTTTTTCGGCCTTCTGGCGAACCTGATGGCGATGAAAGTTTTGCAAGGGGAGAGCCACGGGAGTCTGAATATCCGCTCCGCCTACCTCCACCTTCTCGGCGACACTCTTAGCTCTGTCGCCGTAGTAGGAGGAGCGTTGATTCTCATGGTTCGTCCCCTCTTTTGGCTCGATCCCCTCTTGACCTTTTTGATCGCCCTCTTTATCCTTAAGGAAGCCGTTGTTCTTCTGAAGGAATCAACGGAGATTCTCCTTCAGACGGTGCCCCAAGACCTTGATCTGGAGAGGGTGAGAAATCGGGTGGAAGAGCATCCGGAGATTGCCCTCCTCCATCACGTTCATGCGTGGTCTCTGGTTGACGGGGAGATCCACTTCGAAGGGCATCTGGCCTTTCGAAACAACCTCCCTCTTCGAGAAGCCGACCAGGTCAGAGGAGAGATCGAAGAGCTTTTGAAGCGGGAGTTCGGCGTCTCCCATGTTACACTGCAGAGTGAGTATCAGAGTTGTCAGGGAAATGGGTTTATCGAAGAGTAGAGGAGAGAAGGATGGTCGAAAGTAGAGGGCTTTTCCAGGTGAAGCTTCCGTCAGGGAATTTTCTGAGTCTTGGGCAGAGGCCGCTTATCATGGGAATTCTCAACCTTACGCCTGACTCTTTCTACGAAGCCTCAAGGCTTCTGAACCCTCGAAAGGCTCTTGAGAGGGCCCATAAAATGGTCGAAGAGGGGGCGGATATTCTCGATCTGGGGGCGGAAAGCACGCGTCCTTTCTCTCAGGCGGTATCTCCTGAGGAGGAAAAGAGCCGGCTCCTTCCGGTGCTCCGGCTCCTCAGAAAGGAGACCTCCCTGCCCCTCTCCGTCGATACTTACCGGGCCGAAACAGCCAAAGCGGCTTTAGGCGAAGGGGCGGATATCATCAACGATATCGGCGGAGGGACCCTCGACCCCGATATGGTCTCCCTGGTCGGCCGCCTCTCCCCTGCTTATATCCTGATGCATACCCGGGGAGACCCGTCGACCATGCAGAAGGAGACCGTCTACGGCGATCTATTGGGAGAGGTGGTACATTACTTTCAAGAGAGGGTGGAGACCTTCGTCCAGGCGGGAACCTTGAGGGAGCAGATCATCCTTGATCCGGGAATCGGTTTCGGAAAGAGTAAAGAAGATAACTACCGCCTCCTTTGGGCTCTTCCCAGGATGGCCTCCCTCAACCTTCCTCTCTTAGTCGGGGTCTCCAGGAAAAGCTTCCTCACCCTGGCTGCGGATCTTCCTCCCGAAGAGAGGCTGGAAGGAACCGCCGTGGCCCTGGCTGTTTCGGTGTTCCAGGGGGCCCATATTCTACGGGTTCACGATGTGAAAGCGATGAAGAGGGCAGTGGATACGGCGGAACTTTTTCGGCGCTTTGGTCTCGAGGGGAATCCATGCTGAAGGCTCTTTCGCTTAAGAAAGTCTACGGTCATAGAGAAGTTGTCAAAGGTGTCAGCATCCAGGTAGAGAGGGGCGAGGTTGTCGCCCTTTTAGGGCGCAACGGTGCGGGGAAGACAACAACGTTCAAGATGATCTTGGGTGTTATCGCCCCCGACGACGGCGCCGTGGTCATGGACGGGGAGGAAATCACCACCTTACCAGCCCATCGCCGAGCCTTGAAGGGCATTACCTACCTTCCCCAGGAGCCCTCGCTCTTCCGGAAAGCCACAGTGGAGGAGAATCTTGAGATCGTTCTCCAAGAGAGGGGAATCCCTGCGGCCCAACGGAAGAAGATTCGGGAAGAGCTTCTTGAGGAGTTTTGCCTCGGAAAGGTGGCCCGATCTCAAGGCTACACCCTTTCGGGGGGGGAGAGAAGGAGAGCGGAGTTGGCGCGGGCCCTGACGATCGAGCCCTCCTTTTTCCTCCTCGATGAGCCCTTCTCGGGGGTGGACCCTCTTACGATCATGGAACTTCAGGGGCTGATCCGTCGCCTTGTAGAGAGGAACATCGGTATCTTAATCTCCGACCATAATGTCAAAGATACATTGGAGATCGCTCACCGTGCCTACTTGATCGATTCTGGATCGGTAATTGTTTCCGGATCTCCTTCGGACATTCTCCACAGCGATTTGGCCCGTGAGCGTTTCCTGGGGAAGGAGTTCGAGGCGGGAGATACGATTCGCCGGCTCTGATCAAACCTCCTGAACGTCAATCTCCCTGGTGAAGTCGGGACTCACCCTGAAGGTAATCCGGTAGGAGGCTTTCTCGAAGAGGTCCCACTCTACCTTTTCTCCCCACTCAACGAGGACGATTCCTTCGCCCTCGATCTCCCCGAGGATCTCTTCCGCCTCCTCTTCCCCCATCCTGTAAAGGTCCATATGGAAGAGGAGAACTCGGCCCCGGTAGATGTTCATGAGAGTGAAGGAAGGAGAGCCGACTTCTTCGGAGGGGGCTCCGAAGAAGTCGGCTACTCCTTGGACAAAGACGGTCTTGCCCGCTCCCAGGTCGCCTGTGAGGATAAGGATCTCCTTCCCCTTCAGCTTCGCCGCCAAGGTGCGGCCCAGCTCAAAAGTCTCTTCAGGAGTCTTGCAGAGGTAGATCATCTCTCCCCCTTCACAAGGCGAAAGGCTTCGGGGAGGCAGTCTCGGATCGCCATCGCGGTCATCCCCTCTTGCCCGAAACGCTCGGCCGCCAAGTCGCCGGCGCGGTTATGGATGTAAACCCCAGCCAAGACGGCCTCTTCTGGGGGAACGTTTCCGACCCTTCGCGCCAAGAGGGCGCCAAGGACTCCGGCGAGAACGTCTCCGCTTCCTCCGACAGCCATACCGGGGTTGCCGTCTAGAGAGAGGAAGAACCCCTTAGGCGGTAAGGCCGCGAGGGTGCGATGGCCCTTGAGAACCATCCAGAGTCTGTTTTCTTCCGCCCATCTCTTCCCCTCTTCCCACCGGTCTCTTTCCACGGCCTGCTTTTCGGCGCCGCTGATCCTGAGAAACTCCCCTGGATGGGGGGTGTAGACGACTCCCGGGCGCCAAAGCTTGGCCGCTTGCAGGCCTAGAAGGGTCAGCGCGTCGGCATCGACGACCAAAGGGAGTGAACACTTCGTGAGGAGGGCCTCGACGATTCTCTGAGCCCCTCTTCCCAGCCCTAGCCCGGGCCCCACGACAACGGCGCTCTTGTCGGAGAGGGAAGCGAGAAGGGCGTCGAGGTCTTCTCCAGAGGCCTCTCCCTTCGTCTCTCTCAAAGGGAGGAGCATCACTTCCGGGGAGGGCGGGAGGTTCTCCCATGCCGAAGGAGGAGCGGCCCAGGTAACAAGGCCTACCCCCGAACGGAGGGCCGAGGAGGAAGTCATCCAAGCGGCTCCAGGTTTCGTTTTGCTTCCTCCCACCACAAGAAGGTGCCCGTAGCTTCCCTTGTGGCTCTCCTTCAGCCGCGGTGAGAGAAGCGTAGGGAACAGAGTCGGGGAAAGAGTCTCCAGAATGCTCTCCTCTCTTCCGAACTTTTCGGGAAGACCGATGCTTCCGAGAGTAAGCTCACCGCAGAAATCCTCGGCCGGAGGGAGGAGGTGGGCCCTCTTGTAGCTGTGAAGAGCCACCGTGAGAACGGCCTGAACGACGGTCCCCGTGGGGTTGGGGTCGTCGCCGGAGAGGCCGGAAGGGATGTCCACGGCGATGACGGGAAGAGCGCTACGGTTCAAAATTTCGGCTAAGGAGAAGAAGATTCCCCTCAGGGTACCCCGAAAACCTGTCCCGAAGAGGGCGTCTACCACGAGTTCCGCCTCCTTAAGGGCCTCTATGAAGGGGGCCTTGTTCAGGTCGCCCTCTCTCTTGAGAAGCCGAGGGCTCTTCAAAGACTTCAGAATCTCCAGGTTCTTCTTGGCCGCACCTTTGGGGGGAGAACCGGAGGAGACGAGAAAAGTCTCCACCCGAGCCCTGCGAAGAAGGAGGTGCCTGGCCAAGGCGAAGCCGTCTCCGCCGTTGTTCCCAGGACCGCAGAGGACCATCACGGCCTTTCCCTCGAGGGAGCCGAACCTCTCTTCCATGGCGGCTACGACGGAGAGAGAGGCGTTCTCCATCAAAAGAATCTCGGGAATCCCCAACTCTTCCACCCCTCGTCGGTCGACCCGGTGAGAACCCTCTACCGAAAGGATCATCTTTCCTCCTTTGTCTCTCCTTTCATTCTACCCCGGGCAAAGTTCCTCTTCAACGGTTTGAAACCTTGTATTCCCAACCCCGTATACCTTTTCCGAGACATTCCAGGAGGTTTTCAATGAAACGAGCCTTCCTTCCCCTTCTTCTTTCAGCCTCTTGTCTCTTTCCTCTTACCGGAAAGGACCGTCCAGAGAGCTTGGACAAAAAGGCCATGGAGATTCACTTCCGAGTCCTGACCATTGATACCCATTGCGACACCCCTATGAGGGCGACCCGAAGAGGCCGAGAGCCCTTTGATCTCGGCGTTCGGCATGAGCCTTTGAAAAGGGGGAGCGGGATGCAGGATTTCCCCAGGATGAGGGAGGGAGGACTCGACGGTTCCTTCTTCGCGGTTTTTGTCGGTCAAGAGGAGCTGACTCCTGAGGGTCGAGAGGCCGCCTACAGAGAGGCCGTTCAGACTCTCGACGCCATGGACGAGGTCTTCAAAAAGTATCCGGACCAGGCCAAACTGGCGCTGAAGGCCGACGACCTGAAGAGAATCGCCGCTACCGGAAAGAGGGCCATCTTCCTCGGACTAGAGAACGGGTATCCCTTGGGGCTCGATGTCAACAGAGTCGACGAGTTCTATCGAAGGGGGATCAGGTACATTACCTTGGCCCACACTTCGGACAACGATTTGGCCGATTCTTCTACTGATCAGAGAGACCCCGAAGACAAGGGGCTCAGCGAAACGGGGAGGAGTGTAGTCCACCGTATGAACGAACTCGGCATTATGGTGGACGTCTCCCACATCTCCGACAGGGCCTTCTACGATGTTCTTAAGGAGACCAAGGCTCCGGTGATAGCCTCCCATTCGAGCGCCAGGGCCGTCTGCGACCATCCGAGGAACCTCTCCGATGAAATGCTCCGGGCGTTGAAAAAGAACGGGGGCGTGATTCAGCTCTGCATCCTTTCGGATTACATCCGCCCTTCGGCTCCCAACCCCGCCAGGGACGAAGCCTTCAAGGCTATGCGGAAGAAGTTCGGTGAGTATGGAGCCATCAAGGACCCGGCGGTTCGGGAAGCCCTGCATCAGGAATACGAGAGGATTATGGAAGAGTATCCTCAGGAATTGGCCACAGTGAAAGACGCCGTGGACCATATAGACCACATCGTCAAAACCATCGGGATTGACTATGTCGGTATCGGGACAGACTTCGATGGCGGAGGAGGCTTGGCGGACTGTAACGATGTCACCCAGATGGCCAACATCACGAAAGAACTGGTCCGTAGGGGATATTCTGAGAAAGAGATCGCCAAGATTTGGGGGGGAAACTTTCTTCGAGTCTTTCGAGCCGTCGAGGCCCGTGCGGGGAGGAGGAATTAGTCTCAACCAGGGCGAGCCTCTTCACCTGGACCCTCTCTTTTACAACGGACACTCCTTTTTAACCGCTGTAAATAATACAACGGACACTCCGTTTTTTTTACCGCCGATTCTGTCTGGACTCTGTGAGAACTACCGTTTTGGTGAAGTCCTCTTCCGCTTCGAAGGGAGGCTCTCCGGTGGGTGAGGAGTCTCTCTCGGGTTATCGGTCCAGGCGTTGGAGCGGGGGACGGAGCAGGATGTCTCTGACCTTTAAACCCAGCTCCTTGATCGAGAAGGGCTTGGGAATAAAGTGCACCCCTTCGTTCAAGACACCCCGATGGGCGATCACGTCCGCCGTATAACCCGACATGAAGAGAAACTTGATCCCTGGGTTGATTCTCTGCATCGCTTCCGCCAGCTCCCGCCCGTTCATTTCGGGCATCACGACATCGGTGATCAGGAGGCTGATCTCTTCTTTCCTCGCTTCCGCCAACTCGATCGCTTCCGAAGGAGTCTTCGCGGTCAAGACCGTGTAGCCCAGGAGGACCAGCATGTTCTTGGCCATCTCGAGGATCGCCGGTTCGTCTTCGACGACGAGGACGCTCTCGCCTCGGCCGGAGGGGATTCTCTCTTCCTCCTCCGAGGAGGGTTCCTCGGGGGTTCCGGTCTGTCGGGGGAGGTAGATTTTGAAGGTCGATCCCTGTCCAGGTTCGCTGTAGACGTTGACGAGCCCATTGTTTTGCTTGACAATCCCGTAAACAGTCGAAAGGCCCAACCCGGTGCCAAGCCCCAGCTCCTTCGTTGTGTAGAAGGGCTCGAAGATTCTATCGATCGTGGCCTTGTCCATGCCGCAGCCGTCGTCGCTGACGGCCAGGAGGACATACTCCCCCGGCGTCATGCCGGGAGTGTTCTGGCAGTATGTTTCATCAAGAACAGTGTTCTCCGTCTCAATGGTGATCTTCCCCACCCCGGCGATGGCGTCCCTGGCGTTGACGCAGAGGTTTGCCAGGAGCTGGTCGACTTGGGAGGGATCGATCTCGACAAGCCAGAGAGAGGCGCCGGGAAGCCAAGCGAGATCGATATGCTCGCCGATAAGGCGGCGAAGCATCTTGAGCATTCCCTCGATGGCTTCGTTCAGGTCCATGAGCTTGGGAGCGACCGTTTGCTTTCTGGCGAAGGCCAGGAGCTGCTTTGTAAGGTTGGCGGACCGCTCGGCGGCCCTCTGAATCTCTTTCAGATAACGGGAGAGGGGCTTGGTCAGGTCGGCTTGGGCCAAAGCCAAATCCGAGAAGCCTAAGATGGCTCCCAACATGTTGTTGAAGTCGTGGGCGACCCCACCGGCAAGCCTTCCGATCGATTCCATCCTCAAGGCTTGAGCGAGCTGTTCTTGAAGCCGGTCGCGCTCCTCTTCGGCGGTTTTCCTCTGGGTGATGTCTCTGAAGAAGGATTGGTAGGTCCCGTCGGGCATCAGCTTGGAGTTCATCTCCACAGGGACGGTTCTCCCATCCTTCCTGACGATCTCCCTCTCCTCTTTGAGATTTCCGCCGTCGGTCAGCGTCTCGTATTCGAAGGGGTTCTTCGTCAAGGAATCTTCTGAGAAGAGCCTGTGGAAAGACATTTCCAGCAGCTCATCCTTGGTGTAGCCCATAAGCTCCACGGCTTTGTTGTTCACCGTGAGGAGGCTCCCTGAGGAATCGCAATGGAAGAAGGCGTCGGCGGCGAATTCCAAGAGCATCCTGTACTTCTCTTCGTTGATTCTCAGAGCCTCTTCGGCGTTCTTTCTCTCGGTGATGTCCTGAAGGACCGAGATGATTCCGTAGGGGTTCCCTTCCCTATCCTTCAGAAGAGACATTCGATCTTCGATCCAGACCAGGGAGCCGTCCTTCTTGAACTCTTTCAACTCTACGACATAGCTGTTGGTGGGGGCAGAGCCGCCTCTGCTGGCCTCGGCGGCCATGTTCTCTTGGTAGACTCTGACGAGCCGGCGAAGAGAATCTGGAGTGACCAATTGGGAGAGGGGCTGGGAGAGGACCTCCTCCGCGGTGGCACCTTTCAGGGCTAAGATCGAGGGACTGACATAGGTGAAGCGTTGCCGCTCCTCAAGGTTGAGGATGGCAATAGCGCCAGGCATGTTCTCCTCGACAAGGCGGTGTCTCTCTTCACTCTCGCGGAGCTCCTCCCTCTGAAGGTAATCTTCCGTGACATCCCTGAAGACGACCACGGTACCGACGGGGGCGCCGGTTGTGTCGTGGATGGAGGAGCGGCTTTCGGTGATGAGCCTCTCCCTTCCCTCCTTCGAAAGGAGCACGGTCGGCGTTTCGTGGTTTATGAACCCTCCTCTGTGCAACATCTGAAAGAGCGGGCTCTTTTCCTCTATGGAAACGGTGAACGTGGAGCAACGGAAGACCTCATCCAAGGGGTGCCCGAGGGCTTCGCCGCTTCGCCACCCGGTCAGAGCCTCGGCGACTCCGTTGATGTCCGTTATCCGACCCGAAGAATCTGTGCTGATGACCCCGTCGATGATGGAATGGAGAGTCGCTGAAAGGTACTGCTGTCTCTCCTGGAGCTCTCCTGTGGTTCGCTTGACCTCTCTGCGAAGGGTGATGACCCAGATCGACAGGAGAGCGGAGAGGAGAAGAATCGCGAGAAGGGAGAGGAGAACGACTCTCAACCAGGGAGAGACGTCCTTCAGCTCCTTTCGGGAGTGAAAATTCCAACGTTGATGGATCCTTTGGAGGGTTCCATCGTTTTTCATCTCCTCCAAGTGTTTGTTCAACAAGACCAGAAGGGATGTCTCCTCTTTCCTAACGGCGAAACAGCTGGCGGAAGAGAGAAGGGGCGGACCGACAACCGCGACGTTTTTGATCTTCTCCTTCGTCAGTGTCTCGATACCCACCGAGTAGGGAGCCAAGACGAAATCGACTCTCTTCTTTTCCAAGGCCAGGAAAGCGTCCAGAAAGGTTGGAAAAAAGGAGGTCGACTTCGTGAGACCTAAGGGTTGGATGAAGAGAGGGCCGACGACCCCTTCCTGGAGCGTCCCGAGTCGTCCCCGTCGGAGGTCTCCGAAGCCCTGAAACCTCCTGGATCCGTTCGAGAAGAGGGCGAAAGACTCCTGCCAGACCGGCGTCGTCATCCCGTACTCTTCGGTTCTCTTGTCGGAGTAGGAGAGGGTCAAAAGGATGTCGGCCCTCTTTTCGAGTAACTCCCGCTTGGCCTCTTGCCAGGGAAGGAGATGGTACTCCACGTCGATTCCCATGCGTTTGGCCAGAAGGTTCATCACGTCTATGTCGTGGCCTGCCGGGAGGGCCTTCCCCCGAAGGAACGTGAAGGGAGAGAACTCTTGATCCGCTGCGACGATCAGCTTCTCCTTGAAAAGGGCTTGAGGGCTACTCTCTTTCTGCCTCAAGAGCCAAACCATGGAACGTTCTGCCACTTTGCCGGTGGTGATCTCGTCGAGTCGGCGGTCTTGGACCTTCCAGAGAATCAAGGCGCAGGCGGTCAGAACAAGAAAGCAGAGAATGGCAAGGAGGGGAAGGATTCTCAGAAACAAGGGCGTGCGGAGAGACCTCTCTCCACGGTGGACAAGGAAGAGGGCAAGAAGTCCGATTCCCAGGATCAGAGCCCCTCCGGTGGGGACGATTCCCTTGAAGAGGGCTGTCCGTTTCCAAAGCCGGGCGTCCACGTCCATCCCCAGGAAGGCGATAATCTTTCCGGTTTTCAGGTTTCGGATGGGGACAAGGACGCTGACCCAGGTTCCCCAGGCGTCGGAGCCGCGTCCCAGTATAGCCTCCTCCCCTTTTCGAAAGGTGCTGATCAGGTCGAATTCCGCGTTCGGATAGATCTGCCCGGGAGGCGAGTAATCTTTCGACTCTTGAGGTTCCGAGTCAGCGTAGTAGAAGAGCCTTCCGTCCTGTTTCCTCCCCATGATGTAGAGAAAGCGGCACTCCGAGGCGACGGAGCGAATGTCCATCAGCTGTCTCTTCAGTGAGCGGTAGAGGGGAGAAGAGAGGTCTTGTGAAGAGCCGGAGAGGGAAGAGAGGCTTTCGCCGCTTATGGAATCGACGATGAAGCGGGCTTGAGCGAGAAACCCCCTCCTCATTTCGTTTTCGGCGCGGGAGGAAGCCAGCCAGAGGACGAGAGAGCCGAAGAAGAGAATCGGAAGAAGAAAGAGGGATGTGATCTTCCCGTAACGCAAGGCTCTCCTGAGAAAAGAGTTAAGAGGCTCTTTTAGAAGGGTCACGGGGTTCTCTCTCCTTCCTGCACCCTAAAGAAGAGGATTCGAAAGGGGGCAGATCCTCCCGGAGGGACTCCCTTTCCAAGAGGGGAAGAGACCTCGAAGTCTCCGAAGGCCATCTTCCGGTGTTGTAGGTCCCTTCCCATGGCTCGTACACAGCGCTTCTCTCCTCAAGTGTCCTCCTGCAAAAGGCCTGTCCTACTCCCAGGTGGGAAAGGGGGAGCTTTTCGCGCCCTCTTTTTTTTAGTATGTCCCTGAGCAAAAGTCAAGGCTTCGGGGATTTCTTTTTGTCGGTAGAATCTGTTGGAGTTCTGAATTTTCTGCTGTAGTGAGGGAGAAAGCTGGGAGAAGGAGGAATCCGTACTGGAAAGGGGTAAAGCCAGAGGGAAGATCCTTTCAGAGAAGGGTTCGGCTCAATCGGTAGCGGGCAGTCTAAGAGGGAGGATCCCTCAGGAGGGGTTGGACGGAGCATACACGTACTCCAGATTTCCCTGGCCTGTTAAGAGGCCGGTGAAGCGAAAACCCGACTTCTCGAGAGCTCTTTTCGAGGGAGTGTTGTCTGGGGCGTGGTGGGCGACGACCCGTCGGACTCTGGGGTCAAGGAAGGCCCGCTTCGCCAGGGCTTCGGCTATTTCGCTTCCATAGCCGAGGCAACGTCTCTCGGAAACTACGGAGAAGCCGATTTCGACGTCCCCCTCAGGATCGGGAAGGCCGAAATAGCCGCCGGCGCCGATCAGTAGCGGACGGGGGAGGGCGATTCTCTCTAAGGCGTACCAACAGTACCAACCCTCTACGGTCTCTCCGCCTTCGATCATCTGGGCCAGGAAAAACTCCTGGGCCGGGCGGTCGTACTCTCCCGGAGGCCACCCGGGGTTCACCATCGCGTTCAGGCGGGAGGCCAGTTGTTGAGGACTTTCGAGTTCCGCCTTGAGGAGCTCGACCGAGGAGGGTAAGAGAAGGAGTGTCTTGGTTCGTATCGGTTGAAGCCAGGAGGTCTGTGCCAAGTTCTACTCCTTCGCGAATTTTATGTTGTCCGTATCCAAGAGGCAGAAACCGGACTCGGAGCCTTCCGAGCACCTTCTCTCGAGGTGGTTGTAGAACTCTCCAACGTGGTAGGGGATCCCCCTCTTCTTCAAAGAGTTCTTCGAATCCTTCAGAAGGTACTCTTCATCGATCGAAGCGCCGACGATGTTTCCAACGACAAGAGTGTTCATGGGGTTCTTCGTCTCCAGGGGGCGGGACCAATCGAGGGTGCATTCGAAGTGACCGTAGCACTCTTTGACCCGAGGGGCCGAGACGAGGGAGCTTTCTTCCGGCGTGAGTCCGGAAGCGGAGAGCTCATCGACCCCCTCCGGGTAATGGACGGTGCAGCGGAGGAGCCGTTCCTTCAGCTCATAGGAGGGGAAGTTGACCACAAACTCCCCTGTTCTCTCGATGAGGGAGAGCGTATCGGAGGTGTTCATGAGCTGGAGCATAAACTTAGGCTCGCCGCCGGAGCCTAAGAGCATTCCCCATGCGGTGAGTTGGGCGTTAGGCAGCCCGTTCTTCTTTAGGGTCGTAACGATATAGAGGGGGGTGGGGACGTTGAGGACAAAATTGTACCAGGAAAAGACTTGGAACTGTCCCTCCCATCCGGGGCGAACGCCTTGGGGAGGAGTGACGGGAAAATCGATCTTCATGGCGTCTCCTTTCTCCTACTAGCCTACCGGAGAAAGCCATAAGATCCAAGCCTCCAAGAGAGGAAAGGTGCGTGAAAAAGGTGAAAAGAGAGGAGTAAAAAGGAGTGTCCGCTGTAAGAGCTGTTAAAAAAAGAGAGAGTGACCGCTTTCGAAGGAGAGGTTCAATCGCCGGGGCGCTTTCGACAAATTCCAGAGTAGGTGCCGCTTCTCTCCCGCTTTTGCTTGAGAGTTCGCCGAGCAGGGGATAAAAAAAAGAGGAGGTCTCTTCTTTTTATCTCTCCGTCACATGATTTTTTCCTTTATGAAAAAGATTGAGGAGAGTTGCCGAGGGCTGAATCTATCGGCGCTTGGATGATCCTCTCGCCTATTGGGAAGGGAAAGGGGAAAACCCGGAGAAAATAGGTTCTAATAGGATGTTAAAAAAACGTTTTTTAATAGACATACTAGTCGTTTTCTGCTAGTTTCTTCTATAAGCGTCTTCTCTGTTCTGTCAAAAAAGAGAGGGCGTTTGAGTAGAGGATTCCGAGCTTCGGAGGTTCAGGGATGAACATGAAGAAAGGGATCAGCCTCTTGGTATCCCTTACGGTCTATTCAACGGCGGTTTATCTTCTGCTTCAGGATCGGTTTTTCCTCCCGGCTAAGGGAGCCCACGGAGGGATGCTCTTTTCGGGTCTCTCTCTCGACATTTTAGCCATCGCTTTAATCTGTTTGGCGACTTTCGCGGCAAAGGCCGCACTAGAAAAGCCTCGGGAGCGTTTTTCAAACTCCTCTTGGAGTATGCCGGAGGTCTCGGACGAGAGAAACCCTTCCCGGGGTTGGCCTCTTCTTCTCTTCTCGATAGGCTTGCTCTTTATCGCCTATGTTTCCGCCGACCGCGTGAGCGAAGAGGCTCTGCACGTAACCGCCTCCTCCGCGACGGTCGACGCGAATCCGTAGAAGCGGGAAGCTCCTGGCAACCTTTTCAGGATACTGCCGGGAGAAGGTTCTTCTCAGCACACTTTCCCCGGGGCGCCATGCGCCCCGGGGAAAGAACCTACTTCTCCCCTTCCGCGCGAGCTTTCTGCCTTGACAAACAGCCACAACCCAGGCACTATGTCCATACTTGTCCAAGTAGAGAGGGGAGGCAACTGAGAGAGTATGCAACTCAATGTCCGCGATGCGGCCGAACTTTTGTTCGTCTCGGAGAAGACGATCTACCGATGGGTCAAGCAAAACGAGCTTCCCGCCTATAAGATCAACGGACAATACCGTTTCAGCCGGGCGGAGCTCTTGGAGTGGGCGACTTCCCACAAGATCAACATTTCGACCCAGATCTTCCAGGAACTCGACGCGGGGAGCGCTCCCTCTCCGGGCTTAGCGGAGGCGCTCCGAACGGGGGGGATTCACTACCGGATCGGCGGAACCGAGAAGGCTTCAGTTCTCAAGGCCTGTATTGAGGTGATGCCCCTTCCCGAAGGGGTCGACAGGAAGCTCCTGTTCCAAGTGATCATGGCCAGGGAGACTCTGGGAACCACTGCGGTCGGCGACGGAGTCGCCATTCCCCATGTTCGGAACCCCATCGTTCTCCACCTTCCCCGTCCTATGGTCTCTCTCTTCTTTCTCGACTCTCCCATTGAATTCGGCGCCCTGGACGGGAAACCTGTCCATACCCTTTTTGTCATCGTCAGTCCGACCATCTCCGCCCACCTGAACCTTCTCTCCCAATTGGCCTTCGCACTTCGGCAAACCGAATTCAAAGAGATTATCGCCCGTAGGGGCTCTCGGGAGGAGATCGACGAAGAGGCCCGTAGGATCGCCCGACTTATCGATGAACGAAGAGAGTCTTCTGCGGCTTCCCGGGATGAGGAGGAGTGATGCTCCTCTTCCGTTTGGCCCTCGGTTTTTTCTTCCTGGGAGCCCTGGTCTCCCTGATCTCATGGCGACGCCCAGCCTGGGCGAGGATCTTCGCCCCGGTCACGGTGATTCTCGGTTCCCTCCTGGCCATGCCGCCTGTGCTTTCCGCTCTCTTAGGTAAAGAGGTTCCCCTTCTCGAACTCCCCTGGAGCCTCCCCTTCGGTTCCCTTACCATGAGGCTGGATCCCCTTTCGGCCCTCTTCGCCCTTACGATTCTCGTCGTCTCCGCCTTGGCCGCCCTCTACGGTATCGGCTACTTTTCCCCCCTGCCGAAGAGAGGGAACCTCTCCCAGTACTGGTTTAACTTCAACACTCTCGTCGTCAGCATGCTCGTGGTGGTAACGGCCAGAAACGGCCTTCTCTTCCTTCTGGCTTGGGAGATCATGTCCCTCTCCTCCTTCTTTCTCGTCCTCTTCGAGAAGGAGGATGCCATGGTACGGCGGGCGGGATGGACCTACCTGATCGCCACCCATATCGGAACGGCCTTTCTCTTGGTCTTTTTCCTCCTCCTCGGGGCAAGGAGCGGCGGGACCCTTGAGTTCGGCGCCTTCAAGGGGAGCGTTCTTCTTCCCGGAACCGCCGGAGTGGCCTTTCTCCTGGCTCTGGTCGGCTTCGGCACCAAGGCGGGTTTCATGCCCCTTCACGTGTGGCTCCCAGAAGCGCACCCCGCGGCCCCTTCCAATGTTTCCGCCCTGATGAGTGGTGTGATGATCAAGACAGGGATCTACGGGTTGGTCAGATCTTTGACTTTCCTTGGGACTCCGGCTCCCTGGTGGGGGTGGGTCCTGCTGGCGGTCGGGGCCTTCTCGGGCATCCTAGGTGTCCTCTTCGCCTTGGCCCAGCACGATCTCAAGAGGCTCCTGGCCTACCACAGCGTCGAGAACATCGGCATCATCGCCCTGGGTATCGGCCTCGGAGTCTTCGGCTTGAGTTGTCACAATCCCCTTCTGATCTATCTCGGATTCGCCGGCGGCCTCTTCCACGTCGTGAACCACGCCCTCTTCAAGAGCCTTCTCTTCCTGGGGGCGGGATCGGTTCTCCATTCCGCCGGGACCAGGGAGATCGATATCCTTGGCGGCCTTCTCAAACGGATGCCCACGACGGGAACCACCTTCCTGATCGGTTCGGTCGCAATCTGCGGCCTTCCTCCCCTGAACGGTTTCGCCAGCGAGTTCATGATCTACCTCGCCTCCCTTGGGAGCCTATCCATGAAGGGAGGCGCTTCGACGGCAGGTTTCCTCGTCATCGGCTCTCTGGCTCTGATCGGGGGTCTCGCCGTCGCCTGTTTCACCAAAGCCTTCGGGGTGATCTTCCTAGGCGAACCACGGAGCGAGGAGGCCGATGGCGCCCACGAAACGGGAAAGCTCATGAGGTTTCCCCTCTTGGTCTTGGCCGGCTTCTGCGCAGTTCTCGGACTGACGGGCCCCCTTGTGCTTAAGGCTCTCGCTCCGGTTATCGCCGTTGTCGCCGGGGGAGGGAGCGAAGCTCTTCCCTTTCCCTACGAGGGAGCGGCCGCGCTCTGGAAGATTACTGGAGTCTCCTTTGCCGGAGCCCTTCTGCTGGCGTTTTTACTCTTTATCCGCTCACGCTTGATGGCGGGCCGGGCCGTCGTTTCCGTTCCCACCTGGGATTGCGGCTACATAGCACCCACGGCAAGGATGCAGTACACGGCCTCCTCCTTTGCCGATCCTATAACCCGGCTCTTCCGACCCCTCCTGAGGACCCGCAAGAGGTTTACTCCCCCTTCGGGCCTCTTTCCCTCTTCCTCCTCTTTCTCCACCGAAACTTCGGACCTCTCCCGGGATTGGCTCTTCGAGCCGATGTTCGGATCGATTGAGAAGTTTCTCTCCCGTTTTCGCCGGATTCAGCACGGTCGGCTCAACCTCTATATTCTCTGCATTCTTCTCACCCTCGTTGCCCTTCTCCTTTGGAAGTTGAGGTGATCCCGTGAAGAGTTGGCTCTTTTCCCTGACCATGTTGGTTCTCGGCTTCATCGGAGCCCCCCTTCTTCCCGGAATTATCAACAAGACCAAGGCCTTCTTCGCAGGGCGTAAGGGTCAGCCTCTCCTTCAGACCTACCGGGATTTGGCGAAGCTCCTCAGGAAGGGCGCGGCGTATAGCTCTACCACTACCTGGATCTTTCGGTCCGCTCCGTTGATCGGTCTCGTCTGCTCCTTCGCCGCAATGGTCCTCCTTCCCATGGCCGGAGGGAGCGGCCTTCTCTCCTTCGCCGGAGACCTTATCCTCTTCTCCTACCTCCTCGGTCTGATGAGGTTCTTCACAGTCGCTGCCGCACTGGATACGGGTTCCAGCTTCGAGGGCATGGGAGCCAGCAGAGAGGTTCTCTTCTCCGCCCTGACAGAGCCTGCCATGATCCTTGGTTTAGCGACACTCCTTCGGGCAACCGGCTCTCTCTCCCTCTCGGGGACCTACGTCAAGATGACCGTCGAAAGCTGGAGAGTTGCTGGTCCTGCCTTCGCCCTCGTCCTCTTCGCCCTGCTCATCGTCTACCTGACGGAGAACTCCCGGATCCCCATCGACGATCCCGACACCCACCTGGAATTGACCATGATCCATGAGGTGATGGTTCTCGACTACT
>Ga0209099_1002278_pt1 | contig 17248 bp, 33 predicted proteins | sample AD_JPNHW2_MetaG_FD_184430 | JGI IMG/M metagenome (GOLD analysis project Ga0209099, IMG submission 184430) | Active sludge microbial communities of municipal wastewater-treating anaerobic digesters from Japan - AD_JPNHW2_MetaG (SPAdes) (version 2) | ecosystem: Engineered > Bioreactor > Anaerobic... | reverse complement strand
CTATAATCTAATTGAGCTTCTATTTCTCCTTTTAGATTTTCATCTTGAGTTGAGTTAAGTTCGTTTAAAAGTTCTTGTTCTGATGCTTCTTCTAACCAAATATTTATGTTATCCATATAATTATTCTTCACTTTTAGCTTCTAATTCCGCAAATTTAGCCCATTGTGCTTTTGTTCCCAACCATTCTTCCATTCCGTCTTCATCTGTGCCGTTAAATAATAATCCTGCTTCTTCGTGTAATCTGTGGTTATCTGATATTTTTAATGTGTCTTCGTTGTAAGATGTTGAATAGTCCATATAGTAAATTTATTTAATAAGTATAAAGGCTAAGTCCATACTATCCTGTATGCCACCTCCTATACTTGTTTAATCGTGGTAATAAGGAGTAGTTCAGGCTTAATTTCTTTATATTTTAATTATAACACTATACCGTATATCTGTCAATAGATATTTATACAGAGTTATCCACAGGTTGTTTTTTACGCTTTTCCCAAGATTTTTTAATAATTTCAGCGTGTTTTTTTCTTTTAGCTTTAGTCCATAATAACTCCGCTCTTTCTTTAGCAAGTTCTCTCATTTGAGGTGTCCAAAAAGATTTCATTATTTCAGAATGAGTTTTATGTGCTTCTGGTTTGTTCCAACGGAGTTTAGCCATTTCATCGGCTGTAATTTTTTTATTCATATTATTCCCATTTTAAGTTCATTTAATCTTTTATTTTCTGTTAAACAAAAAGTAAATTTATCGTTAATTATTATTTGGCGTTTAGCGTTTAGAGTTTCAAATAAGTTATATCTATTTACATAACTAGCTTCAGTTAAAACATCTTGACCATTATGTATTCTACAATGACACTCATTACATACAGGTATAGCGTTATCATAATCCCAACGAGTAGCTAAGCAAGTGCTTTTACGGATAAAGTGGTGTAAGCATATATAGGGACGACCACAAATACATTTCTTGTTTACTAAACGACCTATCTCTTGGAATAACTTGTCATTTATTCTTATAAGTTTATCAGTCTGTTCTTTGGTAAACGCCTGTGTCTTTTCGTGGCGTTGTTTTTTAGCTAACTTCTTTTCTTCTTTCTTTTCTTTTTCACGCTTACGATAACAAGAATAACATAGGCTTAAGTTAGCATATCTTTTACCGTCGCAGAGTTTACAGGTTTTCATAAATAAAAGTTAGTTATAATCTTTTTTACTTTTTGACCTTTCCTCTTTTTCATTTCAAGGTTTCGTTTCCACAAACTAACCTCAACAATATCTCCTACTTGCTGGTCAGCACTTTCTTTTATTTGAATAATAGCATAAATTTTATAAAGTTTCTTTTTCATATTATTCAAACATTATTTCTAAAAAATCAGGACTGTTAAAATCTGAATTTGTAATTAGGAGTCCTGGGCTACTAACCATTTTAGGACTTCCGTCTTTATTTATAATATAATACATTTTACCTTTAATAAATTTTACTTTTTGTTCTTTTACTGGTGTTTTTGGATAAATCCAACATTCTTCTTCTTGAAATTCTGGTTTATACCTTTTTTGGTATCTTGAACAAGGATAATATCTAATCCTATAATCGGTTTTTCCGATTTTCTCAAAATATTTAATCAATTTTTCTTTTAAGGTCATAAATTAAAAACTCATCATAAATTTATTTTCAATATCTATTAAATCAATATGATTTTTTATACCATCTTGATAAATATTGAAATACTTTTTAAACAACATATCATATAATTTACGATATTTTTTCAAAAGTAAATTTCTATTTTTCATAAAACAATATTGAATAAAATATAATTCTACTTGTTGTTTATCTATTTTCATACTTTTCTTTTAAAAAAATATTCTAAAAAACTACTTTTAATTTGACTGATTATATTTTCGGTATCAATCCATTCCTGTAATGAATCGGTAGATAAAGTATTTTCAATCTTTTCTTTTAGTCTTTTTTCTTCTTTAAAAAAGAAGTCTTTTATTTCTTGTGATGTTGCTTTCATATTTAATCTCTTTCAGGTAAATATTTTTTAACTTCTTCTATTTTTCTTTCAAACCACTCGTTTTTCCAAACTTCAAAGGTTTTTTCGTGTTTAGTGTTTTCTTTCCAATAAACAAATAAAACATTTCTTAATCTTTGACTTGGAGATTTATCATCTTTAAATTCAGGTGCTTGTTCTTTTGGTATATCATTTTCACTAAAAGAATTTTCAGAAAACATAAACCAACCAAGTTTTCCTTTTTGTTCGGCAACACTTGCCACTTGTTCAGGAGAAAGTTCTTGAGTTGAAATCTTTAATTGCCAACTTCCGTCAGCTAATGACTTAATTTGTTCTATAATAGAAGCGACTTGAAATATTTTCATAGTTATTAGTTATTATTAGGCTCGTAGTGAGGTTTTTATGTCCCTAAGCTACACTTTACACTAAACGCCTATTTTTTATCACACAGGGGCGTATAATGCTAAAAAGGAATTGCGTCTAGTTCTTCTTTTGTAGGTAAATCATCTATTTTATCGCTAAGTTTAGATAATTCTTGTTGTTCTTTAGGAGCAAAAAGTGATTTTTTAGGATTTTCAATTTTATTAAAAGTAATTGTAGCGTAAATTTCTGTAACAATTTTTTTAATTTCAGCAATTTCTTGTGCTAGGTTAATTTCTTTTACATCTCTAAATTTTAAACGCATTTTTCCTTGATATTCTTCTTGGTAGATATCTAGTTCAACTTCTTGACCGTCAGACCAGCTTTTAGTGGTGTTATTTCCAAAACCATTTATCCAAACTTCTTGCTTGTTTTTATCAAGAGTTTTAATTGAGCATTTAGTATACGGTTTCCCAGATTTAGAAACTTCGTCTTTATTCAATATTTTTAAAATTTTTATTTTAGACATAAAATTATATTAGTTATCAAAAGGTAATTCTTCGTCTGATGTTGTTGGTAAAGCAACAACTTTTCTAGCTCCGTATTTTACTTTTTCTTCTGGGGTTAGTTTTTGTTTTGGTTCGTATTTTGTATAACCTGTATTTTTTGGGCTTGATACACTTCCATCATCATCTTCCGCTTGCAGGAATAACATTGATTGTAAAGAATATCTGCGAAGATAAGTTATAGCACTACCCATTTTTTGAGGTTCTAAATTATCAGGTAAAGCTATTGAGCTTTCTATATTCTCGCCACTTTCGGTATCTGTGATAATTGTTTTTAAAATATTCTTTTCTCCTGTAAACACTACTGGCTGATAAATCATCAATCCTTGTTTTGCTAAAAGTGGCTTTAATACTTCAATTAGTTTGTTAATGTCAAAGTATTGTGAATTGAAGAAAGGATTTTTTTCGTCTTTGGTTATTGGCTTGACTTCTTGTTGTAAGTCAAATATTTTTTTTGATATTTTTTGCATATTTTATTTAATTACTACATAAAGATAATCATTGTTTTCTGTAAATCCAGCTTTAAATTTCCAACCCTCATTTTTTAGGTCAATAATTCTAGCTCCCAATCTGGTGATAAATCTTTGAAGACACCAGTTTCTGCTTATTTTACCCGACCTTTTAAGTTCTGCTTTGATAATATCCATTTGAGTTTGCTTCATAAATTAAATTATTAAATTACTCTTTTAGAGTAACACATATCCGCTTATTTGTCAAGAGCTTTTCTGTGGATAGTTTACTTCTATTCCTGCTCTTTTTAAATCAAGATAAAGGTCAATTAAATCTCTAACTTCTTCTAAATATTCTTCGGCAATAAAATCTGATGTCTTTCCGACTTGTTTTATTCTTGCGTGTCCTAAACTTTTATCTGCTGTTAAAATTATATTTACACTTGTAAGTTTCATATTAGTAATTAGGCATTATAGTTCCGCCAAAAGCGGAGGCAGTTTCACTTAACTCGTGATTAGTTTCGTAAAATCCGCCGTTAATAAAATAAAGTTTTCTAAATATTTTTTCATCCCAATCCCTATCTTTATAAACAGCGAAGTGAGATAAGTTTTTTTCAAGGTCTGGGTGTTCTTCTCTGTTTGGTCTTCCCATTTCACAAATTATGTCCGCATCATCACAAAGTTTATTACTTCCACGAAGTGCTGAAATTCCACGAAGTATTTTCTTCTTGTCATCTCTTTGCGGTTTGTTAGCGTGATGAATAAGAATAATACAAACAGGATATTTACGGGTTATAAAAAGAAGTTTTGACGACATATCATTATTGCTTTCTACTTCTCCTTGTCCATTATTTTTTAACTTGTTAAAATTGTCTATAAATAATAAGTCTGGTTTTTTTGTTTTAACTATTTCTTCAACATCTTCTGGTGAATAATCTTTTTTTAGCTTCTCATCATCAACTCCGATATAATCTATGTTTGTAAGTTCGTTAGCATACTTTTCAAAGATAGTATTTTCAAATTTTCCATTCTTATAATCTTGTTTTGTAATACCCTCTCGTTTGAAAGCGTATTGTCTAATAAGTTTTTCTCTACTCATTTCAAGAGAAAGAAAACAAACCTTATGCCCTATTTCAGCATTACGCCTTGCCATATACATAGCGTAGGTAGTTTTGCCTGATGTAAATTGACCAAATAAAATTGTGTAAGTTCCAGTTTCAAGTAAAGGGTAGTCTTCGTCTAAGTGAGCATCTCCCCAAGTAAAAAACTTTCTTTTTTCCATTGATTTTAGTTTTACTCTTTGAGCAAGTTCTAGCGGAGTTTCGTTTGTGCTTATAATTTCTGACAAAGTTTTTGGTGTTTTAAGTAATTGTCGTTTTCCAATGCTTTCAAAAACCATTCTCAATTCATCTTCTGGTAGAGGTGGTTTATTGTTTGAGTTCCAACCTTTCCCAACTTGCCAAGCGTATTCCCACTCTTCTTGTTTAAAAACTGTTAAAAGTTTTCCGAATACTTTTGAAGCAGTTTCATTACGAGTTCCTTCACCAGCTCCTTTTGTTAAAATTTCTTTCCAGTCGTTATTCTTTACAACATTTTCTTTTTTAAATAGGTCTATCGGGAAAGCGACAAGCTCTTCTTCTTTATAGACCCATTCATATTTGTTTCCTGATTGATGAATACTAGGAGGTGCTACAACTTGACCTCCATCGTTTCTAATATCAACTCCTTGATAAATTCCAGCTGTTTGTTGAGCTTCTTCACAATAGGCGTAATAATAGTGCCAACCTCCTCCACCTGTTCTAACAGACCAAGTTATCGGTAAATGAAGTTCTTTAAGTGTTTCAAGACCACCTGATTTTACATCAATATCAACAACAGTTATCCCTGAAATTTTACCTGTTACTATTCCGATGTTCTTTTTTCCATCAGAAAACCACTGTTCTATTTCTTGCTCGGTAGCATATCTTGATTGGTATTCTTTCCAATCAATACAAGGAATTTTTCCGTTTAGTGGTATTACAGAAAATCCTGCTTTGAGATATTTACGAGCGACATCTACTAAGTTCATATTATTATGTTTTTAAGCTCTTCACTATTTAAAATTTGAGTGATGTTGTCAAATTGTTTATCTATACTTCCGTCTTCTAACATTTCCATACAGGATACTAAGTCTGATAAATTCACTTTGCCTATTTTTAAGTTTCCTTTTAACTTTATAGTTTCTTGTATGCGTTGTTTTAAATTTAACTCTTTTGGCTTGTTCCAAGTTTGGCGTTCCCAAGTTCGTATCGTAGCCTGCCAATCTTTCATCTTATTCTTTCCCACCATCCAACCATTTGCTATATGCTTATCTAAAAATTGTTGAGGGTCTATACTATTTTTTCTTACCAAACAATATTTGGTAATATCATCTAAAGAGGGAATTTTAAATTTAGTCCCCTTTTGTATATTGTCTTTTGTATTGTCTTTTGTGTGTAAAGGTAGCTTTACTAGTTGAGGTATCAACTCTTTACTAGTTGGAACTCTATGTTTAACTAGTTTAGCAACCTTTACTAGTTCCCAAGTAGGATGATATTTGTTAAATTTCCATAAATTACTACATTTTTTACTATCTCCTTGTTTAACTAGTAAAACTATATTTACTAGTTGTAAGTTTTTAAGGGCTTTAACAATACTAGGTTTACTTCTATTAAGGTTATAACAAAATTGAGTTAAACTAATTTCATCTTCTGTTTTATTAAACCCATAAGTTTTTCGTATAATAAACATAGCAACTTCAAATTCACAACCTTTAAAAGGTATTTTAAAAAGATTGTCTATAATAGAATTTAAAATTCTAGTATAATTTCCATTTTCTATTTGGAATTGTGTTTTGTCCATATTTTTTCAAAGCATTTAAAACAAATAGTAAAATCTGATTTTTTCCAATAATAAAACCAAGCCTCAACTTCTTTTTCACAATTATTACAAATATGAAAATTTTTATATTTTCCTTGTAAAAAGTATTTTTTTATAAGTTTCATAAATATTAAATAAAATAAAAAGTAGCAAGTTCTAAACCCCGCCTAAACGCTCACAAACAAATGTTGGTGCGTTCAATCGTATCACCGATTGAGGGTTAGAACTCACTACTCTTAATTTTATTTGTTTGTGATTTTTAGGCATAAATTTTATATTACCTTTTCAGTATAGCACAAAGTTATCCACAAGTCAAGAGGGTATTGACAAACGCTTTTTAATGTGCTAAAATATTAGAGGAATTAAGTTATTGTGAATAAAAAACTCATCACTACACCTAGCAGTAGCGTGGTGAGTGGTAGATAGAATTTATGCGGTAGTTTGGCTCACGCTGATATTACTAGCACGAATTATCTCTACCACCCACTAATTCATATCTCAATGCTTGTAGATATGTTGAGAAAGGAGAACAATTTAACTTATTTTAAAGTGTAACGCACCTTTCTTTTGGGTGCTTTTTTTGTATGAAAGATTTTATAAAATGTAAAAAATGTGGAATGTTAGTAAACAAACACACTACTAAACACGGAACTATAATTACACTAAAACCTTTCAAAGTAAAACTTTGTGATGGATTAAAATATGACAAAATTAGAAATAAAAAAACTAGACCATAATACAAAAGTGTTAATTCAAGAGATATTACACGATTTCGCTGGTTGGATTTATACAAAAGGTTATGCTGATTTTGAAATAATAGAGGATAATTTGGCACAAGATTTTATAAAAGAGAACGATTTAACTTAATATGCTCAAAATAATTTTATTCAAAATAAAACAATGGTATGAACAAGCCAAAAAAGACTACTACGAAACCTTGTAAGCTTTGTAGTGGTAAAAGATATGCCAACACTTCTTTTTGTTATAAGCATTTAAAACTTAGAGAAAGAGAAAAGAAAGAAGAAAAAGTAAAGAATAAGAAAGAACGCCACGAAAAAACAAAAGAATTTACAAACGAACAAACAAATAAACTAATAAGAATAAACGACCGGATATTTCAAGAAATAGGCAAAATGCTCAATAAAAAGTGTATTTGTGGACGAGATTATGTTTGCCTACACCACTTTATCCGTAAAAGCACTTGTCTAGCCACTCGTTGGGATTTAAGCAACGCAATTCCTGTATGTAACGAGTGCCATTGCCGAATACATAATGGTCAAGATGTTTTAACCGAAGCCAATTATATCGCAAGTCATTATTTACTAGATGAACTAACAATAAAGAAACGAAGAATAATAGCAGATAAATTTACTTTCTGTTTAGAAGAAAATAAAAAATTAAATAGACTAAAAGAAATTTATGGCAAGAGTTTGTAAAACTCTAAAATCTAAAGGAATATCTGGTTTTTCTCATCGGGAGCATAGAGCAAAGAAAAGTAGGACAAAAAAAAATGTCAAGCAAATTTTTGACCCACAAAAACTAGCCCCAAAACTCAAGAGAATAGAAAAAATTTTAAATGCTGATTTTCTAAAAGAGATAGACGGCAAGAAGTATATCAAACGAATTGTTAAGAAAACGATAAGAAAGCAGATAATAAAAAAAGCTGATTTTAAAGTTTATCCAAAATACCGCTGTGAAAACTGCGAAAAGGTATTTACTCTTCAACACGACCCAAAGAAAGACAAACTAGGCAATATTCTACCTAATGTTATTTGTCCCCATTGCCAAGATTATGCTCATTTCTCAAACTACTATCCAGTATCGTTTATCTGGGAATATTATATTAAGGCTGAATATACATTTTTAAGGGATTTGATAAAGAGTGGAAGAATTAAATTGTCTGATGTATGCAATTTATAATTTGTCCTAAATGTGGAACAAAATTTAATCCCCAGACCGTGCCTTGCTGTCCGATTTGTAAAATACAACAATGGAACTCTGATTACAACGCTAGATATGGAAATAAAGACCGACCAAAATATCAACCACTAATAGGAACTGAAAAAACTAAGATAAGAACAGTTATAAATTTAAAGACTAATTATAAGTTTGGAATTAAATACATTTCACACAGAATACATAGAAGCCAAGAGTCTATAAAAGAGCTTGTGGATAAACTTTTAAATGATATAGGTTTTTAGCTAACCTTAGCAAAAATCAATATAGTTTTGGCGTGGATAAATTATGTGTTAAAGTGTATGTATAACAAACCATAAACAGAAATCGCTTATGGGTACTACAATATCATTTTGTTATTTTTTAGCCGTATAAAACGGCTTATTTGCGTTATACAATTCACTAGGGAGTCAGGTTTAAGTGAAATCCCTGACTATAATAAACCTCACTTTAATATTTGGTAGAAGACAGACAAACTGCTAGAAATGATTACGCCTATCAACTAGCAACCTACTGTGTCTTTTACAAATGTAAGGACATCCTTGCTGTAGGGGCGAGGGAACTAACTTATTACCCTAGTGATATACTTAGTCCCCTCATCCCACGCTAGATTTAATAGTAGGGGAATAGAGGCGTTAATTTAATAAAATAATATGAAATTCACAAAGAAATATTTAGCAGGAGAAAAAAAAGAGGTAAAACACGAGAAAAAAGAAAGTAAGGCAAAGGAAAAAGCCGAACATAATCCTTTGTTTAAAAAAATCTTAGGTAAAAAGAAATAATATGAAAAGTAATGGTAGTTATTTTAGAACAGAAGAATGTAGAAACAAATCAAGACAATCAAGATTAAAACTAAAAGAAAAAAATGGTTTTATAAATAGTATTGAAACTCGCAAAAAGGAAGAATATTATGAAAAAAGTAATTACAAACAAGAAAGAATTTAAAAAAGAACATAAACATCTTTTAAAAGTCCTAATGGGTGGAACTAAAAAAGAACGAATAAAAGAAGCCCATAAACAGAAAAAGGAATTAAAATCAAAATAACCTATGTCAATACTAGAAATTATAAAAAAAATCCCTTTAGCCTTAACCAATTTAGGAATAGGAGAAGGACAACAAAGAATGTTATTAGAAAACTACATAACAAACTTAATTATAACTGCTAGTAAAGATATAAGAAGTTTATCAGACGAAGAATATAAAGAATTATTAAAAAAGATTTAATATGGCTGAAGTAGGAAGACCAACTGATTTAACTGACGAACTGATTAAGGAAATTAAACAGCAGATTTTAGATGGAAAAAACATAAAAGATACAGCAAAACATATTTTTAATAATTATGCTGAGATAAGCGAAAAAGAAAAAGAAAATGGAGAAAGTAACTATATACAAAAACTTTATAACTGGAAAAGTGAAAATTACTTAAACATAGGAGATAAGATAGAGGGGTGGCAAAGAGATAGAAAACTTGCTAAAGCTGAAGGAATATTAGAAGAAATGCTAGATATGCCTATTCAAACACTCCAATGGCAAGGAAGAGGAAACCAAGCAGAACAAGTAGTAATAACTGATGTGGGACTGGTAAGAACAAAACAAGATACTGCTAAGTTTGTAGCTGAAACACTAGGAAAGAGAAATTATTCAAAACGAACAGAGCTTTCAGGAGTAGATGGAAAAGACTTAATCCCTAAACAAGATGTCCAAAGTGCAATCAACAATTTACAAGAAAGTAGCGAAGGAGATAACGCTTCTAGCGAAGAATAGTAAATGGGGCGAATTAAGAAGTTATTTCTTTTATTGGGACAGTGAAGAAGAATTGGTTGCTAAAGTTTTAGCTTGGGGGAGATTTTTCTTACCAACCTTTTTCAGAGATACAAGCCCTGAATTTCATAAAGACTTAATAAGAGAAAACTTTTCAGATAAGAACGAATATACCGCAGCACCAAGAGGCTACGCTAAAGCTTTAGCACTAGACACTCCTATTCTAACTATAAATGGATTTAAGGAATTAAAAGATGTAAAAGTAGGAGATTATATTTTTACTGAAAAAGGAAAGCAAACTAAAGTAATAAAGAAAAGTGAGGTTTTTAATAATAGAGAATGCTATAAAGTAATATTTTCAGATGGTAGTGAAATTATAGCTGATGCAGAACACGATTGGATGGTTGAAACAAGATTAGAAAGAAGTAGAGTATGTGATTTTAGAAAAAGAAATAAAACTATTCCTGTAAGATTATTAAAGAAAACAACCAAAGAGTTATCACAAGATATTTATGTAAAAAGCGGTAACAGATTGGAAGTAAATTATTCAATTCCTGTTACAGAACCGATAGAACTAGAAGAGAAGAATTTATTAGTTGAACCTTATTTTTTAGGTCAATGGTTAGGTGATGGAACAAGTGATGGAAGTGGGATAACAACAGCAGACGAAGAAACAATAGAATACATCTATAAATATGCTAAAAATTTGGGGTTTGAAGTAAGAATTACAAAAGCAGGAGGATGTTCAAAAACTTATAATATAACAAGTAAAAGACAGGGAATAAGAAAAAAAACAATTCATAGTTTATTAAGACAAATTGGAGTTTTAAATAACAAACACATCCCAGAAAAGTATTTATTAGGCAGTAAACAACAGCGATTAGAATTATTGCAAGGTTTAATGGATTCAGACGGGACAATTAGCAAGAGTGGACATTGTAGCTTTACAAGTACAAAAAAAAGATTAGCAAATGATGTTAGAAAGTTACTCTGGACTTTAGGAATTAAGAACACAATGATTGAGAGTGAAGCCAAAATTTATGGCGTAACAAAGTCAAAAAGTTATTTAGTTGCGTTTACAACAGATTTAAAAGTGTTTAGATTGAAAAGGAAGTTAGATAGAATGGTACAAACAAATATAAGAACCAAGAGAAGATTTATTGTTGATATAAAAAAAGTTAATTCAGTTCCTGTACAATGTTTAGGAGTAGATAGTCCAACACATTTATTTTTAGCAGGATATGAGTTAATACCAACACACAACACCACGATAAACCAATTGTGCATAGCTTATATCTGTGCTCACAAATTAAGAAAGTTTGTTGTAATGATTGAAAAGTCTTATACCGAAGCTGCTGAGGTTTTAAAAACAGTTACAAATCAATTCAAAGACAACTTAATGATTCGCCAAGTATATGGTGATTTAGTAAAAGCCGATGAAAAAGGAGAATTTGACGATAAGAATAAAGATAGTTTTGGTGATGTAGTAATAAACGGAGTAAGGTTAAGAGCAAAAGGTTTTAATACTCCAATCCGTGGTTTAAAGAGTAATGAGTGGAGACCTGATTTAATTTTACTTGATGATGTTGAAAGTGATGAACACATACAAAACGAAGAACAAAGAAGAAAATATAGAGAAAACTATGGTCAAGGTATAGTTCCTGCAATTGATATTAAAGGCACAATAAAAGTTAGAGGAACAATTTTACATAACGATTCGCTTTTAAAAACACTTATAGACCAATTTAATGGAAAGATTTATAAAGCATTTCAAAGAGAAGACCCAGAGAATACTTTACTATGGAAAGAACGCTGGACTTACGAATTGCTAATGAAAAAGAAAACAGAAATGGAGCTTGAAGGCAAGGGAACTGGTAAGTTCTATCAGGAGTACCTTAACGAACCAATTGATGATGAGAACAGACCATTTCATTTAAATTGGTTACAAAAAGAATTTATAGAAGAAGATTTAAAATTTAGAGCAGTAAGTAGAACAGCAACAATTGACGTAGCTGAAACAATTAAACAAGGTTCTGATTTTACGGCTGTATCAATAGTTGATTGGGATAGTGAGAATAATTGGTTTATTCAAAACTCTAAACGACACAAAATAAATATAACAGGATTAGTTGATTTGATTTTCTCTATTTGGCAATATTACAAACCTGCTAAAATAGGCGTTGAAAAGAAAGCTTTTGAAGACCAAATTAAGCCTTTATTAAAGATTAGAAGTGAAGAAACTGGAGTTTATCCAATAGTTGTAGAGCTTGAACACGGAGGAAGAAGTAAGGAAGATAGAATAAAAGGTGCATTACAAGGAAGATTTGAAGCAGGGAAGATATGGTTTAAAAAGAACTCAGTAGATGACTCTAAAATATTAAAAGGCGAATTACTAGACTTTCCAGTAGGCAAACACGATGACTTAATTGACGCCCTAGCTTATACAGAACAAATTGGTTATAGACCTATGGGAAAAGCAAAAGGGCAAATGACTCAACTTGAACAAGAATTCTGGGAAAATAAAAATAAACTTAATAATAATGTGGTTAGTAGATTAAGAAACTTATAACAATTTTATGATAGACGGCATTCGCTCATTAAACGATGCGGTAGAAAAAAATACATCAATTTACTCTCCAGAACAAGATGAGAGAGACTTTATCCAAAAAGTTTACAACGACTTCATTTTTGATTTAGGAATTAAAAACCAAAACTGGCAAGTGCTTAACAATAGAACGCTAGAACAATTCTGGGCTGATAGCAATAGAGATTACAATGTTTTAGTAGAAGACGATGTAAATGACCCTGTAACTCAATATGCTAGCGGTGTAACAAGAGATAAGAGTAATGCTTTTATTTCAAATTTAACACTTCAACTTTTAAGTCCAAGTATAACAGCTCTTAACGAAGCTAAAGAAGTTGATAATACAGTTTCTAAATTAGGCAGACCTATTCTTAATTGGCAACATAGCAATGACGGCAGACCTGCTGAAAGTGGAGAACTTAAAAATTTTCGTTATACTCACAGACAAGTTATTGAAGGCACTGTTCATATTCAAGACGACATAGACCCTGAAACAGGTAAACTTTGCTCACAGGTTATCCCCAACGAAGAAGTATTTATTCCAAACTTCTATCAACCAAATATACAATTACAAGGTCATTTCTTAAGAGTGCAAATGGACACATCTTATCAAGAAGCTGAAGAAGAATTTGGAGAGCTTGATAATTTTAAATATGTAATGCCTGGTTCTTTGGGTTGGATAAATCAAACATTCCTATTTAAGGAGAGATATAAAGCAGTAGTAAGTCAAAATAAAGTTACAATAGTTCGTTTATGGTATCCAGTAAGTGCTAAAGATTTAAAAAGGCTAAAAGCTGAAGGCAAGATTAAAAAAGATGTAAAGAAAGCTAAATGGTTTAATGTGCTTATCAATGGAGTTTTAATGTTCCCTGTTGATAACTTAATGCCTTATAATCACGGCTATTATCCGGTAACAAAAGGTGTATTTGAATATTTTAGTCCTTCTGATTTTTATTGGGGTAATTCTCAACCAAACAAAGCTAGGTATGATAAAAAGTTTTTAGATGGCTGGAAAACTTTAATCAGATACAAAGCCAAGTTAGCAGCTATTCCTCCAATGGTAAATGCTACAGGACAAAACATAGACGCTAATATTTATATACCAGGGCAACAAGTAGATTTACCAGCAGGCACAGATATACAAAAAGGTTTATCTGTTTTGCCTGGAATATCTGGAGGTATAACAACTGGCGATATTGCTATTCTACGAGATACAAACGAAGACATTGATAGAGAAAGTGCTGCACCTCAAACCACAGGGCAACAAGGAGCAGGTGGTAAAGTTACTGCTAGAGAGGTTATGGTTGTTGAAGAAAACGCTCAAAAAGCTATGATGGGCATAGCTCAACAAGTAGCATTCGTTCAAGAAGCTAGAGCATTTCCAATTTTAAAAGCTTCATTTCAATTCCTTACTAAACTAGACATCAATAAACTTTCAATACCAGACCAAACTTTTGATGACGGAACTACAGGAGCTATGGAAATAGTATTTAAGAAAGCTCCTAAAATGACTAAAGAAGAACGTTTAAATGAATCGTTTGCAATAGCAGACCAAGAAGGAGAAAGTAAGGAGATTGGCAATGTAAAGAAAATAACTAGAGTTGACCCTGAATACATAAATAACCTAGATTTCTATTGTAAAGCTACTGCTGAAAGCTTACCAAGAACATCTAATGCTATGAGAGAAGCTAGAGCTCAAATGAAGTGGGAAACTTATAGTGCAAATCCTATCTTTAACATCAAAAAAGCTGCTAGAAAACTTGTTAAAGAGCTTGGAGATAATGACGATATGGTAGTAGAAGAACAACCACAAGCTCCTGAAATGGCTGGTATGACTAGTCAGATATCTGGACAACCAACGCCAAACACAAACAATTTACAACAAATGGCTAAAAACCAACTAAATAATTTAAACACTAATATTTAAAATATGGCAGTAACCTATGATATCCCAGAAGAACACGAATTAGATTCTTTTGGAAATATAATCGTAAAACAAGAAGTTAAAGAGGTAGTTTTAGAGGCTAAATTAGAAGAAAAAATTAAAGCCCCTAAAGAAGTAAAAATTAAAAAATCTAAATCTAAATAATATGGATGAAATAAAACAAGAAGAAAAAATTGAAGAAGTTAGTCCAGAACAAAAAGAGATTAACGATGAAATGCAACGCCTACAAGATTGTCTAAGAAAGAAAGTTCAAGAAGTTTATGAAGAAGGATTTTCTTTATATGCTTTAGATAGTGCTGCTGATATTTTTAAAAGCCTAGTAATTATTCAAGGCTCTAAAACTAAACAGTGGAACGATAAAGTTGCAGCAGGAAGAAAAATTGACGAAGATTTTTATTCACTCAACTCTAAAGATTTAATTTATGTGGAAACAACAAATGAAGTGGTTGAGGAACCTAAAGCATAAAGCACTTGAATACATTTTTAAAAGGTATTACGGAAACTATCTTTACCCTTTTAGAAAAGCAGAAGACATCTGGGCTTCTAAATCTGAAAACGAACAATGGAGATTATATCAAACAGTAAGTGATTGGGTAACATCTGATGCTTATAAAATAGAATACGATAGTTTAATAAGAGAGTTCTATCAAAAACTAGCAGTAGAAAGTCAAAGCGAAGAACAAGTTGCTGGTTATAGATTAGCTCTACTTGCTTTGAAGACTATGGATATTCGTTTAAAAAGTTTGGCTCAAAAGTTCATAGAGATTAAGATACTTGAAAAAACTAATAAACTAATTAAGTAGTATGTGTAAAAAACCTGCTCCAATAGAAATAATAACAAAATAATTTACTGACCGAGATGTCGTAAAACTATAAAAACTATATGATTACAAATCCTGTCTTAGAGCAAGACGAAAAAGAGCTCACTGGTGAATCTACTACCGAGGCTGTAGAAACAGAGAAAACTGAAGAAATCACTACTACAACCAAAGAGGAAGTTGTAGAGGAAAATCCTTACAAAAAACAAATGGCTGAATTAGCCATTGAAAATCGTCAGAAAGCTGGAGCTTTGAAAGAAGCAAAAACTAAAACAAAAGAATTAGAAGAGCGTTTAAAAGCTTTAGAAGAATCTAAAACAGACGATGAAGAAATCAAGCCTACACGCAAATACATCTCTCCTGAAGAAGCTGACAAGCTTATGGAGGAGAAGATAAAAGCACAAAAGCTTGAAGACTTAATTTTGCAATCTACATCTAATGTAGACGAACAAAATTTAGTTCGTTATCACTTGAATAATTCTATTGTTAAAACTGGTGATATAAACAAAGACCTCACAATGGCAATCGCTATTGCCAACTCCCACTTAGTAAGTCAAGCAAAATCAGCCGAAACAGAGCGTCTAAATAGAGAAAACATTTCTGCTCAATATTCTATGGGTAGAAGTTACTCTAAACAAGGCACTCCGTCTTGGCAGGCTGACCCTATAAAAAAGGAAGCCAATGAATTGCTGAAGAAGTTGGGAATTAAAGACGGCGAGAAATATCTTTAATTTAAATAATAAATAATTATGGCTCAACGATTTCTAAATGACCCTTTAGCACAAGGCGTGGGTTATCCTGTAATCGGTAAAGATTCCATCGTATTTTATGTAGCTGATGCTTTATATATTGATACTGATGGTTTGCTTACCACAGCAACGACTAGTTCAAAAATTCTTGGTTATTCCTTGGACAATGTAACTATGTCTTCTACAAACTCTACTGTCGCAAAAGTTTGTCCAAACTATGTTTACGCTTTAAACACTTTGGTTGTTTATCCAGCTGACGAAGCTGTAGCTCAAACAGGAGTAGGAGCTCATACAGTATTTGCTTCTGCAACTGCTGGTGCTCAAACTCTTGATGGCACTGTATCTGATACTGTTGGTCAATTTCAAATTATGGGATTTGACCCAGCTAAAGATGGCACTACAACTGATATAGTTGTAAGAGCTTCTTTAATTCAAGGAGTAACGGCTGCTGCTTCTTAATCCTAATTAACAATAAATTAACAACTATATGAGTTTAATGACTACAAAAGGTTTTGGACAGGATATAGTCTCGGCTGCAGTTCGTGCTTTGTACAACCGTGCATTACAAGAACAATCCAGCCAACTATACTACCAAGAACTTGGTTTAACACAATATTCTCCAGATGTTCCTAGTGAACAATTATCTGGTGTAACAGGTCCAGGTAAAGGTATTTTGACTATTGAAGGTCAACAATTTGGTTCTAACGCAAAAACCAACGAATACCCAGTAACCTTAACAATGCGTAAATATACTTCAGAACTTAGTTGGACTGAAGAAGATATCCACTGGCTACAAAAAGCTAATGAATCAAGCAAAAGAGCAATTGATTTTCGCTCTATGCCTTCACAAGCTGTTCAAGCTTTGAATCAAAACATCAATGAAGATGCTTGTAAAGTATTCTATCTAGGTTTTGGTACAACTTTCTTGACAGTAGGTAACAGTGAAGCTTTGTTTGCTTCTCATACTTTGAGAACAGGTGATACTCAAAAAAATACCTTCCCTACAGCTTCTGGTCATCTAGCTTTGTCTAGTGCTGCAGTTACTCAAGCTATTTCTATAATGAATCGCTTTAAAGCACAAAATGGTATTCAGATGTTAAAATGTCGTAATTTTAAATTGATTGTATCTGTTGAAAATGAACCAGTTGCACATCAAA
>Ga0209099_1002276_pt1 | contig 17267 bp, 16 predicted proteins | sample AD_JPNHW2_MetaG_FD_184430 | JGI IMG/M metagenome (GOLD analysis project Ga0209099, IMG submission 184430) | Active sludge microbial communities of municipal wastewater-treating anaerobic digesters from Japan - AD_JPNHW2_MetaG (SPAdes) (version 2) | ecosystem: Engineered > Bioreactor > Anaerobic... | reverse complement strand
TCGCCCTCGCGGCAGCCTTCCTTGACGCCGGACAGGCCGAGGGGGCCGCGCAGCAGGTCGAGGGCCACTCCACCGGGATGGACCTCCAGATCGACGGGATTGTGATTGACCAGCAGTTGCATGGGGAACCCATCCTCCGCATCCCGAAACCACCGGCGGTTACCGGTCGGTGCAGTACGGTAAAACAAAGCACGGGCGCCGTCACGACAGAAGTCATGACGGCGCCCGATGGACTCGCAAATACTTACTTCATCAGCACCATGCGTTTGGTGGCCGAGAATCCGGCGCTGCGGATCGCATAGATATAGATGCCGCTGGCCAGATCGCGGGCCGAGAAATTGAGCTGGTGCAAGCCGGCGTTGAGACGGCCGTTGACGAGTTCGGCTACTCTTTGCCCGGCAAGGTTATAGACGGCCACCTGGACTTCCGCCGTATGCGGCAGGGTGAACTCGATGGTCGTGGAGGGATTGAAGGGATTCGGGTAATTCTGGCTCAAGGCAAAGCCGTCGATCACCACGGTTTCGCGGGTCACGCCGGAGCCGCCGCCATTGGTCGCACCTTTGGTGATGACCGGAGAGAGCTGCCAGACGCCGGCATCGGGAACACGGCTGTAGGATTCGGTGGTCTGCATGGCGAGGAAGGCCACTGAGTCGACCACTACACCGGTGCTGTCCTCGAGCCAGACCTTTTCGCCGCCGCTGGAGAGGCCGAAGGCGGAGGCGGAGCCGTCATCGGCGACGATGACGAACCAGCTCTTGGGGATCATTTTGGTGCCGGCGGCGACGACCTTCTTCGGTTTGGAACCGCTCTGACCACCGGTGTCATAGATCTTGTAACCGCTGATATCGATGGTATCGGCCGAGCTGTTGTAGAGCTCGATCCAGTCCGGGTCGGCGGTGGTGCCGCGCGAATAGACTTCGTTCATCTTGACGGGAGCATTGGTCTTGCCCTTGCTCAGCGGGGACCAGAGTTTCCAGGTGCCGCCGTCGGGCATGCGCTGGTAGGACTGGCCGACCTTCATGGCCGGGAAGACGCAGCTGTCGATGACCGCGCCGGCGGGAGTAGCGAACCATACGGTCTCGCCGCCGCTGCTGAGGCCAAAATCGCTGGCGGTATCGGTGGTGTAATCGGTATTGAAGGCGAGAACGCCCCAGGCGGGGATGGTGGTGCCGGCGGGGATGGCCTTTTTGGCTTTGGATCCGGCCTGACCGCCGTTGTCATAGAGGAGGTAGCCGCTGAGATCGACGGTAAAATCGGAGCCGTTATAGATCTCGATAAAATCCGGGGCGGTCGCATCCTTGGTGCCCTGGCTGTAGATCTCGTTCATCATCAGCACCGTCGGTCCGGTGGCCCCGACGGTGACCTTGTGGTTCATCGAGGTATCGGCCCAGGCGTTGTCGTTGTCGGTATCATTGGGATTGATGCTGTTGAGCATGTCGACTGTGTTCTTGGTGACCATGTAGCCGACGAGAAAATCACCGGTCTTTGTCCCGGCCTTGAGTTTGACGGTCGCTTCATGCACGACATTGGCATCGTTGGCATAGGCGGCATCGGAGAGCAGTTTGATCCATTTCATGCCCGCCGGCGGGGGGAGCTTGGCATCGAGGTCGCCGTAAGTTGGCGGCATGGTGGGATCGAGTTCGAACGCGCCGCTGCCGACCTGGGAATTATAGGTACCAGAAAGGAACTCCCAGTCCTCCGGCACCAGAATGGCCAGAGCACCCTTGTAGGCATTTACATCCGCCGTTTTGTCGGTGATGGTGATCTTGGTTTCGAACGTACCCCCGGGGGCCACGGTAAGAGACTGTATGACTTCGGTGATCAGGCAGCCGCTGACGAGGAACGCCACCAGTGCAACCGCCAGCAAAAGAATTACCATGCGTGTAGCTTGTTTCATAGGTTCCTCCTTTTGGTAGTTTAAGTAATTTACAAAACCCGGCAGAGAAGCACAAGGATAATCGGCAGAACCGCTCAATGCGGTTTTCTCGTTGCCAGCTTGATCTTATCGTTGGCCCTTATCATTCCATCCGGGTAGGACCCGGATTTTAGGGGGATCAGGTAAGACGTTTCAGAAGGGTTTGGAAAAAATGTAGAGCTTGGCATCCTGATCGTTGACGATATACATTTTACCGCCGGCGAAGGCGATCCCTTCCCCCTTGTCGAAGGGGAGCTCCCATTCGCCGAGGAGGGCGCCCTTGGTGGAGAGTTTGATCACCTTGCGGGATTCGTCGCTGACGATCCAGAAGCTGGCGTCGCTGCGATCATAGCAGATGTCGGAGAGATCATCGACCAGGGTGATCTCACGGCGGCTCACTTCCCGGGTGCCGGCGAACTCGAGCAGCAGGCGGGGATTCTTTTCGTTGATCACCCAGAGATGCCCGTCGGGGGTGACGGTCACGCCCTCGAGGGCGTTGTTGCTGAGGGTGGCCACCTGGACAGGCAGTGCGGAAAGCCGCGTTCCGGCGCGGGAATAGGTATCCACCACCTGGTTGCGTTCTTCCGCCAGGAAGAGGCTGTCGCCGCCGGCAGAGAGGGCAATGCCCTCGAGGTCGATGCCGGTGGTGGTGATGGTGTGCTGCACGGCGCCGGCCGCGGAGATTTCAAAGACTTCAGGCCGGGAATCGGAGACGACGAGAAAGGTATTGCGGGCCGGATCGTAGACGATGCCCGAGGGTTCGGTGATGGCCGGCGCCAGGCTGATGGTCGCAACAGGTTTAAGGGGGCTGCTGGCAGGCTCAGGAGCGGCCCCGGCGGGGTTGCTGCGGGAACAGCCCGCCAGGATCCAGGCCGCCAGGATGAGCGGGAGTGTGAAATTTTTCATGGTACCTGCAAATAAAGGGGGGTCCGCTGTGGCCAGCGGACCCGGTTCGTCTGTGTGAAGGATCAGGGAAGGTTCGGCTTGCCGCGCGTGATCGTATTGGAGATCTGCCAGTTGTCCGATCCATCCGGGATGCGGCAGTAGGAGGTGGTCGTCGAGAGCAGGGCCGGGATCTTGACATAGTCGATCTCGGTGCCGCTGCCGTCCTCCAGCCAGATCTCATCGCCGCCGCTGGAGAGGCCGAAGCCGGCCGCGGAGGTATCGTCGACGACGATGACATAGAATCCCTTGGCGGGCACGGCGGCACCGGCGGGAAATTCCATCTTGGGTTTGACGGCCTGGTGGCCGCCCGGATCGTAGATCTTGTAGCCGTTCAGCGAGATCGCGATGTTGGAGGGATTATAGATCTCCACCCAGTCCGGATCGGTGCCGGGGATGCCGCGCGACTCGGCTTCGTTCAGTTTGAGCGGCAGGATAATCACGTCGCTGCCATTATTGAAGAGGCCGCGGGTGACCTGTTCCCAGATCTTCCACTCCTTGCTTCCTTCAGCCGTTTTGCCATAGGATTGGGTGGCTGTCAGCGCCGGAAAGGTGACCGTGTCGATGACCTTGCCCTTGGCATCCTCGAGCCAGATCTGTTCGCCATCGCTGGAGAGGCCGAAGCCGGCAGCGGTGGTGTCATCGGTCACGACGACCAGCAGGCCCAGCGCCGGAATTTTGCTCCCGGCCGGCAGCACGATTTTCGGTTTGGCGCCGGTTTGGCCGGCAGTGTCATAGAGCTTGTAGCCGCTGATATCGAGAGTGTCGGTGGAGCTGTTGTACAGCTCGACCCAGTCCGGATCGGCTTCGCTGCCCTGTGAAAAGACCTCATTGAGCGAGATGTAGATGACGGGCTCGGGTGCGACGATCGGCGGGGCCTCCCGGTTGCAGGCGATCATCAGGCACACGCCAAGCAGCAGCACAAAAACAAGAAGACGCTGATTCATGATTGAATTCTCCTCTACTTACAATGAAGCCTGAATTCTGCCCTGGATGAAAGAGTGGTCATCATTCCCGAACATGTTGCCATTGCGGGTGGCATATTGGTCGAGGTTGACACGGGAGTAATTGAACTGCAGCTTAATCGCGGGATTGGGATAATAGTTGATCCCGAGCATAAGCTGGCGCGATTCGCCGCCGGTGATGCCGGAGTCGATGTCATTGAGATCGGTGTAGCTGAAGCGGGCGCAGAGTTCGATGGCGCCCCAGCTGCGTTTGGGCTTTTCGACCGGCCCGACCTCACCCTCGTCGACGTAGTAAAAACGGGTCTCGCCGGTGGGGGTCCAGGTGAAGGTCGCATAGGCGCCCCAGAGGTTGACGTCCGATTTGCCGTACCAGCGCTTCATGACCTGAGAGAAGACCTCGGACTGGAAATAGAAGGGTCCCTTGATACCCATCAGCTCGCCGCCGATGCGATCGTAATAATTGACATCGGTGATGGCGCCGGTATGGAGGGGTTTGGGATCGGAAACATAATTCTCAGTGCGCGCCTTGACCTCGACGGCGTCGGGGGCGACATCGCCCAGGGTTTCCGGATTTTTGCGCGAGAGGGCGAGGCCGACGTGCAGGTTCTTGCCATGCACATTGATCGGCGCGGCGGAGATGCGCAGGTTGCCGGAGAAGGCCTCATCGCGCTGTCCCTTGTCAATGCGGGTGCCGGTCTCGTGGCCGAAGGCGCCGATGCAGACCTGGCCGTACTTGTTGTAGTAGCGGCCGGCGATGCCGACGCGGCGGCCCAAAGCAAAGGCATTGGTGGGCGCAGAGCGTTCGAGAAAGGTGAGGAGGCGCGAGCTGTTGAGGCGCTCCATGCCGAAGGGTTCCTTGAAATTGCCAGCCTGGATCGCGAAATTGGTGTTGGGAACGTCCCAGCGAACCCAGATATCGCGCATATCCAGTACCCCATCACCGAAATCGAGATCGACTTCCGCCTGCCAGTCCTTGTAGAGCACCGACTTCATGGCGAAGGTGCTGCGCCGCAGGACGGTGCCGCTGCTCAGCTCGTTTTTGTTCTCGAAGAAATAAGCGCCGTCATACTGAATACGGGCGTCGAACCACCAGCGGAACGAGCCGTCTTCCGCCTCAAAGACCAGTTTGCCGTTACGGACTTCGGACGCGAGGGGGGCGACGTAGCTGCCGCCGGGGACCTTGGAATCCTGCGCCTGCAGGGTTGCCGTGGCGCCCAGGAACAGCGCCGCAGCGCATACCAGGATCAGAGAGAAACGCAGGGGTAGCATGTGGTTTTTCATTGCAGCTCCTCCAGTTGTGGGATTGTGGTTATGGTTTGTATGGTATCTGGGATGGACAAGGTGTCCGCAGGGGCCGCCACGGCAGTGGGACGGGCAGCCGCCGACGGCACGATCGCATGATGGACGACCTCCTGTTCAAAGACATTCTGGACGAAAAAAAGGGCAATAAAAGAGAGCAGGGCGGCGAAGAGGGGAGTCATCACCCAGCCGCTGGCGATCCGGCCCAGCATTTTAAAGTTGACTCCCTTCATCCCCTTGATGATGCCAATACCAAAAATGGCGCCGACGATTGCCTGGGAACTTGAGACGGGCACCAGGGGGATCGGTGGCAGGCCGACGGCGAGGAGCCCGTTTTTAATCCCGCTGGAGGCGAAAATAAACAGAACAAGCGCCTGCGCCAGAACGACGATGAGAGCAAGGATGGGGGTAAGCTTGAAGATCTCGCTGCCCACTGCATACATCATGCGCTGGGAGCGGGTAAAGATGCCGGCGGCAATCGCCAGGGCGCCAAGCAGGAAGAGCTGCTGGGTCCCATGCAGGTTGGCCGAGCCGAGCAAGGGCAGGTCCTTGAAAGGCGATGCCGGCACAAAGACGCCCATGACATTGGCGATATTGTTGGCTCCGAGGCTGTATGAACCCAGGGCGCCGACAATGATCAATCCCGTCCGTGTATAGGCATCCAGCCGCAGCATGTGAATTCGGACCTTGCCGAGGATGCGTTTGAAGAGCAGGTAGAGCAGGATGGCAAGGAGCGCCGCCAGCAAGGGCGAAAGGAACCAGGTCGCGACGATCTGGGAGAGCACGCCGATGTCGGTGGTGGACCGGGTGAATAGATTCCAGCCGATGATCGCTCCAACAATCGCCTGTGTGGTGGATACCAGCAGTCTGGCGCGGTTCATCCAGGCGACAGTGAGGCCAGCCGCCAGCGCGACCGTGAAGGAGCCCGCGATGGCATTGACCGCCCCGAGACGGCCGAGAGTTTCGGTCGTGCCGGATCCCTCCATCACCGCACCGAGGAGAACAAAGAGGCTGGCGATGGCAGCTGCCACCTTGAAACGCACCATGCGTGAGCCGACCGCGGTGCCAAAGACATTGGCGGCATCGTTGGCGCCCAGAGAAAATCCAAGGAAAAGACCACTTGTCAGAAAAAACCAGATCATGCCTTACGGCTCTCAAATATAGCGCTTGATGGTGGCAATGGAGAGCCGATCGCAGACATCCTCGGCCTCTTCAGCGATCAACTCGATGTGATAGGCAAAATAACGCAAATGGATCTTGTGGCTCAGCCGCAGCTCGCTGCGAAAAACCGCCCGTTTGAATTTTTCGGCGGACTTGTTACTCTCCTTGCGGTAAAAGAGCACCTGATTGACGTTATCCCGGACAGAGGCCAGATCGCGGAAATAGGCGCGTATAGCCTTGACCATGCCCTCAGAGGCATTGACGGCGTAGTCCGCCAGATCGAGAAAGACCGGGTGGAGCTCTTCCGGGATGACCGGCGACTCGACCGAGAATTGCAGCAGGTTTTCGGTCGTCTGATTGAGGACCTTGTCGGAGCTCTCCATCAGTCCGAGCACATCGCCGCGGGACTCGGGAATCAGGGTGCGCAGATACAGTTTGCTCTCGATCTCGCGGCGAAGGTCATCCCCCTTCTCCTCGGTATCATTGAGTTCCTTCAGATGGTTCTCGAATTCCTCGAGCCGGCCCTGGAGATAATAGCGGACGGCCTGCTTGAAAATGAGACCGCCCTTGATGACCAGGTCGAGAAACTCGTCGATCTGGACTTCGATCTGCTTGTTTTTTTTAAAGAGCACCGTCTCACCTCGGAATCATAGTCATGCTAGAACAGACCAAATACACCATTCGGGGTGATCCCCAGCAGCCGGAACCAGGTTTCGCCGGCGAGGATGTTGATCAGCCAGGCGAGAATCATCATGGTAAAGCCGAATTTGAACGCATCGCCCGTCGAATAGCGATCGGTCTCATAGAGCAAGGCGGCGGGCTTGCTGTTGAAGGGGAGCACATAGACATGCTCGATCATAAAGGCCACCGGAAGGGCGAGGCTGACCACACTGAAGCCAAAGCGGTTGGCGGTGCCAATGGCGATCGGCACAAAGATCATGCAACGCATGGTCTTGGATTCGAAGGCCAAGGCGCTGAAGACCATCACTCCGGTCAGCAGCAGATAAAGCACCCAGAACGGGGTATGGTCGCCGATGCCGATATGGCTGAAAAAGGCGTTGACGCTAAGATAGGGCAGATCGGTCGCATCCAGCCCGGCGCCAAGGGCATAGGCCCCGGCCGAGAAAAGCATCAGATGCCAGGGGACATCGACATCGTTCCACTTGACCACCCCGACGCCCGGCAGCAAAGCGAGGATCGCGCCGACGAAAGCGACTGCAGTGGGGCTGATGCCATGGAGACGGTCGGTCGCCCAGAAACCGAGGATGAGCAGAAACAGGATGACCGACTTGATCTCCTGGAGGGTCACCGGTCCGAGACTGCGGTACTCCTGGCGCAGCCTTTCCATGCCTCCCTCGATCTGCGGCAGGCGCTCTTCGGGTTTGAGCGGGAAAAATATCTTCATGGCGAAGAGATAGCCGAGGAGCATCAGCCCGATGGAGAACGGCAGCATGGCCATCATCCAGTCGGTGAAAAAGACCTTGCCGCCGATGGCCCCGCCGATCATGGCCGCGGCCAGGAGATTGGCGCCCGATCCGGTCATGAAACCGCTGGCGCCGACGTTGATGCAGAAGAGATTTTGCAGGACGATGCTGCGTCCGAAGTTGGTCCGCCCCTCGCCGCCCTGGGCGCCGTAAATGGCGGCAATTACCATAAAAATGGGCAACAGAATTGCCGCCTTGGCGGTGGTGGCGGAGATGAAAGCGGAGAGTATGACATTGATGACAATGAAGCTCAGAAAGATGCGGCTGGCGTTTTTGCCGAATCGCAGGATGAACCAAAGGGCGAACCGCTTGGCCACACCGGTCGCCACCAGCATGCTCGCCAGCACGAAGGACATAATGTTGAGCCACATCACTGGATGGCCCAATTGGGCGTAGGCCTCCTTTTCAGGCAGCACTCCGGTGAGCACCAAAGCGATGATAACGATCAGCGAGGTCAGGTAGTTGGGCAGGGCCTCGGTAACCCAGAGGATGATGCTGACCGCAAAGACGGCCAACATCATTTCGTTGCTGCGGGTGAAAGCCGCGGCCCCGAGTTTCTTGAAGGCCGCCCGGGCCGTATCCGTCGAAAGCGCGGCGCCATCCAAGTTCTGTAAAAAGGGCAACTTGAGCAGATACCCCAGCAGGATGAAGGCCACCAGAGCGAGCACGGGCCCCGCAATCGCGAGGTCTTTTGCGAACCGGCCCTTTTCCCGCTTGGGGAGCTGCTCGATGCGGTAATTCCGCATGTCCAGAGGATCAAAAGGCGTCATGATATCCTGAGCAATGGGTTAGAAGCAGCTGGTTCTGGGAAACGGGCTACCAGCGTGTGTAGGGCGTTTTCATCAGCATGGCATTATAATAACGCACATCACCGGTGACCTCTTCGCCGAGCCAGGCCGGTTTGACGAAATCATCTTCTTCCGAATCGAGCTCGACCTCCGCGACCACCAGCCCCTGATTCTCGCCGTAGAATTCATCGACCTCGAAAGTATGGCTGCCGACCGGGACCTGGTAGCGGCACTTGTCGATGACGCCGGGTTCGCAGATCCTGAGCAGCTCTTCGGCCTCTTCGAGGGGGATCTCCTTTTCCCATTCATAACGGCTGGCCCCGGAAGCGTTGCCGATGCCCTTGATGGTGAGATAGCCCTTCTCCCCCTTGACCCGGACGCGCACAGTACGCTCGGGGACGGAAGAGAGATAGCCCTGGATGATGCGGGTCTTTTTTTGCGCATGCGGGGCAAAATCGCCCTTGACCAGAAATTTGCGTTCGACTTCTTTTCCCATGGGATCTCCGTATTTTCGACCGTTCACACCAGACCTGGCTTCCCCGTCGTGGCAGCGCGGGCTAGCGGGAAAGAGAGGGCCGGTTCAGTATTTCGTTTTATACATCGAGGAATCGGCCAGAGGCTCCATGCCGATGATGCGCTTGATCGCGAGCAGGTAATTGACATTCTCGTAATCGCCGAGTGCAATCATCTCTTTGGCCTTGAGGATGTCTTCCACTTCGGTCGATTCGAGATTGGCGGTCATGATGCGCGCGCCGTTGATGTAGACCTCGGCGAGCTCGGCAATGCAGCCATTAATGGTGAAGCCCATCCGGCGCTTGAAGACATTGACCGCCGTGAGAGCTGGGTGCGGCTTGATGATCTCGTCGAGATATTCGGCGAGCGTGTAGATATCGCGTTTGAAATCGGGCATCGGCACGCCGAAGGCGGGGACAACCTCGTTCTTGATCATCTCCGTCGTCATCGGGAATTGCCCCTTCATGCGCGGATTCCACTGTTCCAGTCCTCTCTGCAGCTGCACGAGCACCTTGATGTCCATCAGGCCATTGCGTATTTTGGTATTGTTTTCGTTGTTGCCGCCGGACATGATGTAAATTTCGGAACTCTCGCGGATCTGGTCGATGGGGCTGAGGGCGCGCATTTTCTCCTCAACAATGCCGAAATTCTGGGCAAATGCGCGGAACTCAAAACGGGGTTTGATCTCGGGCATACGTTCTCCTCTCTTTACTGATCATTACAATGTTATTGGCAAAGGTTATGCCACCGTCCATAGTATAAAAGTCCCTCTGATATTATTTCACTTAAGCGCTGACTGCCCGGGCCATGGCCGGAAGATATGACGACGGAGCGGCGATTTGACGAAATAACGGCAGCCGGGATGCCGAAATTTCGACAATTGACTTGCTTATGAAAGGGGATTGGCGTAACTTGAGGGGCCGTTTATGCAAATCAGGAAAGCCGCAGCCGTGATGAAACCTTCACCCAGCCTGATCCTCGCCGCCGTTCTGCTTGTGCTCTTTATGACCATGACCATGCTGGTCTACCGCGATTATATGGCGATCGCGACGCCACCTCAACCTGCGGACGCGACGGCGCAAGCCCCCGCCCCAATCAGTACCGGCGACACCATCCATGTCGGCGTCATCTCCCGCTTCTCGCCCAACCTCATCTATGAGGGCTATCAGCCGATCATGGAGTACCTGAGCCGCGCGTGTGGACGCCCCTTCGCCCTGAAATTGGGCAGCCACTATGAAGAGACCATTACCCAGCTGGATCAAGGAACGATTCAGGCCGCCTTTCTCGGCACCTATCTCTATCTCAGGGCCCGCCAGCACCATCCGATCCGCTGCATCCTCAAGCCGCTCAATAGCCAGTTCGCGCCCTATTTTCATTCGGTGCTGATCGTGCGCAGCGATTCCCCCATCACCAGCATCGCCGGCCTGAAGGGCAAACGCCTCGCCCTGCCCTCCCCCCTCTCCTTTTCCGGTAACTGGCTGCTTGGGTACGAACTGGCACGACACGGTTTAATGGTCAGCGATCTCGATTCAGTCCACTATTTCGGCTTTCACCATACGGTCATCTACCAGGTCCTGCTCGGCCATTTCGATGCCGGTGCGGTCAAAGACCGGGTCGCCGAGGAGTTCGCGGGCAAGGGCATACGCATCATCGCCACCTCCGGGCCGGTTCCCGGCTCACCATTCATCGTGCGCAAGGATCTGGATCCAGCCCTGATCGCGGCCATCACCACAGCACTGCTCCGCATCGATGTCCGCCAGCCCGGCTGGAAAGATCTGGTCCGCGACTGGGATGCTGAATTCGCTTATGGTTTTGCGCCGGCCAGCGACCGCGATTATGATGCGATGGCCGCTATTTTCAGGCTGGAGGTGAAGCCATGAGGCCGGTGCGCACAAGCCTGAAAATCCGCATCGTGTTGTTTATGGGTTCGATGATCATCCTGTTGATGATGATCATCTCGATCAGCGTGCTTTACCGCTGGCGCGCCCTGATCCTCGAGACCCAGCGCCAGAACGCCCTCTCTGTGACCCGCACCTTCGCCGCCTCAATCCTCGACGGACTGATCTTCATGGAAAGCGGACTGCTGCCCAACGAGGGGTATCTTGAAAATCAGGTTCACTCCTTTCTGGGCAAGAATCCGGAAGTGAAATGGATCACGATCTTCGATAGCCATGGCCAGATCATGGCCCGGAGCAGCTTTGCCGGTGCCGGTATGGCCGAGCAAGCGCCAGCTGCGGGGACGGGCTCCTTTTCATCGCAAGCCGCCATGCAAATCGCATACTCGGCAGGTCCGGGCTGGATTCTGGAGATCTCGCATCCCCTGCAGATCCACAGCAAAAACTGGGGCTCCTTGCGGATGGGCTTCGATTTCAACGCCACGCACCAGCGCCTCAAACGCCTGTTTATTTTCATCCTCGGACTGACGATCGTCTTCGCCACCGGCCTTCTTGCCATTATCTGGTTGTTTATCGGTCGTCTGACCCGCTCCCTCCGTCAGCTCGTCGCTGAAATGGACCGATTCGACCTTGAAAAGATCACACCAACCCAAATGCACACCGGCGAGGATGAGATCGGCATGCTGGTGAACAACTTTGAAAAAATGAAGCAGCGGCTGCACCAGTCCCGCAACCAGCTCCTCGACGCCCAGCGCCAGGTCTATCAGGCCGAAAAGCTGGCCTCAATCGGCCGTCTCGCTTCAGGTGTGGCCCACGAAATCAACAATCCCCTCCATGGCCTCAAAAGCTGCCTCTACGCGATCGAACGCGAACCACAAAATCTTCCGCAGCTGCGCAGCTACCTGAAACTGGCCGACGAGGGACTGGACCACATCGCCCTCATCGTGCAAAAGCTGCTCGGCTTTTCCCGGCAGCATGCCAAACAGACCATCGCGATGGATCTCAACAACGAGACCGAAAAGGTGCTTTCCCTGCTCGCCTTCCGTCTCGACAAGAATCAGATCATCATCGAGCGCGATTTCGCACGCCCGCTGCCCGAACTCCACGCCGATCCTTATCTCATCCAGGAGGTGATCCTCAACCTGCTGCTCAACAGCATGGACAGCATGGAGGAGGGCGGCACCATCCGCATCACCACCCGCTGCGACGGCGCTGTCGCAGTCCGCCTCGAAATCGCCGATACCGGCTGCGGTATCGACGCCAAGGACATGGACCGGATTTTCGATCCCTTTTTCACCACCAAGGAGGAGGGCAAGGGGACCGGCCTCGGGCTTTCGGTCTCCCTCGGGATCATCGAAAGCCACGGCGGCACGATCACCTGCGAAAGCCGGCCCTATCGCGGCACCACCTTCTTTATCACCCTGCCTCTGCATGGAAGCCTATGAAAATTCTCTTAATTGAAGACGAAAAAATATCCCGCGTTACCATCCGGGATACCCTGGCCAAACAGGGCTTCCAGGTCATGGCCTGCGCCACCGGCCGGGAGGGGCTGAATGCCCTCGAGCGCGAGAGCTTTGAGGTCGTAATTACCGACCTCCGGCTGCCGGATATCACCGGACTCGAGATCGTCAAGCAGGCCAAAGCACGCGAGAGCAGCTGCACAGTCATTGTCATCACCGGCTATGCGACAGTGGAAACCGCGGTGACCGCGCTCAAGCTGGGGGCCTATGATTATCTGACCAAGCCCTTCTCCCCCGACAAGCTTCTGAGCATGCTCGCCAATATCCAGCAGCTGCACACCGTAATCAGCGAGAACATCCAGCTCAAAAAGCGTATTACCCGTTATGAGGCACGCGACATCATCGGCAGCGCCCCGGTGATGCAAAAGCTGATCAAGACGCTGCGGACGGTTGCGGCCACCGACCATACGGTGCTGATCGAGGGCGAGAGCGGCACCGGCAAGGAGTTGGTCGCCCGCTTTCTCCACCAGAACAGCGAGCGCAGCCGCGGCCCCTTCGTCGCGGTCAATTGCGCGGTGCTGCCGGAGGGGCTGCTCGAGAGTGAACTCTTCGGCCACGAAAAGGGGGCCTTCACCGGCGCGCACCGGCGCCATCTCGGCTATATCGAGCGCGCCCACGATGGCACCCTCTTCATCGATGATATCGATGACCTGCCGACGCGGCTGCAGGTCAAGCTGTTGCGCGTACTGCAGGAGCACGAGATCCAGCACATCGGCGGCCAGGAGAGCATCCCGGTCAATTTTCGCGTCCTCTGCGCCACCAAAGCCAACCTGCTGCAGATGGTGCGCGAAAACACCTTCCGTGAGGATCTCTATTACCGCATCAACATCATCGCCCTGACGCTGCCGCCGCTGCGCGAGCGCCGCGAGGATATCCCGTTGCTCATCGACCATTTCATCGCTAAGCATCACCATGGCGGTAAGGCGGTAGAGGTGACGCCCGACCTGCTGCAGAAAATGCTGCAGTACGACTGGCCCGGCAATGTCCGCGAGCTCGAGAACAGCGTGCAGCGCCTGATCGCGCTGCCGCAGGAGATGGAGTTACTGCCGGCCGCTCAGGCCGGGACGGCGGCCGGGGCATCCGCACCGGCGAAGGGTGTGCCAGAGGCCCTGCCCGATCCCGCGGCCTACGACTCCTACGATGCCTATATCGGCAGCCGCGAGCGCGAGATCCTCGCCTGGGCGATGCGCCTGACGGATAATAACATCAGCGCCGCAGCGCGGCGGCTCAAGATCCCGCGCAGCACATTGCAAAGCAAACTGGAAAAACTGGGGAAACTCTGAAAACAGGAGGTTTGTTGTGGCGGATTTTGTCAAGATTCTGATCATCAAAAACGAGATCGAGGCTCAGGTGCTGGCACAGGCACTGCGCGAGAAGGAGATCCCCCATCTGGTGCAGTCCTATCATGATTCGGCGTATGACGGCATTTTTCAGATGCAGAAGGGCTGGGGCGCCCTTTTAGGGCCGGCGGAACGCCGCGATGAAATCCTCGAGATTTATGAAACCCTGGCGTGAGGGCCGGCCTGGTCACTTTTTGATCTGCGAGATGAACTCCTCCACCTCGGGAATGCCGCCCTGGAAGATCAGATAGCCGTTGGAGGGTTCGCGCTCGGTGATCTCGCCATTGACCGGGGTGAACATGATCTCTTTGACGCGGCCGGGGTCTGTGCTTTGCCCGAGGGCCCATCCCAGTTTGACATACGCCACCTCCGGCAGCATGTTGGCCATGGGGGTCACCCCCAGTTCCATCATGTCCCGTCCGGTATCGTAGACGTACATCTGGACATAGCCCCACAGGGTCTGCACGGTCATGTAAACGGCGATCCCCTTGTCCTGGGCGCGCTTGAGGGCAGGATAGAGGGGCTTGTTGACGTGGCCGAGGCCGGTGCCGGCGATGACGATGCCGCGGTAGCCGTTGTCGATGAGCGCGTCAATGATATCCGGTTTCATGTTGGGATAGTAATAGACGATGCTCACCCGTTCCTCGAAGGCGGTATTGATGGCCACCTCGCGGTCGTGGCGGCGATGCTTGTAGTCCTGGCGCAGGGGCGTGATGCGGTCGCGGCTGACCATGGCCAGGGGAATATCGCCGATGGTGCGAAAGGTCGAGCGGTAGCTGGAATGCATCTTGCGTACCCTTGTGCCGCGGTGGAGCAGGCCATAGACGTCGGAGGTCGGGCCGAACATGCAGACCATCACCTCAGCGATATCCGACTCCGCGGCGGTCTTGACGCTGTGCATGAGGTTGAGGGCGGCGTCCGAGGAGGGGCGGTCGGAGGAGCGCTGCGAGCCCACCATGACGATGGGCACCGGCGAATTCTGCACCATGAAGGAGAGGATGGCGGCGGTGTGGTGCATGGTGTCGGTGCCATGGCCGATGACGATCCCCTGCACTCCCTTTTCGATTTCGCGGCCGATGGCTTGCGCGGTGCCGATCCACTGCTCGGGGCCCATGTTCTCGGAAAAGACGCCATAGAGCTTTTCGGTTTCGAGGTTACAGATGTCGGCCAATTCGGGCACGGAGCCGTAGAGCTCGCCGGGCGAAAAGGCGGGGATGACCGCGCCGGTGCGGTAATCGAGGCGGCTGGCGATGGTGCCGCCGGTGCCGAGGAGTTTGACCCTGGGTTTGCGGGGATCGAAGGGAAACTCTTTTTCGGGGATCTTGTAGTGGGCCTCCTTGCGGCCCATGATCTCGATGGCGGCGACGCCGGCGGCGGCGATGCCGATGTTATAGCCCGAGCGCAGCTTGAGGACGATATGTTTGGGGTCGGCGGTCTCGGAGCGCGGCAGGACGATGCCGGTGTAGCTGCCCTGGGCGGTGATGACCCGGACATCGCTCCAGACCGGTGCGCTAAAGTTTTGCAGGGTGGCCAATGCCTCGCCCCGGTAGCCCTTGTAGTCACTTGACATGATGCTTGCTCCAGAAATCCTGCCGGTCTGTAATGCCGGTCCATTGCCGGTGCTCTAGCAGCCGCAGGAGATGAGTTTTGCCCGGTTACGAATCCGTGCGGAGATCGCTGCCGGCAGGCGCCAGTCCTGCCGCATGGATGATGCGCGGGGTGATGCTCTCCCACAGGACCGGCATGAGATGGATGCCGGCCACGCCCGGCATGGCACGCAAGGCCCGGATCAGCTCGAGGGCGATCGTCACACCCTCCTCCTGCGGCGCGGCGGCCGCGGCCATGCGCTCGAGGTAAGCGGGATCGATGCGCATCCCCGGCACCTCGCGGGCCATGTATTCGAGGGCCTTGAGCGATTTGACCGGCAGCACCCCGGCCAGGATGGCGGTGCGTTCGTGCAGGCCGCGGCGGCGCGCCAGCTCGAGCCAGCGTCCGAACTGGTCGAGGTCGAAGACCGGTTGGGTCTGGATGAAAGCGGCGCCGCTGGAGATCTTTTTTTCGAGCCGGATCAAGCGCATCTCGAGCGGCTCGGCGAAGGGATTGGCCGCTGCGCCGATGTAAAAGTCCGGCGCCTTTTTCAGCACCTGGCCGGAGAGCAAGGTGCCCGCGTTCATCTGCTGCACCGCGGCGATCAGCTGGATGGAATCGAGGTCGAAAACGCCCTTCGCCTCGGGGTGGTCGCCGAAGCGCTGGTGGTCGCCGGTCAGGCAGAGGAGGTTTTCGATCCCCATAGCGGCGGCGCCGAGGAGGTCGCTCTGGATGGCGATGCGGTTGCGGTCGCGGCAGGTCATCTGCACGATCGGCTCGACGCCCTCCTCGAGCAGGATCTTGCCCGCGGCGATGCTCGAGAGGCGGACGATGGCAGTCTGGTTGTCGGTGATATTGACGGCATCGACGAGGCCGCGGAAGTATCCCGCCTTTTTGCGGATCACAGCGGCGTCGCAGCTCTGCGGCGGCCCCAGCTCGGCGCAGACGACGAACTCGTCGCGGGCGATCTTGTCGCGCAGGGACATGGCTACTTCACCTCTTCTTGCGTGGAGTGAGTCGTGCGCTCCCCTTGTGGATCCTGCGCGGGGTTCTCCGGTGCGGCTGCAACCGGCAGCGCCTCTTTCGGCACGCGCCACTGCGGCGGATCGATGCGCCCGGTGAAGACGTTCAGCCAGGCCGAGCTCTTTTCCAGATTCCAGTCGTGAATCTTTTCGACGCGGTAGAGCAATTTGAGCCGCCCGAGCAGGGAGGCGCGGCGCCAGGCCAGCACCCAGACGCACATGCGTTCGGGATAGACCTCACAGCGTCCGCCCGCGCCGGTGCCGCCGCAGGGGCCGTTGCGGATGCGTTTGGGACAGCGTTGGGAGCAAACGAAGCCGGTATGGCTGAGGATGCACTCGCCGCAGTGCTGGCAGTGAAACAGGGGCACCTTGATGCAGTCCTCGAAGAAGAGCATCACTTTCGAGAGCCAGCGTTCGCGCCGGGAGAAGGGTCCGGCGGACCGGGTCGCCAACGGCGAATGGGCACTCGTGGGGGAAGTGTTGGTCATCGCCCGGCCTCCTGGCGGAAGAGGCGTTCGGCGAGATCCGCGCCCTTGATCCGGCCGGCGGCATGGGCCATGATCCGGCCCATGAGCAGGCGGAGGCGCGCGGCCGCGTCGGCAGCGCGGCAGTCGGCGACCCTCGCCTCGGCGATCCAGCCGATCAGCTCATTCTCCGTGGCCATCCCCTCCCAGTTCTCCCAGAGCTTTTCCCCCGTGGCCAGGACGTGCCGCATCGCCGGCAGGATCCCCTCCCGCTGCAGGCGGCCGGCGCCGACGGCCTGGAGGAGAGCGCGGACGAAATCGGCGGAGAGCGTCCCGGCAGCGCGTTTGCGCAGGCGCTTGGGATACTGGATC
>Ga0209099_1002272_pt1 | contig 17291 bp, 12 predicted proteins | sample AD_JPNHW2_MetaG_FD_184430 | JGI IMG/M metagenome (GOLD analysis project Ga0209099, IMG submission 184430) | Active sludge microbial communities of municipal wastewater-treating anaerobic digesters from Japan - AD_JPNHW2_MetaG (SPAdes) (version 2) | ecosystem: Engineered > Bioreactor > Anaerobic... | reverse complement strand
TTCAGTGCTTGATTATCAGCTTGATTTTCCGCGAATCTATATATTGGTCTATCGTTTTGGCTCTGCTGAATCGGAGATTATATGTAAGCGGATGGACGGGGAGGACATAGGTTCCTCGGGGCGGCTTCTGTTCAAGCCCGACTCCTTGTTCACTGACTGTCTGGGGAATGTGCATGTGATGGGGCATGATTCCTGTTACCAGATGTATGTTGATTCGACGGGGGTGCATTTGATGTATCCGGTAGGGATAGGAAGATTTCGGAGCATCCTGAAGGATTGTATTGCCTCGACGGAGACAAAGCTTTTCTTTAAGAAAGTCACAGAAAACGGGTTTGGAGTTGATTTTTACCGGGTTGACAGGGAGACGAGTGTAAAAGAGAAAGTGACGACGGTAGTTGATGAGGCGACCTTGAGGAGGTTGAAGCAGAACGAGGATGATTATTACCGGGTGATGTCGAATGAGATTCCTGAAGGCAATGAAGAGATGAGGGAGTGGAGTTTTGCGAAGAAGATCATGTACCGGCCTCGAACGGCTTCGATGTACAGGATCGGGAAAGATATTTGTGTTTTCAACACGGCGGACATGACGATTGAGTTTTACACGGTGGATGGAGATTTTACGGGCAAGGTGAAGATGGAATGTGTGAAGCCGGGGGAGGGGCGGTGGACGAAAGAGTTTTTTATTGATGAAGTGAGGCAGCGGGCGTATACATCCTTTATCCGAGGTGGGACAGTAACAATGTTCCGGGTAGATCTCGGGACGGGGGAGTTGGTTTCGAGTTCAGTGTTGAAGCATATTTTCCCGCAGCGGATCAAGGTGAGTGATGGGAAGGCATATTATATGTATAATGTTCCCGGGGAGGTGGATAATAAGAAGTTGTTCAGGCAGGGGTTGATCCTATAACCCTGTCAGGGTCCCCCACCCTGTCAGGGTCAAGAGGGAAAAATATTTTTTCAGTTTCTGCATTACTTTTTCGATTATTCCCGGATTAAGCGGGAAACGGAAATATTATGCAAAAATTTGAAAAGCTGCTCCCCGGGAAGTTTTACCATGTATACAACAGGGGAATCAATGGAGAAGATATCTTCAGAGAATACGTTAACTACCTGTATTTTCTTCGTTTATATCATAAATACATTGACCCGATTGGAGATACTTATGCCTATTGTTTGTTAAAAAACCATTTTCATTTTCTGATACGAATTTTTGACCCTGACAGGGTCCCTTATCCTTATGTAAAAGTGACGGATCCTTCTCTGGCTTTTTCTCATATGTTCAATTCATATGCACAATCGTTCAATAAAATGTTTGAACGTACGGGTGGATTGTTTCAAACGCCTTTCAAAAGGAAGCTGATTGAGGATGAAGAATATTTTCGCCAGATTATTTATTATATTCATAACAATCCCGTAAAACACGGATTTTCAGACAGTATGAACGATTATCCCTGGTCGAGTTTTCAGACATTGATCTCCTTGAAAGGATCAAGGGAAAACGATAGTCCGCTGGTTGGATTTTTTGACAGTAAGATGGATTTTATCCGGTTTCACAGCCAGACCCAAGAGGCTCCGGAAATTGTTCCGTTGATGTTCGAATGACCCTGACAGGGTGGGGGACCCTGACAGGGTTAGTTTTTAATCCTTACCTTTGCCCCATGCCAACCCTCCTCCAAGTCGAACACCTCTCCCGCTCCTATGGGGATAAAATCCTCTTCGAAGATATTTCGTTTACTATTAACCAGTTCCAAAAAGTAGCCCTGATCGCCCGTAACGGCGTCGGGAAAACTTCCCTGCTCAATATCATCGCCGGAAAGGAACCGTCCGACGGAGGATCTTCACTACTCTTCAATAACGCCTCCTGCGCCTACCTCCGCCAGGAACCTGAACTTAACCCCTCAAACACCGTGTTCGCTGAGGTCTATTCCTCTCCCAATGAGGTCCTCCAAACAATCCTTCACTACCAACAGGCTTTGTCCGGCGACGACAAAACAGCCGTCCAACAAGCCCTTACCCGCATGGATGCTATCAACGGATGGGACTATGAACTGCGAATCAAACAAATCCTTTCCCGACTCAAACTCCCTTCTCTCGACCAGAAGATCTCCGAACTATCCGGCGGGCAACAGAAAAGGGTCGCCCTGGCTAAAACGCTGATCACGGAACCCGATTTCCTCATCCTCGACGAACCGACAAACCACCTCGATGTCGAAATGATCGAATGGCTCGAAGAATACCTCTCCCGGCCGAATATCTCCCTCCTGATGGTTACCCACGACCGCTATTTCCTGAACCGGGTGTGCCAGGAGATCATCGAACTGGATAATGGGAGCCTTTACCGCTACAAAGGAAACTATGAGTATTTCCTGGAAAAACAGGCCGAGCGGAAAGATAACATGACCCGGGAACGCGAAAAAGCCCAGAACCTGCTCCGAAAAGAACAGGAATGGATGGTCAGAATGCCCAAAGCCAGGGGAACCAAGGCCAAGGCACGTATCGATAGCTTCTATGATCTGAAGGATAAAGCGGCGCAACCCGTCACCGAACGGCATCTCAACCTCACGATGGAAGGAACCCGCATGGGGAAAAAAATCCTCGAGATGCACGATGTGGACTTCGCCTGGAGCGACTCACCAATCCTTCAGGGCTTTTCATACATCTTCAAACGGAACGAAAAAGTCGGAATCATCGGGAAAAACGGCTCCGGAAAATCTACCTTCCTCGATATCATAACGGGTAATATTAGGGCTAACAAGGGAAGAGTGGAAAAAGGAGAGACCGTCCAATTTGGATACTACCGCCAGGAAGGAATAGAATTCAACGAACAAACCCGGGTGATCGAAGTGGTGAAATCCATCGCCGATTACGTGAAGATGTCCAACGGAGATACCATTTCTGCCGCCGCTTTCCTCAACTATTTCATGTTCCCGTATTCCTCCCACCAACAGTTTGTGTATAAACTCAGCGGAGGAGAACGCCGTCGACTGTACCTCGTGACAGTCCTCATGCAAAATCCCAATTTTCTGATCCTCGATGAACCCACCAACGACCTGGACATCCTCACCCTGAATGTGCTCGAAGAATACCTCCTGACTTTTGGGGGATGCGTCGCTGTGGTTACCCATGACAGGTATTTCCTCGATAAAATCGCGGATCACCTCTTCGTGTTTGAAGGTGACGGGGTCATTAAAGATTTCCCCGGAAACTACACTCAATACCGGGAGTATGCCGCCAACAAGAAACGGATCGAACAAAGAAATGCTCCCAAAGAAACACCGAAAAAGGAGAAACCACGGCAACCGGTTCGTCAGAAACTGACTTATAAGGAAAAGATGGAGTTTGAATCATTGGAAAAGGAAGTCGCTGCCCTGGAATCGGAACGAACCGAGCTGGAGGAACAAATGAATTCAGGGTCTCTCACTCCGGCAGAACTGCAGGAAAAGGCTCAACGTTACGCCGATGTCCTGAAAGAGATCGACAGCAAAACCATTCGCTGGATCGAACTGAGCGAAAAGGCAGATAATGATGCTATTTAGAGAATAGCCCGAAAAGTTTCATGATTCCCCGGTGGAATTTGTGAATCCCTTTGACCGGAGCAGCATACATTAACACGCAGGCTTTCATGACCAGCCCCGCTTGTTTTTCCATGATCAGGTCAATGGCTTCCGGTGTGTCCGTGGTCTGTTGAAGCCATATGCCGGTGATCCCGTGATCCAATGCGTCGCTTACGACACTCAGCGTTTTGTCTTTTGGCACCAGCGATACCAGGTGAGTCACATCCCTCGGTATATCTGCAAAAGAACGATAACAGTCAACGCCGTCGATCTTATCGGCTTCCGGATGAACAGGGTATAATTCATACCCCTTCTCTTTCAGATCACGGAGCACGGCATAACCGAATTTTTGTTTGTTCCTGGATGCGCCTGCAATAGCAAGCTTCCTGTCCGACAGGAAGGTCTCGATGGTCGTGTTATATACTTTCATGGCCGGTATTTTTAAAAGAAAAACTTCCACTTAGCCTCGAAAGATACAAAATCCTGATTATTCGGCAACATTTCCCCTGGCTTTCGGCCCCCTGGAGACCTCCTGCAGCGATTTCCGGAATTCTGCCAGCTCTTTCCGGATCCGCTCACCTTCCTGTTTCGCGAAAGTCAGGCTTTCTTCCCTGATCGATTCTGCCTTTTCATCCAATACGGTCCATTTCCCTTTCAGTATGGTCACGATGTCTTCACGACTCCTTTTTTCTGTGTCCAGGCTGCTCCGGAGTTCGGTCGAAAGTCGATCGGAAACTTGATTGAACAGGTCTTTCAGGTTCCCCAGGTCGACATTCATCCCTGTTTTCACAGCAACAATACGCGCCTCGGTTTGCTGATGCATATTGGTGAACTGCACCTCCATGTCGCGGACTTGCTTCTGAAAATGCTCCTGCTGCTCCTGCATCTTTCCCGAGATTTCTTGCACCGACGCTGCCATGGATTTCTCTGCCTTCCGGATGTCTTCTTCCTGAGATCGGGCTAACGCATGCAAGGCTTTTCGTTGCCAGAGGAACAACAGTACAAGGCAAACGATCAGCACCAGGGCGATCACCAGCAGATTCTGCTGTAAAGAAACGGAAGAACGAAGAGCATTTATCTCCTGTTTGTTGGAATTGCTTTGCTCATTTGCACTTCGGATGAAATTCACAGCCTCGGAACGCACCGAATCGGCAGAATGGATCGAACGGGTCATCTTTTGATCCATCGCCACCATGTCTTTTCGTATAACCCCGATCTGTGTTTTTATCTGCTGGTCAGAAGATTGAAGCATTCTGATCTTCTGCTTAAGCTGGCCTATTTCCTGCCATGGATCATTCGCTGTTTGTGCACAGGTCAGTATCCCGATGCACAAAAGTCCGGTAAAAAGGAGGAACTTTTTTTTCATCGTATGAAGATATTAAGGTGTGTTAGTAGTAAAAGTATGAAATATAATATGTTATGTCAAGCAGAATGAGCATTTTTTTGATATAAAAACTATTTATCTTTACCGCATAAAAAAACAGATGCCATGAAGAAATCATTTCTGACCTTTTTCCTGTTGTTCGTTTTGGCGGGAGCCTTCGCACAGGATTATACAGCCGTGAAAGACAAATCTTCTGAAGATGAAATCCGGACCCTCTTTAAAAAGCCGTCAAAAGAGATTCAGGCCGGTTGGTTTGTCGGACTGAACAGCGCCTATACGCAGTTTGACAAGAAAGATGTATGGCTGCTGGGAATCTCTACCGGCGCCGTCCTGAACCACAACTGGAACCTTGGACTTACCCTGAACGGAATCGTCAATTCACATTACCTGGAATACCAGAAGATCATTGATAACCAGGATGCCAACCTGGTTGGCGGATACGGCGGTTTTTTAGTGGAATACACCGTTGCTCCCAAATCGCCCGTACATGTCACGTTCCCGCTTCAGATCGGTGCCGGATACCTGGGTTATCTCAGCGATAACGGCTATCATTGGGACGGAAACGGTTACTGGTATTATGATTCCGAGACCCTGGCGTACGATGTGTTCTTTTTCGTGGAACCCGGGGTAAAGGCTGAATTCAACCTGCTGAAGTTCATGAGGCTGGAAGCAGGAGTATCTTACCGCTATTCCCCCAATCTGGAACTGGATTGTCAGAAAGATGATTTCGTCAACCAGTTTACCGGTATTATCGGTCTTAAATTCGGTAAATTCTGACGTAGTTTATTCTTTTCAACAGTTGATCGGATGTCAGCAGAGGCCGTCATCGAGGTACGGAATGTGGTAAAATCGTTTAAGGAGGTGAAGGCGGTGCAGGGCATTGACCTGACCATTCTCCGTGGACAATTTGTGGCGCTGCTGGGCCCCAACGGAGCAGGTAAAACTACCCTCGTCGAGATGATTGAGGGGATACAGAAGCCCGACAACGGCGAGATCCTGATCACCGGGAAACCCTGGAAAGGAAACGAAGAAGAGCTGCGCAGGCTGATCGGACTATCGCTCCAGGAGACCCGTTTCATCGACAAGCTGACGGTAGTTGAGACGTTACGGCTCTTTGCCAGTTTCTTTCAACTGGGGAAAGAGCGGGTGGAGGAGATAATCCTCCTCATCGGACTGGAAGAAAAACGCAAATCATACGTGGTGAACCTGTCAGGCGGTCAACGTCAACGGCTTGCCTTGGGCCTTTCCATCCTGAACAACCCGGCTATCCTGCTGCTCGATGAACCTACCACCGGTCTTGACCCCACCGCCCGGCGCGAGATATGGGATATCCTGCTGAAACTGAAGGAAACGGAAGGCACTTCCATGATTCTCACCACTCATTATATGGAGGAGGCGGAAGTACTCTGCGATCATATCGTGATCATGGACCATGGAACGGTGCTCTGCAAAGGATCACTGGAGGAGTTGCTGACCAGCCCGGAACCATCGCCCCGGGGAGAACGGAAACTGAATAACCTGGATGAATTGTTCATTCAACTGACCGGGAGACGCCTTTATGAATAATATGTTCCAAAACAACCAGCTGTGGCAATTGACCAAATGCCACCTGCTTGAAACAGTCAGGGAGCCGGGTGTGCTTTTCTGGGGCATTGTCTTCCCGATTCTGATGTCACTCGGATTGGGGATCGCTTTCATGAACAAGAAGGACGTCACCCATAACGTAGCCATGGTCGGAATCGTGGCGCCGGCCCTGGATTCGCTCCTCTCTGCTCATGGATCGGCTCCTGCGAACAGTACCGGGGGAAAGGTGTCATTACACCTGAACAACCCGAAAACGGGAAATACAACGTTTGCCTTCTTCCCCATGAGTTGGGAAGAAGCCATGGTGCAGCTTAAACGGGGACAACTCAACCTCATCGTCACCGACAGCGCCGGCAGTATCCGCTATCATTTCGATCCGCTTAACCCGGATGGCCAGCTTGCCTACCTGAAACTGTCCAACGTAGTTGATAACCATGCCCTCCTTGACCCGAAATCCCATGAAAATATCAGTCCGCTGACGGTCAAAGGCACCCGCTACATCGATTTCCTGATCCCCGGTCTCATCGCTCTCGGGGTGCTGAGCTCCACGATGTGGGGCGTCAGCTATACCATCATCGAACGGAGGGCCAAGAAACTCCTGCGTCGCATGGTGGCTACCCCGATGAAAAAATCAAACCTGTTGATCTCTATGATCACGGTTCGTGTCATGATGAACTTTGTAGAATCGGTACTGCTTCTTCTTTTTGCCTGGCTGGTGTTCGGGATATCGATCCAGGGAAGCATCCCCGCACTGTTTGCGATATTTCTTGCCGGGAACATTGCCTGTGCAGGGATCGCCATTTTCATCTCTTCCCATACCTCCAAAACAGAGATCGGTAATGGACTTATCAATGCCGTCACCATGCCCATGATGGTGCTGTCGGGGATATTCTTCTCCTACCATAATTTTCCTGCCTGGAGCTTGGGTGTGATCAAATCACTGCCACTGACCATGATGGCCGACAGCATCCGGGCGATCTTCAACGAAGGAGCCGGATGGGCCCAGGTATCAATGCCATCATTGATCCTGACGTTGACAGGCACTGTCTTCTTTATTGCCGGTCTGCGTATATTTAAATGGCATTAACGCCCGGGAAGCGGCCCTTAGTTGCCGGATGGTTTCACAAAAACACGGGTCGTACCTGAATAATCAACCGTCTTCTCCTTCCCCAGGAAGTCGATTAAGGCTTTGGATGTGGTAAGATTCACGACATTTCCCGGGTCGTGGTGATCAAATCGATATGCAGAGGCAACATAGCTGTTCAGGGCTACCATGTATTCACGGGAGCTGTCCAACGGATTCCCCTGCCGGTCTTTCATCGTCACCCCGGCGCAACGGCCGTCGGGGCCTTGTTGAACTTCATAAGTCATCCCGGCGACCTCCAGATCGGGGTTCTTTTCCAGGTTGAACGCATAGCATATCAGCGATTCCATCTCCGGAACCGTCATCCGCAACGTCACTATCTTGTTTCCAAAGGGATCGAGGCGAAATACGTCGTTCAGGGTGATATCGCCCTGCGCCAGCGAGGAAATCCGAATACCGCCCCGGTTCTGAAAAGCAATGTCGGCATTCACGGCCCATGCCATCGCATCGCACATCATACTCCCCAGTTCACTGTATCCTTTCAGGGGAGCGGCGGCGACTCCCGCCACCTGCTTCAACTCTTCATTGTCATTATAACGATCGATCAGCTTCATCACCTTGGGATCCGACTTCGTCAGGGCGCTCATCGGGATCATCTCTTCCTTTTTAAAGATGACTTTCCCTTTACTCAGCCGGATAAAAGTCTTGCCTACATATTTCAGCCCGGAACCGGCCTGGGTTACCAGCACGCCGTTCCGGGTGATCCCTGTATCGAGGCGGTCGTGAGAGTGTCCGCCGATGATCACGTCCAATTGGGGCATCTCGCCGGCTAACTGCAGGTCCTCCTCCTGTCCGATGTGCGTGAGGGCAATCAGCACGTACTTGTCTTTCAACTTCGCATAAGCTTTTGCGGAGGAAACGGGATCCGAAAATTTCAGCCCCTTCAGATTGTCGGGATGCGAATCAGGTACTCCGTTTTGCCCGGTCTGGGTGACGCCGAGAAACACGATCCTGTTCCCGGAACCCGCCCTCTTCACCTTATACGGCTTCGGTTGCTCCAACACGGCTCCCGAGGCATCCGTGTTGCAGCTCAAAAAGGGGAATCGGGCTTGTTTGAACCGTCTGTTCAGCCTTTCCTGTCCCATATCAAACTCATGATTGCCGATGGCGCTGGCATCAAAACCACACCGGTTCATCAGATCAATCATCGGGTACCCCCTGTCAGCAACCATGTCCACCACGGGATTCCCGGTGAAGTTATCGCCGGCGGAGACCAGGAAAACATATTTACAGGTCCTTTCCAGGCTGTCGGCCAGGTAAGCCAGCTTAGCCATGTTATCGATCTTCGCATGCATATCATTAACATGAAGAATAATAACATCGGTCGGCCATTCACATTCGCATGGTTGTGAATAGGAGTATTTGTAAAATGTTGATAAAGAAATTAATAGAACGATAAAGGAGAAACGTTTCATAGTTCCGGGATTTGCATCAAAGGTAGGACAAATTTTATCCGGATGCACTTTTCCGTCGTTCGACGTCTATTGTCGGTCATTCATCGAAAAACCATATGGAGGACATATCTCCTTTTCTATTTTTGCAACTCATTCAAATTCGATACAATGAAAACGCTGATCGGACTTATTGCGGAAATGTTTTCCATCTTCAGGGAAACGCCGTTAACGAACTTTTGGGAAGAGATCCCGGCCTGCCGTCCGGAACCCGTAAGGGTTGAAACAGTTACTCCCCGAAGGCTGAATCCGGATCGCCGGAAAAGAAACCACTGAACATTGAGCGCATAAAAACAGGACCGTGAAACGAAGACAATATATTATTCGGTTGTTTATTGCAGTAATGGGTTGGGCCCTGGTCTGTTTTGACCAGGGTTCTCTCTTTGCTGAGGAAGATACTGCCCGGGTTATCAGTTTATCTGAATGCCTGAAGAAGGCAGTGGATTACAGCCCCACGCTGCGAACGGCGGCGCTGGAACAGCAACGGCTGAAGTACGCGAAAGGCGAGACCATGAGCGCCGGGTTGCCCCAGATAAATGCCAACGGAAGCTTTGATGATTATATGAGCCTCCCCACCTCGCTCATCCCCGGGGAGTTCTTTAATCAACCAGGGACGATGATCGCGGTGCAGTTTGGGACGAAATACAACTTGTCAGGCACCATTGATGTCAGCCAGTTGCTCTACAACCAGACTTACCTGACGTCGATGAAGCTGGCAGGGATGATGATGAACCGCAATGAGCTCACCACGGAAAAGTTCCGGGAAGAGGTGGTGTATAATGTCGCCAACCTCTATTATCTTACCCAGGCCGTATTGGCACAGAAGGAAAACCAGCAGAAAAACCTTGCCAGGCTGGATACGATGGTCATCATCGCCGGACATCAATATGAGAACGGGTTGATCAGAAAAGTAGATGTGAACCGGATTGATGTGAACCGGATGAACCTTCAGACAGCCATCGACGCGCTGGAGACGATATACCGGCAGCAGCTCGACATGCTGAAGTACTACATGGGGCTGGATCCTTCCGCAGAGATCATCGTGCCGTCGAACATCAGCGAACGACTGTTGACTCCCGGAAACAACCCTTCCGTCGATAACCATATCGACCTTCAGCTTATTCGGAAAGACAAGGAACTGGCTGTTACAGGGATGAACATGGTGAAAGCAGGCTATCTGCCTTCCCTGGCCGCTTACGGACGGTATAACTATTCCAGCCAGGACAATACGTTCAGTTTTTTTAAGAAAGAGGCCGAATGGTATGAGATGTCGCTGGTAGGGATACGACTGGATATCCCCCTGTTTGATGGTCTTCAGAAACGATCGAAGATCAAACAGGCCCAGGTGCAGTTGCAGGAGTTATCGATACAGGAAGAAGAAACAAAAAAAATGCTGGCCATCCAACTGCAGAATGCCGCCCGAAAGCTGAAATCAAGCCGGGATGCCTGGGTAAGGCAGACCGGTAATGTGAAACTGGCCGAAGATGTCATGAATGTGGCTTCGGCACAATACAGCCAGGGCATGATCACCATCACCGAGGTGCTCACGGCGCACGCCGATCTGGGCGATTCGCAGGTGGGAATGGTGAAAGCCATGGTGGAAATGAAGAATGCCGAACTGGAATACCTGAAAGCTAATGGAAATATTTTATCTGTTCTAAACTGATCATCAATGAAAAGGATCGTCGTAATAAGTGCTATTATCGTTGTGCTGGTTGGCGCGTGTGCCGTACAATTGCTGATGAATAAAAAGAAGATCGAAGAAGCGTCGTCGGTCGTGAAACGAACCATCACCTTCCCCGTGGTTACCCGGGAAGTGAAACGCGGAGTGATGGATGATCGTTTCAGTGTGACCGGGACGATGAACCCATCGCATGAAGTGACCTTCCTGGCAGAGGGGCAGGGAAGAGTGGTGTCCGTTCTGTTCGACAATGGAGATCATGTCGCAGAAGGTCAGGTGCTGGCGCGTCTCGACGATGTCCTGCCCAAAAGCCAGCTTGAATTGGCCCGGGCAGCCTTCAAAAAGGCGACGGATGACCTGGATAAGTTTGAAAAGCTCCTGAAAGTGGACGGGGTGTCATCACAACAACTGGCCGACATCAGGCTGGGTTATATCAAGGCCCAATCTGACCTCGTCACCGCCCAGCGTATGGTGGACAACACCATCATAAAAGCTCCCATCAGTGGAAATATCACGAAGAGGTATATCGAAAAAGGAAGCCTGGTCATGCCGGGTACCACCGTTGCCGATATCGTGGATGTGGGAAGATTGAAATTTACCGCCACTCTTTCCGAAGAAGAAGTCGTCCGGCTGAAACAGGGGATGAAAGGCGTGATCACGGTCCCCATCTATCCGGGGAAAGAATACGATGCCAGGATAACCACCATCGGGGTGAAAGCGGACGAATCCAGACGTTTCACCGTGGAACTGGATCTGGCCAATGACCGGAATAATCCGCTCAGGGCCGGGATGTACGGAACCGTGACTTTTTCGTTCAACAGGGAACGGGAGGCGATCCTGGCCCCCAGAAACTGCATCACGGGAAGCATCAAGGACCCGTATGTGTTTATCGTGGAAAACGGAAGAGCTGTCTTTAAAAAAGTCGTCACCGGCGCGATCACCGACAACGAAGTAGAGATCTTGTCGGGACTCAACCCGGGAGAGAAAGTGATTGTCTCCGGACAGATCAACCTTGAAAATGGTTCCCCCGTTACAATCATTAACCAGTAATACCAGCCTTTATGAACATTACCGAATTATCGATCAAACGACCATCGCTCGTTGTAGTGATCTTCACTGTGCTGGGCTTTTTGGGAGTGGTCAGCTTCATGCAGTTGAACTATGAGCTGTTACCCAAGTACACCGAACCGGTGCTGGTAGTGGTGACCGTATACCCGGGAGCATCGCCCTCGGAAGTTGAAAACTCCGTAACGAAAAAGATTGAAGATGCGGTCTCTTCGCTGGAAGAGACGGATAATATCCAATCTACCTCCTACGAAGGAATGTCGGTGACGGTGATCATTTTTAAGTCAAGCGCCGACATGGACAAAGCGCTGCGGGATGCTCAGCGTAAGGTAAGTAACATCCAGTATCTGCTGCCTAAGGATTCACGTCCTCCGATCATTGCTAATTTTTCCATGGATGATATCCCGATCATGCGTATCGGTATCACCGCGAAAATGGGCAACGCTGAATTATATGACCTGGTCAAGTACAAGATCCAACCGATGTTTTCGACCCTCGAAGGAGTGTCGCAGGTAGATATTATCGGCGGAGAGGAACGGGAGATCCGGATCAATGTCGACCGCGATAAACTGAATGCGTTCGGGTTGTCGATCCTGCAGGTCACCCAGGCAGTGCAGAGCAGTAATATGGAATTTCCTACCGGGAAGATCAAAGATCCCAATCAGCAGTACATCATCAGGCTGGCCGGGAAATTCACCAACCTGAATGACATATCGGAACTGGTGGTTGGCACCGGCTTGAACGGCAGCCCGGTCAAACTCTCCGATGTCGCTGAAATATACGATACCAAGAAAGAGGTGACGAGTATCAGCCGTATTGACGGACAGAACTCGATCAGCCTGTTGGTCTTCAAACAGCCCGACGGGAATGAGGTGGAGATCAGCAAGCTGGTGAAGAAAGAGATGGGTAAGATCGAGGGTATCTATCAGCAGAACGATGTGAATTTCACCATCGCCAACGACACCTCCGATTTCACCCTGACCTCAGCCAACGCCGTGATGCACGATCTGTTGCTGGCCGTGGCCCTGGTGGCTTTGGTGATGCTTGTCTTTCTGCATTCATTCCGGAACTCGCTGATCATCCTGGTCGCCATCCCCGCCTCACTCGTCTCCACGTTCATTGCGATGTACATCTTCGACTTCTCGCTGAACATCATTTCCCTGGTGGCCATGTCGCTGGTGATCGGTATCCTGGTCGACGACTCGATCGTGGTGCTGGAAAATATCTACCGGCATCTGGAAAAGGGGAAGAAACGACGGCTGGCTGCTCTTGACGGCCGAAACGAGATCAACTACACGGCCTTGTCCATTACCATGGTCGATGTGGTGGTGTTCCTCCCCATCGCTATCATCCCGAGCATGATCTCCGACATCCTGCGACAGTTTGCCCTCGTAGTGGTGTTCTCCACGCTGCTCAGTCTGTTTGTCTCCTTCACCCTGACACCGTTGCTGGCTTCCCGGCTTGCCAAACACGAGCATTTCAGACCGGGTTCCCTGCTTGATCGTATCATTTCGGGATTCGAACGGGGATTGACATGGATCACGAATCGTTACGGCTACGTGGTGGCTTGGTCGCTGCGTCATAAAGCCATGGTGCTGATCTCAGCCACGGTGCTGTTCCTCGGTTCCCTGATGCTGATTCCATCGGGTTTTATCGGCAGCGAGTTCATCAGCATGGGCGATCGCGGGGAGGTGATCATCAACCTGGAGATGGCCAAAAATGTGACGGTGGAACAGACCAACCAGATGACGCTGATCGCCGAGAAGATGATCATGAAGAAACCCGAAGTGGTCAGCATGTTTACTTCAGTAGGTTCGTCCACCAGCTTCTTCAGCGCAGGGACCGAGGCCTATAAGTCGGAGATCCATATCAAAATGGTGCCGAAAGAAAAGCGGAACATCACTTCGGATAAATTCGCCGAACAGTTGAAGTACGAACTGCAGGGGGCCTTGCCGGGCGTGAAAGTCCGTTCCTCCATCGTGTCGTTGATGGGTACCAGCGATATGGAACCGGTTCAGGTCGTGTTGGCAGGTCCCAACCTCGATACCCTGAATGTCTATGCCCAGCGTGTAATGAGCGAGCTGAAGAAGATCCCGGGAACCGCTGAAGTCAAACTTTCTGTGGAGAGTGGTAATCCGGAAGTGAATGTTCAACTGGATAAAGAGAAGATGGCACGGTTGGGACTTACTACCGCCAGCGTTGGGATGACGCTTCAGAATGCTTTCAGCGGGAATACGGATACCAAGTTTACCAAGGGAGGGAACGAGTACGACATCAATATCATGATGGATGCCTTTGACCGGAAAAGCATCAGCGATTTATCGTCGTTGACATTCACCAACCAGTACGGGCAGCCCATCCGGCTGAACCAGTTCGCTACTATTGAGCCGTCGACAGGGATGACAGTCCTTCAACGGTATAACAGAGTACCATCGATAACAGTTACCTCGCAGGTCGTCGGCAGGCCGGTAGGGAGTGTGGGTACCGATGTCATGAACAAGGTGAAATCGATGAAACTCCCTCCGGAGGTGCAGTTCATCCCCGAAGGCGACATCAAGTACCAGACGGAAGCTTTCGGCAGCATGGGAATAGCGTTCCTGGCTTCGATCCTGTTTGTTTACCTGATCATGGTAGCGTTGTATGATTCGTACATCTACCCCTTCGTCGTTCTCTTCTCGATTCCGTTAGCCATCATCGGAGCCTTGCTGGCGCTGGCGCTGACGATGCAGTCGCTTTCTATCTTCTCGATCCTCGGGATGATCATGCTGGTCGGACTGGTCGGGAAGAATGCGATTTTGCTTGTGGACTTCGCCAATCACCGGCGAAGCCAGGGGATCAGTACCCCCTGGTCGTTGGTGATGGCCGGAAAGGTTCGTCTCCGTCCCATCCTGATGACCACCTTCTCGATGATCTTCGGCATGATGCCCATTGCGCTGGCACAGGGCGCCGGATCAGAATGGAAAAATGGCATGGCTTGGGCGCTGATCGGCGGGTTGGCTTCCTCAATGTTTCTGACGCTCATCGTGGTCCCTGTGGTCTACCAGATGGTCGATTCCCTGAAACTCAGAATGAGAAGAGCAAAAAAGAAGGAGGAATGATCGTGATATTCTGACTCTTTGTATATTCGTGGAACCTGAGTTCTGCTGCAAAGAGAAGAATGAGACCCGGACATTATATTAAAGATCTCAAACGGCGTGATCACAAGCCGGCATTTGGCGGGCTCGATATCCTCAAGTATATCGGGCCCGGTTTGTTGGTCACGGTCGGATTCATCGATCCCGGCAACTGGGCTTCCAATATCGCGGCAGGCTCTTCTTTCGGGTATGAACTGCTGTGGATGGTCACGCTTTCCACGATCATGCTGATCATCCTGCAGCACAATGTCGCGCACCTCGGAATCGCCACCGGGTTGTGCCTTTCCGAAGCCCTTACCACCTTTGTCTCTCCCCGGGTCTCCCGGAGTTTACTGGTCACGGCCCTGGGAGCCTCCGTCTCTACCTCCCTGGCCGAGATCCTCGGCGCCGCGCTGGCGCTGAACATGCTGTTTGACATACCTGTCGCCGCCGGAGCCCTGATGGCGTATCTTTTCGTCCTGATCATCCTTCTGTCCAACACCTACCGCAGAATTGAAAAATTCATCATTGCCTTTGTCAGCATCATCGGCCTTTCCTTCCTCTACGAACTGACACTGGTCGACATTGACTGGTTCTCTGCCGGCATTGGTTGGGTGAAACCTGTCATCCCCAAGGGATCCCTGATCATCGTGATGAGTGTCCTCGGCGCCGTGGTTATGCCCCACAACCTGTTCCTGCATTCTGAGGTCATCCAAAGCCGAAGGTGGAACCTGGAAGAGGATAAGGTGATCAAAAGGCAACTGAAATATGAATTCTACGACACCTTGTTGTCGATGATCGCCGGATGGGCTATCAACAGCGCGATGATCCTGCTGGCCACTACAGCCTTCTTTTCCAGGGATTTGCAGGTTACCGGTCTGCAACAGGCGGAAGAGATCCTGAGACCGTTGCTGGGATCCAATGCCTCCGTCGTCTTTGCCGTGGCGCTGCTGTGTTCGGGCGTCGCCTCCGCCATCACCTCCGGAATGGCCGGCGGAACCATCACCGCAGGTTGGTTCAGGGAATCCTATGATATTCAGGATAACCATTCCCGACTGGGAGTGATCGGATCATTGACCCTGGGATTTCTCCTGATTCTGCTGATCCGTGATGCCTACCACGCCTTGATCATCTCACAGATGATCCTCAGCATCCAGCTCCCTTTCACCATCTTCCCCCAGATTTACCTGACTTCTTCGGCCACCGTGATGGGAAAATTTGTGAACCGGAAGTCGACAACTATCCTCCTCCTGATCATTGGTGGTGTGGTCACATTTCTGAACATTCGCCTTTTAATCAGTCTGATTTTGTAGCTTTGGCATCGAATTGATGAAATGGGAAAGGAATGAAAAAACCGCTCTTCAGGATACTAAAATGGATCGGAATCGCCCTCCTGGCGCTGGCCGGCATCTTTCTGACGATACAGATCTGGTTCTACTTCACGGCTCCTCTTTATATCTTTGATCGCCCCGGGAGATTTTCGGGCACTCAATGGTATAATCCCTATGCCGGGATGGACAGCACCCAATGGAAGAAAGCCAACTTCCATTTTCATACGCGTAAATGGATGGGACTGACTTCCGGAAGGAACAACTCGAATGAAGAACTCTGGAGGGTTTATAAAATGTTGGGCTATGACGTGCCCATGATCTCAAATTACCAGCAAATAAGCCGGTTTAACCAGGACTCTTCGTGGTATCTCGGTTGTTATGAACATGGATACGGATTCAAAAAGACACATCAGCTTCTTCTCGGGGCTCAAAAGGTCTTGTGGCGCGATTACAGCCTCTCCCAGAACCTGAACCACCGGCAGCACATCATCAACCTGCTCCGGAAACAAAATGGACTGGTCGTCCTGGCTCACCCCGGCTGGGACAATGGTTATCCTGCCGAACGCATCGGCCTGTTGTCCAACTACGACCTGCTGGAAGCCATCAACGGAAATTACCGGTCCTTGACGCAGTGGGATTCGGTCCTTTCAGCCGGACGTCCCGTATTCCTCCTGGCCGATGATGATGCACATGATATTCAGGATCCGGGTGAAATAGGAGTCTGTATGACTTTTGTCAACACACCGGATATCGCTGCTCCCCGCATGACGGAGGCTCTCCGGGCAGGTCGTTCGTACGGTATGGATGTTTCACGGAGCGAGACATCGACCTGGGAGAAAAAGACTTTCTATCACACCCATCTGATGCCGTCACTCAAAGCAGTGGAGATAAAAAACGACACCCTCCGGGTCAGGGTCAGCGAAAAAGCCATGAAGATCATCTTTACCGGGCAGGGCGGAGTGGTGAAGAAGGAAACGTCCAATAAAG
>Ga0209099_1002271_pt1 | contig 17296 bp, 11 predicted proteins | sample AD_JPNHW2_MetaG_FD_184430 | JGI IMG/M metagenome (GOLD analysis project Ga0209099, IMG submission 184430) | Active sludge microbial communities of municipal wastewater-treating anaerobic digesters from Japan - AD_JPNHW2_MetaG (SPAdes) (version 2) | ecosystem: Engineered > Bioreactor > Anaerobic... | reverse complement strand
CGCCGGATAACCCAGCTCTTCAGCGGCAGCGACCACTTCATTGGCAGTATAGCAAAGAATTTCGCGGGTAACCGGAATAGCATAACGGGCAAAAATCTCTTTCGCTTGGTATTCGTGTATTTTCATGGTTTTTTGAGAAATTTTTATATATTTTTTACATCCAACATTATTTTATTTAATTTTGTTCTAAAGATAGGTAATTATTTTGTTTTGATTATTTTTTTTAAATTTTAGATAAAAATAAGAGACTGTCTCAAAAGACAGACAGCCTCTTATTTCTCTTGATTACAACTGAATAATAAAAGCAACCTTTGCACTATTAAGCAAATAAACAAATCCTTCACACAACAGATAGACATACCAGTTGGTATGACATAGCTGTCTCTGTACATTTCAGCGGAGTAATAGAGTAAGGATCTGTTCCAGCCGAACCCCCCCGTACCGTTCTCCGAAGCAGACCTCCAAAATGCGGATTGATTAAGATAGTAAACTCCACTACCGCTGTCACGATAGCCACCCGGAAGAGCATAGAACCCGGCTGAGTTGTTCTTTGATAAATCATCACCAATGCAACCTGCTGAAAAAATAGAGCCAAACCGAGAATAGGTAGTTGCTAATGATTTTGCATATTTATTGCTGGTAGTTGTACCATCGTAATTATAACCATTAGCCATCAGATAATTTCCGAGAATTGTCCACTCATCATCGGTAGCTACGTGCCAGCCGACAGGAGCTAACTTGCCTGTGTTTACGGCATACCAATTATACAAAGCCCCGTATGCATTTTGATAGGTATCATCGCTATACCAACAATATGCAGGAGTTGATGCAAGAACTGATGCTGACCATACAGAATTATCTTTTGTATAGGGAATAGCGGTGCCATCGTTGAACTTGGTTGTCTTCAGGTTTTCGTCCATCCAGGTCTGATCACCGATTTTTACAACCTTATAACTATTACCATCAGCATCAATACATTCATGAAAAGCCACGCCATATTTTATGGTATCTTCTGGAATACCTGTGGTTACGTCGATCAATTTCAGGGTACTTTTTCCCGATATCAAAACTGATTCTTTTGTTTTAAGGATTGTTGCCCTGATGCTATCTATTGAGCCATCGCCAGATTTGGATTTAAAACGATAAGTTTATATCCTGAGCACAAAGATGAAATCCAACAAAAAAAACTATGCGATAAATGTGATTGTTTTCATGTCGAATTTGTTTTAGTATTTAACAAGCTTCCTGCAACCCAGTCCCTTATTTGTCGAACAGCGCAAAAGGTAAATGCCGTTTGGTTGGTCGCTAAGATCGAAAGTAAATTCTGAATCCTGACCCGAGATATCAACATTTCGGACGGTTTTCCCCAAAGAATTGACAACCGTCAAGGAATGCAATTGTTGACCCTCAGGTATGCACAGATTGAATCTCCCATTTCCAGGATTTGGATACAGAACCAAATCAACAGTTTCCGATACATCAATACCTGAATGAGTACATCCTGAACCATCGCCTGAGATATCGGTCGACCAAAATTTATTTAGAGCTATTTCTGTTTTACTGATTAATGTCCCCGGATTATCGCCAACATATAGCGTTCCATTGTTTTCGTAGCTTCGAAAAGGCAAGGAATAGAACAAAGAATCCAAACCACATTCAGATAATTGGTTCCCTTTGCAATAAATTTCTTTCAAAGCGGTATTTTCCGCAGAACATTTTATCGATCTAAGTTTGTTGTTATTGCATTCCAGTTGAATTATAGCAGTATTCTTACTGACATCCAATGTTGTCAATTGATTGTCAGAGCATATCAGTATTTCCAAACCTGAATTTTTACTCACATCTAAACTAATCGCTTTGTTAAGTGCAGTCACAAATAAATTTTTTAATGATTTGGCATAAACTTTAATGGTGGGGTTATCGACCGGCGACGTGGCATCAAAAAAGGATATATAAGGGGTGAAACCAGAATAATTGAAGAGGTCTGTTGTTTTCAGAATACCATCGCCATAATCAACCATCGCCTGTCCCGGAGTTCCATCAACAATCATCAAGATTTTATCCCCTGTTTTTACTCCCGAATTAATTGTTACAATATTCGAATGCTCATCGGCAATAGCCAGATAAACCGTGTGGATTTGTTTTGTTGTATTATCTATACCGGTAACTTCAATGGTTGCAGCGCCTGGAACAGAAGCCACCTGGGTTATTTTAACTGTTGCATTTGGATAAAGACTGTTGGCTGATATTACATAAATGGATGTCTCGGGTGGCAAAATCATGCTGTAATCGAAAACCATACTGTGAAAAGTTGGAACATCAATTCCGTTAACTTTAATTTCAGACAACAGAACATCTATATCCCCGACCAAAGTAAAGTCTTTCCATTGATTCGCTGTTTTGTACAGATTTTTTGAAACAGAAGGAACCATCAAATTACATTTACTTTTTGAAAATCCTCCAAATACATTGTCAGACGAACTTAAATCTACCGGGGTTTGAGTGTAAACGTACAAAACCGAAAGGGCTTTGCAGTTTAAATAGGCTTCTGCTCCAATAAATTTTACAGTTGCCGGAATATTAGCATATTTTAACTTGGTACAACCACCAAATGCCCGATATCCAATGGAGTCAACCCCGGTAGGTAAAAGCAAATTAGATAAAGAATAACATCCCAAAAATGCGTAATCACTGATTTTTGATACCGAACTTGGAATATCAACTGATGTAAGCTTTTCACATCCTTTAAAAAGCGAAATTGAAATATTTGGAAGGGATGATGGAAGGGATACTTCTTTCAAATTGGTACAATCCTGAAAAGCCCCTCCACCCAATTTTTTTACTGAATTTGGAATGCTAACCGAAGTTAATCCGGTACAAGCTTGAAATGTCAAAATGCCAATTTCGTTTAGCGAAGATGGTGCAACAAACCGCACAGCTTTCAGTGCTGTGCAATAACGGAAAGCACAGCTACCAATTCTCTTCATTTTAGAAGGCATGACAATTGAATCAATCAAGGCACATTCATTAAAAGCATCATCTCCAATAAACTCCATGGCATCTGAAAATCCAACCGTTTTAAGATTCGTACACGAAAAGAAGGCATTGTTTCCAATGTATCTTAACGAAGAAGGAAAATTTAGTTCAGTTAGCCCTGTGCATCCAATAAAAGAGAAATCTTTAATACTATCCAACACCGGAGAAAAAATAACACCAGTGATTTTTTCACATTTCCTGAAAGCATTGGCACCAATAGTTACCACTGAAGATGCAATACTGAAATTGCCGCTTTTAGAATTAGGGCATTGAAGAAGGGTCGTCTTATTTTTATTATACAAAATACCATCCAGAGCAGAAAAGTAAAGGTTTTTCGGATCAACTGTAAAACTGGCCGTAAAATTAAAACAATTACGTTCAAAACTCACTAAGGAAGCTGAAATGTTCACTAAAGTCAGAGAATCGCATTGGTAAAAGGCTTCGTATTGAATAGTCTTTACCTTTGCAGGAATTTCAACCGTTTTAAGGCTTTTACAATTGTAAAAAGCTTCGTGCTGTATGGTTGTAACAGAAACAGCATTGGTAAATGAGCGTAATCCGGTACAGCTTCGAAAAGCTCCCACTCCGATGGAATTAGCTGAAGATGGAAGCTTAATTGCCTTGATTTTAATATTTTCTGATAATGCATATTTTGGTATCTCATTCGCCGGATAAGTATATCCGTTTCGCGTTGATTCCATCACATCTGTTTCGCTAATATCTACCGAAACCAATGCAGACATTTTTATCCTCATGGTCAAAAAATCCAACTCGTTGATTTTCCCCTTTACCACCAAGGAAGTAGTGTTAATCAATTCAGTAGAGGTAAGTACAGATTCCAAGGTTCCGGGCGTATTCACTGTTACCGTTTTTGGTACCTGAGCATGAACAAAACTAATTGAAATACAAATCGTTACAAAGAGTAAATAGGTTTTCATTGTTGATTATTTATGGTTTTCTGTTTTGGCATTACGGAGTAAATGTTTATCGTTTCCTGATTTCCGAACGCTTAAACCCTTTGACTGTTAAGTTCACATCGTCGTTTGGACTATAATTTTGGTTATCGGAATAAATCACATCGCCCTGCCGGTTTTCCCAACGGTAATTCCACTCGTTGGTTCCCCGCTCGGTTTCGCCGGTAAATGGGTTGGTGTAATCTTCCTGCCCGGTAAGGTTCAGGTACATGTCGTTGTTGATTTCGGAATTTGTCCGCGCCCGGTGTTCGGTGATTTCCTTGTCGATGCGCTCAACGTCGCGCTGCGTTTGTATCGCTATCTGGCTGTTTATCTGCTGACTGCGTATTTCATGCCTAATCCATTCAGGATTGATTTTTACCGATTGCCCGATGGTTGAAAAAATCGGAGCCATGCTTTCAAATTTCCCTTTTTCTGCCCTCACATACCAGGTTTCTTTGTTCCCCCACAAACCGGTGCCCAACCGTCCGTAATCTTCGATCACGCAGACCATTTTTTCGAGGTACTGAATGCTGTTCTCGGCATATTCGAGCGTAACAATGGCCGCAACATAGTTAAATTGATAACCGGGAACCATCGCGGACGACATTCGGCGATATTCCTCCGCCAGTTCCGGAAGCTGCTGAACTCCGGTTATTTGAAGCGATTGGGCATGTGGGTGCGCAAACGGGAAAGCAACCCGTTTTACAAAATCGCCGGGACTCAGCATTTGCAAAACAGTCATCCCATTGTAATTACTGCCATCAGGGAACATCGAAGCAGCCATGTTTGCACCCGGATAACGGCGCATGTCGAAAAAGCGGGTATCGGGTAACCATGCAATCGAAGCTTTGTTATCGGGTGACGATAGTTTCAGGTATAATTTGGCTTCGATGGCATTCGCGGCACCACCGCCGCTGTTCGGGTCGACCCGGGTAATCCCACCTGAAACCGTCCAGTTTTGTGGCAGCAGGAACGAGAACGCATTTTCGTTGGGTTCGTTTTGACGGTGAAATAAAATCGCCTGTTTCCCTGATTGAATTTCATTTCCAGATGTTTCAGAACTACTTCCCCCGGAGCAGCCTCCCAAAATCAGTAATAATAAGTTGAGCATGATTTGCATATCGGTAATTGATCTCATTTTAACAGTTTTCTAATTTTTTACGATCTTCCGGTTATAAAAACCGGATTGGCTTTTTATCCTGACAAGGTAAATGCCTTTAGGTAGGCCAGACAAATTAATGCTGTTCTCCTGAACGTTGTCAATTGACAAAACCTGCTTACCTTGAACACTGAAAACTTCGACCCGGTTTATCGATTCGCCTGTAGGCGTTGAAATGTGGACAGTTCCCGCAGTTGGGTTTGGAAAAATCATGAAATTCCCATCTGTTGGTTTTTCAATAACGCCAGTTGCCATCAAGGTTGTAAATGTGACGTCTTCGCCGTATGTTATTTCGGTGCCATCGGAAGCGTACGCCCGTACATGATAAATGGTATTTGAAGCCAATCCGGCCAGTGTTGCCGAAAAAGTCCCGGCGCCATTGCCGGCAGTTACTTTTGTTGCACCAGAACCACCAACCGAAGGATTGGCCGATGCGCTGTACACAAATCCGCGCTCGGTCACTGTTACATCGCTGCCTGCAACCACATTGCCCGATACAACAGCGCCTGTAGCCGAAATGTTGGTTGCCGGGGATATAGTACTGACGGCCAATTCACCGGATATTGTAAGCCCATCTTTTTCAACATCGAGCATGGCCCAGAAAATGCACCGGGTGGAACTGTTTTTAGGCGTTGAAACCAAATTGTCGGCCTGAGATTCGTACGTAATGTACTGCCCGTCGGCACTAATGCTTAAGTTTTGGGAACTATCGAACTCCGAATTCGACCGTTCGGTACTGGGCTCTCCGGCGATATTTGTACTGACCAAAGTTGTTTTGCCTGATGTCCGGTCGCGCAAAAAGACATCAAACTTCCCGTTTGTATCGTTTGGGGCCAGGTTGCCGGCTGCCGAATAAAAAACCACATACCGCCCATTGGCGCTTATACCAGTTGCCCAACAATTACCATTTGCCTGCTCGCCCATTGTTGATTTGCTAACGATTTCGGACGTGCCGGTATTGAGGTCCCAAAACTTTATCTGGCCTTTCTCGTCGCGATGAACAAAATAACGACCATCGTAATTTAAGCTGAAATAAGTCACTCCCTGATAATCATAGGCAAAATCGGCATAGCTCGATTTAAAAAGCAAACGTGAAGCGCCGCCAGCCGTGCAAACATAAACCGACCTGGACATGTTGCTCTTTGCATGGCCGCCTCCGGGGTCGTCAACAATCATGTAATCTTCAGTTTGGTAAACAATAGTACTTCCATCCCCGCTTATTGCGCCTTCTCCGGTAAGCACGTGGCAACCATCCCCAGTACCTGAGCCATAATGGCCAAGCTCAATTGGTGCATTTGATCCGTTGAACCGATTGTATAAATACAGAGAAAGAGTCCCGTCCACATAAAGAACCCGGCTTCCATCCGAACTCATATCCAGTCCCGTATATGCTCCCCCCTCATCAAATGTACTGGCCAGGCTTATAGTCCCATTTTCCCTGTTTTTCAAAAACACATCCGAGCCAGTAATGGGATCAACAATAGGCAAGGAAATATGATCGTTTGCCCCGCTGGTCAATGATTCGCCGCTGCTCGACAACATCAGCCATTTCCCGTCGCCGCTGACCTGGATAAAATGTGAAATTCCATCGGCCCTGTTCCCGTTTGCCAAAGTGTCGGCCATCGTTATTGAACTTTTGGAACCATCCCATAAGAAAAGATTATTGGAGTCGTAGGCATCGTTTGCCACTAATTTTTCGTCCCTGGAAGCAAAGACAACATAATTGCCATCATTGGAAACCGAACTGCCATAGCTTCCAAAAAAAGGCGAGTCGCCATCAGTTCGTACCGAAACCATTTGCACCAGGGCAGGCAAGTTGTTATGGCCTGTGGTTAAAGCCGGAATGCCAACGAAAAGAGCTTTATTCCCGGCCAGGTATATCTTTTTATCCTCGGTAATAATTGCTTTGGTAATCCCGGACGAACCAGCAGAGACCTGAAGCTGTGCCCACGTTTCACCCTCGTCGCCTGAAAATACGGCCGTGCCATTTTTCGCAACAGCAACACCGCACGATCCGGAAGTAGTAAACGCTATTGAGCAAAATTCGTCGCTGATGCCCGTATTTTTTTGTTCCCAGCTTCCCGAAGCGTTTAATTTATAAATATGCCCGTTGGTTCCGGCAGCCCATCCTTGGTTAAAATTCCTGAAATACATGGCCCGGATATCCGTTGCCCCGGGAACGGCGCCCCATGAAGCAGCGCCATCGGTTGACCGGTAAACTGAACCATTTGCAGAAAGTGCATATACTGAGTTAATCGCATTGTCAACTGCCCATATATCCGAAATATTGCCCGACCCGGGTGTGGTTTTGGCAGTTACAGTCCCCCAGATGCCATCAAATAAACTGATTCCCAGGCTACCCACGGCATATCCTTTATACTCGGTATCCGATGCCCACAGTTCACTGGCAATTCCAGCCAACGGAATCCCGATTTCCGACAAACCTTGGGATTTACTGTACGTGCGCAACAAAGAGCCATCGGCTACCCAAAGGTAACCGGCATCAACCTTTTGATATAAAGCAGCATAATTTCCATTGCTGCTGATTGTTGTTACTGTGTTGTCGTCGTTGACCTGCAACAATGAGCTTCCGGCGGCAAGGAAAATTTTGTGGCTGAAATGGTTGCTTAACCAGGCCATGTCGGTGATGGGAGCATTGGCAGGCAATTTTGCCGACAAGTTGGTCCAGGTATAATCGGCCGCCATTAGTTTTATAGCCAACATACTGTGTATAACTACCAACAATACAAGTACCTTGATTTTATTTTTTAGTGATTTCATAACTTAAAATATTTTTTGCCTATTTTCTTTACCCTGAATTAAATCTTATCTCCTGATTATCAGCATCAACTACCTATTGTTTCGATTTCAGGACAAAGATATCGGTGCTTCCCCTCCAGGTTGGTTGGATGGAATCAAAAGCCGCTTTATTGCCGTAATACCCAGTCAGGTAGAGATATCCCTGATTGTCGGGGATCAAATCGTTTACGTTGGCCGTTCCGGTTGAATTGGTTTTTTTCAACCAGCTAATACTCCCATCGGTATTTAATTTGGCCCAGAACCCGTTTTCGAAATTATTGGTTTGATGTGTTGTGTTCCCCAAAACGGTATTCCCCATAAAATTCCCCGATAGGAATGGGTTTCCTTCCGCATCGACGGAGATGGATTTTCCTGCACAAAAATTTTCAGCAATCACACTTCCGGTTTGGGACTGTTTGGCCCATTTCCAATTTCCCTGGCTATCGATTTTTGCCCAAAAAGCATCTTTGGTTGCCGACGACAGCGAAACGGACCCCACAACGCCATTCTTGATAAATTCTCCTGTGATGTACAAATTGCCGGAATTATCGGCACAAACTGACCTCCCGAAAATCCCCCCGTCACTGCTACTGGTCGTTTGAACCCAGTTGATTACACCGTATTGGTTGGTTTTTGCCACATAAGTATAAGCATATTGAGTATTGTTCAGAAGCGCTACTCCTCCCAGGTTTTCATCGCCAAAATAGTATCCGAGCAGAAATAGATCCCCATTGTTATCGGTTGTCAGATCGGTGATACTCAACAAGGAAGTTGTCCCCATTCGTTTAACCCACTTAAAGTTGCCGGCTTTATCCATGGCGGCCAGAAAAGTATAGTAACCTTGCTTGTCAGCCGATAGTTCAATGTCATCGAACCATGCCTTGGTATAAAAAATTCCGGTAAGGTATATGTTGTCGTTCAGTCCGGCACAGATTGCATAAGTATGATCCACATTCTGATTGCCACCCGCATTTTTAGCCCACTGAAAATTGCCGGCTTTGTCGAGTTTAGCGATATAAATATCGGTGGAGCCGTTGTGTGCGTTAACCGTAATCGAACCGAATTCGGCTTTGTAGTCGAACATGCCGGTTACATAAATATTGCCATCCGTGTCAATGGCAATTGAATTCGGATAATCAGTAGTAAACAGTGATGTTCCACCAAAGCCTTTAGCCCAGATAAAATTACCTTTGGTATCTACTTTTGCCACAAAGGTGTTATTCTCACCCGAAGCTACCAATGTAATCGTTCCAAAAGCAGCAGTGCCATTAAAATAGCCGATCACGTACAAATAGCCTTCTGGATCAACGACCACTTTCTGCCCGTATTGTGACAGCTTTCCGCCGGCAGAGGTAAGCCAGACCAGCGAGCCGCTTCCCTTCTGTGTATTTTCAGATTCCAGTACTTCGTCCGATTCGTTTTTGGAACAACCCATAAGGAGGGCAAATAGAAAAAGCAAGATAATACGATACTTGTTCATATCCGATAATTTATTAGTTGCCAATAGTTTAATGTTCAGCTTATTTTATCACGATATCCGTAGCTTCCGACCATCGTTGGCTTTTGCATATCCTTTTTGCAACGCCATTTATCCAATACTGCGCCTCCCGTTTGTAGTTGCCGTTTTCCCAGCCAACCACATGCACTACCGAGTTGGATACACATATTGAATAGGCTTCCGCATCTTTGGTCCCATCGTTCAAAACAGTTTCAGTTCCATTTTTCCAGTAATTGGCGAGCATGGTGTAATCGCCTTCGCTTTTGTATCGCCAGCCTGCAAAATACAGGTCTGCTCCTGAAGGGTAAACCGATCCGAGGTTTGTGCCTACTTTCCCGTCGGTCAGGTTAACCTGTTGCTCGTCTTTCCAGTAAGTAGCCAAATTGGTATTTCCTTTATGGGTGCTACCTGCGATAATAAAATTTCCATTATCGGTTTTTGCAATGTCTAAAGCCCCTGACCCCTGATTTGGGCTATTGGGCGTTAGCAGTTGTTTGACCTGTTTATTTACCCAGTAAACAGCTATGTTGTTGGAGTATGTTGGCTCAAACACCGTTCCTGCGGTATAAACCATGTTGTTCGAAACCAGGATCGCCCTTGCCGAGGCATCATTATTTCCATCAGAGAGTGTTATTGCTTCGCCATTTTTCCAGTATTTGGCCACATAAACTCCCCCGTAATAGGAAGATTTACCATCCTGCACCGAGCCTGCCACATACACATCTTTGCCCGAAACAAAAATGTCCCTTGCAATCGCATCGTATTTGCCATCGGTCAGGTTTACCGCAACGCCGTTTTTCCAGTATTTAGCTACCCGGTGCGTTCCATCCGATTCGCCCCCGGCAACGTACACATCTTTCCCATCGACAAAAATTGCATAGGCATTGGCATCGTGTGTGCCATCGGTCAGGATAACTTCAGTGCCATCTTTCCAATATTTGGCAATCTTGTTGGTTCCGACAGATTCATGTCCACAAATATAAACATGGGGCTTATTATCAGAGGAACCGTTATTGTCGGGGTCATTGTAGTCATCTTTGCTGCACGAACCGACAAATAAAAAGCAGGTTAAAAAAAGCAAATAATAGATTGATTTCATGATCGTTGATTTTTGATTTCAAACACAAAGTTACTGTAATTGTACGACTACAGTTTAATAATGTTCCCTACAAATACAAAGGAGCCACCCTACAAAAACACTCATTGTATTATTGTACGAATTAAATTGGGGAATTGGGATGGGAATTTAAATGGAAGATATAAAATTGGTAAGGTTATCTTCCCGCGACAGGCTCATTTTTTTGCGGATACGAGTGCGGGCAACCTCTATGCTTTTAAAGGTTTGACCTGTAAGCGAGACAATTTCGCGGGTATTCATATCCAACCTGAGAAAGGAACAAAGCCTTCTTTCCGAAGGAGATAGTTCGGGGAAGCGGATTAAAAGTTGGTTTTGAAAATCGGGATGAACTTCGTTAAACTGAATCTCAAACTCTTTCCAGGCGTTGGGAGATAATTCCTGTTTTAGCTCTGTTTGAAGATGACTAACAGCTCCTACTGTGATGTCAGCTTTTTTTAGTTGCTCCAATTCGCGGATTAGTCTTTCGAGCAACTGATTTTTTTGATTGATAAAAATAGTTTTGGACGTGAGTTCGCGCTCTTTCATTTTAAGATTCTCGTTCAGTTTTTCAATTTGCTGTTCCTTCAAGTTCTGCAGCCGAATAGCTTCCTTCTTTGAATTTTGATACCGATTGACTATCATCCAAAATAAGGCGGCACTTAATATTAAACTGATTCCAAGCAGAATAGCCAGCAAATTTTTTGTTCGGATAGCTTGCTTTTGCAAAAAACTGTTTTGGATTAAAATCTGGTTTTCGGTCTTAAGCTCATTGTGTTTGAATCCAGATTCTATATTTTCGATCGTTCGGTACTTTTCTACACTATAGATACTATCCTTCAGTAGTATGGCTCGATTTAGATACGGAATGGCCTTTTTTGCATCCCCCCTCTGTTCATAACATTTGGCTAAGCATTTATTTGCTTTCAACTCGATATTTAATGCTCCCGAAATCATTGCTAATTTCAAGACTTCATTCGCGTGAAGTATGGCATCATTGACCAACCCTTTCTGTTGCTCCGCACTGGCTATTTCAAATAAAGCTTCTGCTTCTTCGGCTTTGGCATCAATTTTCTGAAAAAGCGATTCCGCTTTTTTAAAATATGCAACGGAGATCAAAAACTCACCTTTTGACATTTGCAGCTTCCCGTATTGGGTGTAACATGAAGCAAGATACGATACGTTTCCCGATTTTTCAGACAGTTTAATGGCATCATCCAAAAAATGCACCGCATTGTCATAATCCTTCAAATCGGTGTAAGCGTCAGCCAAATTTTTATACCGTCCTATCAGTCGGTAATCGTCGTTTTTATCTTTGATAATCCGAAGAGACCTATTGTAGTAATTTAACGCCCGAAAAGGATCATTAATATCAAGGTATAGATTTCCAATGTTGTTCAAACAGTCTGAAACCGACAAATCTTTTTTAAGTCTAATAAATTGATCAAGGGCTTTTTGAAAGGCTTCCATGGCTTTCGCAAAATTACCCTGCCTGCGGTAAACATTCCCAATATTGTTGTAACACGAAGCTTCTTCATTTTTCAGTGATCTTTTTTGAGCCGAAGCTAATGCCTTTTTGAAACATTCAATGGCATCATCAAAATTTCCGGCATTTTTCTGAACAATTCCCATTCCCGAATAGCACCAAAACACACTTGTTTCATCATTGACTTTCCGGTAATAGGTAATCGCTTCGCCGTATTTTTCCATAGCCTCGTTGTAACGACATTGCTCAAGCATATCTTCTCCCATATTGAAAAGGCTTTCGCCAATATAAAAGGAGTCGCCAATCTTCTTAGCACTTTCGAGTGCCCGTGAATTGTGTTGAAGCGATTTTTCAAAATCCGGCTTTTCATAATAGGTATGACCAAGTCCAAGTTCTGCCTTGATCAATTGCATAAGTAATTTCTTTACAACCTTCTGATTGGTTGTTGAATGAAGTCCGGAATTAGCCAAAGTAACCGCTTTATGGAAATAATAAACGACTGAATCGATAGAAACAGCTTCGTGTTTTTGAGCCAATTGCAAATAATGCGAAATTTGAGTTGTGTCGGATGTAGCAGTATATGCGCACATAATTTGAGATAATGCGAAGAAAATCAGCAGTGATAATAAGCGTAACAATGCTTTACTGTGTTTTGATTTGGCGAACATTTGTATTTGCAATGAATGTAATAAAAAAGAACTTTTGTTTGGTTACTATTTTAAAACGGACAATTTTTAATGTCCATTGTTCAGCATTCTCCTTCTTCTACAGCAAAAGCCACTAATTCGACCGTATTATTTACTCCAATTTTCGTAATCATATTATTTCTGTGTTTTTTAGCAGTACGAATACTGATAAATAATTTGTCGGCAATTTCTTTATCTGTTTTCCCTTTTGCAATTAAATGTAGTATCTCCTTTTCGCGTGTTGTTAGCGTATTAAGTTTTATGATATGTTTGAACTGACTTATTTTCTTCAACGCCGAATTTAATTGATTATGATTATTTCACCATTGCTTTCAAAATCTCATTTCCGGCTTTGATAATGTATATACCTGAATTAAGTGAATTTATTGAAGTTTCTCCTGTCAAATTTCTGCTTGAGAATACATTTTTTCCGCAAATATCATATACGACAAGATCTTCGTTTTCAAGATTTGAGATACTGATGTTTTTATTTGTTGAAAAGACTTTGTGCTTGTAGCTTTTATTTGCATTGTAAACTGCAGATGAGATACAAGTTCCGTTTACTGTCAAATTTTTTATTTCCCAAGTTGAGTTAGCTGCAGTAGTGGATATGTATTTAAATCCGATAAATGTATTTAATTGGCATTTGTCAGTCGGAATGGAGATCGTGCCCGAATTTACAAATGTCCAGTCGTTTCCTGCCGGATAAGTTGGAATAGTAAGTTGTGTCCAGATAGCTGTATTAGGATTTCCACTACTATAATTGTTTGAAATCCACACTGTATTTTCAGTTGGCATATTTGTAACTACACCTTTATTAATGGTGTGATCAAATGCTAATACTACATCTTTGCTGGTAGATAAATCCAAGGAAGGAGAGATTAACCAATCTTCATTTGCATTGCTTGTAGAATTAACATAACCAGACATAGCTACTCCATACGCCGAACTTTTCCAATACCATGATTGACTTCCTGTTACGCTGTATTGTGTAAATGGAGACATCGTAGAGGAGAAAGGTGCAGAAAAATTCAAATTCTGACAATTGGTAGCAGTTGCAGTCGCAGTCAGATTGACTGTTGCATCTGTAATTCCTCCACCAGAAAGGATTAAAATAGCATTGTGCGTTCCTACTACCGGAGCATTATACGAGATAGTAAGACTGTAACCAGCTTGTGCACTTGCTTTTGGAATAGTTGTAACAGGTACCGAGAAATAGGAAGCATCTGCTCCGCTTATGCTCAAGGTTAAATCACCTGTAAGGTTCATGCCAGATACTACAATTGTTTTAGTTGTGGTTTGTTGATAGATAACCGTTCCAAAATCAACCGTAGAACCGGATGTAGGTGAGAATAAGGTAGGTGAAGTAGAACCGGATTCAGACCAAGCCTGACCTTTCTTTGTTCCCCAAATATATTCTGCAAATTCCGGATGATCAATAAAAGGGTTACGGTTGTGCTGAAAATTCGTATAAATTGCATTGTTTCGGTCAATTTCTTTTTGACTTACAGGGTCTTGTGCATTCCATTTCAACATAAGATTATAAAACCAGGCTTTATAAGCCGGGTAACTGTTTCCTGCCAAAATTTCACCGGCACTACCGTTATTAGCCCATCCCCCAATTTTTGATTCGTAACGGGTGGCTACATAGAAATACATACGGGCAAAATCACCCTTGAATTCGTCAATCGGTTCGAAAACAGTTCCTGAATAACCGGTGGATGCATCGGAACTTCCAAGTTTTGAACCATTGGAAGATGTCCATGAGGCACTGCCCACTTTTCCGTGAGGAAATGAACTGCGGCGGTTGTTCACATAGCCGTCGGTAGGAATCAGGTGATGAGCATCTGAACGTTGTGGAGATGCATTACCAAGCCATGAATCACAAAAAGTATGTTCACGGTTGTAGCAGCTGCCTTCGTTGCTGTAACTTCCACACTTATCGCCCCCATGATCATAATAATAATTTGCCGTTCCGTCACTTTTGAGCGAATACATATCCCACACCTTTCCGTTAGGCAGGTTGTCGCTGGTTTTGTAGATTGTGTACAGGAAGTCATATCCTTTGTCCACTGCTCCGGCAGTGATAATTGACGACAATTGAGTTTTAAGTGCGGCTCCTGTTTTCCCCACTGCGGCACTGTAATATCCGGCAGGAATTTGAGCAAAAACGGATACTGATAAAATAAAAAATAACGGGAGTAAAAAGGAAAGTTTTTTCACGAATTGATGATGTTATTGGATTAATAAATTTTGAGAATTTGCCAAGCTGGATTGTGCAAATTTTATGTGACTATGGATTTTAGTGACTGACAATAAATTTCTGTACGGTTCTACGGTTACCGGATTTGACTTGTATCAGATACATTCCGTTATTCAAATTATCCACTGAGATAACCTGAGTGCCATACAAATCGTTTTCCTGCAACAACTGTCCGTTCAAATTAAAAATGGAATAACTGAGATCCGGCTCATCCGAACTTATCGTCAGTTGATTGCGTACCGGATTGGGCGACAGGGTGAAATCAATTTTCAAGTCATCAACCGCTGATGTTAACGCCCAGGGTTCACCCTTACGGCTTCCCCAGATAAATTCTGCCAGTTCGGAATGATCGATAAAGGGGTTGCGATTGCCCTGAATTCCATAAACGGCTTCATTTCTATTAGTTTCCTTATCACTCACCCGATCCATACTGTTCCATCTCAGAAACAAAGCAACAGACCATGTTGAAAGTGCTGGATATTGATTGCCGGCTAATTGGTCAGATACCCAGGTAGCTACTTTATCATCATATGCAGTTACCATGTAAAAATAGGTACGGGCAAAATCGCCTTTATATTCATTAATCGGTTCAAAAACAGTTCCTGTATATCCAGAGAAGGATGAACTTCCCAACTTACTCCCGTTCCCAAAAACCGTACCCGATGTAGTTTCTCCAAAAGGAAAATTATCTCTTTGATTATTTACGTATTTATCGGTTGGATACATGTGAAATAGGTCAGAATACATAGGATAGGCTTTACTAAACCAGCTATTTGGCATTGAGTGTTCCCTGTTATATAACTGACATTCAGCAGTACCACCAGTTCCTTTATCCTGATTTATTCCGAAGATAAATGTACAATTTGAATACATATCCCATACTTTTCCATCCGCTCGTTTATCAGTTTGTTCAAAATCAGTCCAAAGTTGGGAGTAAGTTCTTTCCGTATGTGTCCCGACTACACTCGCAAGCGCCGTTTTCAGCGCTGCTTCCGTTTTCCCAACCGCAGCATTGTAATAGCCGGTCGGAATTTGTGCCGACAGACTGTAGAATGAAAATAGCAGAATATAAATCAGGTTTCTTTTCATACACTTAATTGCCCTGTCAAAAAAAAGGGCTACAAAGGTAGTTGTATTTTTGCTAAATAACTCAAACTCTGTATTAAATCTTACATAAAAATTGAAATATTTAGATGTAAATTATCACAAACATTGTTAAACGTATCCGGAATGCTCACATTATGGTTAATGGTAATAAATCAGGCATCATTTTATTAAGTATGAGACATATATTTATATCATCAATTTTATATGAAATACGAGTATTACGCTCATTGGCAACAAATCTCACATCATAAAAAATTCAACTTCAGATTCTGCTGATAATCAATTTGTTTTTGCAATTCAAAGAAAAACACTAACTTTGCACTCCAAAAAATTTATCAGAATAATATTTTAAAAAAACACTTTTTTATGGCTACAACAGCAGATATTAAAAATGGAATGTGCATCGATATTGAAGGTCAATATTATTATATTACTGAATTTCTACACGTAAAACCAGGAAAGGGTCCGGCTTTTGTCCGCACCAAAATGAAAAACGTAGTGACCGGACGTACATTGGAACGTACTTTCAATTCGGGTATTCGCCTCGAAGAAGTTCGCATCGAGCATCGTCCGTACCAGTTTCTGTACAAGGATGATATGGGCTATAATTTTATGAACAATGAAACTTTCGAACAAGTTTCAATAGCCAAAGAGCAAATTAACGGTGTTGATTTCCTGAAAGAAGGTATGGAAATTGAAGTGGTTACACATGCCGACTCCGATACAATTCTTTACGCCGATCTTCCCGTACAGGTGGCTTTGCTGGTTACTTATACGGAGCCGGGACTCAAAGGCGATACAGCTACCAACGCTACAAAACCGGCTACCGTTGAAACCGGTGCTACGGTTCGTGTTCCGTTATTCATCAACGAAGGTGAAACTATTCGGGTAGACACACGCGATGGCTCATACGTGGAGCGGGTAAAAGCCTAAATTCACACATTTTCCATCATAAAAAATCCGGCGATGAAAATCTACCGGATTTTTTTGTGTCTGTTATTTCTCCTTCCACATTCCCAGCGAATGCTGCCGGGCATATCGCTCACTGGCAAGCAAGCGTTTGTGATATTTTACATTGGGTGGAAATGTGACTACCTTGGCATAACCGTTCCTGATGAGATAATCATTCAGAAAAGTGCCATCCTCGAGGTATACATAAGCCAATGTACGGCCATACTTATCCTTTTTCTGG